>PVMK01139253.1_pt1 | contig 89018 bp, 86 predicted proteins | sample 1853481 | NCBI WGS metagenome assembly PVMK01 (sample SAMN08533507, study PRJNA380276) | Marine sediment metagenome, whole genome shotgun sequencing project.
AGTCGGCAGATCTACCGCGCTCGCGACGGATGATTGCCTTTGCTCCGCGGACTCGCCGTTGATTTCGGCCGCGGGTTGCACGGAAGCTGTACTTTGATACGACGTTTCGAACGGATCGAAGACGATGCGTGAGATGGGCGCGTCCGGATCGCTGCTGCGATAGACTGAACGCTCGACGGAATTTTTCAGGCCGCGCACGTTACCGGGCCAGCGGTCGGCCAGCAGTTCTTCGGTGCACGCGTCGGTGAAGCCCGGGAAAAAATTCGCCGGCCGAGTTCGCGGATGACGTTCATCGCGAAATGTTCGGCCAGCGGCAGGATATCTTCGCGGCGATGTCGCAGTGGCGGGTATGTTAACCACGTCGAATGCGAGGCGATCCAGAAGGTCGGCGCGAAATTTTCCCTGCTGCACGAGGGTCGGCAAATCAGCATTCGTCGCGCCGAGGATGCGCACGTCGACCTGCACCACCTCCGACCCACCGACGCGTTCGAACTCGCCGTACTCGATCACGCGCAGAATTTTTTCCTGCATGCGCGCCGGGATGGTCGCGAGCTCGTCGAGCAGCAAAGTGCCGCCGGAGGCGCGCTCGAAACGACCGATGTGGCGCTTGGCAGCGCCCGTGAACGAACCCGCCTCGTGACCGAACAACTCGGAATCGAGCAGGCTCTCCGTCAATGCCGAGCAATTCAGCTTCACGCAGCGGCTCTTCCCAGCGCGGCGACAGATAGTGCAGACGGGTGGCCACGAGTTCCTTGCCGGTGCCCCGCTCGCCGATGATCAGCACCGGCTTGGACAATGCCGCGACGCGCGAGACGTGTTCCAGCATGGCGACGAATGCGGGTGATTCGCCGATCATCGGGGTGGTTTCGGAAATCGGTGTCGACATTGATTAAATTCACTACTCTTTAGTCAATACAACCGCAGTTTAGCAGATATAGCTAAGTCGGGTCATGGGCTGGCCACGGCATATTCAGTGCTTTCCTTCTTTAAATCAGTAACTTGGCGCAATTCGGGCCAGTTGGCACGGGATATGCAATGTAGTTGGTGAACCAGGACTACTGAAACGAGGATCAGGATATGGGTATTTTTTCCCGCATGAGTGACATCATTAACGCCAACATCAACGCCATGTTGGAGAAAGCCGAAGACCCCGAGAAGATCGTGCGTCTGATGATCCAGGAGATGGAGGACACGCTGGTCGAGGTTCGCTCGGCCGCCGCGCGCACGATCGCCGACAAAAAAGAGAACCGCCGCAGGCTCGCCGCCATCCAGGCCGAGGCACAGGACTGGGAACAGAAGGCCGAACTCGCCGTCACCAAAGGACGCGACGACCTGGCCAAGGCGGCGCTGCATGAAAAAGCGAATGTGGAGCGTATCGCCGCGGGACTTGCGGAGCAGCTTGCCCAAGTGGACGACGGGCTTGCGCGGCTGAACGGCGATATCGGGCGACTGCAGGAAAAACTCGCGGACGCCAAGGCACGCCAGAAGGCGCTGTTGATGCGACACGAGACCGGCAACCAGCGCCTGCGCGTGCGTGAGCAACTGCACCAAGGTAAGGTCGACGATGCGCTGATGCGTTTCGAGAAGTTCGAGCGCAAGATCGAAAATGTCGAGGGTCGCGTCGAAGCTTACGACCTCGGCCAGCGGCCCGACCTGCGACAGGAGATCCGGAATCTCGAAGGCGAGGAAAAGGTTGAACAGGCGCTGACGGAATTGAAACAGCGCATGCGCGGCAGCGATGCCGAGGGGGACCAGACATGAACCTCAAGTATTTCGAAAACAGCGTTTACGTGATCGCGTTCGTCGCAGTCGGTCTGACTTACGTGGATTGCCTGCTGGCGATTGCCTGATACGGAGATTAGGTGACAGTGACCGTAATTCACTTAGCGCGGAGGATTTCGTTGCGTACTTCATCGAATTACGGTCACTGTCACCTAATCTCGAACCGCAACAAGAGTAAAACGGAGAAGTAAGACATGCCCGATGCTGTATGGATCGTTGCAATAACCATCGTGGCCCCGATCTGGATCGTGAGCCACTACGTCACCAAGTGGAAACTGTCGAGAGGGCTGTCGAAAAACGAAGCCCATTTGCTCGAGGATCTGTGGAAGACCGCGCAGGCGATGGAGAACCGCGTCAAGACGCTGGAAGCGATCCTCGACGACAATGTCAAGGGATGGAGGAACAACGCATGAACACGAGCCGCCACTATTTCAACGCATCAGGCGCACGCGGCAGATTCCGGCGCCGACATGGCGACGGCATCGTCATGGGTGTATGCGCAGGCGTTGCCGACTACTTTTCGCTCGACCACGCCGTGGTCCGACTCGTCGCCTTGCTGCTGCTCTGGTTTTTCACGGTGCCTACCTTGCTGCTGTACCTGCTGCTGGCCTGGCTAGGGGACACGCCATGAACGCCGCCCGAAACCACGAACCGAATCCGCGACGACTGTATCGCGATGTCGAGAACGGCATACTGGCCGGCGTCTGTGCCGGGATTGGCGACTACTTCGGAATCAGCGTCAGAGGACTCCGGTGGCTGGTGTTTTTGAGCTGTGCCTTCGCCTTGCCGGCGGTGTTCATCAGCTACATCGTGGCCACTATCCTGCTACCGCGCAAGCCCGCCGGGATGTATCACACCGAGGACGAGGAGATTTTCTGGCGCTCGGTGCGGCGCGACCCGCATTTCGCCAGCGACGATATTCGCAGCAAGTTCCGTGACCTGGACCGCCGACTGCAGGGGATGGAGCATTACGTCACTTCGCCGCGGTTCGATCTCGATCAGAAGTTCAGGGATCTGGAGTGAGAGAAGAAGGGGTCAGACCGATTTTCCCTGCAAGTAGGTCAGTTGATATTGACGATCTGCGGAGGAAAAATCGGTCTGACCCCTTTTCTCTAGATTTTCTGCTACAGCCTGCGCAACGTCTCACTCACAACCAGCTTTTCAATATCCGCCATCTTTGAAAGCGCTTGCTGTTTGGCAGAAATGAGAAGCTGTTGAATCAGATCGAGTTCATTTTCCTTATTTTCGCTTTGACAGAAGGATTTCAATTCGTTGGATGCAATCGGGTGCTTGATCATCACGGCCACTGCTTGTACAAGTGAGGGTTTGTCCTGCCAGTGAAAGTAGGCGGCCAGTCGATCTTTGATAACGTCTTTGGCAAAAAGAATCGGGATCTCACCCGCGTTCGACTCAAAGACAGTGGTCTCGGTAATCAGCCGTTCACCAACGGACAGCGGGCCGGACGGAAATTCCACACAGATATCGGTCGTGTCGTTGACGTAAACACGCCCCTGCTTACTGAAGCCAATTTCGGCCATGGCCTGATCAAGCAACGCCGGCGCCTGGTAGCTCATGTCGACCATATCGATATCTTTAGTCAGGTATAAATTCTCGCTGTAGATCTCAACAGCCAGGCCTCCAACCAGCACGACTGTAATTCCGCGCTGCTTTAAATGCTCGGCGACGATCGCCGCCAACTCAATGATGGGGGTATTGGAAAAATTCGTCATGCGTGGCGTATTGCTAGCGGACCAGCTCTGCAGACTTTCCCGCTTTACGCGGGCGACTGCGGCACATTGTGAGTTGCTGGATAAGCGTATCCGGGTAAGCGGCCAAAGCCGACTTCAATAACGCCTTTAAAGGTGTATAAAAAGGGTAGCGGGGGTTGAGCCGGTATTCCCTCAATCGGCCTACCAGTTGGCTGACCACCACGCTGTCCTCTTCCAGTCGAGCCAGTTGCTTCTGCACCGAGTTCTGCGAGAGCCCATAAAACTCGGCAATCGCTTTGCCGTAGCCTGACTCGCGAATCAGCAGGTAGATCAAAATCTTCTCCTGACTTTCGGCGCGCAGAATGCCTTTCAGGATGAACATGGCGATGCCCCATATATACCAAAAGATGGTTATTATTAACCATTAATTGGTATTAGTAAACCATATATTGGTTTTATTGGATGGACCTGTAGACACAGAAGAAACTCGCCGGAGCGGGGCCTGTACGCGTAATCAGGCGATTTAATGGATGTTTTACAACTACTCTACGGGAACCAACTCGGGCCTCACCCACTCGCCGTTAAAATACGCTTCAGTCGGCTCGTAAATTCGCAGGACAAATCCCCAACCTTCGAATATGTCCATATAGTTAACTGAATTTTCATCGCCACCAAAGTTAACGGTGACTGAACCATCTTCATTGGCGACTGCAAATTGGCTGTTGATGTTATACACATCACCTTGCGGGTAACCTTCTGCATCATAAACAGTGATAGACCAGAACGCTTTTGCCGGAACATCCTTTAGCGTAAGTGTTTGGGGTTCGGCGCTGTCCGGTGTATAGAACGGATACACCGCACGCTCGGCGGTAAACCCGCCCCAACCGGCTGCGCTGCCTACATTGTGCTCTTTTAATGGCACCTCACCTTTTTTACCGAACATCACCTCAGATTGAATGTCTTCGTCTACAGCGATCTTCGCGTACTTGGCCCGCATCCTTAAGACTTCCTCCATATCCCAATTATTAGAAGCAACATAGGAACCCCGGTCTGATTGCTCCAACTGCAACTGCTCCTGAAGCGAATTCGCGATCGCCAAGTCAGCCGGGTCGACGGTATTGGCCTGGGTGCGTATCACAATAGTGGCGTAGCGATTACCCACCTCCTCCTGAGTTAAGGTGTGCGCGCCCGGCGTGACAAAAGCCATTGGATTGTAATGCTCTTCGGTGATGATCCATGCACTTTGATAACGGCCGCTGGTTTCGGGCATCGTTAACACCGCATCTTCAGTCAAATCAACCAAAGCAAACGAATAAATCGTATCGAAATTAATACGCATAACCGTGCGGTCTTTGGGATCAGCCCCGACCTTGTTATGCATCAACACGCCAACGCCGTTGGTATCGGTTGCCGCCGCAATTCTCTTGGCGTAGTCGGAAAAAATAATCTGTGATTCGGCCAGCGCATAGTTCTCATCTGTGACCGGCGTGGTCGCGGGCGCTGTTTCTTGCGCGCTTTCTGTTGCGGCCGATTCCGGCGCTTCGGTCGTGGCGGGCTTGTCGTCACAGCCGACCAATAGCAGCGAGGTTGTGATCATCAGACCTGCAATAACTTTATTCATGTTCTTACTCCACTGACAGAAGGTGCGATTGCCTGCTCTTGCGACAGTCAATGCCGGAGGACAGGGGTCAGACCCTCATATCCTAGCGCGAAGTGAGCCGGAAAAGGGGTCTGACCCCTGCCCTCAATCTCCCGGCCAATCCGCAACCCAGACATCATTGTCCATCGGCCACGGCAAAAATCGCTCCCGGTCGCCACCGAACGTCCAGATCTTGCCGTCGCGGACCTCGATCCGGAAGTCGCTCTTGCCGTCGCGACCCGGGTGATCCTCGCAGCCCCAGACGTTGTCGGTGACTTTTTTCCAGCCGTCGATGCCGTCCTTCGGATCCCACAGCCAAAGGTCGTGTGCGAGAGACTGGATCTTCGAATCTTTTTTCGGTCCCGGGACGTGTCCGCCGATCACGACGATCTTGCCGTTGTGCGCGACGGCCTGATGTCCGGTGCGCGGGATCCAGGGAGCATGGCCGAGCAGTTCCCAGGTCGCGCCCTTGTCCTCGGATTTCCACACGTCGTTGCGGCGGCCTTCCCAGTTGGGCAGGAACACCGGCTTGTCGTGATCGCCGCCCATGTAATACAGCGTGCCGTCGATATGGCAGACCTGCATGCCGGCCCGGCCCATGTCTTCGGGCAATTCGCAGCGAAGCTCCCAGGTCTCGCCCAGGTCGGCGCTGACCCAGAGCTCGGGGTAGAAAATCCGGTCATTGGAGTTGCGCGCTCCGCCGAACATGTAGATCTCGTCATCCATCGCGTGACTGTGATGACCGGCCCGCGCGCCCCACGGCGCGTCGGCACAAACCTGCTCCCAGGTGCGCCCCTGATCCGCGGAACGCCATACGTCGTTGTAAAACGTACGCAGGCTCTGGCCGCCGTTCAGGATCAGATGACCCTGCACGACATCGACTTCCGGGTAGCAGCGCTGGCCCCAGCCGGATTTCTTCGACATGCATTCCCAGTTAATGCCGTCGGGACTGCGCCAGGTATCGCTATAGATCTTGAACGGACCGGTGCGGCCGCTGATGATGTAGAAATAACCATCCATCTGCCCGCCGCGCGGCATGGCGCGCTTACCCCAGGGTGCTGCATCAAGAATTCGTTGCCATTTCATTTCGGGCCGCTCCTGATTAATTAAGGTGACAGTGACCGTAATTCAGCACGTGCGAAGAAGTGGTGTCAGACACCAAATATTTAAGCCGATCTAAGGCGCGATAATTTTGACCTGAGCAACTTCGATTTTACGGCAGATCGCCGCTTAGAGAGCCTCTAAGATTTGGTGTCTGACACCATTTATTTCAGATGTCTTTCAGCGCGGGAACGAGGTGCTCGCCGATCACGCGAATGGCGTATGCCGGTTCGTTATAGAGACACAGCACGACGCCCGTCGCGCCGGCCGCACGCATCTCCTTGAAGCGATCGATCTGACCGTCGATGTCGCCGGCAGCGCAGGCTGTTACCCCACGCTCGACGATTTTGTCGACGAGTTCGCGGGGCGGGCCCTGGATGTCATCGGTTTTTCGGTAGGCTTTAACGAATGCCGGATAATGTTTCGCGATTTCGGCGGCCTCCTCGGCGCTGACGACGTCGCTTATATACGGCTCCCAGATTGTGGCGCGCGCCATCAGGTACAACCGCGCCTCGGCCATGGCCTCTTCGTGGGTCTCCTTGATATGACAGGCCCAGAAATTGATCAGTGGAAACGTCGTCTTATCACGGCCCGCATCCTCAAGGACCGGGTCGATTTGTTCTCGCGCCCAGCGCAGCCTTACCGGGGTGAAGTCGCTCGTCATGATGCCATCGGCATAACGCGCGGACATGCGAAGCATTTGCTCACCGCCCGCCGCGGCATAGATCGCCGGCGGCGGGGCTTTGGCCCAACCCGTATTGAGCCCGTGCACCTGGAATATCTCGCCATCGTAGAAAACCCGTTCGCCTGAGGTCGCCAGGCGTAGTATTTCGAGGCATTCGCGCACGGTGCGCACCATGCGGACCGACTTGCGGCCCATCGAATCGAGCGTGCCGCCACCGCCGCCGACCGCGACATGCGCGCGTCCGCCCGCGATCTCGTTCAGCGTCAGCAGCAACTTGGCCATCTGCATCGGATGCTCTTCGTACGGGCTCAGCGCCGTCGGACCCATGCGCAGCTTTTGTGTGCGCTGGGCCAGCGGCACGAAATTCACGAACGGGTCGCGGCCGTCGAGATGGTTGGACACCCACACGCCTGCAATGCCGTAACTCTCGGCCAGTTCGCCGAGTGCCGCAAACTCGTCGGCGTCGAGGTGGGGCTGAATGATGAGGTCGACTCGCACGGTAGGATTATCGCCGATAATTAAGGGGACAGTGACCGTAATTCAACGAAGCATCCAATAAAATCCGGCGCCCGCAGTGAATTACGGTCACTGTCCCCTTAATTATACCCAGAACCAGCATACGATCATTATCCAGCCCGACAGAGTGGGTCAATGATTGAATCATGGTGCTGTGATGACCCGGCGCGCTCTTTGAGGGCCGCAAGCCATTCGCCCAAAGAGCGACCATTGAGACCTGCATAACAGCCCGATAAGCGGCATCCAGCCTTGTTTCCAGACTTATCGATTCTTGCCGCGCATCATCGATACTGCGGCCGGCAGAAGCCAGCATACGGTCGACCTGGTCTGCAGCGGTGACATGCTCAGCCAGCGCGCCGATCTTCAACAAGTTCTGCAAGCTCATTATCGTCTCCAATGACGAAAATTCTGGCCTCTGCCATTACACGTATGACGAAGCGATCGTTCTTGTTCCACTGAGCGCTGAATTTTTCTGCCGTCATGACGACCGGATTAATTTCACGGCCCAACTCTTGCTGAACGGACGACAACGCTTTTACGGCATCCACCAAAGCAAGGTCGCCGATAATCATCAAATCCACATCGCTTGAATATGTGTGTCGACCGGTTGCCAATGAACCGAAAACAAACGCCACGTCAATCCTGCCAGCTAACGCGGCCAATGCGTCACATACCAATCCGGCCAATCCCACGGTTTTTCGGAATATCCCGGCCAGCTCCTCATAAATGGGACAGGCCGAATTCGCCTGGTAGTGAACCTGGTTTCCAAGGTGCTCTCTCAGCAACAGCCCCGATTCCGACAAGGCTTTCAGTTCCCTGTGTATGGAACCGGCCGAAATACCTGTCATACGGCCCAATTCCCGGACATGAAATTTCTCGTCGGGTCGCAGCAATAATTGGGCAAGCAATCGGCGACGATACGCGCCAAACATCAACTCAATGGGTTGTTTCGCCATTCCCTGAACCTACCGTTCTCAATTGCGCTACGATTGTAGCTATTTTGAGAACATTTGCAACTCTACATCCTGCTAATTTGTTGTGGGAAATCAGGGTCTGACCCATTGCTGTCCCACATAATACCGGCTGTCCAGGCTGAAACGCAGAGGTTACCGATGCTGTGCACAGACCGTAGCCGGGCCGACATGGTTTGCGATCGCTATCTGGGACCCGCCGTAAATACGCCCCCGTAGGAGCGGCATCTTGCCGCGATCGATGATCCGCGCACCAATCGCGGCAAGATGCCGCTCCTACGGGCTGTTCTCGCCCTTTCGCGATTATGTGGGACAGCCGTGGGTCTGACCCCTATTCCCCATCGAGGCCCCGCGCGTTTGTCTTGCGTTAAGATGGTTCGATTATCTGGTCCGCGAAAGAGCCCTGAAATGACCTCGACCACCACCAGCCGATGGCCCTGGGTCGTGCCGATCCTCATTTACGCGGCGGCGACGCTCGAGATGATCATCATGGTCACGCCGTTCGCGGCGTACTTCTACAGTGTCTACACGCCGCTGCTGCATGGACTTGAGGCGAGTGCGGCCACGGCCTGGCTGCCGCAGTTCTTTCTGCCGCACCTCGCACACACGAAGATCGCTGCGTTCCGATACGTCGAATGGTTCGGTGCGTTGCTCGCGCTGGTCGGCCTGATCGGCTTCTTCGCCTGCGCGATCCAGCTCTATTACGGCAAGTTCATCAAGAAGAAACTGGTCACGGGCGGCCTCTATGGGCGCGTCCGACACCCGCAGTACCTGATGCTGATCATCGGCGGCGCCGGTTTTCTGCTGTTGTGGCCGCGGTTTTTTATCCTGGTGACGTACCTGGTGATGCTCGGCCTTTACTACATGCTCGCGCGCCACGAGGAAGAGACGATCCGAAAGCGTTACGGCAGCGAGACGGATGCATACCTCGCGCGCGTTTCGATGTTCAACCCGTTCCGGAAGCCGCGCGAAGACCAGGACTGGCAACCGTTGTCCCGCTCGACCGCGCTTGGCATCTGGATCGGCGTGTTCGCCGTTAGCCTGCTGCTGGCCTTCGGCCTGCGCGCGCTGGCAGTGTCGCAGTTCTACGCAGTGGCGCGGCAGGAGCCGAACGTCACGGCCCTTTCGTTCCGCCAGATGAGCGACGATGCCATCCGCATGGTCATGGACGCCGCACTGCAAACGGTTGCGTTGACGAACCGGCTGGAAGAAAACCCGGATATCGCCCTGGTCATGCAGATCAATGACGGCCGCTCGCAACTGACGCACCTGCTCATCGACCTCGGCATGAAAGCCGACCGTCGCCGCACGCTGGAACTGCCCGACGACGGCTGGTTCGTCGCGGTATCTCGCGTACTGCCGCGAGACCCGGATGCGGGCGCAGCGCCTAGCCCCTTCTCGCTGGCCGCGAAAATCGAACCGCTGTGCCTGGTCAGTTTCAGCAAAGACGCCGACGACGCGATGGTGACCGAGCTCACGGCAGATCTGTTCTACCCGGGGTTCGTGCGTATTCTGTTTTGATGAGCTCTTCTTTCTCGACGAACACCCCACTTTCCCGCCTCTGTTTATAGCTCACCGTTGGTCAAAATACTGGATATAAAGCCAGTATTTATGACAATACAAATGTATATACATTTGTATGACAGTGAGGCATGATGGACACCTTATTCGAGGGCTTCGACTGGGATGAGGGCAACGCTAAGAAATGCCGGCGCCATGGCGTCTCGATCAAGGAGATCGAAAGCGGTTTGATCAGCAAAGCGCTGGTGATCATGCCCGATGTGAAGCACTCAAAGGATGAGGGTCGCTACATCGCGGTGTGCCAGACGGTCAACGGTCGTAACTTGTTCGTGGTGTTGACCTTTCGAACCGTCGCCGGCCGAAAATTATTGCGGCCGATCACAGCCCGATACATGCACAGGAAAGAGGCTGAACGTTATGGGCAAACGCATACCACAATTTAAAACCGATGAGGAAGCAGAGAAATTTCTCGAACAGGATCTAACAGATTACATCGATCCGAAATATCTGATTCCGTTGCGCTTCGAATTTAAGCCGAAGGATGCCCAGGTGAATCTTCGCTTGGCGAAAGGATTGCTGCAAGCGATCAAGGCGCGGGCGGCTGCCGAGGGTATTTCTTACCAGAAGTTTATTCGCATGGCACTTGAGCAAACGATTTCGCGATCAGGCAAGGACTCATCTAATTCGGAAGGTGAGATGGAGAAATGACTCCACGAAATAGAGGTCCGTTGTAATGTAGGGGGACAGTGACCGTAATTCGGAAGAAGTGGTGTCAGACACCAAATATTTAAGCCGATCTAAGGCGCGATAATTTTGACCTGAGCAATTTCGATTTTACAGGGAGATCGCCGCTTAGAGAGCCTCTAAGATTTGGTGTCTGACACCATTTATTTCCCGGGCTTGATAAGGTGACAGTGATCGTATTTCACTGCGGGCGCTGGGTTTAATTGAATGCTTCGTTGAATTACGGTCACTGTCCCCTTAATTATCCAGTTTCCTGACCAACGGCCTGCTTTCGCAGCTCGATCTGATCCGGGGTGGGCGTCAATCTGACATGGTGTTCTTCCAGGTAACTGACGTTACCCCACACCATGACCTTGACATATGTACCATTATCGGTACATCCTGTAAATGCCAGTCCACCGAACTATTCCTGTCGTCTTTTTCCGGCTCAATTCTGGCAGAGAGCCAGTCAGAGATTGGCTGAAAGAGCTGGATCAGGAAGGCCGCAGGGCCATTGGCGCTGACATTAAGACGCTGCAGATCGGTTGGCCGATGGGCATGCCGCTCGCACGAAAGCTCTCGGACAATCTCTGGGAATTGCGATCCCGGTTGAAGACAGGCATCGCACGTACATTCTTTACCATGCATGCAAAGAAGCTGGTTTTGTTACACGGTTTCATCAAGAAATCTCCGAAGACGCCGACGAAGGAGCTTGCCATAGCGAAGCGGCCATTGAACAGGTTGAGGTCAAAATGATGGGTACAAAGAATCTGGGATCAAGCTTTGATGATTTCCTTGAAGAGGAAGGATTGCTCGAGGAAGCAACTGCAACTGCAGTTAAGCGATACATTGCGTTTCAACTCGCCGAGAAGATGTCTGCCGACAATTTGAGCAAGTCAGAGATGGCTCGCCGCATGGAAACCAGCCGATCAGCATTGGATCGATTGCTTGATCCTTCTAATCCCGCAGTAACGTTGCAGACCCTGCAGAGCGCCGCTCATGCGCTTGGTGGTCGTCTGAAGGTGGAACTTGATTTCCAAAAACGAATGGCGTGAGTCAATCGGGCAGTTGGGCAAATAGGGGTCAGATAATTAAGGGGACAGTGACCGTAATTCACTGCGGGCGCAGGGCATTCGTTGAATTACGGTCACTGTCCCCTTAATTATCTACTTCTGCCCGGGCTTGATCTCCGTAATTCCCCAGTCCTCGAGTTTCTTCTCAAAGGTCCAGCGCGGATGAATCTTTTCCAGGTCGGCGAGGTCCTCGTTGCTGGCGAAGTCATAGGCGTTGCCCTCGTGGCAATACCATTGTGAGTAGCGCAGCGGATACGCGACCTCCTCGGCAAAGATTGAAATCATCTTCATGACCCACTGCGGGAAAATCTTATACTTGAACTTCGTGCCGTGCTTGTTGGTGTGCGCGGCGATTTCGACTGATTCGTCGCCGGTCATCGCACACGAGGCCATCGAGAAGCTTACATTTGAAAACACTTCCGGGTATTCGAACACAGTGCCGCACCACTTGCCGACGTCGCGCACGTCCACCCAGTTCACCATGTAGTCCGGGGCGGTGATGCCCGGCACATTGTTTTCTTTGATCATGTTCTTCGACATGGCCGAACTGCCGCGCTGCTGCAGGGCGTTGGTGTAATCCACGCGGTGCAGGCCATAGTAGTAAGCCGGGCGGTGGATACAGGTCACGTCGATGCCCTGCTCTCGCAGGAAGTCCGAGAAAAGTAACCGCTGATGCATCCACCAGGGTATTTCCGGAGTGTCGTCGGCAATTCCGGTCACCTTGTCGGTCGGAAACACCAGCGTGATGACCTGCTTGACCGACGGGTTCGCCTTGAGCGCCGCCAGCGCGGCCGTGACCTGGTTCATGAACGCGATCCGGCCATTCACCGGGTCGTTGCCATGATTCGTGATCTTGCCGGCCTTGGCGGTGTTCGCCGTGCAATACAACACGACGCCCGCACAATCTTTGAACGCTTCGGTCAGCTTCTCTTCGGAATTCATGTCCACGCCGGAGTGTACAGTCAGCACGCCCGGGTGCTCGGCCTCGGTTTTCTCCAGTAACCGGTCAAGACGCTCCGCCGCCTGGGTGTCCGGCGTGCGGTAGAGCGCACGCACGCGGTAGTTCAGCGTCCTGGTCAGCTCCTCGACGATGGCGTAACACTCCCAGCCGGTGGAACAGGTCACCGCGATCAGCGGCAACTCATTGATCGACTTTTTGGTTTGCGGATTTTGCTCGCGCTCGGCCTTGATCCTCAGGACCGCATCAACCAGCCGTTTGTTCTTCGCCTTGATGGCCTGCTGCGCCATCGTGACGGCCGTGTCTCTATCCATCTGCTTCACCCATTATTGTTATTGCTGTGACTGTAAAAGGTGCCGAGGAGAATTTCTACCATAGATACAGGGGTCACACCCCTGGGGTCTGACCCTTTTTCAGTAGATTCCCGTATATTAAGCTGCCCCCAAGCCCCGAAACTGGGCTCAGCCGACCCGGGGGAACCAACCATGACAGCCAAACGCTCAATAACACCTGTTACATCGTTGTGCGCGCTGGTATTACTGCTGTTCGCCAGCGGCCAAGGCGGTGCGTCGGGCACCTGTGACGCGGGCCAGCCACCCGATTGCCTCTGGTATGGCGCGTGGTATGACGAAGACACCAACCTCTCGTGGCAGGACCCGCAAAAAGATGCTTACGCCGAGGACAACGGTGGCGTGAACTCATTCGACGCGATCAGGTATTGCGAAGACATCGTGATGCAGGGGCATGACGACTGGCGCCTGCCAAATATCGACGAGTTGCGCACCATTATCCGGGGCGCTCCCAATTCCGAGGCGGGCGGCAAATGCGCGGTCACCGAGGGCGCCAGGCTCGCCGGCGCATCGGTCAGGGATATCATGACCTGCGGTGGGCAGCTCAAACCATTCCAGTGCACTGGCACCGGCAACTGCTGCTGGCACGAGGCACTGACCGGAACCTGTAATACGGTGGACCCGGCCAGCACGACGCATTACCTGGAGTACTGGAGTTCAACACCGGCCGTGGACGACCCGGACAACTGGATCGGTTTTGTATTCTTCGACACCGGTACGGTCGGCTTCAACCATGCACTGTCCTTCGGTGAAGTCCGCTGTGTGCGGGATGGCCCTGTTACGAATGCGGCCCGAGTCGAAGCCACGGGTGATGCCTGTACAGCGCAAGCCACCCGGCAATGCCAATGCACCAACGGCCGCACCGGCGCACAGGCCTGCGCTGCCGATGGCCGCGGATTTAAGCCCTGCCAGTGCACCGGCTTCACGCCGAGCCCCGAGCCGGTCGACGTGTGTGCCGGCGGCGACACGGTGACGGTCACGGTCCATGTACCGGAGAAACTGCCGAAACAACCCTATATGCTCGCGACCTTTCTGTATCAAAAAGGTGAGGTTAATATGCGGCCACCGGACGTGGGCATCGATCAAAACGAAATTCGCTACCCGGATATTGATCTGGACAAACCTTTAACGGTGACGATCCCTGGTTGCTCTTATTACCGGGATCGACGCATGACGGGAGATTATTTTCTGAGCGTGTATCTGAAAATGGATGAAGGTAAATTTCCCGGGCCGCCGGGACCTGCGGACATGGAGTGGTCCGGTGCGGGCAGTCAGACGATTACACTCACAGGTGACGGCACCCGGCATTATGAATTCGATGTGACGGTCGAACCGGTTTTCTGATATGCGCAGAACATTATTCGCGATCACACTGATCTTATTGACACCCGTGATTGGCGCTGCGGAGTTGAGCATCGAGGCGGCTATTGAGCAACGACAGACGGCCTTCAAGGCGATGAAGGGCGACGTCAAGCGGATCAAGGAAGCGATGCAGGCCAAACAGCCGACGGACAGTTTTGCATTCAGCGAACCGGCAGAGCAGATCGTCACGAACAGCAAGAGCCTGTTGGGCACCTTCGTTGCCGGCTCTGATCAGGGTGATACCCAGGCGAAGAAAAAATCTGGAAAAAGTGGGCGGACTTCGAAGCAAGGCAGAACGCACTGATCGGTGATGCCGAACGGTTACTTGCCACCAGCGCCTCGGGAAAGGCAGCCATGAGCGACCCATATTATGAAAATCATCGGCGCAGGATTCGGACGCACGGGTACGGTTTCACTGCAACAGGCCTTTGTGCACCTGGGCTATCCCTGTTATCACATGCAGGAGGTCATGAAAGCCTATGACCGGGGGCACGTCGAGCAGTGGGATGCAGTACTAACCGGCCACGACATAGACTGGCACACTTTGTTTGCCGGCTATGAGGCGACCGTCGATTTTCCGGCCTGCGTGTTCTATCGGGAGCTCATGGCTGCCTTTCCCGAGGCGCTGGTGGTACTGACTGTTCGCGATCCGCAGCGCTGGTGGAAGAGTTTTTCAAAGTTGCTCGGATTGGTATCGAAGACCCGGCTGTTTTATTTTGTCCCGATGTTTCGCAAGTTCGGCGCGATGAACATGCATATGATCGACTATGTTTTTGACGGCTCAATGGACGAGGATGTGTGTATCGCACGGTATATGCGACACATCGAGGAGGTCAAGGCGACGGTTCCCGAAGAACGCTTGTTGGTGTATTCCGTTACCGAGGGATGGGAACCGTTATGCCGATTTCTCGGGCATCCAGTCCCGGAGATACCCTTCCCCCACGCCAATGCCGGCATTTCCGAGCTGCGAACCAAGATCACGGAACAGTTTTGGCGGCAAGGAATCGGGAAGTTATTCCGTCGTAAATAGGGGTCGAACCGAGATTTCCATGATAGGTAAAGGACTCACCTCGAGCTTTCTGGACATCGCAGAAATCTCCGCTCGACCCCTATTTAGTTCTATTTAGCTCCAGCGGGTATTCGCCGACTGGACGAAGTCCAGGTCGACGAGGCCCACGCCCTGTTTTTTAGCCTTGGTAATGAAGACGCCGAGGGCAGACTCGAGAAACGGTGCCGGAACACCCACCAGCGTCGTGCAAGCCTCGCGAGTGAAGCGAACATCGGGGTCCAGCGTGTTGGCGGCCTGGAATACGAACTGTGGTTCCAATTCCTTGCCCCGGGGGACCGGGTAGTGAAACGGTTTTTCGTGATGGGCAAACCAGAACTCACTGCCGCCGCGAAAGCCGTATGAGATTGGCATGTCGGGAAATTCGTCGCGGTTGCCGAGTTTTTTCCTGAAGCTCTGCCGCAGCATGATGTTCTCAACTTTCAGCGCAATGAAGTCTTCGGCAATCGAGGCCTCGGCTTCCCGGGCTGGGTGGTATTTGAATTCACCGTCGACGACGCATTCGAAAACCTGGAATGCCTCTTCGAGAATCAACGGGTAATCCGGATCCTCGCGAAACTGCGGTGACGGCGTTTTGATCATCGTGAAAGGCACGTTTTCCATTTTCTTTTCCGACGTCACACCCGGGTAACCTAGCTCGACGACAGATTTCAGCAAGTCCTTGTCGAACTCGATGTAATTCAATGCACATTTGCCGTTGCGTCGCAGGTTGGTCGCCGTGTTGGAACCGGCGCGCGTGACCAGCAACATAGAGTACTGCTCACTGATTTGCAGCGGGAACTGCAGTGCGTAGGGCCCGATGCTGGTAAAGCCCCGCTCATTCATGGTCGTAATCAGCGCGAAAGGCATCGGGAAAAATGCACAGGACTGGTAAAAATTATCCCGCAGCGACACCGCTTCGAACGGGTCGTTGGACGGCTGTATGGAAGGCTTCGCAGTCATAGAAATTCCTCCGTGCCGGAAGCTGACATATTTCGCCCCGGACTTGAATACGTAGAAATCCCAATAAACGGAAATAATCAGGGGTCAAACTGCAGTTTCCGCGATGGCGCCGCCTGGCGGGAATTACTTGGGCTGGCTGGAGTACTCGTGGCCAGAAACCCGATTCGACCCCTATTTCCCGTAATTCGGAGTATAGTAATTTCGCCGTAGCCCCCCCGTATGCCAACTAAGAATATGAATTAAGGGCGATCCTCATGAAATACATTCCTTATATTTTTGTTTTCGTCATCGGCCTAACACTTTCGGCCTGCGAAGCACCTCCTGCCACCAACACCGAGTCTGCCGACGCTGCCGATTCAGAGTTCGAGGTCGTGAACGGTGTCAAAACGAAAAACGTCGCAGGCTTCGGTGGTGTGATCGCCGAAAGCTACCAGGACTCTGAGGAATGGTGGGCGCCCTACGAAACCCCAAACGAAGATGCGCCTAACGTCATTATTTTTCTGCTCGACGATGTGGGCTTTGCCCAGGTGGGTAGTTTCGGCGGCCTGATCGAAACACCGAATATCGATGAACTCGCGGCAAACGGGGTGCGCTTTAATAATTTCCACACCACGGCACTGTGCTCACCGTCACGCGCCTCATTGATGGCCGGCCGCAACCCACATTCCATTGGCCTTGGCAGCCACGCGCTCACTGCGATGGGATTCCCCGGCTACAACGCGATCATGCCGGATTCGGCCAAGTCGGTTGCAAATTACCTGCAGGAAGCCGGTTACATTAACTATGCACTGGGCAAATGGGATCACACGCCGTTATACGAGGTATCCCAGGTCGGGCCGTTTGATCGCTGGCCCAGTGGCGAAGGCTTTCAGCACGCCTACACGTTTATGGCAGCGGATGTGCATCAGTTCGTGCCGGTGATGTGGAATGACCATACGCCCGAGCCGTACCGCAAGTCGGTGCACCTGGACCAGGACCTGGCCGACCGCGCGATCGAGTGGATCACCGGCCACAAATCTATTAAACCCGACCTGCCCTTCATGATGCTGTGGGCCTCAGGCTCGATGCATTCACCGCACCATGCGCCCGACAGTATTATCGATAAATACAAGGGCAAATTTGACATGGGCTGGGACAAAGCCCGCGAAGAAATTATTGCGCGACAAAAGAAACTGGGCATTATCCCGGCCAATACCGAACTGACCCAGCGCATTGATGAAATCCCGGCATGGGACTCGTTGCCTGCCCAAGAGCGGCGGCTTTATGCACGGCAGATGGAAGTGTTCGCTGCACAGATGGAATGGGTCGACCTGCAAATAGGTCGTGTCGTTGCCGAGCTCGAGCGTATCGGTCAACTCGACAACACTTTGATCTTCGTGACCGCCGATAACGGCGCGAGCGGCGAAGGTGGCCTGGCGGGCACGTTCAATGAAACCTACGTGCTGAACGGCCTGCAAACGGATCTCGAATCCAACCTGCGTCACCTGGAAGACTGGGGTCGCGAGAACACCTACCCGCACTATCACGCCGGCTGGGCGATGGCCGGCAACACGCCGTTCCGTTACTTCAAGCAGAGCGAGCACCGCGGCGGTCAGCAGGATCATCTCGTCGTGCACTGGCCCAATGGCATCAAGGCCAAGGGCGAAATACGCAATCAATACCATCACATTACGGATATCGCGCCGACGATTATGGAAGCGGCGGGCATCGAGGTGCCCGATGTTTACCACAGTGTCGAGCAGCAACCGATGGATGGTGTCTCGATGCTGTATGCATTCGATAACGCCGATGCGCCGAATAAAAAGCAACGCCAGTACTACGAAATGTTTGGCAACCGCGCCATCTGGGCGGATGGCTGGAAGGCCGTCACGTTGCACGCCAACCGGATGCCCTGGGACGTTAACGTGGTGCTGCCGTTTGACGACGATAAATGGGAACTCTATAACGTCGCCGAAGACTTCTCGGAGTCGCGCGATCTCGCCGAGGAAAACCCCGAGAAGCTGGCTGAGATGATTGCCATGTTTGATGAGGAGGCTTGGAAGTACAACGTCTATCCGCTTTACGACGACATGATCAAACGCATCGGCGCCCAGCAGGACCGCCTGTTTGGCGACCAGAAAGAGTTTGTTTACTTCGCACCTGGTGCAATTCGTATTGCCGAGAAGTCGTCAGCACCGGTAAAGAACCGGGCGCACACCATTGAGACGCGACTCGAGCGTGAAGGCGGAGAAGAAGGCGTGATCGTTGCGGTTGGCGGCATGACAGGCGGCTATACGATGTTTGTTAAAGACGACCGAGTGTACTACGACTACAACTACCTCGACGGTGTGCACTACATCATGGAGTCGGAGCCGTTGCCGGAAGGCACGACCGACGTCAAGTTCAACTTCATCAAGACACAGGAATTTGGCGGCAAGGGTGAGCTGTACGTGAACGGCGAAAAAGTGGCTGAAGCCGACATGCCGTTAATGCATATCAGCACCTATTCATTGGCAGAGACCTTTGATGTTGGGCGCGATACCGGCACGCAGGTATCAAAGATGTACACGGATCCGTTCGCCTATAGCGGCGAACTCGACCGCGTGATCTTTTACGGTTTCGGATGACTACGTGGTGCCGCCGCGCGGGCTGTCACCCGCCGCGTATCGATAGCCGGAAATTAATGGGGTCGAACCGACTGGTGCCCCACTTAATACAGGCTGTCCAGGCTGAATCGCAGAGGTTACCAATGCTGCGTACAGATCGTGGCCGGGCCGACACATGGGTTGCGACCTCTTGCCGAGACACGGCGTGAATACGTCCTCGTAGGAGCGGCATCCTGCCGCGATTGGCGCGGTACGGACCACCGATCGCGGCAGGATGCCGCTCCTACTGGCCGTTCTCGCCGTTTCGCGAGTAGGTGGGACACCAGTGGGTCGAACCGGCTACTGTCCCACTTAATTTCGCACCAGGCCGAGATTTAGCTGTGGCGGTGTCAAGCCAGGTGCCCGGTCTTCACCCACAGCACCGTCTCCTGCTCCACCCATGGGTTGTGCACGCTCATGTGCGGACTGCGGATCCAGGTACCCGCCGGGTAGCGGCCATGCTCATCGATGAATTCGCCGGAGATGACAAAAATCTCTTCGCCCCCGACATGCGTGTGGCGCTGAAAACGCTCGCTGTCCGGCCAATGCACCAGGGCCACGTGTTCGCCGGCGTGCTCGTGCAGGGGCATGACTTTCAGACCACCCTGGCCCGGCAACCACGGCGTCGCCTGGGTATCGATCACCACGTGCTTGTCATCCCCGCTCTGAAACTGATGCAGCTTGACCAATAGTACGCAGCCTTCTTTACTGAACGGCGCATGGCGAAAGCCTTCCGGGTTACGAAAGTAGGTGCCGGCGGAGTAGTCGCCGGTCTGATCAGAAAACGTGCCTTCCAGCACGAGTATTTCTTCGCCGAGCGGATGGCCATGCTCGGAGAAACTCGCGCCCGGTTCATAGCGCACGATGCTGGTCGCATGACCGCGCTCCGCGTCTTCGCGCGCCAGCGGCTTGCGGCATACGCCGGGCATCGGGCTGGGCTGCCAATCTTCGGTCTGCGTTTCGATGACGATACGCTGGGTGAAGTCCATGTTTAGCATGGTGGGGGCGTCAGCCAGGCGAACTTCGCGCGCATGCTCGGCATTTCCTTACGCACACTGCAGGACTGGGAACAGGGCCGACGCCGGCCGAACCAGGCGGCGCAATCGCTGCTCGCCGTCGCTGCCAGGCGACCGGATGTCATGCGTGAGGTGTTCGGCTAAGCAGCTTACCCATTTGGGTTAATTTCAATGACGTTGCCTGATTTCTTAACATTCTGTTTTGATTCTTTTACCTTCTCGAGTAAATGAGGAGACACATTCCATTTTCGTCCTTCCTCACTTAAGACCGTTACGGTTTTTTTATTGTATTTGACCAACACGCCAACGACCTGTCCACGGCCAGGGGGATGAAAGCACACTTTTTCACCAACACTGAACTCCAGCATTTCGGCGTGAGCCCGCATTGAGTCCAAGAACTTTAACCTTTCCACAATTCTGTGATTCAGATCAATCAGCTCTTTTTCAGTCAACTTATCGATGTCTATTTTCATTGGTGATAATCTCTATTTCCTGACGACTATTTACGCATAATGCCCAAAACAGCGGCCGGCCGTCAGGCCAGTGCCGCGACCGAAAGGCGCAGACTGCTTGTGCCGGTTACCGGGCAAACGCACCACCATACTCAATTAGTGAATATTGGGTGCCCGACCGCCTATTATAAAACCCACCGGCGGGCCTTAAGGTAGGGCTGATGATTATTCTTGGACTCGAGTTTCTCGCGCTCATAGTGATTTGTTATGTATTTTTCGTTTATGCGACAAGAAATCGGGTCTCTGAGAGTAACGGCAAGCGGATTCCGGGCTGGGTGGTGGCAATAGCCATCCTGATGCTTCTCGCAATGCTTCTTTTTGCGTCCTGGTACGTACGTCTGGGACTGGCCTCGTAATGTCTGAGTCATACGCAGACGTACTATATCTGCTTACCCATGGTCGCATATTTGGCCTTAACAGGGGGGTCATCCATTTTTAAAGAGGCGCTGGATTAATTGAATGCCGAGAAAAGAAATCTGGCGCCAGTGGTATCCCGGCACCTTTTTTTACTGGAGTATTTAGCCCAGATGCTTCCTTAAGAATCGCTCTACCGCAACGATATCGGCACCGATCGCAGCGCTGGCCGGGAAAGCTCCGGGTTCCGCCGGCTCGACGAACAGCGCGGGTACGCCGGAGATCTGCCGCTTGATACCTTCGACGCGTTGCCGGTCGACTTCGTGTTTGTAGGTGCCGATCTGCAGATGTTGCCGCAACTCTTCGGTATCAAGACCGAGTTCGTTAGCGATTTCCAGCAACACGGCAAGCTCACCGATATTCCGGTCGTCGACGAAAAAGGCGCCGAACAGGGCAATGTGGGTTTCAAGCGTCATGCCCTGCTCTCGCGCATATTCGGTCATCTGAAATGCCAGCGAACTGTACGGTTGCACCGATGGCAATTTAATCGGCATGCCGTAGCGCTCGGCCATCGGGTAGACCGAACGGCTCCAGGCCGTTAAGAGATATTCGCCGCGCGGTTCGAGGGTCGGATGCGGCGCCGGGCGAAGCTCGAAGGCACGGTAGTCGATGATCAGCTTTTCAGCGTACTGTTCACGCAGCCGATCGAGGTCGCGCTCAACGAGATAACAGTACGGGCAAACGTAGTCGCTCCAGACCAGGATGCGTGCACGTGCCTGTTGCTCGGGCATTGTGATTCCTTTTTGCCGGCTTTTCTTTAGCGAAACTCCGGCATCACCTTTTCTGCAAATAACTTCGTTTGCTCGATCATGCCTTCTTGACGTTCCCCGTGCGGATGCGCCACCGGCGATCCGCCGAGGATGTAGACATGATCGAGGCCCAGGTCGACGAGCGTTTTGAGTCGCGCGATACATTTTTCCGGCGGCCCGCAGATCGACATCCAGTCGACAAACTCGTCCGTGACCTCGGTCAAATGACTGCCTTTGTCCTGGGCGTGATGCTCCATGTCGTACTGACTTTGCATGTGGATCGCGAGTTCCTTGAGCTGTGGCGGCAGATGCTCGACCGGTGCGTTCCGCATGCCGGCAAAATGCGCGACCATGCCGGCGATCATGCGGCCGAGTTCGATCGCGCGTGATTCGCTTGCGTCGCAGACGAGGTTGATGAAGGCGCCGATGCTGAGGCTCGCGCGCTGCCGGCCAATCTTCTGCAGGTGCTCGGTCGCGGTCTTGAGCGCCCATTCGATGCGTTCCGGCGCACTGCCGACCGCGAAACTGATGCGGTCGCCGGTCTCGACGGCCATCTGGATGGTTTTCGGGCCGGTGCAGGCGATATCGACGGGCACGGGTGCAAGATCGAGACCCTGGATCCAGCGAAGTTTCGATTCTTTATCCCCGCGCTGCACGGTGTCGCCGGCCATGTAGGCTTTGAGGCGCTCGATGTAGGTGCGCAATTGTCGGGTCGTCGCGTTGTTCAGGCCGATATGCGCGGCCGATGAATCGCCGCGGCCGATCGCCGAGATTGCGCGGCCGCCGGATTCCTGTTGCAAGGTCATGATCGCCGTGGCCGTGACGGCCGCATCGCGCGTGATCGGGTTCGTGACGCCCGTGCCGAGCTTGAGCGTCTCGGTCGCCGCCGCGGCCAGTGACAACTGGCCATATGGGTCGGGCGCGAGATTTTGCGTGTCCGGACAGAGCAGGGTGTCAAAGCCCATCGCTTCGATCTCCCTGGCAAGCCTGGCCGTGTAGCCGGGCGAGGCCTCCATGACGATGCCGAACTCGGGGGTGGTGGCGTTGGTCACTTGTTTTGCCTAAAAACGAACGTCAAACACCATTCTTCCAAAGAATGGTGTCAGACACCAATTTTTTAAGGCGTTCTAAGCGTCGCTTGCGAACGGGCGGCTTTTTTGGCTTTTTTTCAATTGAACGCCGGAAATCGGCTCTAAGAATTGGTGTCTGACACCAATCTCGCGCCGCCTTGGCAATTCTTTGCATTTCTTCGCTCAATCCATGCATTACTTTGGTGCCGAATGCTTAAACTAGCAGGCAATCAGCGGGACACAGCGTCCCGGCTTCGCATCGAGAGGTACAACGAACATGAACAGGAAAATCATTGTTTTAGTCGCAGGTTTGGCGCTGGCCGGTGCGGCTGCCCTGGCGGGCGACCGCGGTGGTCGGCCCGATTTCTCCACAATGGATACAGATGGTGACGGCGTGCTGTCAGAAGCGGAACTCGACAGCCTGCCGAGTCGCGGCGGTCGAACCGGCGCCGACAGGCTGGCGCGGCTGGATTCTGACGGTGATGGCTATGTGTCGCAGGATGAACTCGAGCAGGCTCGTCAGAAAATGGGATCGGGTCAAGGCGGCATGCACGGTGGCCGGCCGAATTTTGAGTCACTGGACACGAATGGTGACAGCTTGTTGTCAGCGGAGGAGCTCGATCAGCTACCGAGCCGTGGCAGCAGAAGCGGCGCCGACCGGCTGGCGATGCTGGATAGCGATGCAGACGGTTACGTCTCCCGAGACGAACTCGAGCAAGCTCGTCAGAAAATGGGTTCGGGTCAAGGCGGTAAACACGGCGGCCGGCCGAATTTTGAGTCCTTCGATACGGATGGTGACGGCCAGCTGTCACGCGAGGAGATGAGCCAGATGAAGGGCCCGCGCGGCGCACCGCCGCCGGAAATGTTCGATCGCATGGACGTCAACGGCGACGGCTATGTCACGCTGGATGAAATGCAGGCGATGCGCCAGCAACATCAAGGTGGCGGACAGGGTCATGGCGGCCGACAAGGCCAGGGCGGGCCAACCGGCTGATGAGAGAAATCGGGGACAGTGACCTTTTTCCACATCAACAGCAGAATTCAGCCGGGTAACCGGTTGGAAAAAGGATAAATGCCCCAATATCTTGAGTAAGGAGAGCGGATCTGAATCCGTCTAATGTTTATCCGATACAGGCTTCCTCCCCCGCTGTTCTGTAATCGGATTCCCCGGCCGGCGGTGCCCCCGAGGTGCCGCCGGTCTCTTTATTGGTGTCAGACACCAAGTTTTTAAGGCGTTCTAAGCGCTGCTTTCGAACGGGCGGATTTTTAGTCTTTTTTTGCAATGAAGGGCTTAAAACGGCTCTAAGATTTGGTGTCTGACACCATTACTCGCCATTACTCGACGCTCGGACACAGCCACCAGATATTTCGGCTGCTTCAATGATGGTTCCACGATTAATCGCTTTTTTCCGACGGCTATCTTCGAAATTACTCGTTGACCCCGGGAAGCTCCGCGAACAGTCGTTCCGCCGTCAATTGAGATACGTCGGCAAACGTAACGGGCTTTTCCGCACCGGTTTCATACGCGTAGTTCAGTTCCGTGAAACCTTCCCAGGCGATATCGGCATTCCGCGCATCCCAGATCTGGACAAACACCCGCAGGTTCGCAACCTCGGTGTGAGAAATTCTCAGGCCCAGAAAACTGAACCGGCCCAGGCTAGACTGCCTGAAGCTGGCGAGGCTCAGTTGCGCGAAGTACCGGACCCCCGTCACGTCGCTGATCCGTTGCAAAATGGATCCTTCCAGGATCCCCGTTTCGAGGTAGTCGCGGTACATTTGCTTGTATTCCACATCCAGATCCGCGGCATTCACGGCGCTCAGGACATGCGGTAACGGCAAGACCACGACATCGGGGCGCATTTCCTGCAGCTTATGCGAAAAGCTCATAGCCAAGGCTTGCTTGTCCGCCTCCCGCCCTGTTGCAGCCGAAGGCGTCAGAAACCCGATACCGCCATTCTCGAGGTCATTTGGACCAAGGCTGATGGCCGTGTGTTCCGATTCGTAGTCGATCTGGTCGATGATCGAACAACCGTTGGTTACAGCGGCAAGAACTGCGCATACGCCGATTATCAACCGCATATCCGATGATGTGGAAGAGCCATGCTCGCTGGTCCGACATACGTTTTTAGTGGACATTCTATTGGGTTTCAGCATGAGCTAAATTTACCACCTTACAGCTAAGAATCGGTGTCTGACACCATTATTCAGTTCCATGAATAAATCGTTTTTTCCGATGGTTATCTTCGGAATTACTCGTTTTACAGATTAAATGTCAAGCCATATAGTCGCTGACGAGATAACGCGATACGGGCTCAGACAGTTTTCGCCAGGGCAATGACGGAGAGCGTACCCCCGGATCCGTCTAATTTTTATCCGATGCAGGCTTCCTCCCCCGTTGCGCTGCCATCGGATTCCCCCGGCCGGCGGTGCCCCCCAAGGTACCGCTGGCTTCTTTCTTAGAACGAAGCTAAGGATTGGTGTCAGACACCAAGTTTTTAAGGCCTTTTAAGGCCCTATAATTTCTAATGGCAATTCGCCGGCTTTTTTCATTCGGGCCGCGGAAAACGGCTCTAAGAATTGGTGTCTGACACCATTACTCGACGCGGCAGTTCTGATGCTGGACCTCACCGCTGACCATGATCATGGCTTCGTTGCCCTTGCTCCAGAAAGTTGTTGCGCCATTCGAATATTGTGCGCCCGAGGCTGAGATCGAACGTGGCAACTTCGTGGTCCCCGTTGCATCTTCGAGGAATGCGATGTCACCCATATTCTGGGGCTCAGAATAGGTGATCGCGAACGTGTAACCATCCGGGCAACTGTACTCCCAGGTTTTGGCGCGGGGTTTGGTGCAGGCGGTGAGGCTCAGAATCGCAGTGATCACGATAAGCGCTATGGGTACGGTAAGAGGGATCCGGTCCATCTTTCTTTTATTGTGGTGTGACTGGCGCATCTTCGCTGGTAGTCATTAGCGTGCCGGGTTTAATCTCGCCTTTCGCGACGGCTTTCATGTACTCGACCGTGGCGAGATGACAATAGGTTTGCCCCTCGAACTTCTCCGGCAGGATCCACGTGGTCCAGCTGTCGTAGTCGTGAAACAGGCCCGGTGAGTTGAAGTGAATCGCCCCGTCTTCGCCGACGTAGCTGAGTTCAAAATCCGACAAATAATCCTGGCCGGTGATGTACGGCTCGTTTTCATCGACGACGAACGACTCGGCGGCGATCGCGACACCCATGAGATTTTCCTGGCGCAGCTCGGCAATCGCCTGCGCCTTTGTGCGGCGCGTAATTTCGGGACAGTAGAGCTGCTCGCCGGCCGCGTCTTCACCATAGGCGGAGCGAATATGCGCGGCGCCCTTGATCTTGCACGACACCATGATCGGCAACTGCCCACGATAGCTCACGACCTGGTAGATCATCAGCGGATCGGGTGACGGCTTGGAATGCCGGTATGCAGGCATGTCGGTGAATATCGTGTTAATGCTTTCAACCTCGGTGCTGGCGAGAATTTTCTGCACGGCCTGGCAGAATTTTTCCGAAGCCGGATCGGGCAAGGCTTGCGCATGGGCGGGCATGGCGGTTGCCACGAACGAGGCGATGAGCGCGATGCGCAACAGGGGGGTCATGCAGTTACCTTTTCTGGTTATCGGATGTGGGAGTCTAACAAAAAGAAAGAAATTGGTGTCTGACACCAATTTTCAGTCGAGCTGCATGCGCGCGATGATTTCCGCGAGTTCTCCGGATTCCCGCAGGACTTCGATTTCTTCGCGTAACTTTTCGGCGTCGGCTTGATCTTCCGCGGGCACCAGATAACGCATCGGCTCGTCGCGAAACACAGCATCGTCGGCGATATCCAGTTTGTTGACACGAATGATGCCCTTCAAGGTATCGACGTAGGCTTGACCCCGTTCGGAGTAGCGGATCAGACCATCGGCGAGCGCCAGGGAGGTGACGGGTTTACCCGCCGCCTTCAGCTCGGCGCGCAGGCGGCGAAGCTCCTCGTAGGCGGGGTGCGAACTCAAATTCAGGAAGTAACCGCGCACGCTGTCGAAAGGCCATTCAAAGGCGGCGATCCGATGATCACCGAGGTTGCCGCGTTGCTGCTCCGGCACCAGCCCCTCACCGCCGAAGGTCCATTGACCGAACAGGGCATTGCCTTGTACGGCAAAACGCGAAGTGCCGTAACCACTCTCGTAGGCAGCCTGGCCAAGCGCCAGCCCGGCTGGAATCACGTCGAGCCGGTACAAGGCTTCGCCGATAATGTCCTGCAATTCCGCGGGCGACTCGCCCAGCGCCGCAGCGGCATCCTCGTCCATGATGCGCAGCAGGACTGCCGACCGACGCAGCGATGCAAGATCCACGGGTTGTGGTTTGCGGCCGCCCGCCAGGGTCAGGGACATGCGCTTGAGCCGCGCACGCCGATCCAGCACCATCGTGTTGGCATGCATCACCAGCGGCAGCATGAAGCGGTAGAAAATTTCTTTCTTCTCCGGCACTGGCATCTTCTGTGCATTCTTGCGCCAGCGCTCAGAGATTCCCGTAATAATCGCGTTGGGCACCTGCAACTGCTCGCCGTGCTTTTCCTCGCCCCACCAGTTTTCAGCCTTTAACCAGCCGACCGTGTCATCGAGCCCGCCGAACACGACGACTTCCTGTGCGCCGGCGGATCCGGCGGCAAGTCCAAGAACCAGCGCGCAACAAACGTTGCGACGTGTCTTTTTCAAGCGGGCCAACATATGGCAATGATATCTAAGATAGCGGCAAGAAAGGCACCGATTATTAGTAGTATTCCCTAATGTCTCCTTGGACTCGACTTGTGTTCGACGGCTGGAATTTGACCGTGGAGAAATTGGTGTCAGACACCAATTCTTAGAGCCGATTTCCGGCGTTCATTTGAAAAAATCCAAAAAAGCCGGCCGCTCGAAAGCGACGCTTAGAACGCCTTAAAAAATCGGTGTCAGACACCATTAACCCCCATTGCGCTGGCGGCGGGTATAAAATGGCGATTAGGAACCTATTTCCTTCGATCAGGTACTCGCCGATGTCTGTGGCTATCTCGCACCGCCTCTGGCACTACTTGCTGCCGGCCGCACTCCTGTGTGCACCGGCAGTGGTTGCCGAGCAAATGAACCAGGCCACCATGCCGTCCGCAACCCTGGGGATCGGCCGCCCCGCCAGCGCAGCGGAGATTGCACGATGGAACCTGGACGTGATGCCTGACGGCACGGGTTTGCCACCGGGTGGGAGCACGGCAGCGGAAGGCGCGCCGATCTATGCGCAGCAGTGTGCCAATTGCCACGGTGATACCGGCCAGAAAGGCCGGGATTGGCTGGTGGGACGCCAACCCGGAGGTGATTTTTCCTTCGGACAACAGCCCGGCCAGCACAAGACCATCGGCAGTTACTGGCCCTATGCCACCACCCTGTTCGACTATATTCGTCGGGCCATGCCCTCGAGTGCGCCGGGCAGTCTGAGCGATGATCAAATCTACGCGCTGACCGCGTACCTGCTACATCTGAACGGAATCATCGACGCGGATACCGAAATGAACGCTGAGTCGCTGGCGCAGGTTCGCATGCCGGCCCGGGATCGCTTTGTCCCCGATGATCGGCATGGCGGGACGGAAGTACGTTGAGAAAGCGACCCGAGATTAACCGAACCCGCCGCAAGCTGCTGGCCGCCGCCGGCGGTGTGGCCGTCATTCAGGCAACTTCGGGAGATTGGCTCCAGGTCGCCGCCAGCGCGACCGAAGCCCCTGTCCCTGACCCCGCCCGGTTGCCAGGTGCCGCGGCAAGTAAACTCGGGGCTCGGGCCGCAGCCGAGCAACCCGCTCGCCAAGCCTTCGGCGGCGCGCTGAGCATGACACCCCTGCAGGATCTGCACGGCACCATCACCCCCGCGGACCTGCATTTCGAACGCCACCATGCCGGCATTCCTGACATCGCCCCCGAACAGTACGAGTTGCTCGTGCACGGCATGGTGGAACGGCCGATGAAATTCTCATTGGCGGAACTCAAACGATTCCCGGCAACCACTCACATCCGTTTCATCGAGTGCTCGGGCAACCTCAATATCTGGATGAAAAAGAACATCACCCCGCAAACCCTGGCCGGGATGACCAGTCAGAGCGAGTGGACCGGCGTGAGCCTGGCTACCCTGTTCCGGGAAGTCGGGGTGAAACCCTCGGCCAGCTGGTTCCTGGCCGAGGGCGCCGATGCCGCGTTAATGACCCGCAGCATTCCGGTGGCCAAGGCGATGGATGATGCGATCATCGCTTACGCACAAAACGGCGAAGCGGTGCGGCCGGCCCAGGGCTACCCGGCGCGCTTGCTGCTGCCGGGCTGGGAAGGCAACACCAGTGTGAAATGGCTCCGCCGCATCGAACTCTCAGACCGCCCGTTCATGACCCGCGAGGAAACATCGAAATACACGGATCCGCTGAAAGACGGCACAGCACGGCAGTTCAGTTTCGTCATGGATGCGCGATCCATCATTACGTTTCCGGCCTACCCGGTCATCCTGGAAAAGGGTTGGGTGGAAATCCGCGGGCTGGCCTGGTCCGGGCGCGGGCGTATCAGGCGCGTGGACGTCAGCGTGGACGCCGGGAAGTCCTGGGCTGCGGCCACACTGCAGGAACCGGTCCTGCCCAAGGCGCACACCCGGTTCCGCTTGCTCTGGAAATGGGATGGCAAGCCCACAGCCATCATGAGCCGGGCCGTGGATGAAACCGGCTACGTGCAACCGACCCGCGATGAACTCACCGCCGCGCGCGGCGCCGGGTCGATGCCCTATCACCTCAACCCGATCACTGCATGGCACATCGGTGTCGATGGCCAGCTTAATTATCGCGCCAATGAAACCTGACTCTGATACACGTTGGTGTCTGACACCAATTCTCCAGACTCGACCGTGTCGATTAAGTGACGCATAAAAAACCGGGGTCAGACCCCGGTTTTCTTTTTGAAGCTTTTGTTCTTGATCAGGCGCCGGCGGAGGCCAGCTTCCTGACTGAAAACACCTCGTCGACTGACTCGACGACCCAGTTGTTGAGGTCGCTGTCCGGGAGGATGGCTTCTTTTTCGATGAAACGAACGTCATCGGGCCGATCGCATTCCCTGCTTGCTTCACCGATGATGTCCTTCTGGAACATATAGTCATAGGCGACGTACACCGAAATCAGGATGCTGCTGTCTTTTTCGGCCAGCACCTGGTTGATCGCGTCCTTGGTCGGATCGATGGAATAATTCACGAGGTGCCCGCTCCAGGCGTAGTTCACCATATCGATTCCGGTTTCGGCCATCAGGCTTTCACCGACACTCGCCATCAATGCTTCCCATTGCTGGTTGAAATCCTTATCGCCGTAGGCCGCCAGCGTAACGCCAAAATTCTTGCCGTCCTCGCCTTTGAGCAAGTTCTTTGCCCGGCGCACGATGTTGGCGGTCAGGAACTCGGTCGCGTCGATCGTCGATGTGACAGTCACTTTCGCTTTCGCCTGATAGACCTCTATATTGTCACGATCGCGCAGTCTTTCCACGGCCTCCTGGTCGTGTGTCAGACCGACGATATGCGGTATATCGGTGTTGGTATGTCCACTGACGGTGATGAACAGCGGCACGATGATAACTTCGTCGTAACCTTCCGCGTCGAATTCCTTCATCCGCGTGGCGATAGAGGGCTCGGTGTACTCCATGAACGCCGTCTTGACGCTGGTGATGTTCGGATTAGCGAGAATCCGATCGTGTACCGAATCCTCGAGATTGACGAGCATGTCGCGCCAGGATTTCTGTTCGGAACCATGGTTCGCCAGCAATACGCCGATCTTCGGCTGCGCTTTGGCGAGCGTCGTAGTCTGCTGTGACTGCTCACAGGATGAAAGTACAAACGCGATAGCCACCGTGACGATAGACACTGCCCAACGAGTAACCATAGATATTCCCTCCAACTTCACTTACACAGACCCTATGCTATCCAAAACTACTATCGCACTTCGGGGTCTGCCATTAGGGACAATACCTATTTACATAACCTAGCCCGCCGCGGGTTCTGCGGTCACTGGAATGCCGGCCAGACTCGATCCCTTCACGCTTTTTCGCTTTTTGCCCGGCTTCACGATGTCCGAGATTGTGTCGAGCACCGCACCGGTCGGGCACAGCACCCTGCACCAGAGCATCGGAAAATAGGTCGACATCAGGATGGTTGCCGCCGACAGCCAGAACCAGCCGGATTCCAGGATCTCCAGGCCGAACAGATCGGGGAACAATTCGAAGCTGCCCCAGTCTTTCAGGCCAAGAACGATGATACCGCCGACCAGCACCACGGTGATGAGCCAGCGTATGGCATGCGCGATGCGGGTCGTAATCGGCAAGCTGCCACGAAGCTTCTTCGGTGTGAATTGCAGCATCAGGTGCTGGACGTTGCCGTACGGACAAATATAGCGGCAGTAGGAATTGCCATCCCATATGGCGCTCAACAGCACGAATCCCGCGTAGATACCGAGCATATACGACCACCCGCTGCCCATGAACGGTTGCAGAAACGTCACGTAGGTAAATGAGTTGTTCAGGAAAAAGCCGAGGAACAGGACCGTCAGGATCCTGATGGCCAGAACCGTGCGCTTTGACCTTCTGATCTTCTTGACCCATACGAGCACGAAAATCGCAGCAATCAATGCCGCGCTGATCATCCACGTATCCGGTAACTCGGCCTTGACTTCAAACCCGGCCGGTTCGTTGTCAATGTAGATTTCCAGCGGCGATTCCCGGCCGATGCTGACCAGTGAGCTGACTGACCTTGCGACGGCCTCGGTGGTTAGCGTGGCCCCGGTAATCGCATCGACGCGATAACTCTCACCATCGAGCGGGATGCCCTCGAACTGCTCGTAGAAACCGGCCGCCTTGATATCTTTCAAATAGCTGGTCGTCTCCGCCGAGCGCAGATAATCGACGTGCTGAATCTTGCCGTCCAGGCCGACGACCATGCCGATATCGATCGGTCCCGCGTAACCCTTGATGCGTTTGTTCAAGCCCGTGTTTTCAAAGTAGAGCTCCTGCAAGTCGCCCGCCTGATCACGCCCTTCTGTATAGAACATGTCCAGCGCAGTCTTGATCGTCACGCCGTCGGGATATTCGGCGCGGGCCTTGGCGCTGTAAAAAACCAAGTCGGCCACATCCTGTGTCAGCGACGGGTTGTTGCGAGCGTCGGCAACGACGCTATGCGTTACGGGGCTTCTTTTCCCTGACCAAGATGACAGCGTGATACGGTGCCTTCTCCTGCGCTTCGACAACGCCGAATATGGGCGGCGCCTTCTCCTCACCGACGCGCACGGGCGCGTCGAAGCCGGTCACCGTTTCCGTAAATTCGAATACCGGTTGCGGTTCCTGCAATGGGCCGTTGATCCAGAAAAATGCGTAGGCGGCAACGACCAGAGCCGACAGGCCAAGCTTGCGCCACGGCGCTTTGAAAAGCTGAAGCGTACTCATGATCGAACCTGTGCTGCTGTCCCGTCGCTCATGATCGATCAGCCAACATCTCTAAGCCGTCAACCCCGGCTTGCGCCACGGCATGCCGAAAAGCATCAGCGCACTCATGGCCGAACCTGTGCTGTTGTTCTGTCGTGCATAGTCGATCAGCCAACATCTTTGTTACCGTAGACGCTCAAGCGCTTCGCCGACCTTTTCGATGAGCCATTTATTCACTTTGGGATCCGGCAAGATCGAGTCGCCCTCGTAGCGGATCTTCGACTGAATAGTGATGGCGTTGATAGCTGCCTGGATGGTGTTGGTCTGCAGCATCTCGTCGACGCCCAGTAACACCGGTACCACGAGTATTTCCTCTTCCATGTCGAAGACTTCATTAATCACTTCGACAATGGCTTCGCCGGAATAATCCACCACGTCACCACAAAAAGCATAAGCAACTGTATCGATATCGGTCTTGATCTTCAGATACCGGCCGATATTTTCCATCAGAACTTCCATTTGATTGCCGAATTGCTGATCGCCGTAGCCGACCAGCACAATCGCCATGTCTTCTCCGCTGTCACCGGCCTGCAGTTCTTCGACACGGCGCAGGATGTTTTTCTTCAGCAGGTTGCCGTCGTCGAGGGACGGCGTAAGGTTCACCCGCAGCTTCGGAAAATAAATGTCAAACCCTTCATTCTTCAGTTGCTTCAGGGCCTTCGCCTGCGAGCGGATACCCACCAGGTATTGAAAGTAGTTATTCGTCCGCGAGGACTCGGAGGCGAGGAACAGCGGCACTACGATGGCGTGATCGTAGCCGGCCGTATCGAATTTGCGCATCTGATCTGCAATCGATGGTGAACTCGCGGTCAGAAACGCGACCTCCACGGCTTCGATCTCCGGCTCCTGCAGCAGTGTGTCACGGACCTCGTCCGCCAGGGTTTCGATCATGCCGTTCCAGGTGCTCGATTCCGAGCCATGGGCAACGATCAAGACACCCACCTTATTTGTACCCGTCGCCACAGGAGCCGGCTTGTCGCCACAGGACGCCAGGAGAAAAGCTATGACAGCGACCAGCAACGCCGGGGAACGCAAGTTATGCATATTGAATTTGTCCCTTCTAATTTGGATGCCGTTTTGCGCGGCTACGTTATTAACCGCGTATTTTGAACCATTTTCCGGGCATTTTCACTCCCACTGCGGCGGCGGAATGTCGCACCTGCTGCCCCTGATGCCTTGAGGAAATAAGAAATGGGTTCGGGCATCTCAGTCTGGCCCCCGTCTCGCGGCATGGAAGAAAAAAGGTACATGACCCACTGCTGTCCCACCTACTCGCGAAAGGGCAAGAACGGCCCGTAGGAGCGGCATCTTGCCGCGAATGGTGCGGTACGGACCACCGATCGCGGCAAGATGCCGCTCCTACGGGGACGTATTCACGGCGTGTCTCGGAAAGCATTCGCAAATCATGTCGGCCCGGCTACGGTCTGTAAACAGCATCGGTGACCTCTGCGTTTCAGCCTGGACAGCTGTAACATGAGCCCTCTTTTCTTGACACCATTTCCCACTCACTGCCCGTTTGCAGGTACTATTATTCGCTGAATATTGCCGGTCATATTGCCAGTGGAGGCATTTCCCATGAATGTTGGCATCCGCATCATAAGTCTGAGCCTGGTCATGAGTATCTATATGGTCTGGGCATTTCGCGGCGTGGAATCCGACCCGCAAGAAGCGATCAGCGCCCTGCTCATGTTCCTCGGCGGATTCCTCGTTCTAACAGTCGTCGCGGTACCGATCTATAAAATGACCGGGAGCAAAGTCGGAGGGACCCTGGCAGAGTTCACGTTCCGCTGTTGGCTCGTCACAGCCACGCTCGTGACGATCGGATGGCTGGTGTTTTTTGCACAGGACCCGGCGGCCGCCGGCTTTTTCCGTGACAATATCCTGATCGGCGCGGCCATATTGATCGTCGTCGTGGCTGCCGCAAATTTTGCGGTGACCCAAGTCTTGGCCTACCTCGCGCCAAAACGCAACAAACAAGGCACCGGATAGATATTTGGTGTCAGACGCCAGTTTTTTAAGCGCGTCTACCGCCGACTAAAAAATTCGGCGCCAAACACCATTTTCTGAATCGCGCCTCTAAGCGCCTCTAATTTTTGGTGTCTGACACCAACTCTTTAAGGATATTTCCCAATGTATTTTTGGGCGCGACCCTTGTTATCATTGGCGGAGATTTGAATAACAAGCCGTGGAGAATAATCATGCGACTTACGGTTCCTGGCCTTTGCGTTATCCCCCTGTTGTTATCGCTGAGCGCCCCCGGCGCCTGGGCCCAGATACCGCCACCGCCGGACGGTGCAGCGGCGCTGTCTGCATATTATCCGGGCAAGGCCTATTCGCCCTATGCGGGGCGCAATTTCCCCAGCCGGATATTTTGGGGCGACACGCACCTGCACACCGACATTTCGATGGATGCCGGCGCGTTCGGCAACCGGCTCGGGCTGGATGAAGCCTATAAGTTCGCGCGTGGCGAAGAAGTCACGGCTTCGGGTGGCCGGCGAGCCAAGCTCTCCAGGCCGCTGGACTTTCTGGTGATCGCAGATCATTCGGACAACATGGGCTTCTTCCCGGACATGCTCGCCGGCAAGCCGCATATCTTGCAGGACCCGACCGGCAAGGATTGGTACGACCGGGTCATGGCCGGCGATGGCGTCAGTGTCGCGCTGGAATTGATCGGTTTGTTCTCGCAGGGCAAGTTTCCGGAAGCGCTGATGTACACGCCGGACTCCGAGCCGTATAAATCGGCCTGGGCAAAAACCGTGACGGCGGCTGAACAATATAATGATCCGGGCACGTTCACGGCCTTCATCGGCTGGGAATGGACGTCGCTGGTCACGGGTAACAATATGCATCGCGTCGTCGTCTACCGCGATGGCGGCGACAAGGGCGGGCAGATGGTACCGTATACGACCATTCCGCCGACCGGCAGCACCAACCCACGTGATCTGTGGAAGTGGCTAGCCAACTACGAGGAAAAAACTGGTGGCGATGTGCTGGCTATTGCGCACAACGGCAATTTGTCAAACGGAATCATGTTCCCGCTGATTGAGCAGTACGATGGCGTCAAGCTCGATGCTGAATACCTTGCCAACCGGGCCAAATGGGAACCGCTTTACGAAGCCACCCAGATCAAGGGTGATGGCGAAGCCCACCCGTTCCTGTCACCCAACGACGAGTTCGCCGATTACGAGACCTGGGACGTCGGCAACCTTGACCTGTCGGAAGCCAAGACCGATGAGATGCTGGCCGGCGAGTATGCTCGCGAAGCGCTGAAGCGCGGCCTGGCCATCGAGGCGAAGACCGGCACCAACCCGTATAAATTCGGCATAATCGGCTCGACCGATAGCCATACTTCGCTGGCCACCACGCAGGAAGATAATTTCTTCGGCAAGCACTCGGGCTCCGAGCCCAGCCCCGAACGCATGACGCATCCGTTCATGGCCAACGAAAACGGCACGATCTTCTCCTGGCAGCAGGTCGCCTCGGGCCTGGCGGCGGTCTGGGCCACGGAGAATACGCGTGAAGCGATATTCGATGCCATGGCGCGCAAAGAAGTTTATGCGACCACCGGCTCGCGCCTGGCGGTGCGGTTTTTCGGCGGCTGGAATTTTACCGCGCAGGATATGAATAGCCGGCAACCGGCGTTCGCCGGTTACGACAAAGGCGTGCCCATGGGCGGCGATCTGCCAGCCCGGCCGGATTCGGCGACGGCGCCAACGTTCATGGTCTACTCATTACGCGATGCAGTCGGCGCTAATCTGGATCGCATTCAGATCGTCAAGGGCTGGCTCGACGGCAAAGGCAAGACCCAGGAAAAAGTCTATGACGTCGCCTGGTCTGACGATCGGCGCATGGGTGCCGACGGCAAACTGCCGCCAGTCGGCAATACCGTTGACGTAAAAAACGCGAACTGGACAAATACCATTGGCGCCTCCGAACTCGCTACAGTCTGGACGGATCCAGACTTCGACAAAGAGCAGAAGGCGTTCTATTACGCACGCGTCATCGAGATTCCGAAGCCGCGCTGGACCACCTACGATGCGTTCCGCTTTGGTGTTCCATTGCCTGAAGGGGTGCCGACATCGACCCAGGACCGCGCGTATACGTCGCCGATCTGGTACACGCCCTGATAGGTTTATTTGGGATCGAACCGAGGTTTATCCGTTAACCTCGGTTCGACACCAATTTCAATTCGTGCAGAGTTTAGACTCGCAGGGCACGCCGTCTTTGTCCCCATCGATCGTCGTCGCGCCGCACTCGCGCAGGTAGAACAACGCCTCGGCGCAGGAGTTCATCTGACTGCAGTATTGCTTTTCGCCACAGCGGTCCGGAATGGCTGACGATATATCGTCGGATTCATCGCAAGCGCCGCGTGGTATTTGTGCTTGAGACCAGATACCAAGTTTTGCGTCGCGCGCCTGTTGCTCCAGTTCTTTTAGCGACTGATCCGTGGCATAGCGGCAAAACACGGCGGCAAGACCGTTGCGCACGAGTTCCCGTCCGACATCCGTATCACCGACGAAAACATGGCCGACCATGCGGCCGTACCTGTCGATATCATACAGGCGAATTGCCAGGTCCTGGTTCCAGACCATCTCGTTGAGCGCCGTGCGCGCTCGATTGGAAAACGGCTGACCTTTTTCCGGCGTATCGATCTCCGCGACCCGCACGCGAATGCCCCGGCCCTCGGCAGTCTTCACAGCCAGCGTATCGCCGTCGACGACTTTGGTTGCGTGACCGTAGAAGTAGCCACTGCGCGGGTCGCTTGCGCTGCCGTGATCGGTTGCGGCGGTGGCCAGGCCCGTTACGAGCAAGCCGGCCAGCAGGATTTGTTGGGTAAATGCGTTCATGTTGTGACGGAAGCCCAGTTTCTCAAAACACTGCACTGCACCCCATGGCGGTATGGACAAAGTATTTGCTGGATCTGGTCATGCCGTTTTAAGCGGCCTGATACGCGAGGAAAACCACTGCTGCATAACAAGTACAAGCCGCTCACGCCTTAAGGTCCAGCGCCATTTTCCCTTCATTTTGGCACCAGCGCCACAACCCTGGCAGGTCCGCCAGAACCACCCTCGATTTTCATCGGCAGCGCCATGATGATGAAGCCGCTTCCTGGCAGCTCGTCGAGGCCGGTCAGATTCTCGAGACCACCGACATTCTGAGCCGCGGCGATGCGGTGCACGCGAAAGTCCTCTGACTTTCCGTAATCGATTGATGCCGTATCCACCCCGAGCAGCGCGACATGTCGCTTTTCAACAAGCAGTGTCGCTGCTGCCGCCCCGTAACTTGGAAATTGCAGGCGGCTCGCATCGCCCGCTGTGTCGTCACCGAGGTAAGCCGCAGCATCTGGCCAGTACCGGCTCCAACCGGTCCTTAATAAGACGACGGTACCGGGCTCGATTTGCCCGTGCCGTTCCTCGAAATCCCTCACATCCGCTGCGCTCAGGCGATAGTTACGATCAGCAATCGCCTTGGTACTGACGTCAATGACGACCGCCGGGGCAATCAGGTTCTGTAATGGAATCTGGTCGGTCGTAATGCCCTCGGCGGCAAAGTGCACGGGTGCATCCAGATGCGTGCCACCATGTTCCGGCGTGCAAATCGAATTGGCCGAGTAGAACCAGCCGCCATCGGTTTGCCCAAACGCGAGTTGTTTTTTCTCGAAACGGGACGGTGACGTCGGCCAATAAAGCGTCTCTGCGTTGTACGCATGGCTCAGATCGACAAGCCGGTAGTCACTAAGATCCAGGCCGAATGACGGCAAGGCAGCCGCCGAGACGGTTAAACCGAAAATGAGGCGGGCAATCATTTTGTACCTCCATAGTTTGGTGTCAGACACCACTGCTGTCCCATAAACACATGACCGGTGTCAAAACGATGCAATTTCTTACCACAAAGTTCGCCATTCGCGGCTGGAAGCCGCTCCCACGATGCTGCCATTAGCAACGTGGGAGCGGCTTCCAGCCGCGAATGCGAGTAGTCCATCCTCGACGTCTGATGCCATCAAGAAACATGACCCAAATTCATGTCTCTGACGAACGAAAGCGACCTGAACATCAGGCTACCACCTCGCTTCTCAGTCTCGCAGAGAAAGTTTATGGGACAGCAGTGGTCTGACACCAATTTCTTATTGAAGCGCCGGTAATACCCTCTCGCCGAGTAACTTCAGTCCATGCGCCTGGTGCTTTTTGAGTTCAATACAGGTGTGGGTGATACCGATCGCTTTGAACTCCAGCAGGTGCTCGATAATGCGATCGAGATCTTCGACGCCACCGCACAAAGTGAGCTTGTCGACGCAAATATCGAGCAGATGATCGGGCAAGCCCTCGACTGAGTCCTCATCCTTGGCGGCCATCGCGTAGATCTCGGGGATGTGGTCGAGGATTTTCTGAAAGTCTTCCGGGCTCATGATCTCGAGCATCATGTAGTCGCGAAACAGGGCGCGGAAACCAATCCAGCGCTTTGCTTCATGCCGCGCCTCGGCCGGATCATCGTACACATACCAGGCCATGAAGTTATTAAAGCGGTAGCCTTCAGGATCACGGCCAATTTCTTCCTGGCGACTGTGTACGGCTTCGATTGCGCCACGCGCGAGGTTGACTGACAGGTCGCTCATAAAAATACCGTCCGCAGATTTCGCCGCCATGTGCAACATCTGCGGTCTGTTGGCGCCCGCATAGATGAACGGCGGCTCGGCCGTCGGCCACTGCGGATTGTAATTATCGATGCTGAATAACTCGCCCTGGTAGCTGAACGGCCGGTCACGCGTCGCGCCCTGAACGATCTCGAGACATTCACGCACGTAACGCACTCTTTTCTCGAACGGGATGCCGAGAGCCATGACAACCTCCCCTCCGCCGCCGATCATTGTCTCGACGCGACCGTTGGCGATCTCGTTCAGCGTCAGAAGCGCCATCGCGATGCGAAACGGATGCATCTCGTAGGCATTCAGCGCCATCGGTGCAATCTTGATGCGGCTCGATTCCCTGGCGAGTTGGCCGAGGTTTGTAAACGGGTCGCGGCCGTCGAGGTAACTCGCATTCCACAGCGTGTGGATGCCGTATTTCTCGGCGAGCAGACCATATTCCGTCAGCTGCTCCGGCGGCAAGTGTGAATCAAGAACGATGTCGATCTTCATGGGCGTGCCTCTTTGATTAATGGTGTCAGACACCAATTCTTATTTGCTCTTAGCGGCGTTCAACGTCTCCGCAGTACAAAAAGCCAGTGCCAAGAAAATCGCCTTAGGCGGCTTCTAAGATTCGGTGTCTGACACCAACTATTAAACTCGATTAGCGGCGTTAAACGCCTCGGCAGTATAAAACAGCTGGCCTGAAGAAAATCGCCTTAGACAGCTTCTAAGATTTGGTGTCTGACACCGATTTATCGCCTGACGGCGTAGTGAAGGCCCCAACCAAGCGTGGAATAGACGACGATGGCGCCCCAGAGAATGCCGGCCAGGAGGGCTATTTCACCGCCATCGAGATCTCCGGCGAAGCCGGCCGCGAAATACAGTATGAACATGCCGTAACTGGCCAATGCCCAGGCAGCCATGACCGATACTGTGGCGGTGGCGCGCCAGCGTCGCTGCTGCAGGTAGGTTAAAAGGCGGGCCATGTAATAGAGCAGAAAGATTCCGCCGATCAGTATCGGCGTCGCCACGGTTACGGCGATCAGGATCGTCATGCCGACCTGGCCGCGCTCGCCTTCCTGCCAGAGTAGCCAAAGCCTTACCGGCCAGGCGCGCTCGCGGGTGTCCCAGTTTTGTTGCGTGGCGGCCGCAGATCGTCGAACGTCCGGATGGGGGTCGTTTATTGCATCTTCCATAAACGCCTGACGCTGGCTGGCTTTTGTTTCCGGTAAAGCGAGCCAACTCACCGCATTGCGTCGCACATACGGGTCAGCGTCGCTCATGCCGCGCTCGATGATGGCAGCGCGTTGCGTGTCATCGCGCAGCAACATGACCATGACGACGACGCGCACCTTGGGGTTCGGGTCTTTCACGCCAGCCTCGATCAGCCCCGGGAAATCAGCGACCTGCAGATAAGCGGGCCGGTTCCGGGAAATTGTCGACAGCTGGCCATAGGCGGCATAACGGATCAACGGGTCAGGATCGGACATGGCCCGGCTCAGCGCCGGAATCAATACGCCTTGGTCAAAGTCGTCAGTCGGTGAGCGAGCCAGCCAATGGAACATCTCGATAGCCGCCACGGCGATCTCGGTTTCCGGGTCCTGCGCCCAGTGCTGCGACCTGCTCATAAGCGGCCGGATCAATGGTCGTTCCGCGGATGATCCGCAGGGCATTCAACCGCGTTGCAACCGGCTCAGAAGCGTCCATCGCCACGGAGATCGGATCCTTATTCGCCAGGGTTCGATTGTATTCGATGATGCGCAAACCGCTCTGGGCGGTCGCGACAATGTTTTCGTCCGGATCGTGGGTGGCCGCCGTTATCACGGTGATCGCGCGCGGGTAGTCAGCAGCCGCGTAAGCCAATGTATAAAGAATCGCCTTATGAATGCGGTGATTCGGTTCGTCCTCGAACGCATCGGCAAGCATATCGAGTGTCGCAACCGGCAAGGGCTCGCCCTTGGCAATCTCGGCGAAAGCGTTCGCCATGTCTTCACGCTCGCCGTCGCGTTGAGGATCGGCAAACCGCGTGTTCATGACGGCGAATACAGGATCCGGCAGCGGCTGGGTGGCACCAATTTGTCCGAGCGCCGTGGCCGCCCGCGGATACATCCACGACAAATGTTTTTCACTCGAAATCTCGGCAATGCGCTCGACGACAACATCCGCGTATCGATTCTCTGCGGCGGACTTACCAACCGCGGCGATGGCCGCCGACAACAGACCGACGTCCTGCTCGTTCAATACGAGTGCGCTCAGGCCTTGTATTGCCGCGGCGGGTAACTGCCGCTGCGAGCCGAGTCCGCCAAGCGTCGTGGCCGAGGCCTTGCGTACCTCTACCGACTCATCGCTCTGCAGGCTTGCAACAAGTTTATCGAGCAACGCGGCATCCGCGGCACGCCACGACCCGGCATCCTTGATCGCACCGATGCGGACTGCGGGTTCGTCGCTGTCCAGGCGCCACTTCAGCACGGTGTCGCTATACCAGACCGTGCGGTACAGCGGCACCAGGGCGTCCTCCCAGAGCAATACCAGGAGATACAACGCAACAGGCGCCAGGATGATGGCCAGTATAGGCGTGCGGCGGGGCATGGTGGTCAGCGTCTTGATCATGAATCAGCGTGACTTAACGGAGCGGCGCTATTTTGCTCCTTTGACGTGCGGCCTGCGAGGCCTGATGTCTCACAATGGAGGATCGGGGAGCGGTAAGGGGCAGGCTTGCAAATTCCGGACCGCTGACTGATCCTCGCAGCTGCAGTTCAACGGGGGGAACCGCAGTATGAAGCTTCATTGGCAGATCATTATCGGCCTGACCGCGGGTGTGCTGTTCGGCGTGCTGGCGGCCGCCAATCAATGGAGCGGGTTTACCCAGGACTGGATTGCGCCGTTCGGCACAATTTTCGTCAGACTGCTAAAGTTGATTGCCATGCCCCTGGTGTTCGCATCGCTGGTGACCGGGGTCGCCTCACTGGCGGATGTCAGCAAGCTGTCGCGCATGGGGCTGAAGACGCTGCTGCTGTATGTCGTCACCACGGCCGTGTCGATTTCCATCGGCCTGATCCTGGTCAACCTGCTGCAACCGGGCAAATCCATTCCGGCCGAGGTCAGCGCCGATCTGCAGGCGTCCTACCAGGCGCAGGTGGACGCCCGTTCTTCGGCCGTCGAGGAAGTCAAGGCGCGCGGCCCGTTGCAGCCGATCGTCGACATCGTGCCGGAAAACATTTTCAGCGCGGCTGCGAATAACAGATTGATGTTGCAGGTCGTGTTCTTCTCGCTTTTGTTCGGAGTCGGCCTGAGCCTGGTGCGCAATGAAAAAACCGCGACCGTGCTGAATTTCGTACAGGGCCTGAACGACGTCATCATCAAGATTGTCGACTTGATCATGCTGACAGCACCGGTCGGCGTGTTCGCCTTGATGGCCGGCACGATTACCGCAATTGCCGGCGACAATCTGCAAACCGTCATGGATTTACTTCGCTCGCTCGGATTTTATTCGCTGGTCGTACTGCTTGGCCTCGCTGTGCACATCGCACTGGTCTACGCGCCGTGGATTCATTTTTTAAGCCCGCTGAGTCTGAAACAGTTTTTCTCCGGCATTGCGCCGGCACAGTTGCTGGCGTTTTCGACGAGTTCAAGCGGTGCAGCCTTACCGGTCACACTGGAGTGTGTGGAGAAAAATCTCGGCGTGAAAAATGAGGTCGCCGCTTTCGTATTGCCGCTTGGTGCGACGATTAACCTCGATGGCACGGCGCTGTACCAGGGTGTTGCGGCGGTGTTCATCGCCCAGGCGCTCGGCATAGATCTGGATTTTATCGCGCAACTGACTATCTTGCTGACCGCATTGCTGGCCTCGATCGCCGCAGCCCCGGTGCCGGGCGCCGGTTTCGTCATGCTCGTGATCGTGCTCGAAGCCGTCGGCATACCCAGCGCTGGTTTGGCGCTGATCCTCGGTGTCGACCGCATTCTGGATATGTTCCGGACCGCCACGAATATGACCGGTGATACCATGATCGCGTTGATGGTCGATGCCTCGGAAGATCGGGCCAACGCCCGCCGCTGAGCTGCTATAACGGCGCACCATCACAAATAACGAGCCATGATGCTTATCTCCCGGAACCCACATGGGTAATGTCTTCTACAGAGACCCGTTACACGACTACCCGACGGCCATGCGTGGCGAGGGAGTTTATCTTTACGATTCCGCAGGACGCCAATACCTCGATGGCAGCGGCGGTGCGGCGGTTTCCTGCCTGGGGCACGGTAATCCGGCGGTTGTTGCGGCGATCAAGACGCAACTCGATCAACTCGCATTCGCACATACGGCATTTTTTACGAATGAGCCGCAGGAACAACTCGCCACAAAGCTGGTCAGCCGATTTGGGGAAGCGGAGGCGAAAGTTTATTTCGTGTCCGGCGGCTCAGAAGCGACTGAAACCGCGCTGAAACTCGCGCGAAAATACTGGGTTGCACGCGGGCATAACGACAAGCTGAGTATCATCAGCCGCAAACAGAGTTATCACGGCAATACGCTTGGCGCACTTTCGATATCCGGCAATCCCGGGCGCAACGCGGTTTATCGGCCGATGCTGCATGACTGGCCGAAAATTGAGCCGTGTTATGCATACCGTCACCAACAGGTCGATGAAACCGCCGAAGAATATGGCCTGAGATCCGCAGCCGAACTTGAAGCAGTCATTCAATCGATCGGTGCTGATCAGATCGCCGCGTTTTTCGCGGAAACCGTGGTCGGCGCGACGCTTGGTGCGGTGCCCGCGGTCGGACCTTATTTTCAGCGCATACGCGAGATCTGCGACCGGCATGACATCCTGCTGGTCCTCGATGAAGTCATGGCCGGTAGCGGTCGTACCGGGTCGTATTTCGCGTTCGAGCAGGAGGGCATTGTTCCTGACATCGTCACGCTGGCCAAGGGTTTGGGTGGCGGCTACCAACCGATCGGTGCGATGATATCGCGTGGGCAGATTCATCAACAAATCGTCGATGCGTTCGGCAGTTTTGCGCACGGCCACACCTATATCGGACACGCGACAGCTTGCGCAGCCGGATTGGCTGTAACGAGCGTTATCGAGAACGAAAACTTGCTGGCCAGAGTTCAGGAGACCGGCGAGATGTTACGCGCGGCACTGGAACAGGCCTTTACTGATCATCCAAACGTCGGGGATATCCGCGGTCGGGGTCTATTGCTCGGCATCGAGTTTGTCGAAGACCGAGAAACCAAAGCACCGATCAAAGCTGAACTTGGGCTGCCGGAAAAAATCAGGACGACAGCGATGAGTAACGGACTGGTTTGTTATCCGGGCGGCGGCACAGCCGACGGAAGGGATGGCGCGCATGTTTTACTCGCGCCACCTTATATATATAAGAGTCAGCACGTCGATGAGTTGGTCGATAAGTTGCAGCGCACGCTCGATGTGATGACGTTCCGGTAAATTTTAATTAATTGGTGTCTGACCCCAATCAGTTCTCCATCGGCACGTCGAATGTGTTGACCATGACGGCGATCGTCATGTACACGCCGACGGTCGCGATAATATCCAGCAGCTGTCGGTCGTCGAAGTGATGGCCTAATTCGCGATAGGTCTCGGCGTTGATCTTCGCGTTGCGCTGGCAGTCATCCGCGGCGGATAACAGCAAGGCCTCGGCCGCCTCCCATCCGTCCGCGTCCGGCCCCTCCTTGACGCGCTGGATTTCCTGATCCGACAAACCGGCTTCACGGCCGCGCACGACGTGGTGTTGCCATTCGTAATCGGCCCGGCAATTGACGGCCGTACGCAAGATCAGCAACTCGCGGTGCCGGGGTGTCAGGCTGCTATCACGTACGATGTGATACCGGTAGGGCATCCAGGCCTGCAACAGCTCGGCATGGTGGGCCATGACGTTGTGAATATTCAGCGGCTCGCCGAGCTCTTGTCGTATCTGGCCAAGTTCGGCCGGCCAGTCATCGGGAGGTAACGGCTGTAAACGTTTGATCGCGGTACTCATGATCCAAGACTAAATGGTGTCAGACGCCATTTCCACAGTGAAGCGTGTGCTGACCGACAATGGGTCTTGCTACGAATCGAAACTGTGGCAAAAAACCTGTGCCGGGCTTGGTGTTCGCGTGAAAAAGACCCGCCCTTATCGGCCACAAACCAATGGCAAGGCAGAGCGGTTTATCCAGACGCTGTTACGCGAATGGGCTGATGCGCGAATCTCCGTCACCTCGAACGAGCGGATGGCGGTGTTGCCCATCTTTTTCACCCACTACACTCAGCATCGGAATCATGGCAGCTTAGGGCCCAAACCACCTGGCACTCGGATGCCTGGTGTATACAGCGTTGCTGGAATTCACAGCTAGTCGACACGTGGTCCGGTTAACACCGGCCAGTATACCCAGCTGAAGATTGCAAACGTGACGATCCAGCCGAGTGCGGATAAGTCGATCATTGCAAGCGAGCCGCTGTCGAATAGCGGGCCCAACACTCTTACGAACACGGCAATAGTGAAAATGCAGTACGCGATCACGGTCAGGCGTGCCGCATGCAGCGGTCTGCCCGTATGCGCCAGCGCAACCCGAGTGGTGACCGCGAGAATCATACCGCCGACGCCGCCCATGGTCAGCGCATGCAATGCGGCCGTCGGTGGAAACAGCCAGCCGAATACGGAACAAGCCGTCAACACGTAACCGACCGGTAACCAGAGGTACGCGACATGCAACACAAATAGCAACGGCTCTTCGGTCGTCGCCAGGCCTCGCCAGCGACTCAAACGCAGGCCGTGCATGAACGCGGCCGCGAAGGCCAGCACTCCGGTGATGACACTGGCCGGCGCGACGCTCGCCGCCACACCGGTAATCACCGTGAGCAGAATTGTCGTGCGGTCGATCAGAGCGGTGTTGACTGGCAGCCGCGTCTGCCCGCGCGCGCGTAACCAGTTGGCAGTGAAATTCGGCACGATGCGGCCGGCAATCACGGTAATCAGCAACAGTATGAGATGAATCAACAGGTAAACCGCGAGTCGATCGGCGCCGGGCATAAACTGACTGGCGCCGAGGTGATAGACGAGATCCAGCGATGCCAGTAAAACCGTGATGCCGATGATCGGATAGTTGCGCCGACTGCCGCCACCGACGATCTCCCGGCCGACAAAAATAAACAGCAAAACCGGAAATATGAGATCAAGCAATCCGACCAGCCATGACGGCAGCAACCCGCCGAACAGCATCGCGCCGCGCCCGATGAGCCAGGCTGCAACGAGTAATCCCAGCGGCGCGCCATTCAGCGGCGGTCGATCGGTCCAGGTCGCTACCGCCGTCAGCACGAATCCGGCGATCACCGCCATTGCAAAACCCACCAGCATTTCATGGCCATGCCACATGAGCGCGTCAGCAGGCAGACTCGCCGGACCCACGCCGTGCAACGTCATGACCCAGATCAGCATGACCACCATCGCGAACAAGCCGTTAAACAGAAAGAGTGGCCGGAACGCGTAACTGAGGAACGTCGAAGTTTTACTTGCCATCGGTGGTGGTTTTTCTAAAAATTGCCGAAAAAAGCCGCATTTATTTTCATAAAAATAGATCCAGCAGCACTTTTAATTCGGTACACTAAAATTAAAACCGGCCTCTTTTTTGCTTGGCAATCATTTGCAATTTCGCGAAAAATTTCCGTTCGACCCCTATTCGCTCTTTGCAGCCATATCGAGGCCGCGCCCAATATGGAATGCCATGCGGTCGGCAATAAAGTGATCACGGACAGTCGTCTCATCGCCGATTTCGAGCACGCGCGCAGTGTCAGGATCAAACGCAGGCCATTTCGGCAGGCCATTCCTGTTCGGGTTACCGGTTTTGGCGAACTGCACCCAGTATGCGCTGATCAACTCGCTGATTTCCCGGTCTTGCGGTGTAATGTGATCGAGATCTTTCTCTGTGTCCAGCGTTTGCATGACGAATGCAATATCGTCGGCGTGAGCAACACCGGGTTGCTTGCCGCGCCGGGCATCGGCGACGTAACTGAAATAATAGCTGTACACCGGCGCGCCGATACCGAACATGCTTTTGGCGACATGGCGTGACGCCGACAACACGACGAGATCGCCGAATATCGTGTCCTCGAGTTCGACGCCAGTCAGTCCCGGATATAGGCGGTCTTTGTCGGCCTGCGCGACGAGCCTGGCGGACATTTCCGGTGAGAAACCGCCACCGATCGAGCGACCGAGACTGGCCTCCCAGCTGACGCCGCCGGTGATATACGGCACGTTGTGCTGATGGCCGCGTGCGTAGGCAAGGCCCGGTTGTTCGGGAAGCAGCCGGCCATCGACCACCGGTGTAAAGCGATCACGCTCGCCCATCGCGGCGAGCAATTCCTCGGTCGACAATGCGCGTAGCGCGGCGGCTATGTCCTCACTATCCGTCAGCCCGAGTTTCTCGATAAAAGCCTGGCCTGCTTTTTCGGCCGGCTGTTGAAAGCCCGCACGCCGGTCAGGGTATGGGTCGAGCGCCAGGCCGACCGACGAACTCTGACTGATCGCCCGGTGAAACAACCCGGCCGCACTCGGCATTACCATCAGCGTATTCACTACGCCCGGCGCCTGCCGATTCACCGAATATCGTCACGTTGTCGGGGTCACCACCGAATGCGGCAATGTTGCGCTTGACCCACTCAAGCGCAACGACCGCGTCCATCAGGCCGTAATTGCCGTACGGATCGTCGGGATGGCTTTGTTGCAAAGCCGGATGTACGAGGAAACCAAAAAACGCGAGCCGGTAGTTGATGGTTACGAGCACGACACCCTGCTTCACGAGCGCCGGGCTGTTCAGGCGTGGGATATTGCCCGTGCCCTGCGAATATCCGCCGCCATGGATCCAGACCATGACCGGCAAACGCTGGTTTTCATCGAGCGCCGGCGTCCAGACATTCAATGTCAGGCAATCTTCACTGATAACATCGAGTTCGAACCAGAGCAACGCAGATTGCGGTTGGGCGCAAAAAGGCGCGTAGTTTTCTGCCGAGCGGACATCTGTCCATGCAGCCACCGGCTGCGGTGGTCGCCAGCGCCATTCACCAACCGGCGGTGCCGCGAACGGAATGCCTTTGAACACCGTGACATCTTCAACGGCCGCACCTCGCAACTGACCGCTCTCGATTTCGACCAGCGGGTTCGTGTCAGGTTGCGCACAGCCGGCCGTCAAGACGGCCAACATCGCGAGAAATGACAGGCGAATCTTGCGCTTAACTCTGGTCACGATGGATTACCTCGTTGGAAAAAGGAAAAAGGTGCCGGTGTTGACTTAATTGACTTTTTGGCTCGGCAATTAGCCATCATAATATGGCGTTTCCCTGCATCAGCCAATAAGTCAATTAAGTCAACACCGGCACCCTTCACACGTTTTCCTGTCAAGCCGTTTAACCAGCCAGTAAATGATAATCACGACGGTGCCGAGAAGGAAGGCATTACCGAGCGCCAGAAACAGCGGCGTCGATACGGCCAGCGCCATGCTGCGATAGATGTTGATAAGCGTGTGCCAGATGACCGCCATCAAAAGACTCCGCGTTGCATCCCAGATCAGTGTCAACCAGACCGCGGCCGACAAAATACCGAGCGAAAAACCGATCCATTGGCCGAGGCCAAACTCTGGCCGGGCCAGAAACATCGGCAAATGCCAGAGAAGCCAAACCGGAAACAGGCACAGGGTTGCGGCCAAAGATCCAAAACGTTCGCGCAAACGCGCAATGGCAAATCCACGCCAGCCTGGCTCCTCGCCAAGTCCCTGTACCAGGCCCGTAACGATAACGAGGTCGAATAAACCAGCCACGGTCGCAAGAGCCAGCGCCCGGTCAGTTCTGAAATCCGGCATCGTGCCGCTCGAGAGCCAGACGAACACGATCGCGGCCAACAACAACAATCCCGGCGTAAATACGCAGAACAGGAACCAGAAACCACCGACGCGCCAATGCAGGAGACTCTTAAAAATCGCTGCCGTGCCGGCTTTGCCGTTCAACGCAGAGGCAACCAGCAAGGCCGCGGCAAACGGACCAAACGCCGCTAGCATTTCCCAACTCTCTGATATTTCTACCGCGAGAATGCCCCGGCGTGAGAGCATGAGTGGCACGGCAATCAGCCAACTCAGCCCACAGGCGAGCAGGAAAAAACTCAGCAGTGGACGGCGGCGGACAAAACTCGGCATTAATTAAAGAAATTTGGTGTCAGACACCAATTCTGAGAGCGCTTCTAAGCATCGATCTCAGAAATTTGTTGTCAAACGCCGTTTCCGAAATCGTTGCTTACAGAGCTTCTAAGAATTGGTGTCTGACACCGTTTGCTCAGCCGGTGCCAAATTTCGGGCTGACGCGTCGTTGCAGCGCGGCTTCACCGCCTTCTTTCAGCGGCACCGTATCGAGCACCCAATTCCCGGACTCGCGGCGGTCGGGTGATGGAATCGCGTACGCAATGTCGCCGTTGGTGTCCTGCATCCTCTTGTAGTCGATACGCCAGCCCTTCGCGTCCCATTCGGCAAGCCACTCGCGATAACGCACGATGACGGTGTCGCTGGGCAGCAGGATTTCTTTTGTATTGGTCGGCGGCGTACGAATCGGGCGCAAGGTCTGCAGCACGTCTATGTCCTCATCCACGATCTCGAGCGTCGGCTTCTCGATGCGCATGTCATGCTCGTCCTCGAGCAGCCAGCTGCGCATGTTGACGAAGAAAATACGCGTATTCGCATCATCGACAGGTGCTTCGAAAGCATACTGGTGGAACGCATTTTCCGCAGATATATCGATCCAGGTGATCAACTGGTTCGGCCCCTGGAACCATGAGCCTGCAGCGCCGATGCGATCCCCGGTTTTAATGGCATCCAATTCGGTCCCAGCCTCTGATTTTTTCGGGTAGTGCATATAGAACTTGCTACCCCAGGGAATTTCTTCGATTGGCGGCGGCGACGCCTGCTGCTCCGGTGACAACATCGGTGCGCCCTGCATTGGATGCACGAATTCGTTGTGAACGGGATCCAGGCCGTTTTCGACCGACCGCTCGTAGTTGCAAGCTACGTCATACACATACAGCTGCGTCTTCCAGCCTTCCGTTCCGTATTCCTCGATGTCGTGCAAGGGCGGCCGCTCTTCTTCGGGCAGATCGCCGAGAAATGCAAACACGATGCCGTAACGTTCCTGTACCGGGTAGGAATCCACTTTCGCGCGGGCCGGCGGTTTCTGATCGCCGAGTGACGGTACGCGCGTACATTTACCCGCGCCATCGTATTCCCAGCCGTGATATGGACAGATCGCTCGCCCGTTACGCACCCAACCGGCGCTCAATGAGCTGCCGCGATGCACGCAGGTGTCCGCCAGTACGTGCGCATCACCCGACTCGTCGCGGAACGCCACGAATGGCAAACCGAGGAGTTCAACGCGCAACGGCTTATCGTCAACGATTTCTTCGCCACGGGCAATCGGATACCAGAAGTTGATGTACATAAGATTCCACCTCAGGATTACAAATCGAACAGTCTTATTCTTTTCGGCAAGATACCACGAAGTTGTGAAAAATAGTCGTGAAAATCGGGCCGGCCCCTGATTTTTTATGTTTTTGTGCAGGTGGCAGATAGCTCGAAAGGACGTTCCCCCAGCAGACTGGATTCATCCAGGCGTACCCAGTGGTCCGATTGTTCATCTTCCAGCCGATACCGACCAACATTCCTAGTGGTGCCACACGCCGTCACTAGGTGACCATCGGTGGAATGCACAGCATCAGAATCACTGTCCCATTGGTCCCTGTAGTGAATCCCACCTTCTTCGAAGTGGCGCTGAAACCTGACGTTGGTCATTTGGCCGTTTTTATGCTTTTCTAAAGTAGAATTGCTCAACAACTTCAAATCAAGGACCATTGCAAATGATTCTAATCACCGGGGCAACAGGCAAGACGGGCGGCGAAGTCGCCAGGCAACTGGCGGCGGCCGATGTTCCTTTTCGAGCACTGATCCGTAATCCGGATAAGGCAGAAGAACTCAACACGCTCGGTGCCGAACTTGTATTCGGCGATATCGCTGACAAAGCATTCTTATCGCGAGCCCTGTCCGGTATCGATAAAGCATTCCTGGTGATGCCCAATGACGAGCAACAGCTCGTTCTCGAAAAACAGTTTACCGATGCAGCTGTGATTGCCGGTGTGCAACACCTCGTCTACTTGTCATCACTGGAATCCGTACCGGAATCGACGAACCCGATCACCCGGAACCATGTTGCAGCCGAAAACCACATCCGCGAGTCGGGCGTGACCTGGACGATTATGCGGCCAACCTTTTTCATGCAGAACTTTGAAACTTCTGCGCCGCGGATCAAAGACGCCGGACAAATAGTAATGCCGGTCGGTAACGGCACGGTGTCCGCGACGGATTTGCGTGATGTCGGCGAAGTGATCCGCGAGACGCTAACGAAAACAGGTCACGAGAACAAAAGCTATGACCTGACTGGTCCGGAGTTACTGACCTTCACGGAGATCGCAGCACGATTTTCGAAGGTATTGGGAACTCCGGTCGAATTTATCGATCAGCCGATGAAAGAGTTTGCCGAGTTGTTGCGCACCATAGGTCTCAATGAGTGGCGGGTCGATGCCGTCTGCAAGGAACTCGAAGCAATCGGCGCCGGCGTCGTCGATCATACGACCGATACTATCGAAGAACTGCTCGGCCGGCCGCCTTTTTCACTCGAGCAATACATCACCGATCATTTGTCGTTATTTCGGGATTGAGCGGACTGGTGTTTATCTTCTCAGGCGATATGGGCGAAGACGTGCGGCGATATAGTCAATAATTTCCTGGGGCGCGGGGTTGCCCATCATGCAAAAAAGATTTTCAGGCTGGTTCGTCTTTCTGCTCTTAATAAGCCTCCCCGCGAGTTACGCCGATAACGCGGCAAATGTCGTGCCGGTGCAAGCGACGGAAGATTCGCCGGAAGCGTTTCCGTTCGAAATCTATCAGCAGGCCAAAAGACGCGGTGAAGTTGTCTACAAAATAGATGCCGCCACATCGACAGCAGCCGTTCGGGTGAGGCGCGCAGGATTTCTGGCACGATTTGGTCATGATCACGTCGTCGCCAGCCATAACGTAACCGGTTATGCATTATTACCCGACCCGGCTGGCACGCTGAGCGGCGCCCGCGCGGACCTTTATCTGCCACTCGCGAGCCTCGCGGTTGACGAAGCGGAACTGCTGAAAGCCGCTGGATTCGACTCCGAACCGTCCGCCAAGGACATCGAACGTACGCGCACGAACATGCTCAAAAGCCTGGATGCCCCGACCTATCCGTGGCTCACCATTAATGTGCTGATGATTTCTGACAATGCAATTTTCGCAAACCTGGATCTGCATGGTGTCAAACGCAGTTATCGTATACCCATAGAGACCGAATTCGATGATCAGACACTCGAGGTGACGGGCGAATTCACGCTTCGCCAGACAGACCACGGTATCAAACCTTTCCGTGTGCTCGCCGGTGCATTGTCGATTAGTGACGAACTGACGATTCGTTTCAAGATTATCGCGCAAAGATAAAAAATTGGTGTCAGACACCGATTCTTAGAACACTTCTAAGCGTCGGAACCGAAATTAGCGTCAAACCACGGTTTATTAAATCGGCCCTTACAGAGCTTCTAAGATTTGGTGTCAGACACCGATTCTTAGAGCGTTTCTAAGCGCTCGTACCCGCAATCGGAGTCAGACACCCTGTCGGAAATCGTTGCTTACAACGCTTCTAAAAGTTGGTGTCTGACACCGTTTAGCGGTCGCCTTAAGGATTCTCGTAGCGGATCTCCCACAGGTAGTCGGCATGAGAATCGCAGATCTCGCCGAATTGGCGGCCAAGTTCGCTATCGTCACCGGCTTCGATGATGCTGGCTCGCGCCGCGAACAGCGATGGCCAGTTTTCGGCCGTCATCGTGGCCAGGCGGCGATACTTACCCCCGACGATGTGCTCGGCCCAGCCCCAGGACGTCAGCTTGCCCTCACCGATGTGTTCATCGTAAACAGGTGCAAACACGCTCTGGACGATTTCATCGGCTGCGCTTTCTCGGCTGTCACAAATATAGTAGGCAGACAGGCCGACTTTGCCGCGCGCCGTCGCGAGCATATCGCCACCACTGCCGGTTACACCGCGCCAGATGTAGTCATCATGGGAATTGCAGATCTTGCCGAATTCATCTGCCTCGTCTTGTTCATCCTGCTGCTCCCCGATCGTGTCCAGGGCGGCGATGAGCTCTTCGACCGAGCCTGCGCTGTGATACCGCGCCCGGCGCCACTTACCACCGGTGTGATGAGCAAGCCATCCCCAGCCATCAATGATGCCGTCTTCAACGGCTGCATCGTAAATCGGCTTATCGACTTTATCGACGATCTCATCAGCGCGGTCCTGCTGCGTAACATCGCAGGTAAAGTACGTGACATAGATGTAGGATTCCTTTTCGTCCTGGGCCATTACCACGTTCGACAGACATACGAACACGCCAAGCACTATCAGATTGATTACGGTTCTCATTGGTTCTCCCCCCGATTGTTCTTTATATTAACGGGCTAAGCGTAACTCTTTTCAGTCAGCGAGGGTGAAATATTTGCAGAAAAAGGTAAAGAAAAATCGTGCCCGATTTAAGAAAAGAGCCGCGATTTCTTTACCAAAAAAAATCGCTCCCCTTCCCCAAATCGACACCCACTACCGTATTTCGTTCTTAATAATTCCGCTACCTTCTTACAACGAGGCCACTCCGCGAAGCAACGCAGCATCGGCCGGTCTGACGCGGCTCACACCGCACAAGCCAAACCAGTCGGGCATCCACGGATCAAATTGCCGATGCCATGGACCTTGATGCGTTCATCACGCAAGGCTTTCCTGAAATCGAGGTCGCCTGCCCAATCCTCGATCATCGTGTGGAAATCGGAAGTGAGATATTGTCGACATCCTTACCCGGATCCTCGGTGAATAAATCGACGAAATCGTTTTTATAATCCGGCACTGTTTTCAAGATAGAATAGAGCCTGACCCCGTTTTCCAGGATCTACGAGTGCTGAGTCGGCGCGGTTTTATTCTGTCTGGTGTCGCTGTCGGCGGCGGTCTCGTCATTGGCTATACCCAGTGGCGCCTCTCGGATGGCGACGCGGCCGTCAAATTCGCATCATCAGGGCAATCCGGTGCAGCGCTTAATGCCTGGTTGAAAATCGATAATGGCGGTCAAATTACCTGTGCGATCCATCGTGCCGAGATGGGGCAAGGCGTCACGACAAGCCTGGCGATGTTGCTTGCAGAAGAACTCGATGCTGACTGGTCGACCATGCGCTTTGAATTCGCGCCGGTCGATCGCGATTACTACAACTTCGGCATGCTGCTGAACGGCCAACCACTTGGCGATCCCGAAGCAAGCTGGCTGGCCGGAACCGGCACCTGGGCGATTCGCAAGGTGTTTCACGCGATGGGATTGTCGATGACGATCTCGAGTTCCAGCATGATCGACGCTTGGGATACGTTGCGGCCCGCTGGCGCGGCCGCAAGACAAATGCTCCTCAAGGCCGCGGCCCGTCAGTGGCAGTGCAGCCGCGAAAGTTTACGCACCGAAGCCGGCTGGGTCTTCGATGACGAGGAAGACCGCAAAGCCAGTTACGGTGAACTCGCCGAGGCGGCCGCCCGCGAACGCCCGCCGTCGAAACCGGCGTTGAAAGATCCATCGCAGTACCGGATTGTCGGTCAAAATGTGCAGCGGCTCGATACGCCAATGAAGGTGCAGGGCAAGGCCGAATTTGGCATCGATGTCGTGCAGCCGGATATGCTGTTTGCCGCCGTCATACACAGCCCGATCGCCGGAACCGACGTCGAATCTTTCAAGACCAATGGTGCCGAGAATCTCCCCGGTGTAGAACGCATCCTGCTGGCCGGCGAAGCTGGCAAGGAACGTGCTGTTGCCGTGGTTGCTGACAATACCTGGCTGGCGATGCAAGCGGCTGCAAAAATTTCTATCACACCAAAAACGCCCTCCACGCAAGCCGCCAACAGCGAAACTGTCGGCACCGAATACCTCGCCCGGCTGGATGCGACCGAAAACCCGGACGACCACGTTGTATTTCGCGTAGACGGCCAGGCCGATACGGTTATCGAAAAGGCATCGACTGTCGTCACTGCCGTATACGAAGTACCGTTTCTCGCCCATGCCTGCATGGAACCGATGAATTGCACGGCGTTTTTCACGGGATCTAAGCTCGAGGTCTGGGCGCCGACCCAGGCCCATTCAGTCGTCCGAGAACTTGGCGCTGCCATTGCCAGTCTCGCGCCAGACAAGGTTACCGTGCATACGACATTCATGGGCGGCGGCTTCGGCCGGCGCGCCGAGATGGATTTCGCCAAGCAAGCGATGTCGGTGGCCGTCCAGGTTCCGGGCCGGCCGATCAAACTGACCTGGTCCAGAGAACAGGATATTCGTCACGATGCGTTTCGTCCGGCGGCCGTCTGTCGCATTCGGGGCGTGATCGATGACAACGGGGCGATAAGCGCGATGCATTATGCGCTGGCCACGCAATCGGTCGTCGCCAGCTATGAGACACGCACACCGACGCCGCGCGGTACCGAAGCGCATACAGATGCATCCGTAGTCACGGCCGTCGATCCACTTATCTATCCAATTGCGAACCTGAAGGTTCTTTTCACTCCGGTGGACTCACACGTCCCGGCCGGTTACTGGAGAAGCGTTAGTCATTCATGGAATACATTTTTCGTTGAGAGCTTTATCGATGAACTCGCTGCTGCCGCGAATATCGATCCACTGACGTTTCGCCAGCAGGCGCTCAGGAATCAGCCGCGGCATCTTCGAGTACTGAACGCTGTCGCTGAGAAAATCGGCTCCGGCGCTGCTTTTTCCACCGGACACGGTTTCGCCGTCGCCGAATCACACAGCGCGATTGTTGCGCATGGCGTCGAGATCGCTACCCAGGGCGGCCAGTTTCAGCGTGTCACGCGTGTCGTCTGCGCGATCGATTGCGGACCGGTGATTCATCCGGACAATGTGATCGCGCAAATGGAAGGTTCAGTCGTCGACGGTCTGTCGGCTGCGCTCTATGGACAAATCGATATCCAGCAGGGTCGCGCCATGCAGGGGAATTTCGACAGCTACCAGAGGCTACGCATGGCCGATACACCGAAGATCGAAGTGATCCTGATTGACAGCGATGCTAATCGTCCCGCCGGTGTAGGTGAGCCAGGCGTTCCGGGTGTCGCGCCAGCACTGACCAACGCGATTTTCAATGCCACAGGTGAGCGTATCCGGACATTGCCGGTCATGCGACATAGTTGACAACATAAAGGTGCGAAAGGATTCTCTATCTATATCGCAGACGCTTGCAGAAGTTGACGTCACATTCCGTACATTTCGCATTGTGGATACAAACGTTGCCGAGTTTTTCCGCTGCAAAGACGCGTAACAGGTTTTTCACGTAGTCGGCATCCTGATCTGTCCGCTGTGCCCATGCGACCAGTTTTTCAGCCGCATCGACCGGCGCCGGTATGCGATGCGAAATTCCGAGACGCCCGGGTCCGACGATGCAGGCCAAAAGTTCATCCGGCACATCAGCGCTTGCCGCATCCGCGAGCATCGCCTCGAAATCAACATCGTGCCGTTTCAGCGTAGCCTTGACCTGCTCGATGAGTTCGGTCGGATGCGATTCGGCCAGGTTGCGGCGGAACAGGTAATAAGCCTGGCACATGCCGCGGCCAACAAAGTCAGGCAAGTCCTCGAATTCCTCGCGCACGAAATATCTTTCCTGGAATTCAGGCGCGAAAAACGCTTTGATGTCTTCGCGCGGCGTGCGCGTCGGGCCATTTTCGCCCTGTGCCTGGCCTTCGAACAGCGGGTGCCAGTGCAACAGGACGAAGTCACCATCGTCGGCGACGGATTGCATGATTCGCTCACGGTAGGCCGGGTAGCGCACCGGGTCCATGTTGTGCAGCAGGCCGTGATCGAGCACCAGATCGTATTGTTCGGGTGGATCCCAGGTCGTGATGTCGGCTACGACCGGCGTCACGCTGCAGCCAGCGTCGGCTGCGCGCTGCTGCGTGTACTCGAGCGCTTTCTCCATGAAGTCGAGGCTCGTGACGTCCCAACCCTGGCGGGCCAGGAACACCGAGTCGGTACCGGAACCGCAGCCGATGTCCAGCGCCTTGCCCGCCTTGCGCTCATGGCAGATCTCGGCCAGAAACAGCGTCGGTTCCTGATGCGACCACGGCAGCTCCTGCCAGCTCTTCACCCAGTCATAGGTCTGTAAAAAGGTCTCTTGTTCATGCGTACTCATGGCAGATTATTCCTGTTGTTATTTCCGGGGACAGTTTACTTATTTTTTCGGGATTTCGGGGGATAGTTAATTTTTTTCTGGACCGCGACGCTAAGACGATAGTTAAACTGTCGGACTACGCGACGCAAGAAGATAAGTAAACTGTCCCCGGAATTAATCGACGGCCTTGGCGAAAAAGATGGGTAAACTGTCACCGATTTTTTCTCTATTCATACCACCAAATACCGGAAAACGGGTCCGACATGTAAGTCGCGCCCGGTGTGCGGGCAAAAAAATGCGCCCGGAACCTGTCTGCTGAACAGATTCCGGGCGCGAGCCTGCATATTTATCCTATGCAGGCCAGGGGGGTCAGCGCGTTGCTTACTCCTCCAGTTCCAGTTCCTCGGCGAGGATCGTGTTACCCGGACCCTCCGTCCCGTCGACATCCACTAGTTCACCCTCCTCGACCCCGTCAAAAAACACCGCAGCACTGATCACATTATCGCTGGCATCGCGAAACACGGTTTGTGCATTGGTGTCGATTATCACGCCAGCGACCGTAAGGCTGGGTTGCGCGACAGCATCAACGAAACCGCGCAATTCGGTCTCTTCACCGAGCACGTCCGGCGGGTCTTCCCGCTCGAGCAGACTCGCGACGATGCCGGCGCCACCTGACGCATCGGCGCCACCGCGCACCTCGACGTAGTCATTGACATTTATGTGGACCAGTGAGAAAGGTTCGCGATCGGCATCGCTTTTATCCTCGATCCGCGTCAGCTCATCGACTCGCACGGTTATACCCAGAACCACGAGTGTTTTCGCGTCAGGATCCACTTCATCGACGAGCGCCGTGACTCGCAAATCATTGGCGCGGCGGATGTCGACCTTGTCGGCGACCAGCACGTTATTGCCGTTCAGATCGCCTTCCACCTCGACTTTGACGTTGAGCGCAAGATCACCGGTACTACCACCTTCAAACACCGTGTCGCTGTTAGTCCGCACCGGAAATCCCGAAACGTCGAAATCTGTTACCGACGCAAATCGCGTGATGAAGCCCTCGAGTTCGACGTGCACCTCATCGAAGGCATCGAAATCCGGACCGTCGCCGGCTGCCAGGCCCAGCCCTTCGGCCTCGACCTTGGTCGCCAGCAATTCCCCACCGGCGCCAAAGCTCGTACCTTTGACTTCGGCAAAGTCGCCGTTGGCAAACATGCCACCCCGGAAGTTATCGTCGATCACGGCCGGCATAGTGCCGTAATCCACGACGAGGTCGTTGATCGAGAAAGTCTGCGCGTCGGTGTCGAGTAGCTCGATGACACCGTGAACTTCAACCTCGCCGTCACTCAGCTCGATGCGCGTCGCGCGAATATCACCATTGCTGTCAAACAGGCCATTAACTTCGACGAAGTCACCGACCGTGAGTCCGGCTAACGACGCGGTTGGGATGCTGTCATCGAACGAGGTCGCGGCATCGACCAGGACCGTCTGGCCGGCGACGACGAGTTGCCCACCGGCAAGATCGATACTGTCGACCGGTCCTTCGACGGCATCATCGGAAAAAACGGTCTGCGCAACATTGCCCGCCACGTCCGGATCAAACGTGACGATGACCGTGTCGCCGACGTTCAGGTCATCCTGCCCGCTACTGACTGAGTCATCATCAACCTCAAACTCGGCAGAGTCGGTGTCGAACTCGACACCATTGACAAAGATACTGCCAAAACCCGACACGACACCGCTGGCCACCCCGAGGCGATCGATGCCGGGCTCTGTTCCACCACCGCCAGCCACACCACCGCCGCCACCACCACCACCACAACTCATGACGATAGCTGCCGTTACCGGTGTCAAGAAAATGTTGATAAGTCTTTTGTTCATAGCCTTGTCCTATTGCTTGTTACCCTGGATCAGGAACAGCCCTGCGCCCAGACGCACCTGCTCGTCACCACTAAAGTTTTGCTCATTACTACGATGCGCGGCCAGCCAGTCATCGACGAGTTCGAGAAACGGCTGGCCGTGCTGTTCAATAAACTGCTTAAATTCCGGGACCGCGACAGCATCGATGCTAGCTTCCGTAGCCCGACCCAAAAACCGACTGGGATTATCAGCGTCGGAGATCAGGTTGTGATTGATGTTTTCACCGAGGTCGGCAAACGTACTGCCGGCATTCATGATCCACTGCGGATCGAACTGCGTCGGCATGTAGTAGCGGCGGCGAGCACTGAGTTTTCCATCGCCGCCCTGCTCCACCGCGCCGACCCGCTTGAGTTCTTTCATCATCGTGGTGACCGGAATGTCGCCGGCGTAACGCGCGCAAAGTCCGGTGAAAGTAGCGCCGTCACCGTTCACCGACAAAGCGAGTGGTTGCCCGGACTGATCCAGATAATCAGGATCCTGATGCCAGCCCGATAGCAAGCGGGTGGCGTCGGTGGCCTTGCGCTCCGGGGCCGGCGCCAGGCTTGCCAGCAACTCGCGCTGCCTTTTGACTTCCTTGCGGCTGATGCCGGTCAGCAGTGACACCCGTGAGATATTCGTCAGCCGGCCCTTGATGCCATATTCTTCGCCGGCTACCTCGACAAACGCCGATTTAGCGATGTCGTTAAATTCCCGCGCTGTCATTCCGCACTTCATTAGAAAGCTGACGATCGGTTTCAATAATGTCCGGCACGCGTGCCGAAGCGTTGCTTGATCAATGTTTTCCATACTTGGGTAATATTACCCCATTTATGAGTTCCGTCAAGGACGTAAGTGCCGAATTGGGCTGATCCTATTTGACAAAATGGCGGTAAATTTGGGGACAGTGACCTTATCTCCACCCGCCGCGGCGAATTAACGCGATTTCAGGGGAGATAAGGTCACTGTCCCCAGATCGTCCGGGCTGGAAATATGTCATTCTTCGCAATCGCGAAACACCGGGGAGTGATGGCATGACGATAAAAACGAAGCTGGCGCTGCTGATTTTTTCTATCGCGGCAGCAATTATCTCAGGCTGCGAGCAACCAGGTATCGCTGTCGATGCAAATCAAGCGGCGCAACCGCCAGTCAACAATGCCACAGAAAACGATGAGGTCGCACGCGGGCGCGAGCAATTGATTCGCGCGTTCGACGCTGCCTGGCTGCGCTACCTGGCCAGCGGCAAAGCGGATGAAGCGCTGGCCTCGGAACCGCCAAACCATCCAGGTGTTGCGGCCAGCTATGTGGTCAGGCTGGCCGATTGTCTGCCCACACCGGAGCTCGCAAGCTTCCCCGAAAATCCGGTCGGCATGTTCAAACGAATCCTCGACACTGGCAAGATCCGGCAAATCACGCAGGCCGTGCCAAACACACCGGCCGATACGTCGTACTATTTTTCCGGTGTCAGCGGCAAGTACCTGCGCGGCATCATGGATGAGATCGGTGCGCACTACGGCGTGGAGATCACGGTTGAGGACGTCGCCTTTCCACCCGGCAAGCTCCCCGCGACATCGGCATTGATCAATGACGAAGCCGATTACATCGCGCAGCTCAACGCGACCGGCGGTGTATCCGAAGGCATGCGCCGCCGGATTTCCCGCCGCTTTACCTGCACGATGAGCGCCTCGGGCCAGTTCATCCACGTCCCAGTCGATTCCGAACTCGCCGGCGAAATCAACACCTGGAGCGACCTGGTCGCGCGCCCGGAAGTACGCATCTGCGCCGGCCCGCTGACCACCCAGACAGCGCGCGCATTCCTGCCGAAGCACAAAGTCAAAACGGTTTATATCAACGATCTGCCGATTTGCGTCGAGCGCATCGAATCGGACAAATCGGACATCATTATCAACCCGCTACCAGATCTCAAAATTGCCGGCATCAACGGCTTTAAATCCGTGCATACGAACATCGTGGCCGGAACACCACTCTGGGTTGCGCTGGAAGGCATCGAATGCCCGTCGGATGGCGATCCGAAAACTGAAGACAAGTGTGTCGAAACGGACCCGCCGTAACGCGAATGCTCAGGCAGCTGCCGGCTTGCCAGCCTGCGTTTCGACGAAACCCTTGAGATTTGAAATGCGGTCACGCCAGGCGACGACGCTCGGGTGCTTCGAGTAATCGAGCTGACGACCAAGTTTAGTCAAAAGGTACGAAGCGATCGCGAAGTCGACAACCGACAAATCGCCGAGGATATATTCCTTATCCTTCAACTGAACTTCCAGGACATCGATTAACGGCGTCAGGGTCGAGAAGTCTTTTTCATCGGCTGTTTTCAGCGCACCCATGGCCGGCATCAGGTGACAGCTCTGCCAATGAAGCCAGCGATCAGCGTCGGCGCGGCCCCTAAGGTCGGTCGGCAGCGCGTTCGTTTCCGGGAAGCTGGATGCAAGATAAGTCAGAATCGCGTTTGATTCCCAGAGATTCAAGTCACCATCGACGAGCACTGGTACCTTGCGCATCGGATTCATCGCGAAAAACTCCGGTGTCTTCGTTTCATCATCACGAAAGCTGACCTGGTGAATTTCGACATCGAGATCGTAGTGTTTGATGAACGCCTCGACTTTCCGATTATTCGGTGTCACGAAAAACGAATGTAGCCGCATTTTAATTCTCCTTATTTAGACAGCCGCCCTGTCCCACTGCTGTCCCACTTAACACACACCAACTCAGCTAAAGCGCAGAGCTTAGCAATGCGGCGTACAGACCGTAGCCGGGCCGACATGGGTTACGACCTCTTGCCGAGACACGCTGTCAATACGCCCCGTAGGAGCGGCATCTTGCCGCGATTAGTGATCCGTACCATACCGATCGCGGCTGGAAGCCGCTCCTACGGGCTGTTCTCGCCCTTTCGCGATAATGTGGGATAGCAGTGGCCCTGTCCCTATTCTATTACCTAATTGACGGCCGGTATAAACAAATCGCAACGCCGTGTCAGCCTGCCACCGCCCTGATCGGCGGACGGATCCCCGGTCAGCGAATGCCAAAGCGATTCGTCACCATGATTACAGCGAAATATGCAGGTACCAAACGCACCCGTAGCAGCGATTTCAAGCGGTGGGCGCCGCGCTTCACTGATTGCGTTGCGCTCAGCACAGCTTTGGGTGCTGAATATGCCGCCGACGCCACTGTATTTCCGATCGGCAGCCAGCCATGCAGCCTTGGTCGCATGTCGTTCGGCACATTGTGCGCTGGCCGTCTGGGTCGTCCAGCCTGAGCCACTATAGTCCGTGCAAAATGTTGCATTGGCCGGCCCGAAGAACTGCAGGCAACTCCCAACGGTTGACGTCATGCTCGATGGTTCCGTGCAAACCGGGTTTGCCCGCGGAAATAATTCCATAGCGCCATCGAACGCAGCCTCCGTCATCCAGCGATGCATGGCCGCCAGTGTAATCACTTTGCAGTGGTGTGTGCCCTTGTACCAATCACGCGTCTGCGGGTCCCAGGCAACCTGGACCGACGGTGCCTGGATGCGCAGCGCACCATCTTCAGGCTCGATGTAATCGTTCACGACCGCGGGTATCCATGCCGCTCCGGCTCCGGTGTCATAGTCATCGACAAAACGCAACGGCGTGCCGTTCGCTTCGTAAGCTGCACGCTGCTCAGTGGACAACATCGCCAGCGCCTTTTGATACGTATATTCATTCACGTTGCGACAAGATTGCGGCGGCGGTGCGAGTTGCTTCTGCAGGACATCGTTGACGCGCTCCTGGTTGACGAGCTTGCACCAGACTGACGCATTGATTTTTTCGCCATCGATATCGACTTGCTCCGTCAGGCTTGCGACGATCACGGTCCCGGCTGCAGTATCGATATCCATCTGCAAGGTGCCGAAACCGCCACCGACGGCGGCACGTTTGACCACGATCTCGACCTCCTCCCCCTGACTGTTCAGCAACATGCGCTGAGCCGTGATGCACAGATCGTAATCGTATGCCGCAATCGCATCAGCCGGATCCGACGCTGATGCTGCCGCCATCAATGTCCAGAAGCCGAGCGATAAAAAAATGCGGATAGAAAAGCTGGGGTATTTTTTTTGCACGTTTTTAGATTTCTTTTGCGCTAGCGTCGCCGCCCACCACCACGGTAGGCGCCGCCCATCGCACTACGACTACTGATGTTGTTATACCGATCATAACCGTTGTGCCTGGCCGCGTAGTCACGATTTAACTGGTTTGTGCGCGTGCCAGCCTGGCGGTCGCGCGTCGACATGCCAGGATCCCGCGTCGCACCACCAAGGTCACGGTAGGTTTGCGCGTCCCGGCTACCGCCAGGGTCGCGGTAGGTTTGCGCGTCCTGGCCACCGCCCAGATCACGATATGCCTGGGTGTCCGGCCGGCCTTCCAGCTGACCGCGCGATGCCTGAATGTCTTCCTGCGTCAGGTCAAAATTCCCGGTGCTGCGCGACTCGCGTTCGATGGGTTCCCAGTCATCGCCGCCATGTTTGTACCACTCACCGTCTTCACGCTTATAGACTTCACCGTCTTTGCCGGCGTAGAGATCACCCTCCGTATTGCGGACGTAACCGCTGGAGCTGCCATCTTCGCCGGTGAATTTTCTGGCCACGCCATCTTCAGTCCGGACCATTTCCGTATCGATCGACTGATCACCGCGGCTAATTTCGCCGCTGCCGGTAAGTTGTCCGTCTGTGTATTCGCGATCGACCGTGCCACTCGTGCCGCGCGACGTTTCAAATTCCGTCGTAGCGGTATTGCCCTGCCGCTCCGTTTGCGTGTGCAGCCATTCACCATTGCGCGTTACGAGTGACTCACGCCAGGCCGAATCTTCCGTCGCGTAGCGCTTCGTGTAAACGCCCGTGCCGGTCCTCGGGTTATAACCGATCGCCTGCCCCGCGATCTGATCGGAATCCCAGATGGCCCGTCCACGCATGTATGCACCTGTCTCCGGGTTATGAACGGCGGCCCGGCCCGCTCCACCATACGGACCATAGGCCACTCGTGCGCGTCCATAGTTGCCGGTCGCCGGGTTGTACCAGGCGCCTGCACCATAACTGCGCGGATACCAGTAGTAATAAGGGTAGTAACCATAATAGTAGTACGGGGGGTAATACCAGCCAGTGCCATACATCGTCACTCCGTACGACGTATAAACATTGGCGTAACCGGAGTCGTAGCCTGTGGTCACCGAATCATCGTCGCTTTCATATACGCGGACGTGCGTTACGTGATGCGCCGCAGAGCTGGGCGGTATCGAAAAAAGTTCCGCCGGTACTTGATCAGTGACTGCCCACGGTCCGGCCGGTTCCGATGAAACATACCAAACTGCGTTGTAACAAAGATAATAGCCGCTGCCGGTTTGAAGCACGTCATATTGGCTATTCACGGCGCGGTAAACGTCGGTGCCAGACACTTTCTTGAATTGTGGCTGGCCGCCGGCGTATTGCACATCTACATCAGGCACAAAGCCCCGATCGATTTCAGCTTTGCGCGGAATAGCGGCTTCTAGCACGGCGAGTTTCGCCTCATCGGTGCCTGGCACGGCCACGAGCACGTCTCCGCGTGCATGGTCTAGTGGAATATGAGCGAAGCTTTCCGGCAACGCTTCAGCGGCCGACCAATCCGCGCCTAATTTCCTGGCGGTGAACCAGCGACCCGATACCAGGTAGTAATATGTGTCCTCGAAAAGAAAAAGGTCAGATTCCGAATTGGTGACGTAGCTGAGACCGGTATCGGTTATCGCCTCCAGCTGCGGTTCGCCCTTGGTCAGAATCAACTCGGCGGGCACCTCACTGATAAAGATCTCCGGCAGCGCTGAATCGTCCGCACTGGCCGGAATCGATTCACGCGCATCTTCCCAGTTTCCGTTGTCCGGCAGTTTTGCGAAGTCGGCCGGCAAGTCACCGACTCCTTTCCATTCGCCGTCAAGTTTCTCACCGCTCATCGCCAACCAGCGTTTCCCGTCGAGCAAGTACCAGGTCGTTTCGGCTTCTTCGTAAAACAAATCCCAGTTGGTATTGGCAGCGAACTCCAGGTTCGTATTTTCGATCGGCACGAGAATTGGAGCCCCGTCGAGAATCAGCAACCGGCTGTCACCGGTCGAGAAATATATCTTCGGCGGCGCCATCGACAGGCCTGGCGTACCGTTTGGAATCACATCGTCCGCGAGGTAGTTCAAGATGATATCGAGCGGCACGGTTTGCTGCGTTTGGCTGATCGTACCGCGCACAAAATCCTCCAGTGCGACGGATTCTTCGTCAGTGGCTTGCGGGAATCGCACCTTGGTGAGTTTCAGTTCATAAATTGTCACGGTGCGCCGATCGAGGTCCGATACGGTCTTGCCTTCAAAGCGGACCGTCCCCAGCTCGGGATTTTCCATTCCCGAAAGGCTTGCTTCGACGGCGACCCATCCGATTATCCGATCATAGTCCGGCCATTCCTCAACTTGCGGTGTATAGGTGACCAATCTGCCGGTCGGCGTCACGGTTTCTTTTGGATACTGCTGCGTTGCCGACGTAGTTTCGGGTGCCTGCGTTTGTGCCTGCGCTGATGCCGGCAGCAACATCAGACAAAAGATGATTAGAAAATGCATGATGAGATTGTAGCCTGTGCGCGAACCCCGACGGATCGGGGCTGACTGCGGCCTAATTCACGCCCTCTTGCGCCAACCGGCGGCCGGGTATTCTATTTACAGCGAGCGCATAGACGTGACGCGCCTGGACCGCTTGCCCGATCTCGCGCAACGCGCTGCCAAGAAGTTCGTAGCCGGGTTGCTCGATGCTCGGTGGACCGAAAACCAGTGGTAATGCGGCTTCAGCTTCGGCAGCGGTCCGCAGCATGTTCAAACCGGTTATCTCCCGGCTGTCGGAAAACAGAATCAAACCTTCGGGTTGCTGCAGCAAAATGCCCGGGACGGGCCCTTTGCAGCTGAGACGCATCGTCGTACTGGAAATTGTGCAGCTGCGCGAGACCGTACAGAAAGACTTCCTGCGCTTCCGCGGCACCCGAGTTCGGCTGGCTGACATTGCCCTGCCGGACGCGTTCGCCGGCAGAAACCAGACCGATGCACAAACTTCCAAGCACGATCGCGACCGTCGCCAGTGCCGGGCGCGGAATTCTCGATGCAAGTAAATCCCTGAACATTTTTCCCCTCTAATGCATTCCGGCTTAACGGATCGGCTTCAGATTGCCCTTGCGGGTCGACTCGCGCATCTTTCTTGCAATACGTCCGGCCATGATGCGCGCCAGCGGATTGATCTTCACCTTTGTATAGTATTCTGCATCGAGCCAGTCACGCTCCTGCCAATAGCGGAAATTCTCTGAGCCTACCTGGTTGCTGGTCATGTTCTGCATCGCACGAAAATTCATCAATGCGCTGAATTTAGGCGATGCGAGTTCACCCTTATTGATTTCCCTAATGAAGGTTTGCGCAATCTCTTCGACAACCACTGCGACACGTTTTTGATAAGTATCTTTTTCCATCTGTGAACTGGAAATCCCCATGCGCGTTACAACATCGCAACCCCAGGCTGACGCCGTGCCTTCCAGAAAATCCAGCACATTCTTGTGCCCGCCACCGGATGCCGTCGCCGTGACCACGGCTTTCTTGCCGAAAAAACTCGGCCGGTTGCGCTTATACATGAAAAACTCGACGAAGTTCTTCATCAAGCCGGTCACATGAAAGGTGTGCACGGGCGCGCCAAGTATCAGGCCGTCGGCACGATCCATTTTTTCAGCAATCGGACCGATCGTCGCAAATTCCGGGCAGCTGCGCTCGCCAACGGTGACACAATGCAGACAACCGTCACAAAACGGCAGGCCAACTTTCTGCAAGAAGACGTACTCCACATCAGTGGGCTGAATCGCAGACATCCGGTCTTCGATCATGCGGATGCATTTGTAGGTATAACTGCCCTCATTTCGCGGCGAACCGATGAAAGCGAGTATTTTCAGTGGCTGCATAGCATTTCTTATCATTCTTATTAGATATTCGGTGTCAGACACCAAAAATTAGAGCCCGTTTAAGGCGATAAAGTGGTCCAGGGCAGCATATTGCCATTCACACGCCGCGGCGCGTACAGGGCCTTAAAAATTTGGTGTCTGACACCAATTCACTAGTTGAACTGCTTGAGGGCCTGATACCAGTCTTCGATGGTCTGCATCGAGAACGGGCCGGGCTTGGAGCGGTGCCGGACGATCCTGTCTGCATCGATCAGGTACAGGCGTTCGGGTGATCCCGAGTAGGCTTTGTTGATGCTGTCATCCATGTCATCGAGGGCCAGCGGCATACGAATCTGATGCTTGCGCTGGCACGTGCCGGCAACTTCGGCGCGTTCATCAATAGTCTTCGGTTGCGCATAAACGACGTCCTGGGTCTCGTTGATGCCCACCTGCCAGCCATCTTCGGGATGTGCCTCGCGGATATAAACCGTCAGAAATCGAAACTGCTCGTGTAATTCCTCATGGATCTGATTGAAACGTTCGATCTGACCACGGTAAATCGGACACGTATAACTGCCGAACAGCAAGGCTAATTTGCTGCCATTGAAGTCAGACAAACTTATATATTGGCCACTGCGGCTGCCGTCTTCCGACAGGCGTTCAGCGCGAAATTCAGGTGCCGGGTCATCGACGCACGGTGCTGCTGCTTCATGCACGGCACGTTCGGCAGCGAGTTTCTGCATATAGTCGTCGGGCGGCAATTCCATCGTCGCCAGATATGCATCAATGGTCGGGTCCAGTGTCCAGCGATTGTCAGTCATGGTCATATCTCCGCAGTCGTTCAAAGGAGTTTACATCGGCAGGATATTGCAAGTAGCAAAGAAGTCACTTCATTGCGATCCCGGAATCCATAGAGCGCTCCTCCACCTCATACGCTGATTCTGACCGGAATCCGTCGCGCACCGAATGTGGCCGGCGTGGTGTCGAAGTGCCCAGGCAACCGGGTTCCGCATTCTTTACAACACCCGTCGACATCAAGCTGCCAGCGGCCGAGCTGGTACCAGTCGCGCTCGATCAATAATTCACCGCAGGCATGGCAATACGTACTCGAACCGCTGGGGTCATGCACGTTGCCGGTGAATGCATAGTGCACACCGTTGTCCATTGCGATGCGCCTGGCGCGCGTCAATGTTGCCGGCGGTGTGTTGCCAATATCACGCATTTTCCAGTCCGGGTGAAATGCGGAAAAATGCATCGGCACATCCGCGCCGAGATGTTCGACGACCCAGGCGCACATTTCGTTCAACTCGGCGTCGGAATCATTCTCGCCGGGGATCAGCAAGGTTGTGAGTTCGAGCCATGTATCGGTTTCGTGATGGATGTATTCGAGGGTCTCCAGAACCGGAGCAAGGTGGCCACCGCAGATCTTGTAATAAAATCGATCCGTGAAGGCCTTGAGGTCGACATTAGCCGCATCCATGGCCGCGAAAAATTCTACGCGCGGTTCGGGATCGATATAGCCCGCCGTCACGGCGACAGATTTCACGCCACTTTCACGACACGCGGCGGCCACATCGACCGCATATTCATGAAAGATCACCGGGTCGTTATAAGTAAACGCGATGCTACGACAGTCGAGCTGCACGGCGGTCTCGGCCAAGCGTTCGGGCATGGCCTGGTCAGCCAGCGTATCCATCTCGCGGGATTTACTCATATCCCAGTTCTGACAAAACTTACAGGCCAGATTGCAACCGGCTGTGCCAAATGACAGCACGGCGCTACCCGGATAAAAATGGTTCAGCGGTTTTTTCTCGATCGGGTCTACGCAAAAACCGGAAGACCGACCGTAGCTGACCAGTTTGATCTCGTCATCGAGACGCTGACGCACATAACAAAGTCCCCGCTGGCCCTCGCGCAAGCGGCAATGGCGTGGGCACAGGTCGCATTGAACGCGCCCATCATCCATCAGGTGCCAGTATTTGGTTCTTGCAATCGTTCTGTTCATACCCATATTAAGGTGTAATGTGGTGGCAAATCCGTCAGGTTCAAGTATGACTAGTCGTGAACCCGCCGTTGCGGGCAGTTTTTACTCATCAAGCGCCGATCAGTTGCGGCAGGACGTAGAACGACTATTGGATCAGGCCAACGTCAAGTCTTCCGTGGTGCCAAAAGCAATGATCGTGCCACATGCCGGCTATGTCTATTCCGGACCCGTGGCTGCCGCGGCTTATCGCTTGCTGGAGCCACTCAGGGCGTCGATTCGCCGCGTTGCATTATTCGGGCCGTCGCACCGCGTTTACCTGGAGGGCATGGCCATTCCGGCCAGCGAAAGTTTTAGTACGCCGCTCGGTGCCGTGCCGCTTGATACCGCCGCGATCCAGCAAATATCCGGCTTGCCTGGCGTCTGTGTTTCCGATCTGGCTCACGCCCAGGAACACAGCCTGGAAGTACAACTCCCGTTTCTGCAAATCACACTCGATGCATTCCGGCTCGTACCGATCGTCGTTGGAAATTGCGACAACGATCAGGTCGCGCGCGTGATTGACGCATTGTGGGGTGGCCCGGAGACATTGATCGTGATCAGCTCGGACCTGTCGCATTATCTGCCCTACGAAGATGCGCGGCGCATCGACCAGTCGACCGGCAAACGCATCGTCGAAAAAGCCTCGACGCTGACGGGTGAGGAAGCCTGCGGCGCACACGCCGTGAACGGCCTGATGCGCGCACAACACTGCAAGAATATGGACGTAGAAACCATCGACCTGCGTAATTCCGGAGATACGGCGGGTGACAAATCCCGCGTTGTCGGTTATGGCGCATTCATCCTGCATTGACCTGACGTCCGCGCAGAAGTCGCAGCTGCTTGCGATTGCGCGGCAATCCATCGCGTCAGGCATGCGCACGCAAGAGCCGTTACATGTCAGGGCAGAAGAACTGCTCGGCGTACTCGCTGAAGAACTGGCGAGTTTCGTAACGCTCAAGCAAGCCGACCGGCTACGTGGCTGTGTCGGATCGCTGGAGGCAAACCGGCCACTGGCGCGGAGCGTGGCAATAACCGCATTCCACGCCGCTTTCAGGGACTCTCGATTTGCGCCCCTGGCTTTGATGGAACTCGAGCAAACACAAATCGAAATTTCCGTGCTGTCGGTACCTGAGCCAATCGTCTGCGGCAGCGAGCCGGACCTTCTGGCCAGCCTGAACCCGGAAGAAGACGGGCTGCTGCTGGAAGATTGTGGTCAGCGCGCAACCTTTTTACCGCAAGTCTGGGAGCGACTCACCGATGCGGAAAGCTTCGTTCGCCAACTCAAGCGGAAAGCCGGCTGGTCCGAGGATTACTGGTCCAGCACCATCCAGGCTTACCGGTATCGCTCCATATCATTTGCAGAAGCACCGAGCTGAACAAGCAGGCTTGACATTTATAACAGAATGACTATTCTGTTATCCCATGGCCAGAGAACGCGAATTCGATCCGACCCAGGCGCTCGATCGAGCCGTCGCATTGTTCTGGGAACGCGGCTACAGCGAAACCTCAATGGAGGATCTCGTCGACACGACCGGCGTTAGCCGCTACGGGATTTATGGCACCTTCGGCAATAAACGTGAACTGTTCATCGCCGCTCTGCGGCGTTATGCGCATCTCATGGCCGTCGATACACGTCCCGGACTGTTCCTGCCGGATGCCGGCCTTGCCGAACTAAAGGGTTTTTTTCGAGCCATGCTGAAACGCGCCAGCGGGCCTGAAGGCCAGCGAGGCTGTATGATTTGCAATACCGCGATCGACCTCGCGCCACATGACGAGAATATCGCAGCAGCCGTGCGCGGACTGTTTGACGAGCTGACCAGTGTGTTCACGACCGCGCTAACGAATGCCCAGGCCGCCGGCGATGTGAATAAGTCAATGGACCCGAAAGCCACGGCCGAATTGCTGGTCGGCCTGCTACAAGGCGCGGCGGTATTCGCGCGGACGGGTACCAGCATAGCCCGCCTGAAACGCTACGGTGATTCAGCAATGGCCATCCTGGAGTAATTTTTCGGCTTATTCAGAACGGGCATTCTGCTTTAGCCGGAAATATTTAGAAAAATACCTGCCGACCAATGATTGAAAAAGCCACCCAGCGTATCGATGAGTTTGCGGTAAACCTCGCAAGGCTCATCATCCACAATCCATGGAAAGCGATCCTGGCGATGTTGCTGATCACCATCGTGGCAGCCAGCGGCATGAAAAATCTTGGCTTCTCGAATAATTACCGCGTCTTTTTCGGGCCGGACAATCCAGAACTACAGGCTTTCGAAGTTTTTCAAAATACATACACGAAGAACGACAATATTCTGTTTGTGCTGCGACCAACGAACGGTGATGCGTTTACACCGCGAACCCTTGGTGCGATCGAGCGACTGACCGAGGAGGCCTGGCAGATTCCGTATGCACTGCGCGTGGATTCGATTACGAATTTTCAGTACAGCTGGGCCGATGGCGATGATCTGACCGTAGAAGACCTGGTTCGGAACGCCGGCCAGCTCAGTGCCGGGGAACTGGCGAGCCGTAAGGCAATTGCACTGGCCGAGCCGCTGTTGGCCGGCAACCTGATCGCACACGACGCGATCACCAGCGGCATCAATGTCACGGTGCAGTACCCGGAACTCAGCACAACGGAGGTACCGACGGCGATTAACTTCGCGCGCGAACTGGCGGCCGGCATCGAGAAAGACTATCCGGAGATCGAGGTCGCCATCACCGGTATCTCGGCACTGAACAATGCGTTCGCGGAAGTCGGCCAACAAGACGCCAAGACCCTGATACCAATAATGTATATCGTGCTGCTCATAGCCATAGTCATCGTCATGCGCAGTGTCGCGGCCACGGCCGCAACGGTGCTGGTTATCGTTATGGCTATTCTCGTCGCACTGGGCAGCGGCGGCCATATTGGCTGGTCCCTGGACCCGGTCTCGGTAGCCGCACCGGTCATTATCATGACGCTGGCCGTGGCCGACAGTATTCACATCGTCATGACCATACGTAAATTGATGCGCGATGGTCTGGATAAGCTCGCTGCGCTGACCGAATCCATACGCATGAATTTCCTGGCCGTGTCGATTACGAGCTTCACGACGGTGATCGGTTTTTCGATGCTGAACTTTTCCGATTCGCCGCCCTTCAAGCACCTCGGCAGCCTGGCCGCAATCGGGATTGCGGCGGCCTGGCTGTTTTCCCTCGTGTTATTGCCAGCCGTCATCCGCCTGATCCCGATGCCCGTACCGAAACAAGTCGAAGCCGGCGGCAAATCAATCATGGCCCTGGGCCGATTTTCGGATTTCGTCACGACCCACCACCGCAAGGTGCTGATCGTTATGGGTACTTTGACGCTGGCGCTGATCGCGGCTGTACCGAGGATCGAATTGAACGACGAGTTCGTTGAATACTTCGACCAACGTGTCGAGTTTCGCAGGGATACGGATTTCACGCAGCAATATTTCCGCGGCATTTACCTGACGGAATATTCACTTCACGCTGACGAACCCGGCGGCATTAATGATCCGGCCTATCTGCACGACCTCGAAGCGTTTACCGAATGGCTGCGGCTACAGGCCGAAGTCGAGCACGTGTTCAGCTACACGGAGATTATCAAACGTCTGAATAAGAACCTGCATGCGGATGATCCGGCCTGGTATGCAATACCAGAGAGTCGTGAACTCGCGGCGCAATACCTGCTGTTATATGAATTATCCCTGCCCTACGGCCTGGACTTGAATGACCGGGTCAATGTCGACAAATCGGCCACCCGACTGACGGTGACCTTGACGGATATCTCTTCCGTCGAAGCCCGGGCGTTTTATCAAAAAACAACGGACTGGCTGATGGCCAACACGCCGGAAACCATGTGGACAAAGCCGACCGGTGGCTCGGTGATGTTCTCTTATATAAGTCAGCGCAATGTCGAATCCATGTTGCGCGGCAATATCATCGCCGTGATCGCCATTGCGCTGATCATGATGCTGGCCTTACGCAGTTTCGGCTATGGCCTGCTGAGCCTCATACCGAACGCCGTACCGATTCTCGTCACCTTCGGCATCTGGGCGCTTACCGTCGGTCAGGTCGGTATGCCGGCAGCGACGGTTTCGGCGACTTCGCTGGGCATCATCGTCGACGATACGGTGCACTTCCTGATCAAATACCTGCGCGCGCTGCGTGATAAGGGCATGGCCCGACCCGACGCAATTCGTTATGCATTCGAGACCGTCGGAGCACCGATCATCGCCACGACGATTATCCTCGCCGCGGGATTCGCGCTGCTGACCGCATCGAGCTTCAAGCTGAATGACGAAATGGGCTTGCTGACCGCCCTGGCGATTGTCGTCGCGCTTATCGTGGATTTCCTGCTGCTACCAGCCATATTGATGATCGGCTATCGACAGCCCGAAACAATGGAGACAGAAAATGCAAATATCATCAGCCAGACTGTTTAGCAGGCTGTTCGCAGTTAGCCTGACGAGCCTTTTGGCTGCCGCACCGGCGCCGGCACTGACCCCCGAAGAGCAAGGCTATGAAATCGCCGCCCGCTCGGATCGCAGCGACCGTGGCTTTGGCGACAGCCAGGTACAGATGGAGATGATTCTGCGCAATGCCGCCGGCGACCAGACCAGCCGCACACTCTCGTTGAAAACTCTGGAAATACCTGATGAAAGTGTCGGCGACCAGAGCCTGATCGTCTTCGACACGCCACGCGACATCGAAGGGACGGCCCTGCTCTCGCATGCGAAAATCCTCGACCCCGACGATCAGTGGTTGTATCTGCCAGCGCTCAAACGCGTGAAGCGAATCTCATCAGTGAATAAATCCGGCCCGTTTGTCGGCAGCGAATTCGCATTCGAAGACTTTACCGCTTTGGAACTGAACAAATACTCATATCGGTATGTCCGTGAAGAAGCCTGTGGAGAAATGATCTGCGATGTCGTCGAACGCACGCCACGCTACGAACACTCCGGTTACACTCGCCAATTATCATGGATAGATCAGACCGACTACCAAACCCAGAAAGTGGAATTCTTCGACCGACGCGGCGAGCTTTTGAAAACCCTGACCTTTTCCGATTACCGAAAATATCAGGACAGATACTGGCGCTCACATCAACTGGATATGGTCAACCACCGCACCGGGAAATCGACACAACTGGTTTACGGAGACTACGAGTTCGATACCAACCTGACGAAACGCGACTTCACCAAGGGCGCCATGGAGCGACAGCGATAATACGCGCCGGAGACGGGCTATTCGCATTCGCGGCTGGAAGCCGCTCCCACGTTATTTATGGCAAGATCGTGGGAGCGGCTTCCAGCCGCGAATCTCGAACTTTGTAGTAAGAAATTGCATCGTTTTGACGCCGATTATGAGTTTATGCGACAGCAGTGGTACCGGGTTTATTTTCACTAAAATTAACCCCGGCACCTTCTTTACCTTTTTCGTACTCATTGCGACCACACTGTCGGTCAATACGAATCTCCAGTCGGCCGAAAACTGGAGCGTCGCCGGCTCAGTCGGCGTCGAATCCCGGTGGTTCGTGAACTCCCCAAAATTCCCGGGCCAGCTATCCGGCTTCCAGAACGCATTCCTGTTGGCTCCGGAACTGCGCTACCGCAGCCCGGACCGGCGTAACCTCGTGCGTATCGTGCCGAACATTCGCATCGACAGTCGCGACCGGGAACGCAACCTGTTCGACATGACGGAGTTGGCCTGGACCTGGATCGGTGACGAATGGGAAACCGTGCTGGGCTTCAACAAAATATTCTGGGGTGTGACCGAGTCACGACACCTGGTCGATATCATCAACCAGACCGACGCTGTGGAGGACATCGATAATGAAGAAAAACTCGGCCAACCGATGTTCGAGCTCACCACGCAACGGGATTGGGGACGAATCAGTGCTTTCTTGCTGACCGGCTTTCGAGAACGTACTTTTGCCGGCCAGGACGGTCGACTGCGCCCGCCGCTGCCGGTCGATACAGACAATCCACAATACGAGTCCGGCGCGGCAGAAAAACATGTCGACTATGCACTACGCTATGCGCACTACCTGGGTGACTGGGATGTCGGCGCTTATCTGTTCCACGGAACCGGCCGGGAACCACGCTTACGCATCAATGACGCCGGTAGCGCGCTGATACCGATCTACGACCAGATCACACAAATCGGCACCGACCTGCAATACACCGTTGATGCCTGGCTGCTCAAATTTGAAGGTATCGTGCGTTCCGGCCAGGGTGATACGTTTGCCGCCAGCGTCGCGGGTTTCGAATATACGTTCTACCAGATCGGCGAATCGGCCACGGATCTCGGTCTGCTGCTCGAATATCTGTATGACGGCCGGGACGACGAAGCGCCGCCGGTGTTGCTGCAGAATGACGTGTTTGCCGGAGCGCGTCTGGCACTGAACGACACGCAGGACACGAGCCTGTTGATCGGCGCCATCGTCGACATCGAGGACCAGTCAATATCTTTTTCCATCGAAGCGGAACGGCGCATTGGCGACAGTCTGACAATCGAACTGGAAAGCCGCTGGTTCGTGAATGCCGCGACAGGTAATCTAATTCAGTTCGTTGAGGATGACGATTACATAATGCTGCGCCTGCGGAAACACTTTTGACGGCATAGTTGGTCGTGAGTCCACCGGGCCGAACCGGCCGGATACTCTTTTAGTATTAGAGCAAAACCCAATATACAATAGCGCAATTGACCCTGATCGATCGAGATGAGGAATTCGAACGATGTATATAAATTTTTGGTATCCGGTTGCGCTAAGCCAGGAAATAAAAGCAGATGAGCCGTTGAAGGTCCAGATTCTGGGTCTTCAATTCGTCGCGTTCCGCGATACGGCGGGCACGCCCCATGTTCTGAGCGATACCTGCATTCACCGTGGCGGATCTTTAGGTAATGGCCGGGTCAAAGACGACTGCGTGGTCTGCCCGTATCACGGTTGGCACTATGATGGTGACGGAAAATGCGTAAGGATCCCGACGCTCCCAGAGGAACAAAAGCTGTCGGCTCGCGCCAAAATCGATAGTTATCCCACGCAGGAAAAGTACGGCATCGTTTTCGCTTTTCTTGGCGACCTGCCCGATTCGGAGCGGCCGCCGCTCTACGACATCGAAGAATTTGAAGCTGATGGATGGCGCGCCAATGACATTGTGACGTTTACCGTTAATGCGTTTTACGAGCGATCAGTTGAGAATGGACTGGATGCCGCGCACAACGAGTTCGTGCACCCCGCACAGGGCAGCCCGTTAATCGGCGAAACCCTGCGGCAACATCCGCTCGAGGTCGAGGACCTGCCCCCCTGGGGCAGCGAATTTCTGATGGTCTACAGCGGGTATGGATCCGTCGAAACGCGCACCTTGGGAAGCGGGGTCGGCTCAACCACGGCGGGTTCCGGACACCACGGACCAAATACCCTGATTACGCGGATTTTATTTACAGACGACAAACAATTTGTTCAGGTTTTTTTCGAGGCGCCGATCGACGACAACTCGACACGCATCTTCTTTGTCAATATGCGCTGTTTCATGCTCGACCCCGATCAGGACGACCACTTGATTAATATCAATATGAATATTGCACACGAGGATATTCGTATCATCGAATCGCTGGATCCCATTCGCACGCCTCACAGCACGACGAAAGAATTGCTGTTGCCCCAGGACAAGCCTATCGTCCACTATCGGCGATACCTGCAGGCGTGGGAAGATAAGGGCTGGCGAATCGACAAGTTAAGGTTTCGCGCCGAGGCCGGCGATGTCGCCTTTGCGATTCCGTCGCCGCAGCGGCGCGAGTCGAAAAACTGGGTGCTGGATCCGGTGCCGTTGATGCCCGGCGCGCGGCCTGAAAAGGAGTCCCGTCAGCAGGCGGGTTAGAAGTCGCCGTCCCATTCGATGACATGATCGTCCGCATCGGCGGTATCGGCTGTCGCCAGTTCTTTAGCGTTCGTTTTCCGGGTCTGTTTGGCGCCAGGCGGTGACGCTATCTTGCCTTTTGCCGGAGCCGCGCTGCTGCCCGACGGCTGTGCGCCAGATTTTGCCACGGATGTCTTGCCGAGATGATCGTCAATGCTTTTTACGGTCACCGTTTCGCTCCGTATCGCCAGCGCGTCTTCCGGGGTTGAGTGCTCCGTGAGCAACATGATTTGCCCTTCCGCATTGAAGAAGGTCACCTCACCACCCCGTTTTTCGGCGGCCTGCAATGCGCGGTGTGCAAGACTGATGAAGGAACGCGCGTTGCCTTCGGGCGTCGGCACGATGGTGACAGCACCAAGGTTAACCAGAAACGCTTCGCCAACGGCCTCCTGCACGGCTTGCTGGGTTCGATGGGCGACGAATAGCGCACCGTCCAGGTCCGTGTCCGGCAGCACCACGCCGAACTGATCGGCGTCAATGCGCGTCACAAGATCCAGAGTACGTGTGATCTTGCCACGCACGGTCATGGCGACTTCTTTAATGATGGCCGGATCGACTTCCAGTGACTTACCCGCCTTTGAAATCTTGTTCGGACAAACGCTGAGCAACACTAATGATAAGGGCCGGTTTTCAGCGGTGCCCATTACCCAGGCTTCACCGAAAAATTCCTCGAACACCTCGAGACCGGCAAGTTGCGTGACTGCGTCAAAGCGGCCCGTGTAACTCGGTGGCGCCTCAGACCCCTTGCTCGCAGCCGAAGCTGCTCGCGGTTTACCAGGTCCGGATGCGCCGCTTTTTTCTGCATGACCAACATCCTTGAGTTCGCGGCGTAATGCCTCGCCTTTCTTCATCGCCCGGAGCATGTCGTGATAGGCATCGCGGCTCTTGCGCATGGAAGCGCGAACCCGATCAAAAACCTGCTTGACCTCCCGGGGCGCATCTTTGGGCGCCGACGGAATAAGACTCATGGTGCGTTCCGCATCGAAGATCTGCAGCGCTTCTTCCAGCTGTTTCAACGACCTTGCTACAGCGCTGCCATATATCCCGGACACGCTCCTCGCCAGCAACAGCGCTACAAAAACCCAGACCAGTAACAAGCCGAAGTAAGCAAGGCCCTGTCTTTCAATATCTGCCTGCGACGCTATGACGAATACACGCCATCCGTTGTCCAATTGTCGTTGTGCGACGGCGAAATTTCTTGCATCGCCAAATTCCTGGATCGCACCTTTGAAACCGTAGCTACTCACGTTGCCGGTAGCGGCCATCTTCACCAACAGCGGATGCGTGGAGAGATTTTCAAATTGACTGAATCCGATTCCGCGCGACGCCAGCAACACCTGGTTCTGCGAATCAGTTATCAGTGTATGAATTTCCGATGACGGACCCTGATCGATGAAATCAGCGAACAGCTCGCGAAGATTGAGCTGCGCCTGCACAAGGCCCCATGGTCTATCTTCCGCGTCTAAAACCGGCGCGCTGATAATAAGCATCGGATCGAATCGCGGCGCCACGCCTTTCTTGACTGTCGATACATACAACCCTTTCTTTTCCACCGACGGCGCAAAAGTGTCCATCAAGGCGACGCCAGCTCGCGGTCCTTCCCAGGGCGTCACCTCTCCGTTGGCCGAGCCGGTCGCAGCGACTATCTGACCGTCGGGCTTCGCCACCCAGACTGAAACGAATTCCGGATTTTCCTTGTGGTATCTGAGCAACCAGTCGCCGGGCGTTGAATTTTTCATCTGCCCGGTGGCACTGAGGTTGGCCGCCAGCGTTTGCACACCGGACACCTGCTTGTTGATCAACGGATTGAGTGCTCCACCGATCGTCATTGCCGAACTGGAAAGCTGGGCGATTCGGTCATTCTGCAGTGTGTTCACGGCGAATAGAGCCAGCAACGGCGGCAGTATGATCGCCGGAATAATGCTGACCACAGCAAAACCCGTCCGCAAACGAGCATTGAGGGTCGGTGGACTTAACAAGGTACGGCGAACGATCTTGGCGATGGCCGGTGTCTTGATCACGACAATCAGCAAAACCAGGACGAGAAAAATCAGCAGACCGGCTCCCGCGAGCACGACCAACCACAGCAACCCATAGTCCGAAAAAGTGTTTAGAGTCAAGATCTAACGGATCCTTCGCACACTGAACACAACAAGCACGTAATTATAGGCATGCTACATATCGCGCAGCAGGACCAACTTGGTGCTTTATCGCCGCGATAGTGTGATGCTCTTCACACTCACAATAATCCACCAGACAAAATAAGGGGGCTGTCCCCTTTTTCCTCAGTTACCAAGCTTGAGCAACGAGAACGGATCTACCCGCGCATCGACGATCCGCGCTCCCCAGTGCAGGTGCGGGCCGGTTACCCGGCCGGTCGCACCGGCCAGGCCGACGACGTGACCCCGCTCCACGATCGAACCCGGCTCGACGAGAATTTCGGATAAATGCAAATACACCGTATATACGCCCAGGCCGTGATCGATAAACACTGCATTGCCGCTGTAGAACAGGTTTTTCGCCAGTACGACGCGACCGCGATTGGCGGCATGAATTTCGGTGCCGGTCACAGCCTTGAGATCAGCGCCCGAATGGGGAGCGCGAGGTTGATCGTTGAAGACCCGGCGGTTGCCGAAGTTACGTCCACCCGTCGTACCCGGTATCGGCACGCGAAAAGGTTCGCGCCAAAAGGCATCAGGTGTCAGAGTCGCGTAGACCGTATCGATCTCCTCACGTTCGCGTGTAGCTCGCGCCTGGTTCTCCGCGCTTAATTCCACATATTTCGGTTCGACGGTCAGGCGGGTCGTCGGAAATTCCCTGGACTGCACGTTTATGGTTTCGACTCGTCGCCGAGTCCGTCCGTCTGAATAAGTGAATGACAGCTCCGCTGAATGTTCACCCGGAGCCATCGCAAGATCAACGCCGACAACCGTAAACCATCCCGCATCCGTTTGAACGAACGGAATACGATGATCATTCCAGACTGCGTCCACGCCAACCAGATCTGGTTCTCCTGGCACCTGAATCTGTACGGCATCGCCTTGCACGGCGGTCAGCATTGTTACGATTACGGCCAGCAAATTCACGCCAGAACCCCCTTAACCAAGATCGGATATGTCATGTCTATTCACTACGCCGCCAATCGGCTGACACGCCTGCCGATTAATCGCGCATGTCGCTTCAGGGTCGGCAGATACTCATCGGCCACCTGCGGACGCGATACGTGGCTTTCGATATACCGAATAGCCAGGCTGCCGATCAGCGTTCCCTTTGCAAATATCGGAACCGCGCAGGTCGAAGTCCTGATGTCCCCACCCACTCCTCGCTCGCCACGCCCGAACGCATAACCCTGCTCCCTGACTTTCTTAGTCATTCGCGCAATCAAGTGGGGATGCCTGGCCATCTCATGATCAGGATCTGTTGATGTTGCGCAGACATCGAGCAGAGTTTTGCGTGTCACCTCGTCACAAAACGTCAGATAAACCTTTCCCGACGCACTGGAAAACATCGGTAGCAGCGTGCCGCGTGTATATCGGTCGGCAATCAGCGTGCTTTGTGTGTCGGTATTATCACGCAGCATCATGGACGTCCCGTAAGGCGTGGCGATGGCAACCGGATAACCCAGGGCATCGCAAAGGGCTCTTAGAATTGGACGGGCCACATCACTGATCCACCCACCATCATAATAGCCATCACTGAGTCGACGGACCTGCAAGGTTAAATAATAATGGTCATCATCGATCTCGCGCATCAGGTAACCACCCGCGCAGAGATTCTCGAGAATTCGATAAGTTGTAGTTTTCGGCAGTCCCGTCAATTTCACAAAATCACGCAGGCACGCACCGTTATTCAGGTTTGCCAATTCGAGCATTTTCAGCCCGCGATGCAGGGCCCTGATCTCTGTTGTTGCCGGCATTGGAAGAGCTCTGGTATCAGATTCATTGGAGCATAACGTGATCGAGCATTCCGTTCCACATAGTGGAACGCCTAATCCGGAATCTTGATCTGCGGCGGCCGAATCACGAAGATAGCCACCATCAAGTCAGCCCAGCGGCCATGTCGCCGACGATACCGTCGCGAGGACGGACCGGACAGAGGAGATTCAACAATGTCAGTACAACCCGCAGTCGATTCGCAAGTTGCGCTCGATATTCAGCCGTTGACCGGCGCCCTCGGATGCGAAATCTTCGGCGTCGATCTAGCCAATCTCGACGACAGTATATTTGCCGCAATTCACCAGGCATTTCTGGATTACTCGGTGGTCGTATTCCGCGACCAGGAACTAAACCAGGAACAGTTTGCCGAGTTCGGTAAACGATTTGGCAAACTGGAAGACGAACCCTTTATTCCATATAAAGCCGAAGTGCCCGGCGTTTTTTACTTTAAGGGCGCCGGTGGGGACACATTGTCCGCGCAATACCTTGGCTGGCACATGGATCACACCTATCAGCGTAACCCGAGCCTGGGTGCGATGCTGTATGCGATCGACGTCCCCGCCGTTGGCGGCGATACGCTGTTCGCCAGCAGCTATCTTTCCTACGAATCACTATCACCCGCGATGCAGGAGTTTCTCGAGGGCAAGACGGCTATCCATGACGTGCACCATTACGGGCTCGAGTCCGGGCATTTTACGATTGCCACTACAAAGAGCCTGAACATGCTCGCAGAAATGCGTAAGAAGTATCCGCAGGTCGAACATCCTTTGATCTGCACGCACCCGGAAACCGGGCGAAAAATGCTATACATGAATCAGGCCTGGACGGCTGGCATCAAGCAACTCAAAACCTTCGAGAGCAGGCCAATAATTGCCGCGCTTAACAAGCACGCGCTGCAGGAAAAGTTCCAGTGCCGGGTACGCTGGCGCAATAAGAGCCTTCTGATATGGGACAACCGTTGTGTGCAGCACAGCCCGATAGTTGACTATTCAGAGCAACGGGTCATGTGGCGGCTGGCCATGCACACGGACTGGGAGCCATCGTAGGACGACATACCCCCCATCATCGTTCAAACCGTGATCTTTAGACCAGCTGTCCGGTTCGTGGCCGAATCTCCTGTAAGATTCAGGCTAGAATAGAACCGTCATTTACCGAGGATAACGGATTCGCCTGCCCGGATATCGCCAGGCGATAAAACACGATGGCACAACAACAAAAGCTCTACCGATTCGGTCCGATCGATCTTGCGCCCGGCATACGTCCGATGCATGTCGGCACAAAGCTCTGGGCCGCATTTATTGGTGTTGCCATGCTGGCCGGTATCAGTTTTCTGCAGAGTTACGTGCTAACCGAGCACCTGCATATTCCCAGAGGTCAGCAAGGTACGATATCGGGTGACTTATCGTTCTGGGTCGAAGTCGTCGCACTTTTGTTGTTCACACCGGTCGGCGTCCTCGCCGACCGCATCGGTCGCAGACCGGTCTATATCTGGGGCATCCTCATCATGGGTCTGGGTTACGGACTCGTGCCGTTCGCTACGACGGTTCCCGAACTCCTGCTCTTCCGCCTGGTTATCGCAATCGGAATGGTCGCGGTCGCTGGCACGCTCGCGACACTGACCAACGATTACCCGATGGAAAACTCACGCGGCAAAATGATCGGGATTACGAGTATGGCGAATATTCTCGGTACGATTTTAATGTCCGTGGGTATCGCGCGAATTCCGTCCATCGTCGCTGAATGGGGATTCGACCCGGTCGCCGGCGGTAAAATAATGTTCCTTACGGCCGCGGCATTTTGTGTGGTGACGGCGGTCGCTGCACGCCTCGGACTAAAAAGTGGTACGCCAATCGCCCGCCAGGACAGGGCGGGCATCAAGACTTTACTGATGAGCGGTTTGTATGCCGGCCGGAACCCCCGTATCGCCTTATCTTACGCTGCTGCATTCGCCGCACGATCGGACCTGGTTATCAAGGGTCTGTTCCTCGCGCTATGGGCGATTCAGGATGGAATGAAAGAAGGGCTCAATCCGGGACAGGCGATGGCCCGGTTTGGTTTGATGCTGGCCATTATGTCGGGAGTCAGCCTTGCAGCAGCGCCATTTTTTGGTTGGCTCATCGACCACCTGAATCGTGTCACAGCGACAATGATCGCGCTGACCTTTGCGTGTTGTGGATACTTGTCGATGGGCCTCATTACGTCACCGCTCGACTTCGCGATGCTGCCGTATTTTATCGTGCTCTCGCTTGGCTCATCATTCATGCTGAAATCGTCGCTGGCCCTGATCGGCCAGGAAGCGCCACCGCGGGAGCGCGCCAGCGTTATTGCGACGAACAGTTGGTGCGGCGCTCTCGGCATTTTAATTTTTACAGTTGTGGGCGGCCGAATGTTTGACGCAATTGGGCCGTGGGCACCGTTCGTGGCAGCGGGCGTCTACCAGGTATTTCTCTTGATCGTTGCATTCATAATCAGGCTGCGTTCGCCGGGACTCAGCGTAGAACAGCAAAGACAACGACAAAAAGAGGTCGCGGCGGCCACAGCATCTTGATAAAGAAAGTTTCTCTTGCTCTCATCGGCATATTGCTGATCGCGGCATTAGTTCTGATTGGCTGGTACCAGATCGATGGTCAGCCGCTCGCCGAAACTGAACAGTTTCTCAACAGAAAAGACTTTAGCGTTACCGTGTCAGGCGACGGCAGCCTGATATTCAAGCCTTTCGCGGCAAACGGTTATGGTTTATTGATCATGCATGGTGCCTTGATCAAGCCACAGAGTTACGCGAAGACCGCGGCTTTTTTCGCTGAGCGTGGCTATACCGTTTTCCTTCCCTATGGCTTTGCGCGGCTATCAATTACGGCTGTCGACGCTGCCGCAAAACGCGTGCGGGAATTCGGGCTCGATGGCTGGTTCCTGATCGGCCATTCGATGGGCGGTTTTTCCAGCATGACGCTGATTACAAGACACACATTGCCTGTCAAAGCCGTTTCGCTATGGGCCTCAGCAATGCCAGTCGATTTCTCCGACTCGCGCTTTCCCATTCTGTTCCTCTGGGGCGATCACGACGGATTATTACCTGCGGAGCGCTTCGAGCAGACCCGGCAAAACCTTCCTGCTTCGACGCAATTCATCACGGTCAAAGGTGGAAATCATCAAAATTTCGCGATGTATTCTCATCAGTTCTTCGATGCGAAGGCATCGATCGACTGGGCCGAGCAAATTTCGTTTGCAAATCAGAAAACGGCCGAATTTTTTTCCGGATTTTTGCAGTAGCGTGGGAAAAAATGGGACAGTGACCTTAATTCCTCAGACCTAATCATCGGCTTTTTTTGCAGCCTGGGTTATCAGCGGTCCGACAATTTGCTCGGCACCGGGAATTGCATAATCACACCAGGTTTCGATTTTTCCGCCCTTGATCCGCAGCAATCCCACGACGTGAAAATGCGAATCGTGTTCGCCATCGGGAGCATAGTAGTCTTCAATACGTTCGTGAATAACAAGGTCACCGATGACGTTCAGGCGCGGAACCGCGAATTCAACGCGCCCGAACTTCGCCAGAAACGGGCGCACTGCCCCTTCGACTGCCGCATGACCGATGTGGGTTGGACCGCCTTCATAAACCATGTAGGAAATATTCTCAGCCAGCAACGGCATCAACTGATCACAGCTTCTGTCGCGCCAGGCTTGGCAGAATGCGCGGGTGACCGCTTCATTGGTTTGCTCGGCTTCGTGCAAAATCTGATTATCTTCCGCCACGTGCTCGCTCCCTGTTTTTCTTGTATATGAGGCTTTCAACAGACTGCTAGGATACCCGGCAGGAGAGAAAATAACATGAACAACTCGAAGATCATTGTGCTGATTTTTTTCGCGGCGAGTTTGGCGGGTGCTGCGGATTCGGCACCGGAAAATACGGCTGACGATAAAAAAGGATTTTTCGTGCTGATGGACAGGGATCCGGCGGAGCTACCTGACCCGCCGAATATCGACAAGATCACGACGATACCGATCAGCGGGGGCATATATGTCCTGCAGGGTGCTTTCAGCAACACCGGTATCTGTATAGGCGACGACAGTGTCGTCATGGTTGACCCGAGCATGCCGGCGATCAGTGAGGCGGTCGTCGCCAGCGTACGCACATTAACCGACAACCCCATCGAATACGTGATCAATACGCACTGGCACTGGGATCACGTCGGGGCAAACGAGAATATGGGGAAACTAGGCGCCACGCTCGTTGCACAGGAAGATGCGCTGCAATGGATGACCACCTGGCAAATCAGTGGTCGAGCCGGCACACCCAAAGCGCCGCAACCGCCGCTCGGCGTGCCGAAAATCACTTTTAGTGACCGCATGAATATCGATGTAGCGGGATGCCCGATTACATTGACCAGCCCCGAACCTGCGCACACCAAAGGTGATGCGATCGTGTATTTCAGTGCCGCGGACATCTACCAGTTAGGCGATATCTATTTACAGGGAACGTTTCCGTACTTCGACCTGAATACCGGAGGAAACATCAACGGCCTGATTGCTACGCTGGATAAATTACTGGCCGAAATTAGCCCGGATACAGTTCTCATCCCCGGTCACGGGGCCGTGTCGAACGGCGCGGAAATGCGAGAATTCCGCGATATGGCGGTCACCGTTCGCGACCGCGTTCAGGAAGCCATCGATGCGGGCAAGTCAAGGGACGAAACCCTGGCTATGAACCTGACGGCGGATCTCGATGAGCGGTGGGGCAATCCATTTGTGACCGGACCATTCCTGACAACAATCATCTACGTCAGCTTGACCGAAGCCGAATAAATAATTTAACAGCACCCATCATGAACAGTACGTTTATTTCCGACCTGATGATAAACCGGCGCACTGCCGTTAAAACTTCGCTGGCGCTGGGGTTGGGTGGCGCCGCAGGCTTGAATTTGCTACCGGCCGCGCAAGCCAGGTCATCGGGCGGACTCGATTACAGCGATCCGGTCGATAACCTTTACGCGTTCGGCAAAATTTGGGCTGGATTTGACGAGCCCGTCATTGGCGCATTCCACGGTCTGATGTATGCACGCATTGACGGGCAACGCATGGTGCCATTGTTCGGCTATACCGGCACCGGAGTGCTGCTCGCAAAATTCGACGAGAACGACAATATCTGGTTCAAATCGCGTGAAACCGGCTACTTCACTGATCTTGAAACCGGTGACATTCTCGAGACCTGGTATAACCCGTTTACCGAAAAAACCGTCGAGGTCTTCCACTTTTACAACGACGCGACGATCGGTGTCATCGGCAAGGAAATTCCAAAATTCTTTCTCGGTACGGAAGGCGATTCACCGACGCTGATGAATGAGGGAACCGTCTTTCCCGACGGGAACGGGCGTTATCCCTTCCTGTTGCCATTTGAAACCTTCGGTGATGACTTAATGCTGTCCTGGGATTACACACATAAATATACCAATCCCGTGACACCCGAAGGTTGGCCGCGTTCCTCGACCGGCGCACAGATTACACCTTCCGAGCACTTCACGTTCAACGTTTCAAAGCGCGCACTGGAGGACCGGGATCTGCCGACCGTACGTTTCACAGCAGGTTTTTCGCGGATTTCCGAATTCTGGCCGTTCATGGAAATGGGTGGTACACCGTTTGCCGACGGCGCAATGTTCGGCCGCATGTTCAGCCATAAAGGGCTGAACGGCACTGACGACGTGCCGCCGAAGGTGCTCGCTTATGTTGAGAAACACGCGCCCCACTATTTGACACTTCCGGACACCTGGGAACCGAGCATCAAACGAATCGATACCTGGCGTACCTATGCCAACGATGTACCGCCGGAAAACCCCGACTATGACTGGCAACCCATCGAGTACCCGGTGCCAACCGGCCGGGGCGCGAAAAAGCGCTAAGGCTTGCCTGGCCTGATCTTCAGCGCGCCTGAGTCTGCAATGGCTGCGCCGATGTGTCCGGCGTAACGACGCTGATCGTGATCACCCGGTCCGCATTCCATTCCGAGATTTCGATATCGACGCCGAGTACCTTGGCATAACCCTGCAGGGTTGGAATCGTGAACTGCTCGTGAATTTCCTGTTCGGTGATCGTGAACATGCCGCGCTTGGTACCCGCATCCAGCACTTCTTTATACGGCGACACATAAGACAGCTCGGTGGACGTCTTGGTGAACCCTGCTGCCACGACCATGTCGCGAAAACACGATGCATCTGTCACTGAATCCAGGGCCAATGCGACGTTTCCGGTTTTCCTTATATATTCGCCACGTCTCTCGAACAGCGGCGTTTTGATCTTGATGTCGTGCTGAACTGCATCGGCCAACAAGCCCTTGTCCTTGAGATACTGTAACCATTCGAGATCTCTTTTCACCAACGCATCGTTGGCTCGGTGTTCATATGGAGAGGTCATCTGAAACGTTCTGACAACATTCGTGATTGCGCGGCCAAATTCGGCCTCTCTGCCAACGACGAGATTTTCTGTAGCACCGGCGTACTTCGTTAATATGGCGCCTATCTCCTCGCCTAACTCTGCCTGGCTGGTCAGCAAGGTCGTCTCGAGCGCGGCCAGCTGCATCGACGCCATTTCCATTTTCTGCCCGACGGCGATCAAGCGAGCTTCGTCAGCGTCGGTCGCAGCTTGCGCAGGGTTAAACGCGAGAATCGACAACGCAAGGCTGGTCAAAATTGTCAGTACAGCTTTCGTGTTCATGGCGGTTCTCCTATAGTGGTCAAGCCAGCTTACACCTTTTTCCGATTCAAACGGTTACCGTCAGCCGGTTGTCTTTATCGTGGAGTGGATCTATGCAACGTGTTGTTTTTATAACTATTTTTATGGCTTTTCTCGGCCCTTCGGCGAACGCGCATGACCTGGCAGATATCATTCAAGGCGCTGAAGACGGTAATGTCGAAGCCCAGTACATTCTCGGCGGGATGTACGAAATAGGCTTGGGGGTTGCGCGGAATGATGGCCAATGCGCCCGCTGGTGGCAGGCAGCTGCCAATCAGGGTCACGCCGGATCGCAAAAAGCGCTTGGATCAATGTATTTCAGCGGCCGCGGCGTGCCACAGGACTATACAAAGTCCATGGAGCTTTATCTCCGGGCTGCCGAGCAGGGACACCCTCATGCACAGAAGTATGTGGCGCTCGGTTACCAGCGCGGCATGGGTCTGCCGCTCGATCCGAAAAAAGCCGCGTACTGGAAAGCCGAAGCCGCAAAACAGAGTGGCCCGGAAACTTCCGTCGCGTTTCTCGATGCGTACCAGCAGGAAGAGACGGAATTACATTCAGATCGAGATGTCTTCGAGGAGTTTCTACGCCAGGCTGAAAAAGGCACGACGCGCGCCTATTTTTATGTCGGCGCCGCCTACACGGCTGGGACCGGCACGCCACAGAACTATGTCGAAGCCGAAAAATGGTATCGCAAGGCCGCCGACCTCGAGCTGCATGCCGGCATGGAAGCGCTCGGGATTATTAATCAACTTGGCCAGGGTGTTCAGCAGGACCGCGTCGAGGCACAAACCTGGTATTACATCGCCGAAGAACTTTCACCGAAGTTCGAAGGGTTTCTGACGGCCGTCAATGCCAAATACATGAGCAAAGCGGAACTAAAAGAGGCACGCGAAGGCGCCGATGCATGGCTGGCGAATCGATAACGCGCTGATGTTCAAATACGTATGACGAGCTTACCGAAATGCTCACCCTTGCTGATGTCCTGCATGGCGGTCGCTGCATCGTCAAACGGATAGGTTCGATGAATGACCGGTGAAATCCGGTGTTTGTCGACGAAGCTCATCATTTCTTCGTAACCGGCGCGGTTGCCGACGCCAATGCCGTGCAGATGCGCATTGGTCATGATGAGTTCGTAGACGGCAAGATCCATCTGCGCGCCGGTCAGAGCACCGATAACCGGTATATGACCGCCGCGGCGAATAGCCTTGAATGATTGCGGAAGCGTACCGGTGCCGCCGACCTCAACGACGACATCAGCCCCTCGTCCATCGGTCAATGCTTTCACGGCCGGACCCCACTCCGGTGTCACCTGATAATTGATGACATGATCCGCGCCGAGTTCCTGTGCATGAGAA
>PVMK01158483.1_pt1 | contig 88924 bp, 75 predicted proteins | sample 1853481 | NCBI WGS metagenome assembly PVMK01 (sample SAMN08533507, study PRJNA380276) | Marine sediment metagenome, whole genome shotgun sequencing project.
ATTGTAGCAAGTTACGCACATCCGCTTTTTTGGGCTCCCTTTATCATAGTGGGGGGATCAAGGCAGTAATGCCAATTGAAGTTCGAATATCTATATATTGTATATAGCTCCTTTTCTAAAAAGTTCAGGTTTCGGCTATAAGTTCACAGTTGATATAAAAATAGAAAAGCGCGTTCTACTATTTCTATTCCGCACCCCTTTTATTTTTAGATACCCCAAGATATTGTGGTTTGAAGTATTTATCCAAAAGTAGGGATACCTCCAACAAATCAGCACTTTGGGGCCCCTGAAAATGTTGTGATATATTCGCATATCTGTGAAATTGCCAAAGTTTTGTTATACTCAATATATCGGTAGTTTGAAATAATATTGAAATAGTAGCAATTTTAACCTTCAAAATCAGACAATTAATTTGATTTTTCTTGACATATAAAGGTGTCACATAATATTTTGACGATAACGTTGTGCTCAACTGGCGCTCAATCTCACAATCAAAGTTAGTTCACATTAATTTTTCTCTGCTATTCCTGCTCATTCGTTGAATCGATTCTCAACTTCTAAAATTCTTTTCCCGCTGGAATAGATTCTTCTTTCCATCAAATTTTGACTTAACAATTATGGATAAAAACATCCTAATAAAAGTACTGGTCTTGCTGTCATTATTAAGTCTCTTAGCCTGCGGGAGCGGTACAGACGGTTCCGGTGACAGAGGCGCAACTGCACGCGCACCGGAACTTACAGATGTTGACCCTGTATCCAATGATAGCTCGGTCTTGGTAGGGTCAGCCATTACGGTCACTTTTGATAAGGATATGCGCTCGGGTACGAACAGTGCTTTTGTGGTTTATGGATCTCAGACCGGAAAACTGGCTGGTACTTATACTGGCGGTGGATCTGATATGCTGCGTTTCGATCCCAATAATAGGTTCAAAATAGGTGAAGAAATAGAGGTTATTTTGACCAGCTCTTTGACCTCAACACAAGGTCTATCTTTGGAATCGCCTATTGTTTACCGTTTCCGGGTAGAAACTTTAGGTGGCACAGGGGACTTCACGGTTGTCGGTACGATTCTGGGTCAGACGAATGCCGCAGCATTGGCTGCGGGTGATTGGGATGGCGATGGTGATCTGGACCTTGCTTCAGCCAACAGTGGGAACAACAGGGTTGATATACTGATAAATGACGGCACAGGCGACTTCACGGTTGTCGGTACGATTCTGGGTCAGACGAATGCCGCAGCATTGGCCGCGGGTGATTGGGATGGCGATGGTGATCTGGACCTCGCTGTGGCTAACTTCGGCGGCAACAGGGTTGATATACTGGAAAACTAGCCCGGAGGTCTTCAATCGGCAATCGAAATGAACAAGTGTAGAGACATGGTTGAGAAATCATGAGTTTCATTCAATGCATAGATCTTTATGGAAAGATAACGTTAAAAAATAGTCGTCTACAAAGATAAAATGGGTTTTTTGCTAGGAATGAATAAGATGCAGATACCTCCAACTAATCAGTATCCAGTTCGAAAAATAAAACATTGTGATATCGTTTTTATATCTCAACTGTAAAATTCAGCGACCTGCATTATGGTCCGAGATTATATATTAGGTATACGAAACCCACACTTTGGCTGGAGTGTGGGTTTCGGCTATGAAGACAAAATCCCTTCCTTTGGGAACCTCTTATTGATTGAACTTACAAATCTATATTAAACGAACTCAAAAATAAAATTGTTTGTAAATGTTGGATTGCGATACGCAATGTGAAAAATAGCTAAATGATGGATTACGGCTATAAATCTCCAAACAACAATACTTATATAATAATTTCGATTACATTCACGAATATCCAGTGTTATAATCTCACCTTGATCGATCCCGCATGGGCACCCAGTCCCTCAATTTCAGCCAGACGAATAATGTCCGGCGCCTCACGTTTAAAAGCCTTTTGGGTGTATTGAATCAGGCTGGTCTTTTTAATAAAATTATCCACTGAAAGAGCGGATGCAAATCGCGCGGTCCCCGCGGTGGGAAGCACATGGTTGGGTCCGGCCATGTAATCCCCCACCGGCTCAGGGGTATACTCGCCCACAAATATAGCGCCGGCGTTGCGAATCTTTCCCACAACCTCAAACGGATCGCTGATATGAAGTTCAAGGTGTTCCGGGGCGATTCGGTTAGCCAGTTCGATTGCAGCACCCATATTCTTGACAACGATTATGGCGCCATATTTAGCCAGCGATTCTTTGGCAATATCTACGCGCGCCAGATTTGAAAGCTGGCCCTTAACTTCTTTAGCTGCCGCTGCAGCCAATTTCTGTGAATCTGTAATTAATACGGCCGAAGATAAGACATCATGTTCGGCCTGGGAAAGCAGATCGGCGGCGATAAATTTAGGATTCGCGCCTTCATCGGCAATAACCAGTATCTCACTGGGGCCGGCAATCATATCGATGCCGACGATTCCGGCTAAAATTTTCTTGGCAAGCGTAACGTAAATATTACCGGGACCGACAATGACATCGACTTTAGGAATAGTCCGGGTCCCATAAGCCAGGGCCGCAATCGCCCAGGCGCTACCGGCTTTGTAAACAGCATCTGCGCCGGCCTTTTCAGCGGCAACCAGCAGATGCGGGCTCACGCCGCCGCCTTTTGTCGGTGGAGTTACGATAGCGATCTGTTTGACGCCCGCAACCTTGGCGGGAATCACGCCCATCAGTACCGAGGACACCAGCGGTGTTTTACCGCCCCTGGCACCGGGCACATAGACCCCAACCGCATCGACGGGATTGATCAGCTGGCCCAGCAATGTGCCGGGCCGATCCGTTTGCATCCACGATCTGCGCAGTTGCTGTCGATGAAAGCTCTTGATATTTAAAGCCGCGCGATTCAGGGCCCGGGTAAAGGACCGATCGACCTTTTTGGCCGCATCAGCAAATTCCGTTTTGGACACCCGCATCGATTTAACTGACATGCGCGCCGAATCAAACCGTTTGGTATATGCTATCAGCGCTTGATCACCTCGCTTGCGGACACTTTCACAGATTCGGGTGACCGCAGCGATATCTTTTTTTTGAAATGCAAGTCCGCGATTCACAATTCGGGCAACGCGTTGTTCGGCTGAGCGCGATGCAAAATTAAAAATTCTCATGGGCATAGCTTTCCTCTTTTGGGTATACAATACAGCGTCTATGATACATATAGAGGATTCAGGGTGATCTTTGCAAGCAATAACCGCTAAAGATCTTGACATTGCGGGTCAATACGAATATGAAAATCAGGATAAACTTTCCGACAGATGTTGTAGGCTTTAACACACGATTAGAACCTATCTCAAAAAAGCGTCTAAGTGCTCATGGCTGTGTTGCCCCGCTAAAGCGGGATTTCACATCAATTTTTATGAATATTTAGGCGTTCATCGGATCGGCTCAAAATGCTCACATACTATCGTGTATGCTCCGCTTCTTCGCCAAACCGCGCCTTTTGAGCACCAATATATTAAGATCTGATGCGAAATCCCGTATTATGCGGGGGCCATGAAACCCTGATCCACATTTTTGAGATGGGTTCGATAGTCAAATACGGCAGATCTGTAGCGATTTATAATTTAACTCAAAAAAGGAGGTACACATGGACAAGATCCTAAGAATCAACATGGGTGCAGATGGCGCCCCGGTAGCTAAAACCGAACCTTTGGGCGACTATGCCGGCTTTGGCGGTCGCGGATTAACCTCAGCCATCGTCTCAAAAGAAGTTCCTCCGTTATGTCACCCGCTGGGAGAAGATAACAAGCTGGTTATCGCTCCCGGGCTTTTAAGCGGCTCGACTGCGGCAATGTCCGGCCGCATATCTGTGGGCTGCAAGAGCCCGCTGACCGGTGGTATCAAAGAAGCCAATTCCGGCGGACAGGCATCACAAATGCTCGGCCGGTTGGGCTATGCTGCCATCGTGCTGGAAGGCCTGCCCCAGGATGACACGCTTTATAAAATTTTGATTAATAAAGATGGTGTCGAAATTACGGACGCCGGCAGCCTTAAAGGGTTGGGCAACTATGACACCGTCGACAAAATGAAGACCGAATATGGTGAAAAAATCGGCTGTATTTCCATCGGTCCGGCCGGAGAAATGAAAATGTCCGCCGCCTCGATCGCATTCACCGATATGGAACTGCGGCCGACACGACACGCCGGACGCGGTGGTGTCGGCGCTGTTATGGGCTCCAAAGGGGTAAAGGTCATTGTCATCGACGATGCCGGAATGAAAACCAGAAGTCCGCAGGATCCGGATAAATTCAAAGAAGCCAACAAGGCCTTTGTGGCAGGGTTGAAAAAGCATCCGGTCACCGGTGAAGGTCTTCCAGCTTACGGCACCAACGTTTTAACCAACGTAATCAATGAAGCCGGTGCCTATCCGACCCACAACTTCCAGTCTGGCCAGTTTGACGGTGCCAGCAAATTAAGCGGAGAAAGCCTGGCAGAAATGGAAAATGCTCGGGGCGGCGAAGGTTCGGCCACCCACGGATGTCATCGGGGGTGCGTGATTCGGTGCTCCGGAACCTTTTATGACAAAAACGGCAACTTTCTGACCAAACAACCCGAATATGAAACTGTCTGGGCCCACGGCGGAAACTGCGGCATCGATGACCTGGATGCCATCGCCCAGATCGATCGGCTGGATGATGATTTCGGGGTGGATACGATTGAAATTGGAGCTACGATAGCGGTAGCCATGGAAGCCGGTTTAGCCGAGTTCGGTGATGCCGAAGCGGCCATCAACATGGTAAAGGAAATCGGTAAAGGCTCCCATCTGGGACGCATCCTGGGAAACGGAGCGGCGGTCACCGGCAAAGTGTTCGGCGTGGAGCGGGTGCCGGTTGTCAAAGGGCAAGCCATGCCGGCCTATGACCCCAGAGCCGTGCAGGGCATTGGCGTAACCTACGCCACCACTACAATGGGCGCCGACCACACCGCGGGTTATGCCGTGACTGCAAACATATTAGGTGTCGGCGGTACCGTCGATCCGTTGAAACCAGCAGGGCAGATTGAACTCTCCAGGAATCTACAGATTGCGACAGCCACCATCGATTCCACCGGAATGTGCGTGTTTATTGCATTTGCCATTCTGGACCAGGAAGACACATTCCAGGCATTGCTGGATTTGATCAGTTCATTTACCGGGGCGAGTTGCACAGCAGATGATGTCAATGCACTGGGGATGAAAATCCTCAAACTGGAAAGAGCTTTCAACGCCGCGGCGGGATTTACCAATAAAGATGACCGCCTGCCGGATTACTTCAAAAAAGAGCCGCTCTCACCGCATAACGTGACCTTTGCGGTTACGGATGAGGAGTTGGATCAGGTCCATAACTATTAATCTATCGCGCATCTGATTTGGTGCCAATGGGGAGCCCCGAACCGGGTCTCCCCATTTATCTGCGCAATACTTATAACTCATGTTTCGCACCATTGAAGTAGTTGATATGGAACAGCGTATCGTAAACGAAGGCCAACATTCCGGCAACACTCCCTCCAAACCTCATATCTGCATGACCATCACAGCCGAGTCAGTGCCGTGTTTCTTCAGTTTGCTTTCAGCAGGTTTTTCCGTCATTGTCAAAGCAGGCTGCAGCATAAATGATTTGCTCAGTCAGGAATTTGGTATTCCGGAAGCATACATCAATGATCGTATCCAAACGATTTTCCTAAACGGTAAAGCCGTGGATGACAGCAAATCTGTCACGCTCCAAGATGGCGCTGCCCTGGCCCTTTCGGCTGCCATGCCGGGAATGGTGGGTTCCACGTTTCGCAAGGGGGGCGTTTTTGCAGGCATGCGAAGTCAGATTTCCCATATGACAGACCCAGCGGTGCACCATGACAGGCAGACCGAGGTCAAGCTCAAATTATTTAATCTGATTGCAAAAGAGCTGGGACCTGTGTTCCTGCAAAAAGGCATTATGGTTGAAGGAAATACATTTCAAAATTTTGTATTGCGTAACGCAGATGATTTAAAAGCCGCCTGCACCTTAATTTATTTGAATGACGAGAAAACAGATGTTGCCGGACTTTTAGAAATGAATTGGAAAAACACGGAGATATTTTTACAGGTCACATCTGAAGAAACTGGCTAATATACTCAACGGACTGCATGATCGCAATTTAACTATATAAATAACCGTAATTATAGCTCCTTCTGCGCACTCTCCAATCGTTCTCGTTCTCGTCCTCGTGCTCCTAATCGATAACCAGATGCTTATGGCTTTCAATTCGATATAATGTCGAGGACGACGACGAGTACGAGTACGATTAAAAACTGAAGCGCAGCTTTCCTAAATGAAATATGAATTCCAGAGCTATTCACAAAGCTCAAACAACGCCGCGGCACCCATTCCGCCGCCGATACACATGGACTCCACGCCGTATTTGACTCCGCGCTCCTGCATATTGTTGAGAAGGGTAGCACACAGCTTGGCGCCGGTACAGCCAAGTGGATGCCCCAGGGCAATAGCGCCGCCATGGATGTTCACGTTTTGTTTATCGATTCCAAGCTCATTGATGCAGTAAAGGGCCTGGGAAGCGAAGGCTTCGTTGATTTCAAACAGGCCGACATCTTTTAAATCCATTGCGGCCAGCTTCATCAACTTTGGAATGGCAAGCTTGGGGCCGATTCCCATCTCATCCGGTTTGCAGCCCACAGTGGTATATGACTTAAACTTGGCAATCGGTTTGAGACCGAGGGCTTTGACTTTATCTTCACTCATGATGACGGTGGCTGCCGCCCCGTCGGTCATCTGCGATGCGTTACCGGCCGTAACGGTTCCGCCGGCGGCAAATACCGGATTCAGATTGGCCAGTCCTTCCAGAGTCGTGCCCTCCCGGATGCCGTCATCAAAATCCTGCAAAAAAGTCTCCTTTTTATAAGTCCCATCTTCCTGTTCGACATAACGGGTAGCCGGAGTCGGTACAATTTCCTTATACAGATTTTTGCTTTTGGCTTCGGCTGCCTTCATCTGGGATTGATAGGCAAATTCATCCTGGGATTCCCGTGAAACATTATACCGATGGGCCACATTTTCAGCGGTAATGCCCATTGAGGCATACAGATCTGCCAATTTTTGGGTGTATTCCGGATGGGGCCGCGGCAAGTTTCCACCCATGGGAACATAGGTCATGGACTCCAGGCCACCGCCGATGACGATATCAGACCAGCCGGCCATGACCCGCAGCGCAGCCTGCGCAATGGCTTCCAGACCGGAAGCGCAGAAGCGGTTCACTGTGGCGCCGGTTACATCAACCGGAAAGCCGGCAATCTGGGAAGCAATCCGCCCGATATTGAGCCCCTGCTCGGCTTCCGGAAAGGAGCATCCGATCATAATGTCTGCCACATCTTTTTTTTCCATATTTTTAGTTTTTTCAACGGCCTCAGTCAGAATAAAAGACAGCAGATCCTCCGGCCGGGTATCCTTAAACGCCCCTTTGTTGCGCTTGCACCCCGGTGTTCGAATCGATGTAACGATATAAGCATCTCTCATTATCACTCCTCCTCATTTTCTGTTCACCCAGTCAAATTTACGAACAGAACAAATGGATAAAGGTTCCAAATTCATCAAGTCTAATACGTGTAATTATTATTTTTTTATTAAGAAATGAGGGATTTTTTCGATCAGCAAGGCCGCACAAGGGTTTATGCCTGAGGCGTACTTGTAGTACGTCGAAGGCATAAACCCGCGGAGAACACCGCTGATCGGAAAAATAGCCATTTCTTAGTTTCGCAGGGGTTTGCCTGTGGCAAGCATATGATCAATGCGCGCCGGGGTCTTTTCTTCTTTTAAAAGTTCAACGAAGGCTTCGCGTTCGAGCGTCAAGATAACATCCTCTTCGACTTCTGCATTGTCCCGCACATCTCCGCCACTGATGACATAGGCAATCTTTTTGGCCAATAATGCGTCATATTCTGTAATAAATTTTCCGTTGAGCATGTTGGATATTTCCACGCTCACCATGCCCTGGGCGGCCTGACCCAAAACCTTTATTTTCCGTTTGGGCGGTGGCGCATAACCTTCATCGACCATTTTTAGAACATCTTTTTTAGCCTCACCGATAAGATAATCTCTATTAAAGACGATTCGATCCCGGGGACCTAAGAAACCATTGACTCTGGCATCCGCGGCCGAAATTGACACTTTGGCCATGGCAATAGCCATAAAAACCGGCAGGAAAAATTTTGCCAGATCAAAATCGGTTACCACGTCGGGCAGCGAACTTAAAAATTTTTTCATGAGGTTCAAGCAGGCGCCGCCAGCGGGGATCAGCCCCACACCAATTTCCACCTGGCCCATATAAAGTTCGGCGTGGGCCACAATCTTGTCAGAGGCCAGGCAAACTTCGCAGCCGCCGCCAAGCGTTAACCCATAAGGTGCAGTTACGACAGGAAATGAGGCATACCGGAGTTTTTGAAGTCCATATTGCAGATCTTTGACCATCAATTCGATGCCCTCATATTGGTTAACCTTTGCAGCGGCAACCATATCAGCCAGATTGGCACCGGCCGAAAAAGCACCCGGCATGCCGCCGGCCTGATTGCCGATGACCAATCCGATTCCCTCGGTATTTATAAATTCTCTGGCTTCATGAATGGCTTCAATGATCTGCTGATTCAAAGAGTTCAGCTTGGTATGAAACTCCAGACAGAAGACGCCGTCATCCAGGTCGATCAAGCTGGCCGATTCGGAAGTCTTGACAACCATTCCTTTGGCCTTCACAGCTGCCAGCGAAAGAATGTTTTCGCTGACCATCCGTTCTTTATAGCTTTCAGATTCAAAATCATAGTAAAACACCGTGCCGTTTTCCGTTTTGTAAAACGAAGTATTCCCGGTTTTGAGCATTTTTTGGACTTTTCCCGGCACACCAAATCCATCTTTTTCCATGCGCGCAACAGAGGCTTCCAGACCGATGGCATCCCAGGTTTCAAACGGCCCCATCTCCAGATTAAAGCCCCACTTCATGGCATTGTCGATATCCACAATGGTATCGGAAATTTCCGGGATCCTGTTGACAGCATAAATCAGATTATTGGCAACTGCTTTCCAGGCAAATTTGGCGCCCTTGTCTTCACCATACACAATGGCCTGCATCTTTTCCGGCAGGGTCTTCGCTTTTTGAGCTGCCGCCAGGCAGGGCAATTCAGGCGGTCGGGCCTCTTCATATTCAAGTGTGGCCGGGTCAATCACTTTGCGGATTTTCTGCCAGTCAGGTGTAAGGTCGGTTTTATAGAATCCGCTCTGGCTTTTTTTACCCAGCAAATTCTTTTCGATCATGGTGTTTACGAACTCCGGCAGGACAAAACTTTCGCGATCCTCATCTTTTCCGATCAGCTCGTAAGTGTTTTTGGCCACATGGGCCAACGTATCCAGACCCACAATATCGGCTGTTTTAAACATGCCGGTTCTGGGTCTGCCCATGACTGGGCCAAACAGGGCATCCACCTCCGGAATGGTGATCCCTTCTTCAAGCATCAGCTGCATGACTTTTACCATTCCCTGTACCCCGATCCGGTTGCCGACAAAATTCGGCGTGTCTTTGGCCCACACAATACCTTTGCCCAGAATCCGTTCCCCAAAATCTGCCATAAATTCAAGAATTTCAGGCAGGGTTTCTTCACCGGGAATAATTTCAAGCAGTTTCATATATCTGACCGGATTAAAGAAATGGGTTCCCAGAAAGTGTTGCTTAAATTCTTTGCCGCGACCCTTGGACATGGCCTTTAACGGGATACCGGAAGTATTGGTAGAAACAATGGTGTCTTTCTTGCGAATCGGCTCAATTCGTTTCAAAAGATCCTGTTTAATCTTTAGGTTTTCAACAATGACCTCGACAATCCAGTCGCAGTCTGCAATCTTTGCAAAATCATCTTCCAGATTGCCGATTGTAATGCGTTCCGCATCTCGGGGGGACATAAAAAGCGCCGGTTGGATTGCCAATGCGGCATCTAAGCCGGCCTTCACGATTCGGTTGCGTGCCAGCAAATCATTTTTTTCTTCCGCCTTTAAATTCGGCGGCACGATATCCAGCAAGAGTGTTTTTATGCCGGCCCCGGCCAGCAGGGCGGCGATACCGCCTCCCATAATTCCCGAGCCGATGACAGCGGCAGATCGAATCTTCCTTGGCATAATGGCCTCCTCGTCAATAGTGGGTATAAACAATGAATGGATATTCATTCACTTATCAAAGACATTATTTATCTGTCAAGCAAAAAACCACAAAGCTTCAAATCAGAGAAAAATGCTTATAATATATAATTTCAATTAATTACATAAATATGTATCTGAGGTATTAAAAATAAGAAATTTAGAATGGATATATTTGCGAAAATACAAAGGATGAATAATCATTCAATCAAGCCGATTGATCCGATTTTCTACCGCTTTCCATAATAATGTACCGAGTCACGGACCACACGCGGAGCGAGTGGCTTGGATTTTACCGCTATCGGCGGGAAAAAACAAAGGCACGGCAGGGCCGTTTTTATATAATCATATGGTTATCAGTGTCAGTGGGTAGGAAATTGCTTGGGGCCAAACAATTGGATTTTCTTTGGTTTAGGAGGCGGAGATGCCGGAGCGGGGTCTTTGGATATAGAAGGTTTCTTTGCCGGTTCGGACGTCGAAGCCTGAATCGATTTTTGGCGTAAGGGTTTGCGGGTTTTGAGCAAATCCGACGGGATAAAAATTTCATTGCCAGCCAGCAAAAACTCAGGATCAATATCCGGATTGGCCTTAGCTAACAGCTTGGCGTTTCCCGCCTTCCCCGTGTACCACTTAGCAATATCGGTCAATTTCTCATCAGGTTCTTGAACGGTATGCGCATAATAAGTGGACAGAGATTTGGCGACTACCTTGCGGGAGCAAAGGCTCTTTAGATATCATCATTTCAGTGGGGATGTTTATGATGTTTCCGACCCTAATTCGATTGGGGATTCAGGCCAGGATTTGCCTTGGCCAGAGCTTTCCAGTTTCCATAGCGACCCGTGTACCATTTAGCAATTAAAGACAGTGTTTCTCCGGGCCATTGCACTTCGTGCTCAAAATAATTGAGGCGATGTTTGTTTGCAAAAGCCTCGGTTGGAAGTTTACGGGTCTTTGCCAGCTTAACCGGTATGAGAATCATGGTGCCCGCGGCGATGTGATTCGGCCTGACCTCTGGATTGGCGGAGGCAAGCGTTTTCCAATTATCCGCATTCCCTGTAAACCATTCCGCAATACCGGAAAGCGTCTCATCGGACCCACTGGGTTTGGTAAACTAAATAATTGGAGTTTTGATCATGAGGCTTCAAGGATGTCTGCTCATCTTTTGAGGATGAAGACTCGGATCCCATAGCGTTCCATTTTCCTTTAAACCATGATTTGGAAGCCTCGTATTTTTGGCCGACGTTCATTTCTTTACCACTGGCACAGCCAAAAATCATTAAAACAACAAACGCCCCGATGATGCCGGTTCGAAATAGTTTCCGAATAAAATACCTCATGGGATTTACTCCTTCTCTTCCTTTAGTTGCTTTAAATAGGCTAAAGCTGTCTCGTTAGCGGGATTGATCTCAATGGCCTGCTTCAAACTTTTGATGCACTTATCGCGTTCGCCAAGTTGTGCCTGGACCACGGCGAGATTAAACAGGGCTTCATCAAGATAATCCGGTGTCAGTTCAACCACCCGGGAATACATCTCCTTTGCTTCGGAATAGTTTTCGGTTACCGCATAGATGTATCCGAGGTTAAAAAAGGTGTCTGCCCGTCCGGGATCGAGTTCAGCGACTTTTTGATAGGTTTCAATGGCATGCGGATAATCGTTATGGCGAACGTAAATGTATCCGAGCTGGGATAATACCGATATACTCGCGGGATCCACGTCCAATGCTTTTAGCAAATAGACTTTGGCCGCATCAGGATCTCCAGGCATCAAATGAGCTGCAAGACCCTGCAGCGCCTCCGAGTAGGCATCGGAAATCTCTTTTTCTAAAGATGGATCCCCGCTTAAAACTTCTTCAAATAACGCCAGGGCCAGGGAAAACTCTTTGGCCTGCAGTGCGGCTTTGGCCGCTTCAATTTTATCTTTAGTGGGGTTCCTAACCGGCGCCGGCGGCGGCAATTCTATCGAATACGCCGAGACTGAACGATCAGATGGTGTAAATGGTAATTTTGTCAAGCTCAGGTCAAACATAAAACCAATGATGACCATAGCGGCCACCAAACCGAATCGCCAGATGTTGGGTCGTAATTGCTCAGAAATTTTTGGAACGGCTAGAAAAATGGTGCTATTGTGGGTTGGCCCGTCTGCAGTTGATTCTTTATCGAGATCGGTCGCCACGTCAGCATAAATCTGAGTGTTGCTGAATAATGCGGTTTCTTCAGCTGCGAATTCCTGCTTAAAAAGATCTTTAACACAGTTGGCAAAATTCCTGGCATTCGGTCGGAAAGAAAGCTGATAAACGCATTCTTCCAGATCGGCAAGCATTTCCCCGCCGCTCTGGTAGCGTTCATCAGGTTCTTTGGCCAGGGCTTGCTGAACAACCTGATGCAGTCTAGCGGGTAGATCCGGCAGCAGGCTTTCCAACGGTTCATACACGGCATCACGCACCTGAGTATAAATGTGCATTGTTTCACCCTGAAACATGCGCTGGCAGGCCAGCAGTTCATATAGAATGATTCCGGTGGAAAAGATGTCGGAACGATGATCAATTGTTTGGCCGTTGGCCTGCTCGGGTGACATATAGGCCAGTTTACCTTTGATCAGCCCCTCGTGGGTTGTGCTATTGTGACTGGCGGCCTTGGCGATGCCAAAATCAATGATTTTCACCTGCCCTTCATAGGTAATAAAGATATTTTGGGGGTTGATATCACGGTGGATGATATTTAGCGGCTTGCCCTGCAAATCTTTAAGGTTATGAGAGTAATCAAGCCCGGCACAAACGCGGGAAATAGCGTAAAGGGTGTTTTCCAGACCAAAGGGGACGCTTTTTTCTTTAGCCTTGTAAGTCAGCTTGCGAAGATCCTTGCCAAAAAGGTATTCCATGGCGATAAAGTATTCGCCATTCATATTTCCAAAGTCATAAATCTGAACAATATTTTCGTGCTGAAGCAGCGCAGCGAGCTTGGCCTCATCGATAAAGGCCTTAACCAGATTGCCCTCATCAGAGAGATGGGGTAATATCCTCTTTATGACAACCTGCTTTTCAAAGCCATAATCGCCCGTAACTTTGGCACGATACAATTCGGCCATACCGCCCACAGCGATTTTGTCCAACAGCTGATACTTGCCGAATTTTTTGGGCTCAAAGTCGGTCATATGAACAATTCAATCCTGGTCCACTGATATTGTCCTTAATCCACAGTGGATCTGTAATAATAGCCGGAAGGATGGCAATGCAGCGTCACGCGGCCATAACCGCAATCCAGGCATGTAACGATTCGATTTGATTTGTAATCTTTAAAATCGGAAGAAGATCAATCCGCCCAAACACCGCTAAAATAATCACCGGCCTATCCGCTTGAAATCTGATTAATATATCGGCAGGATTGGGGAGACACTTGAATGGATTTTTTAATAATGACGAAAATTTGGATAAATCTGGAAGGCTTAGCTTTTTAATATCGAACAAGGAATTATGAATTCTGAAATAATGCGGGCCACTGCTTGGCGTGATGTAGATTTAGTGAGGGCGGGAGCCCGCTTGATTTGGGTCGGCACGGTGGCCGACCCTACTTTTTAAATGTAAACTGGCCTAAAAACGGTTGGATCCTGTTCGAGGGTACGGCGTAATCTGGCGCAAAAACGGAGCGTACACGGCAGTACGTGAGTATTTTGCGCCAGATTAGAACACCGCCCTCGGACAGTAGACAATTGTTTTTAGGCCAGTTTTAGAGTTTGTAGAGCAGATCAATATATCTCTCCAATAAACGCCCCACCAGGCTCCGAACCGGAAAATTGGCAGCCATGCCATAAATCGGCGCCATGCCGCCATTTCTGGCTGGATTTTTGCGGACAGCGTCAACAGCGGCTTTTAAATCATCAATAAATCTTTCGGCGACACCTGGCTGGGTATGCCTAAGCGTCACGCAGATGTGGACACAGGAGGGATGGTGCAGACCGTTTAAACTCCAACTTCTGGAACTCATATAATCCATCACCTGGTAAATATTCAGGGTTTTGGAACCAAAGGCAATGACCCAAAGGGGATTGCCCAAAATATGTAGATCGGAAATTTCTTGAATCCCTTTTTTTATTATCGAAGCAGCCTCCAGGATTTTTTTGCTCGCTGCCATATAGCCTTTTTTTCCCGTTGTGATCATAGCCGCCCAGCAGGCGGCACTCAGGGCTCCGGGGCGACTGCCGGCAAAGGTGGGCGAAAAATAAAGCCCTCCCGGCCAATCGCTTGATGTAAAATACTGATACCGGCGCAAGGCCAACCCCCGATATAAGATGACAGACGTCCCTTTGGCCGCATATCCATATTTATGGGTGTCGGCAGAAATTGACGTAACCCCGGGCAATCTGAAATCAAAAACCGGAACTTCCCACCCAAGCTTTTCCGCCCACGGCAAAATAAAACCCCCCAGGCAGGCATCCGTGTGGAATCCAATTCCTTTTTCTTTGGCCAACTCAGACAGTTCCGCAATCGGATCCACCATCCCGTGGGGAAATGAAGGGGCCGACCCGACGATGACAATGGTATTCCGGGAGACGGCTTTTCGGGCTGCAGCCACATCGGCCCTGTAATCAGCATCCACAGGTATGCGTTTAAGCTTGATTTTAAAATACGCGGCCGCCTTCTCAAATGCGGCATGCGCGGTGACCGCAACGATCATCTCCGGCCGCATGATCTTTTTTTGATCTCTGGCCCAATCCCGGTACGTCTTCATCGCCAGTAAAATACTTTCGCTGCCACCCGATGATACCGCCCCGCAGATTTCTTGATCCGCATCCGATGGGTTAACGGCCGTTTCAGCACCCAGCATTTTTGCTGTCATGGAGATAATTTCAGATTCGTATTTCGCACTGCTGGGCCACAAATCTGAGTGCAAGGGATTGCTCTGGGAATTGAGAGCGTAGACCTGATTTAAAAAATTGATGTGATCTGCATCGCCGTGATAGACAGCACCTGAAGCATATCCTTCCTGCCACCTGGAATCCTCTATGCCGGTTAGGGTTTGCATCTCCTTTAAGATATCTGATTTTGCGCGCCCCTTTTCCGGCAGGTCAGCATATGTATCGAATTGTTCTCGATAAGGTTTCACACTGTGCTCAAGGTCATGAAGCAGCGCAGCATATTCCTGGTCAATTTTTTTTTCTATTGAAGGCAGCTTATTAATGCGGTTGAATAACCAGGTAGCAATCCGGGGATTCACACGGCCAATAAAGCTTTCGTTGATGCGTTTAATATCCATCGGCGCTAACCTCGATTCAGGCGTTTATAGATTTTTTTGTTTTGTTTATATAAATTCAGAAATTCGCGGTATAATTTATCATAGAGTTTGTGGTTTTTAGGATCCGGCTTATAGGTATTGGCGATTTGAACCTGATCGGGAATGTCATTGAACGTAAGGTAGCCCAGAGAGACAGAAGCCAGAAATGCAGCGCCACGTACATTGGCCAGGATGGGGTCTTTGACCTGCTTGATGGTACGATTAAAAACGTCTGCGAAAATTTGACACCACACATTGGAATTGGCACCACCACCGATAATATGGATGGGATCCAACCGTCGCTGAATGAACTTTTCCACATATCCAAGCAGCCACCTCGAATTATAAGCCACACCTTCGAAAATTGCCCTTACAAGATGTTGCCGCGTCGTTCTTAAAAAAATATTAAAAATAGCCGAACGAACAGAATCGTTTTCAATCGGTGTGCGCTCACCGTATAACCAGGGCGTGAAAATCACCCCGCCACTACCGGCAGAAGTATTTTGGGCAATCTCGTCAAAAATCTTATAGACATCCGGGAGCTTTGACTCATTCAGAACCTGGTCGGGGTGATATAAAATATTGTCTCTTAGAAAGTTCAGGCAGGCGCCGGCCGCTTCCTGTTCATTGGCGATAAAATAGCGTTCTGGAATCGCCGAAGGCAGAGATGCAATATTGTGAAATAAATCTGTTTTTTTAAAGGGCACGTGACATGTGATCCAGGATGAGGATCCGATATATAAATGTCCTTCAAAATCTCTCACCGCACCGGAGCCAATAGCCGCACTATGGATGTCCGGTGTTCCCATTATGACTTGGACATTCTCATTCAAGCCCAGTTCTTGGGCAACTTCTTTTTTAAGCGGACCCAGTAGGTCAGTGGCAGATTTGAGGTTTGGAAATTTCTCGCGCACGACACCTGACATGCGGATGAGCTGGTCGTCATAAACAACTTGGGCGAGATTGCGGTTATCGGTTAGCCAATGGAGGGCAATTGAGTCGAAGGAGGCGGCATACCGGCCGGTAAACTTAAGATTAATAAAATCCTTGGGCTCCAGGAATTTAAAAGCCTGACGATATATTTCAGGAAATTCGTTTTTTAGGAATAAAATATGGGCAATCGGATCTTTTCCGGCATGTCCCGGTGCACCGCCGGTCAGGCTGAGCCATCGTTTAAGTTTCCGGATATTGTAACCTTCAATTTTGATCAGACCGCTTGTGATTTCTTCAATATAGCGGCTTCCCCGGGTATCCATCCAGATGATGGCATTTGATAGCGCCTGGCCGTTTTTATCGACAGCAACGGTTCCTGACCATTGGCTGGTGCAACTCACACAAACAATATCTTCAACCGCCACCCATTTTTTCTCAAGAACTCGTTTGGCAGTGTTTATGATGGCTTGCCACCATTGGTCCGGCTTTTGCTCGGCACCACCGTCGGGCAAAACAAGCAGTTCGATGCCTTCAAATTCGTAATCGACCACCTCGCCGCGCGTGGAAACCAGAGCCGTTTTAGGTCCCGAAGTTCCAAGGTCAATGGCCAGAATATATTTTTCAGAGGTGGCTGTCACTTTACTCGGTAGATTTTCAACCGGATCGAATTACCTGCCTATAGCCTGAGCCGGCCGTTGGATCAAATCTGATTCCTCCTTGAGCTTTTCCTTACGCACATGGTTAATTTTTTCATGCACGGCTAAAAAAGCATTCACAACCTCCGGATCGAAATGTTTGCCCTTTAAATCGATTATCATATTCTTGGCTTTATCATGGGAATAAGCTTCTTTGTAAAATCGTTTGGTTGTCAGTGCGTCATAGACATCTGCCAAGGCAATAATACGGGCAGACAAGGGGATCGCCTCTCCTTTTAGTCCCCGTGGATAACCGGACCCATCCCATTTTTCATGATGATTGAAAGCGATTTCCTTTCCCATCGCCAGGAAGGATTTGCCCTCAATCTGTGATTCGATTTCCTTTATCGCATTGCCTCCCATTAGCGTATGGCGTTTAATGATATCAAACTCTTCTTTTGTAAGCTCTGCGGGCTTTAGCAACAATGCATCCGGGCTACCGACTTTGCCGATATCATGTAAAATGGAAGACTGGTAAATATCGTCAATGTATTGCTGATCGATGCGGTCGCTAAATTTGGGATTTATGGAAAGTTCCTGTGCAATGATTCGCGCATACTCCCGGATTCTTTCCAGATGGGTGCCGGTACCTTCATCCCTGTATTCGGCAAGCTTGGCCAGGCCCAGGATTGTTGCGGTTCGCGCTTCATGAACTTTACGGTAAGATTCCAGCAAGTCCATTTCCATTTTCTTTTTTTCGGTCCTGTCCCGCAGCACGCCTCGATATCCGATTGGCAGGCCTCTTGAATCTCGCAACAAAGAAACCGAGGCCTCAATATACAAAGTCGCGCCATCGATATTAAACTCACAGTCAAAGGCTTTAACCGGTTTGCCGGTGCGCCGACATTCCAAAAATGTTTCATAAACCAGTCCGGCATTCTCATCGTCCATAAACTCCCAAAAGTTCATGAATCTTAGATCTATCTTGGGGACTCCTAAAGTTTTGCTCAACGAATCATTTACAAAAACGAAATAACCCTCAAAGTCGACTTCATAGTAGCCTTCTTCGATGCTTTCGAGAATGGTTCGGTATTTTTCCTCACTTTCTTTTAAAGCTTCCAATGCTTTTTTGCGTTCATTAATGGTAAACTGTACGTGAGAACCAAACATCAAAAAAAGACAAAATACGATTAAACGGGGCCAGACTTCACTGATATTCGGTCCGAATATTTCTTCATAAAAGCTGATTTCTTCCGGAGAAAAAACGTTTAAAAGAGACTCCAGTGCCCAGTACAAAGCCCCCAGAAAGATTCCGGTCAGCACCATATAATCGGCCATATCAACCCGATTTTGAAAAAGCTTTTTGAATTTATTCATGGAGTCACTACCTGAAGAAACTATAAGCTATCTCAAAATTAGCAATTCATCTTCGAAGACAGATAAAAAAAGTTCCAAAGGTGCTCTAAAGTTAGAAGTGCCTAAAATGACTAAAATGAGCTAAAATGCCTAAAGTTGAGGAATTCTATCAAATTAAAAATAAAAGACGGAGCGCAGCGAGACCATAATTTTAGGCATTTTAGATCATTTTTAATTTTAGCTCATTTGTTGTTAGCACTTTTTATAGGTTTAAAATTTTATCGTAGGGTATTAGACGCATTTTTGAGATAGGTTCTGCAAATATTGACGAAATAGCCCCATTTTGATAAAATTTTTATACAGATTAACGGTACCGATTTATGAACACTTTTTAAACTGAATAAACAAGGTAATATAATGAATGTAAGAATTAAGCAATATATACTCATTGCGATCCTGGCGGCGGCGGTGTATTTTATTATGAGCAATCATATCATATTCTACGGCGCGAATGTGCATCTGTTAAAGAAAAGTTCACTGCACCTGCATTACACTTTTTACAGCATAAAGCAAAAAAAGCCTGCGGTCATCATGGAAATCGACTACCTTCGGGAGGCCGGTATTGGCGATCTTCTCGTAGATTTGGGAATCATAAATGAAGAAAAAAAAATCGTCTGGAGACCCTATATTCCTACGATTAAAATGCATTAAATAATTAATCGCCTTGACTCGCCAGCGCATTTAACTCGAGTGTAATCGGCCTATCTTCTTCACTCCTACCGCTAAACCGGATGGGGCCGGGTCTTCTAAAGTGATCCTCGTCCGAGTCCACTGCCAGCCATTTCTCCCGCCTGGACTTAACCACCTGAAACGCAACTGAATTGACATCGACGATACTTTTTTCCAGTACAAGTGCCAGCTTGCCTTTGCGCTCCTCGAGATGCATCAAAGGCGCAATCGGAATCCCGATCGGTTCCCATTTTGAAAAATCTTTCTCCAGATTTCGGATAGCCGCCATCTGCCCGGTAGCGCCGTTGGCAATCAGGCCAAATACGGTTAGCCCCAAATTATAGGTATAGATACAATCAAATCGGGTCGGATCATTGCCTCTGCCGTCATAACCGTAAAAATGAATCTGAGTCTTAAACACCGGAACCGATTTTTTATAAATTTTATCAACGGCTGCAGGAATTTCATCGTCTTTTTTTATCAGCCCCTCTTTTACCAGAGCCTGTTTGCAAGTTTTTGCTGATATAATCGATGTTTTTCTTAACAGGAATTCACTCTGCCCATAGTTTTCAAATAGCGCGGCGCCAAACCTAGCGGGATCCAACCCGGCTTGTGCTAATGTTTTTTGATAATATGTTCGCTTGACTCCCAGACGGTAACGTCCCTCATCTTTTAAAATGTTGAGGTAATCCTTTACAAGATCCAATAAAACTTTTTCGGTTTCAACCTGAGAAAAGGGAAAATTACCATGACTGTCCCTTTCCATTAAAAGGCCCTCCTGGAAAAAAGCAGGAATATCGTTAAACAGGTCATCGTCCCGTGTATTCCAGAGTGTAAACGTCAAATTCTTCCTCGACCGCTGGGCAAGCCTCCTTAAATATTCTAACTTGTCATCAAGCAACGCAAAGGCCGAATGGAAATCCTTATCGTGCGTCTGGTTGTATTCGGCGATGATGGTGTTCAGTTTAATAATAAAAACCTGAATCTCGTTGATGAACTCCAGGACACCTTCCGGGATGACAAGCACACCGTAGTTTTTCCCAATAGCAGCTCGACGGAGAATTCCATCGCAAATAACCCGTGAGAGGTGTCGCAGGGTCATGCCGTAGGCATGGTAATCGACTTTACCTTGTTTCTGTGCCTTCTTGAGTCTGTTTTTGTCGACATAATCCGCCAGATCCTCTCCGATCAGGGTCAGATTGGCATGCGTTTGCAAAGCCGTTTCAAGTGCCAGGTGACTGGCCACCCGGCCCATGACTTTGCAGATGTGCCAATATTTGACATCTGAGCTGCTATCCGTGCAAAGATTGCTGATTGAATTGGCAAACGCCCGGGCAGCGGTATGGAACCCAAAAGACATGGCACACAGGACATTGCCGGAGTCATCTCTGACCTGGATATCGCCGTCAATCGTCTTGGGAACTCCGATTACCTGAACACCGTCTGCAAACATTTCCTGAGCTAAAAATGCGGCATTGGTATTCGAATCATCGCCGCCCACAATAACCAGGGCATCCAAATTGAGCTTTTTACAGGTCTCCTTGGACAATTCCATCTTCTTTCTGGTGTCGATTTTGGCCCGGCCGGTTTTGATCATGGTAAAACCGCCCAGGTTGCGATAGGCGTCAACCAATTCGTCATGGAGCTCAAGAGCTTCATTTTCGATAATTCCGTCCGGCCCGATTAAAAAGCCGTATATTTTTGACGCTGGGTTGGCTTTTTTGGCGGCATCATAAAGGCCAGCAATGACATTGTGCCCGCCCGGCGCAGGACCTCCTGAGAACACAATGCCGATGTTACGCGGTCGGCCGTAAGCTTTGGCAAGGGTTTCATCAGCCGAATCCAGTCCCTCAATCAGTCGTATCTTGTTATCAATCAGACTGGGGAGCTGCCTTCTGGCTTCTTTGTCCACCGTAAATTTATAACGATCCGTTTCTTTCAATACCGTATATTTCCTGCGAAGCGCATCGCATACCGGCGGCGAATAATTTCTTCTTTCCGACAATACGGGGCTAATATCATCGGTGACCCGCAGCACCGCTGGGTTTTTAAGTAATTTGTTGATATTTAGGTCGTCTTTGCCTGTCATATATCCTCCAGGTATCAATCAAATGCAAAATTTATATTGTCGTAAACTTAAATGCATACCTATCCCTTAGCATTATTGTCAAGATTATTCAAAAACGACCGGCACGGCTTAATCCCGTGCGTTTGTTTATCAAGGAACATCAATTAGAATGTGATCCGGAAGGGTGCGGTCTTAAAGGAAGAAAAAGATCAGAGCGAAAAGCCCAAATGGATTAGATGAGTTCCAAAAAGTCTAAGTAGGAAAATTCATAAAATATGGTTCAAGAAAAGGCGGGTGTCTTCATGGTCGGGGTTTTCCATTATTTTTTCTGGCGGGTTATCTTCAATGATCCCCCCTTCCCCCAGAAAAATGATTCGATCCGCAACTTCTCTGGCAAAACCCATCTCATGGGTGACGACCAACATCGTCATTCCTTCCTCAGCCAGCCTTTTCATCACATTGAGGACTTCACCGATCAGTTCAGGGTCCAGGGCCGAGGTGGGTTCATCAAAAAGCATGATCTTGGGTTCCATGGCCAGTGCGCGCGCAATGGCCACCCGCTGTTTCTGCCCCCCGGATAACTGGTCGGGATAATAATCTTTTTTTTCGATCATGTCCACCCAGCTCAACAGCTCCTCCCCCTTGGCAATGGCAGTTTTTCGATCTTCTTTCTTAACGATGACCGGCCCCTCGATGACATTATCGATAATCGTACGATGGGGAAATAGGTTAAAATCCTGGAAAACCATTCCCATATGGGTGCGGATCTCAATGATTCTTTTTCTGACTTCTCTCGTTCGTTTTTGCCCGATAGGTAATTCAATGCCATCGATCAGGACATAGCCGGATTGGGATTCTTCCAGCACGTTCAAGCATCTCAGAAGCGTACTCTTACCTGAACCGCTGCGACCAATGATCACAACCACCTCCCCCGGCATAATATTGGTTGTGATGCCGTCCAAAACCAGGAGATGCTGAAAATATTTCTTAAGGTCCTTGATGATGATAATGGGTTCCATAAATAGTTTTCTCACTCCAACCCAACGGTTCAAAGGGAGTTGTTTTCGCAACAGAGCCGCGCGTCACATCAGCATGGACGACTCGTTTCGCGCCTGTTGCACAAAATGGTGTTTGAAGCTATCGATGGCAATTAATGCCCCATCCCACTTGCTTTTTGGGTCCCTTTAGCCATACGCTTCTCCAGCCGGGACTGGAAATACTGAAAAATGATGGTGACCAGCCAATAAAAGAGGCCTGCAATAATAAGCGTTTCCATGTTACGGAAATTCTGCCGCCCGACCTTTATGGCTCTGAAAAAGAGCTCCCACACCCCCAGAAAGTTCACAAGCGACGAGTCTTTGAGCATGGCGATAAATTCATTGCCGGTGGGGGGGATAGTGAGACGCAAAGCCTGGGGCAACACCACGCGCTTCATCATCTGGGCATAGGTCATTCCTAAAGAATGGGCTGCCTCGATCTGACCCCGACCGATCGATTGGATTCCAGCCCTGAATATCTCGGTCATATAAGCTCCATAGTTGACGCCCAGGGCGATAATCCCGGCAGGCACGGCACTAATTACAATTCCCATTTGTGGCAGACCGAGATAGATCACGAATATTTGAACAATCAGCGGCGTGCCCCGGACGACAGAGATATAGAAGGTTGCTGCGCCATAAAAGATCGGATTTTTGGAAAGCCTGCCAAGGGCACCGAAAAGCGCCAGGATGCATGCAAAGGCAATAGAAAAAATTGAGATATAAATCGTGGTTCCCACCCCTTTCATGATAAAGGGCAGGTATTTCAGCATGAACTTGAAATCGAGGTTAAATTGGTTGAAGATAAGAAGCAGAAGTGCAAATATCCCGACCCACACCAAAGCGACCCACATGACAAATCTTTTTTTGGCCTTGCGGGCCTCTTCGATGTGTTTCAGCTTTGTTTCGGTGACCCCTAAGTCTGCAGCCTTGGCTTGAGCATCATCTGTTGTCGTCATAAGCGCCTTTTGCAAATGGGCTTAAAAACTGCTTTATTTGATTTTCTTGGTTATGTCTAAGCCGAACCATTTTATAGAAAGCTTGGTCAACGTGCCATCTTTGTGCATCGCTTCAAAAAGTTCACCGACCTTTTTTGCGAATGCGGCACTTCCAGGTCGGGCCCTATCAGAGGCAGCGCACAGAGGTTCGTAATAAACCGGGGCGCCAACAGGCTTGATCGGTATCCCTTTTTTGATGGCCTCCTGGATGACGAAACCAGAGGTCAATATCCCATCACTCCGCACCCCATCTCCAAGGGCCAGATCCTGCACGGCCTCCATATCGGTTGAATAAATTCTAGACTTTGCCCCTTTCACTTGATAGATAATCTTCTCCCCACCAATGGAGAGCGTTTGATCGGGGTCCATATAGGTCTCATAGGTGGTGCCTGATCCCAATCCGACGGTCTTGCCGGAGAAATCATCCAGTTTTTTGATCGTGGTGTTCTTTTTGTGAACACCGAATTGAGCAGGTGTGTAATAGTAGGGAGAGGAGAAATCCACCACTTTGGCCCTGGCACCGGTAATGGTCATACTTCCAATGCTTAGATCCCAGCGCGCGGCCCATTTACCGGCCACAATCAAGTCCCAGTCAGGGGTGACAAACTTGACTTTTACGCCCAGCCGTTTGGCCACTTCTGTGGACACATCGATATCGAAACCATCCAGTTGCCCCTTGTCATTCAAAAAGCTCTGGGGAGCATAATTGGCATCGGTAGACACCACCAATTGCCCTTTGGATTTAATATCCTCCAGCACACCGGCATAGGCCGGAAAAACAGTCCAAAACAGAAAAAGTACAGCACACAAAAACAACGGAATGAAAAATCTTCTTCGATTCATTTTACGCCTCCTTTTCATATTTGCTGCTAGATTTTAATGAATAAGATAATTGGATTGTATGTTACGGTTAGAATTAAATCCCCCAGATAACGCAATCCTTTGCAATGATTCATAATCGAGGCGGTAATGAATGTCAAGAATAAAGCGGATCGGTGTGGCGCAGTGCTTCAATTTGCAATTAAATCGCGGTATTTTAACAAGAAGAAGTAATAGAATTTCGTGCTTTTCAAATTTGGTGTTTTCGTGATAAAATTATTGCTTCCAACTTAAATTTGAAACCCGATTTAATAACCATACTTAAAAAGGAGCATCCCCCCATATCTTGTATCCAAACCATTAAAATTATACCGTAACTTGTGTTTTTTCTTTACAAGCCGCCCACATCCTGCTATGATTTGCCGGTGAAATTCAAGACAACTTTCCCATCATCCTTGCAAGCCAAAATTTGCCTAAAATAAGGTTCGGCAGCTAAATTTAAGGCTATTTTTGGGAAATCGACATCTTTCTTCTATGCGGTATAAACCTCCAATGAAGGTCGGCTCAAATGGTAATACGATCCGGGGAGATCTTGATATATGAAATTAAAAAAACTTGAAGTCAGCGGATTCAAATCCTTTTATGACAAGGCCAACATTCAATTCCCACAGGGCATCTCCGCCGTGGTGGGGCCCAATGGCTGCGGCAAAAGCAATATCATCGATGCGTTGAGATGGGTCATGGGGGAACAAAGCGTCAAGCAGCTGCGCGGCAAATCAATGGAAGACGTGATCTTCTCGGGTGCCAACGGCAAGGCGCCGTTAAATATGGCCGAGGTCTCTTTAACCATGTCAAACGAAAATGGCGATAGCCCCTGAAGAACTGAAAGAATTTACCGAAATCAACCTTACCCGTCGCCTCTACCGCTCGGGTGAAAGCGCTTATTTTTTGAACAAACAGCCCTGTCGGCTGAAGGACATTCACAATGTCTTCTGGGGCAGCGGACTCGGGTCCAAATCCTACGCCATCATCCAGCAGGGGAAAAATTGGCGCCATCACCGATGCAAATCCGGAAGAGCTGCGCTTTTTCGTGGAAGAAGCCGCCGGCGTCACGCGCTATAAAAACCGCAAAAACGAGGCGCTGCGCAAAATCGACACCACCAAAAACAATCTGCTGCGCGTCACGGACATTATTTCGGAAATTAAACGCCAAATGGCCAGCCTGAAACGTCAGGCCCGCAAAGCTGAAATCTACAACAACTACCAGAAACAGATTAAAGCCCTGGAGATATACCTCAGCTTACATTTTTATGAGGATTACGCCGCCCGGATCCAGGAAACCGATTCCCTGTTAAACGAGTTGCAGGATTTGGATATCAGCCATACCACCGAGATCAAAAAGCTGGATGCCTCAATTGAAGAAATCAAGCTCAAACGCTGGCAAAAAAACCAGGAAATATCCGAACAAAAATCAAATCAATTTGAAACTCAACGCAACATAGACCGCTACGAGAACGACCTCGTTCACTTGCGCACAGAAATCAAAAGGCTTTCTGAAGAGTCTGTCGAGCTTAACGCCGCCCGGGCTCAACTGGAAGAAAAAAATCAGGAGATGCTTTCTGAAATTGATCAGGTAAAAAATGAAGCTGCTGCGCTTAACGAAGAAATCGCCACGGTAAAAACCCGGATCCATCAGGAAAGAGCGTCTACCGAAACGATTACCGAAAAATTAGCGACGCTCAATAATGATCTGGAGTCGAATAAAGCCCGCTTAATGGATTTGATCGCCCGGGAAGCTCAACACAAAAACATCTATCAAACCACCATTAACAATAAAGAAAGCCTGCAAAAACGTTTGACAAAGGTCGACGAAGACCTGGACCAGGCCCAAAAAGAAATTAACCGGACTCGCGGGCTGGAAGGCAAGGCCCGGGAGCAGCTTGAAACCATTAAGCGCCGGATAAATGATCTGCAGGACCAGCTCAACACGACCGGCAGGCAGTTGGAACAAAAAAGCAGCGCCCTCGGCCAACAGGTCAAATTGACCCAGACGCTTGAACTGGAGCGCAACACGGTCAAATCAAACTTAAATACCTTAAAGAAAATGGAGGACAATTTCGAATGGTACCGCGACGGTGTCAAGGCTATTATGAAGCCTCAAAGCACCGATGAGTCCTCAATCAGCCAGGAAGTATCCGCTAAAATCATCGGACTTATGGCGGATATTATTGAGGTCAAACCGACCTTTGAAACCGCCGTGGAGGCGGTTCTGGGCGACGCACTCCAGTACATTATTGTTAAAGACCAGGATACCGGCCTTAAAGCCATCGATTATTTACAGTCCAGCAGTGCCGGCCGAAGTGGATTCATCCCGGTTTCCGCCATGAAACGCGTCGATAAAGATCCGGCGGACAGCGCCGTTTCAGGGCAGCTGCTTTTAAATCAAATTACCGTCAAGTCCGGCTATGAACCCATTGTCGAGGCCCTGCTGGGCCATGTGGTCTTCACAGAGGATATGGCTGAAGCCATAGAGATGTATAACCGCAATGACGAATCAAAGACGATTGTCACCAAAAATGGTGATGTTGTATCCCCCCAGGGTATCCTGGTCGGCGGCAGCAAAGATAAACTGAACGGTATTCTGACCAAAAAGCAGGAGCTCAAAGATCTCAGCCGCCACAGTATCGAACTGGATGGGAAACTGGAAAAAGCCCGTTTGGATCAGCGCACATTGGAATCAGAGGCGCGCCATCTGGAAAGCCGGCTGCAACAGCTTACCGAAAAGAAGAATAACGCCTCAAAAGCCGAAATCGAGGCGAAAAAGAGCTGGTAAGGGCTACCGAAGAACTCAAAAATGCCAACCGCCATCTGGAAATCATCACACTGGAAAAAGAACAACTGCAGGGGGAAGCCAGCGATATCGATGAAGAAATGAGCAAATATAATGTGGCCCTGGCTGAGCTGTCGACGGAAGTTAAGGCTGCCCAGGATAAAGTTTCCAATATCTCCGTAACCATCGGCACGGTTTCGAGGGAACTGGAAGAATACAACCAAAAGGTCGTCGATCTGCAAATGCAGTCAACGGCACTGAATGCAAAAGTGGAAAATGCCAACAGCAGCTTAAGACGACTCACAGAATTTCATAGTGACAGCTTAAACCGGCTGGAACAACTCGCAAAGGAAATTCACGAAAAACAACACAGGCAAGAAACCTCAAAACAGAAAATAGCCGAATACGATCAAATGCTTTCCGAAAAGTATCAGAACATGGAAATTCTTGATCAGTCCCTCAAAACCAATGAAGCGCATTACCAGACCATTGATACGGAACTCAAAGACAGCGACAGCAAGATATCGGATATAAAAAGCCAGCGCGAGAAGACATTGGAAAAAGTCCGCCTGCTGGAGCTTGAACAATCCGAGCGTAAAATTAAGCAAGAAAATATTGCAAATCGGCTGGAGGAAAAATATCGCAAGTCGTTTTCGGTACTAAAAGCCGAGTTCAATCATGATTCAGAGAGTATCGAATTGACTTCGGAAAAAACCATTGAACAAATGGAAGAGGAACTGGCGACCCTTAAAGCCAAAATAGTTAAAATCGTTGATGTCAATCTGGGCGCCATCCGGGAATATGAACAACTCAAGGATCGATTTGATTTTCTTGAGGAACAACGCGATGATCTGGTTCGTGCCATTCAGGATCTGTACAAGGTGATCAAAGAAAAATTAACACCATCACCCAGAAACTCTTCCTGGAAACCTTTGATTTAATCAATCAGAAATTAAATGAAGTTTTCCCCAGGCTTTTTGACGGAGGTACGGCCAAGCTTATCTTAAAAGATCCGAATGATCCTCTGGAAACCGGTGTGGAGTTTATGATCCATCCGCCGGGGAAAAAAGCTGACCCGTTTAAGTCTTCTTTCGGGCGGTGAAAAGGCCATGTCCGCCATTGCTTTCATATTTTCAATCTTTTTGATCAAACCGGCTGCTTTTTGCCTTCTGGATGAAATCGATGCCCCACTGGATGACGCCAACGTATATCGGTTTAATGATTTGCTTAAGGTTATCGGGAAAAAATCACAGATTATAATGATCACACACAATAAACGCAGCATGGAATTTGCCGATACCCTGTTCGGAATTACCATGGAAGAAAAAGGCATATCCAAGGTCGTCTCGGTTAACTTTGCGGCTGCCCATTCCTCTAATTAAAAGACATGGTTTTTCGCAAATCAAAAAAAAATAGGCCCGAAGACGAAAATACTTCATCAGAATTTTCAGGTGAGCCCGCTGAACAAACCGGCCCGCAGCCTGAGGCCGAAGCGACCGGCGGATATTTCCGGCGCTTAAAAGACCGGTTGTCCAAAACCCGCAAAACCTTTTCCGATGGCTTTGATCGAATTTTTGCCGGCAAAAAAAGGATCGATGATGACCTCCTGGAGGAACTTGAAGAATTATTAATTACATCGGACATCGGGGTTCAAACCGCATTGACGCTTATCGAAAAGATATCATCAGCGAAAATTTCTGAGGTGGATCAAATAAAATCCTTTCTCAAAGATGAAATTTTAGCAATTCTCGAATCTCAAACAACGCCACCGGAAATAGCGTTGTCTGCTCCCCGGGTAACAATGATCGTTGGGGTGAACGGAACCGGCAAAACCACCACCATCGGCAAACTCGCTGCCAGAGCAACCGCTTCCGGAAAAAAGGTCCTGATCGGAGCAGCGGATACCTTCCGGGCAGCCGCCATTGAACAATTGATGATCTGGGCGCAAAGGGCAAACGCAGATATCGTTAAACACAAGGAAATGTCGGACCCGGCGGCAGTTGCTTTTGATGCGGTTGAAGCCGCACAAGCCCGCGGTGCCGATCTGGTGCTGATTGATACGGCCGGCAGACTGCACACAAAAGTAAATTTAATGGAAGAATTAAAAAAAATAAAACGCGCCATTTCAAAAAAGATGCCGGACGCCCCTCATGAAATATTGTTGATTCTGGATGCAACCACCGGTCAAAATGCCTTGTCGCAGGCCGAGCTCTTTAACGACGCCCTTGGGATTACCGGTCTGGCGCTGACCAAACTTGACGGCACCGCTAAAGGCGGCATCGTCATCAGTATATGCAATACCTTGAAAATACCGTTAAAATATATCGGCATGGGGGAAACGGTTGAAGATTTACAGAAGTTTGATGCCGCCCAATTTGTCGATGCCCTTTTTTAAATCTGATGCGAAATCACATTACTTCCGCAGATTACACAGACTGCGTAATCCTCCAAAAAGATGGCGGGCAAGTCTGTGGATAATATCGCTCAATGCAATATGGGAGGGCCTGGAACCCTGAATCACATCATTGAGATGGGTTCAAGGACACGTTGACGTCATTATCAGAATTGTCACTTTACCGAAAATTTGGCGAATAAATTTCCGCAAATGCCGTCATGCAGCAGTTCAGCGAGGATTATTTCAAAAAAAGTGTTGTATAATGCAGATTTCTGTTGACATAGATTTTAACTTTCTATATGGAAACAGGAAAATAGGCGATCGGTTAACATTAACCAAACCCAAAAAATAAAACAAGAAGGGGGTAAAGCATTATGACAAAGGCAGAACTTGTAGAAAAAGCGGCCAAAGATGCAAAAATTTCAAAGGTTGCAGCTGCGGCTGCGCTGAACTCATTTATGGAAGGTGTGACCAAAGCACTGAAGAAAAAGAACGGCAAGGTTACACTGGTCGGCTTCGGCACATTCCAGAAAGTCCGCCGTAAAGCCCGTAAAGGACGGAATCCGCAAACCGGCGCGCCCATCAAAATTAAGGCCACCAACGTCGTTAAATTTCGCCCCGGCAAAAAACTTAGAGAGGCCGTGTAAGCAAATCAAAAACAACGGGCGATTTATTGTTAAGATAAATCGCCCGTTCTGTTCCTACCGTCCCAATTGATTTAAAATCAATGGGGCGTTATTCGTTAAATAACAACTAAGGTACTAGTAAGTGATATCAAAGCTCTTAAACTCTCCGGTATAATCCTGCCATTTGACTTCCACATGTTTGACAACAGCCAGATTCGGTCCTTCTTTACACCATGCCAGAACCGCATCAACTGACTGTTGCGCGCCTTCAAAAACAGCTTCGACCGTGCCGTCGCGTTTGTTCCTCACCCATCCCAAAACACCAAACCCTTCAGCGGCACGTTGGGTTTCCACCCGAAAAAACACGCCCCTGAACCCGTCCGGATATGACGGCATGCGCGCGTACCTGTTTTTCCATGGTTACCTCACAAATTAGCAATTAAGCCGGTGAGCCAATAAGCTGGTAAGCTAAACAGCTCAAAGCTCACCAGCTTAATAGCTTATCAGCCTATCAGCTTACTGGCTTACCAGCTTATCAGCTAATTTGCTTATCAGCTTAACAGCTCTTTTAGTTGTGCCGCATCTATGATTTTTACTCCGAATTCCCTGGCTTTATCGAGCTTTGAGCCCGGAGATTCACCGGCGACGACATAATCCGTATTGCTGCTGACGGATCCACTGACCTTACCGCCGGCTGCCTCGATTAATTCTTTGGCCCGGGATCGGGTAAAATTTTGAAGTGCGCCGGTCAACACAAATACTTGGTCTTTGAGCTTGCCGGTTTTCCTTCGGGCTGCCGTCTCGAGTTTGACACCGCTGTCGAAAAGCTGATTGACGATATGCAGATTTCTTTCCTGCTCAAAAAAATGGGTGATACTTTCGGCCACGATCGGCCCGATGCCTTCAACGGATTCCAATTCTTCCCGGGGGCAGTCCATGAGCGCATCAAGATCATGAAAATGGTCGGCCAGCAGCACGGCCACATGCTCGCCAACATGTCGGATTCCCAGCGCAAACAGAAAACGAGCAAAAGCGATTGATTTGCGGTGTTCAATGGCATTTTTCAAATTCGCGGCTGATTTGGCACCCATGCGCTCCAATTCGCTGAGGGCGTTTTCATCTAAAGTGAAGATATCGGCAAAGGAGGACAGCAGCTTTTTATCTACCAGTTGATCAACCAGCTTGGTACCAAGACCGTCGATATCAAAGGCTGCCTTTGAAGCAAAATGTTTGATTCGTTCTTTAACCTGGGCGGAACAGCTTGAATTGATGCAGCGGGTGGCCGCTTCTCCGGCCATTCGGACAACCGCTGAATCACAGACCGGGCATTGCTTGGGCATCTTAAAGCGCGTCTCACTTCCATCGCGCTTCGATGCGATGACTTTTACAATCTCCGGGAATGACGTCTCCGGCTCTTTGCACCAGGACCTGATCCCCGATGCGAACGTCTTTTTTCTGGATTTCATCTTCATTGTGCAATGTCGCCCGACTGACCGTAACCCCGCCGACTTTCACCGGTTTCAGATGGGCCACCGGTGTCAATACGCCCGTGCGCCCCAGCTGGACCTCAATCGCTTCGAGTGTTGTGGTTTCCTGTATGGCTTTGAACTTATAGGCAAGCGCCCATCTCGGGCTTCGCGACGTCGCCCCCAGACGCTGCTGCAAGGCAATACGGTCGACTTTAACCACTACTCCCATCGATGTCGTAAGCGAGTTGGTGTCGCTTTTCGTTAAGCTCCCGGTAGTAACTCAGCACGGCCTCTATGGTAACGGCGGAACGAATGAGCGGATTTATCCTAAAACCCCATTTTGTCAAAGACTCAAGAAGCTCCCCGTGCGATTCAAACTCAAAGTCTTCAACAATCCCGACACCATAGAAAAAAATCTCCAGCGGACGGGCCGCGGTAATTTTTGAATCCAGCTGCCGCAAAGATCCAGCCGCAGCATTTCGCGGGTTGGCAAACGGCGGCAGTTCCTGATCGAATCGTTCCTGGTTAAACTTTTTAAAGGCCTCACGCCCGATAAAGACTTCTCCTCTGATTTCCAGCCCTGACGGCAAGGCGGTCAAGCCATCGGTTTGCATCACCAGCGGAACCGTTTGAATCGTTTTGACATTGGTTGTGATCACCTCCCCGGTCAAGCCGTCTCCCCGGGTAGAAGCAGTAACCAGCTTGCCATTTTCATAGATAAGTTCCACCGCAACTCCGTCCATCTTGGGTTCAGCCGTGTATAAAATTTCGTCCCGGGTATCAAGATTTCGTCTGACTCTCCTGTCAAACTCCAGGATGTCTTCATCGTTAAAGCCGTTGTCTAAACTCAGCATGGGGATCGTGTGTGCAACGGATTCAAATTTTTCCAGCGGCGATGCGCCCACCCGGGCGGTCGGGGAGTCAGGGCTGGCCAGCTGGGGATGATCTTCTTCCAGCAGCTTCAACTCCTGCATCATTCGATCATACTCGGCATCTGAAATTTCCGGGTCATCTAGCACATAGTAGCGGTAATTATGCCGGTGCAGGGCTTTTCTTAAATCATCAGCTTTTTTAATGATTTGGGGGCTTAAATTTTGCGGCATACGTCTTTTATCACCGTGCAGGCGGTCTTGCGGCCGTGTTTGAATTTATCCATTTTAAACCCGGGGCGCCATTTAAATGAAGCTAACTCATCAGATACAACAGCCATCGCAGCCAGATCGACACCCCGAAACTTCGCCACCGTAAACAGGGCTGAAATCTCCATCTCAACACCAATCGCATCCCGGCGTTGGAAGTATTTCACCTTTTTGCGGGTTTCCCTGTAAATCGCATCCGTGGACCAGATCGTCCCGTTATGGAAATTGACCTGATTTTGTCTCAACTCGTCTTTGAGCTTGGTTAGCATCGACGCTGCAGGAAATGATAAGCGCCTATCATCGATTTTATAATGCCCGGAAGTGCCTTCATCAATAATTGCAGATGCCGCAACAATAATATCGCCGATTTTGACCTTTTCCGATATGGAACCGCACCAGCCCAGGAAAATAATTCTTTTAGCCCCCCAGGCGATCAGCGTTTCAAGCACCATCGTCGCATACGGCGCACCCACTACCGGGCCGGCTATCGAAATTCCCGCGGCTGAAGGGCTAGCGGGGTACAGACGGCTGGTGAATAGTTTTTGATAGGTAGCGCTGTCAAAATCCAGCAATTTGCAAAGCCGTAATAGATCGGTTTCAGTCCCAGCGATAACGGCCACAGGGCCCAGGTGCGGTGAACGTTTCCCTTTTTTGGGAAATATAATGGCATCCTCTTTGTCCATTATCCATTTCCGACATCCGTTGCGAATCGCAAGTCAGGGGCCTCGCCCCAAGACCCACCATTCCATCCTTCCAGTATTCCAGTATTCCATGTAGGCGATATAAAACCAATGACGTTAGCAGCTACATGCTTCAATATGTTATAGAAATTACTAAATCAATGAGGTTTGTGGAAAGAGGTCAAATCATCTTTAACCTCATCGATAATATCGTATATCCACATCAGGTCCTCGATGGTCAGCCGGCCGGCCTTCACCGGTGCTCTCTCACTGCCGTCTTTTTTTAATAGGATCCGCGGTCCGATTTGAACCTTGGGTTCGCCGTCACCATATTGATTGATTGAAACCACCAATCCGGTTTCAGCACATTTCCACTTTTTTAAAACTTTGTCTTTTTCCGCATCATACGCCATAGTTTCCTCCAATCAAGTTGAATTCCGGTATTTATACCGCTTTTCATAATAATGTTCCGGGTCACCGACCACACGCAGAGCGGGTGGCTTGGATTTTTCCGCCATAAGCGGGAAAATACAAAGGCACGGCAGTGCCTTAATCGGTGCGGGTGTAACCGGGTGCTTTGCACCTGGTTTGAAAACACCCAATGACGGAGTTGCGGCATAAGTGGTTGTAGAAAAAAACGTTCGACTAGCGGAACGTTTTTTTATCAACCGCTATAAGCCATCTGAGATTTAAAGAGGTCAACCGAGTTAATATGAATATTCAGTAATTCGGCAATCTTAAATTTAGCACGAATCCCTTTCGGATCACCTGCTATTGCAGTAATGACACCGATTCCGCGTTCCTCTCTTATTTGCCGCATAATTTCCTCATTCGTCAGATCGATGACTTCGATTCCCAATTTATCGGCCACATATTGTTTTGCTTCAGTTATTTTCATTTTGTGGGTTATCTGCATCCAGGCCACCAGATCTCCGGCGGTTCGGATACCTCCCATGCCCGAAGCAACAATGTGAGCGATGTGCATACCAAAAGGATCGCCAACACCAATCTACAAACCATCCGCCTTTCCGATTTGCACCAGGGTTTTTGAGGCCCGCGTTACACTGTCTATCGGGGGGACTTCCAGCATTGGCACACCACCGACACCCATCCCAACATTGACATGGATCGGTATATTGGCAACCGCGACGGTTGCCTTTACAAAGGTTGCCGTTCTGGCGACATTCCAAGCCACAGATTTCGTGGTGTTTGTACCGATCGCCACCCCAAAGATATTAACCCCTGCAGCTTCAGCAACCTTTGCCTGTTCGTGAGGATACATACCGGCAATCTGCTTTTCGTCAAAGGTTAATTCGCCGTGCATTCCAAGTACGAATTCTCCTGAGGCCCCCATGATCACCGGCATATTTGGAGTCGCTTTTTTTAAATCGGCTACTGCCAGCAGGGCCGCTAAAAAATCTGCATCCCCGGCTGATCCACAGGTATCAAAATTAAGGCCCTCGCATCCGATATGATTCAGTTTTTTTCCTACAAACACAAGATCTTCGCGCAGCTGTTCAGCTGCTGCCTCCTGTGTCGCCCGGGCTTCTTTGATCTTTCGCTGTGGCAGAAGATCAGCCGGATTTGGATGGGGTCCATCCGGCTGAAAGTAAAGCCCCAAATTTGGCTGGGCCCCATAAAAAAGAGGGGCGGTCGTCATCATGGATGCGGTGTAATACGCATTCATCTCAAAGTTAATAATGGATTTCACCGGTTTGAAGCTGTAATCACTATGCCCCATGGAAGTGGTATCGGCGGCACAGGCCCGTTCGTAGGTTAGAATCGCCTGCAGCCGACTCATGGGAATGCCGATGCCTCCACTATCCTGGCCTGCATAGAAGCTCATCGAGCAGCCATCATCGGTCACAATGACCTCTTCTCCCGGCGCTACACTTACTGCCCGAGACGGCTCAGCCATGATATCGAGTAACTGTTGGGCATCGTCTTTCGTCAGCTCGGGAATGTTGGCTCTTTTGGCGGCATCCCGGGTTCCTGCCAAAATGTCATCTTTTACCTCGGCAGCCGACATGGAAACCAATTCCCCATCGCCCATTCTTGTAGGAATATGATCCTTCACCAGATTCCTCGCACCTCCAGGGTATGATAGATCAGAACTTATCTCAAAATTAGCGGTTTATCTTCGAAAACACAGAAAAATTTGAGCTCATTTTTTAGATACACCCAGCTCGTTTTCTGTCTCCTTGATAATGGATCGGATTTTAGTGGAAACGTCTTCCATAAGTGGTTCGGGTTTGTGATTCTCCAGAATACTTTTTACTTTTTCTGCGGCCCTTTGGTAAATGTCGGTCCCGCCCGCGGCTTTCCAATCTTCGATACCCTTACGATCAATCAGTTCAGGCTGTGATTGGGATCGCATGTGCCTCAACGTATGGGTATGGGCAAGGAAATTTTTTGCCGGTCCGATCTCTTTAATAACATCTACCGCCAGGGCTTCTTTATTAACTCCAAAACCCCTTACGGTATGCTTGATCATTTTTGCAAATTCATTGTCCAGCACCAACTGGGCAATATCAAAGGTAATTCCGCTCTCAAGCATTCCCGGACCATATATCAGATTGGCACCTGCCAATGCCGCAATCAGTCCGGTCAGCGTTTTTTCGTGGCCCATTTGAGCATCAGATATTTTACCATCACTCTACCCACCGGCAACATAACTCGGCAGGGCATAATAACGAGCCAGTCGAGCCACAGCACCACTAATAATTGCGCACTCAGGCGTGCCCACCGAGGCAGTCCCCAATTTTAAATCCATCGCTGTAGTTGAGCTGCCGTATATTACCGGGGCACCTTTGACGACAAGCTGGTTTAACGTAATCCCCCCTAAAACTTCCGCGTTATGCGTAACCAATGCCCCGGCGAGACTGACAGGTGAGGTGCCCCCCGCCATTGCCATAGACAAAATGTTAATTACCGATCCGGTTCGAGCAGACTCCATGATAATTTCGCAGCATTCTTTTATGAGCTGCAACGGGCTCACCGGACAGGTGGTAAATGACAGGATTGGGCGCTCTTTCAGCTTCTTTAAACCACCGACAACCGCAGCTGCCATTTTGACCAATTTTTTTAATAAAAAGCCGTCTCCGGGACCCACACAGCAATGTTTCGTTGTGTTGGCAAGCATGGCTTCAGCGTTATGAAGCGGTACAACTTCTGACGGTGCATCGCTGGCTCCTACTGCTTTTTCACAAACATCAATATCACTAAGGTAATCAACCACCCTGGCGACATTGGCAAGATCCGCTTTGGTTGGTGTTCGGCGTTCACCCGTATACGGATCAACCACTTCAACCCCCTCGCTGAAATTCGTGAAATGCACACGGTCGGTCTCCAGAAGCTTATCATTTTTCGGGTCGCGGCCGGCCAAAAGTACTTTCGATGGAGCTGATCGAATGGCATCATCAACCAGATATGGTGGAATTTTTACGATTTTATTCTTGCGATCTATCTCAGCTCCGGCACCGTCAAAAACATCAAGCGCTTCGCGGGTTTCGACAAATAAACCTGTTTGTTCGAGTACCTCCAGGGTTGCCAGATGGATAGCGTACAGTTCATCATCCGTCAGTGAGCTAAGACTGAGTCCTGGACTACGCCTTTCTCCAGTATGGAATCTTGACTTCATAAAACATCCACGTGTCAATCTAGGTTTCAGGTTTCGGGTGTCAGGTGTCAGATAACAGAAGACAGATGACAGAATACAGTCTGCTATTTGTCGCCTGTCATCTGTTTTCTGTGCTCTGTCCTCTGTATCTTCCTGGCACATCAGGTAGACAATTTAGAGAAGTCGGCAAATTTGCTGAACAATGCGGCGATGTGCCCTAGCAATGCCAGCCGGTTGCGACGCACGTATTTATCCTCCGCTAACACCATGACCCCATCGAAAAATGCATCCACCGGTCCGCGCAGCGTAGCAATGTCGAGAAGCGCTTTTTCAAAAAGCCCCTTTTCCATAGCGTCTGAAACTTTTTTTTCAACTTTTTTGCAGGCCGTCAAAAGCGCCGATTCACTCTCGTGTTCAAAAAGTTTTTCTTGCACCTCACCCGGTTTGCCGGCTTTTTCCAATTTGCCTGATTTCTTTAAAATATTCACCACACGCTTAAAGGCTACTGCCAGCGCCTCAAAATCCGGTTTAGCCTTGAGCGCTTCAAGCGCTTCAAGGCGATTCCATATATTGGGCACATTATCGATTGAGACATCCACAACAGCTGCAATGGCATCTTTGGCATACCCTTGATCGGCTAACAATTGGATGATGCGGTTTTGCAAAAATGTATAAATTTTTTGAGTTAACTCGCTTAATCCAACGCTACTTTTTAGCTCGAAATGACCGAGACTTTTTTTAATTAGCTTTCTTAGCGAAAATAAAAACCCTTTTTCGTGCATAATTTGAATGATACCAATCCCCTGACGCCTGAGGGCATAGGGGTCGGAAGCACCGGTGGGAATCAGTCCGGCACTAAAGCACCCACAGATAGAATCGACCTTGTCGGCAATGCTTAAGACCGAACCCGCAATGGTATCCGGCAAAGGTCCCCCGGAATACGTGGGGCGATAATGTTCCTCGATTGCGGCCGATACGGCGGGAAGTTCGCCGGCAATGGTGGCATAAACTCTTCCCATGACGCCCTGCAGTTTCGGGAACTCCCCAACCACCTGGCTTACGAGGTCCACTTTACACAACCTGGCAGCTCGTACAACCTGGGCTTTGAGTTCGTTTTCGTTTTTTTCCCCGGCCAATTCGGCATTCACGGCTTTAGCGATGAATTCACCAATTTTCGCAACGCGTTGGATTTTATCATACATTGTGCCTAACTGCGCCTGGAATAAGACTCCTTTCAACTTTTCTACGCGCTTATCATTGGAGACTTCCAAATCACCCTGGTAGAAAAATTGGGCATCCGCCAGGCGGGCCCGCAACACGCGTTCATGTCCCTTGGCCACCAGTTTCATATCTCTGGCGGCTGTATTGTTGACGGCAATGAAATGGGGTAAAATCTTATGAGATTTATTGATAACGGCAAAATATTTCTGATGTTCCCGCATGGCGGTGATCAAAATTTCTTCAGGGAGTTCAAGAAATATGTCATCAAATTTTCCTGCGACAGCCACCGGATATTCAACCAGGTTGCTAACGGTGTCTATCAGTTCCTCGTCGGGCAAAATGCTGCCGCGGACTCTTTTTGCCGCTTTAGTGATTTCGCGCTCAACCGCTTTTCGACGTGCATCAAGATCAACTTCAACTTGAGCCGTTTTTAAACGTTTTACATAGTCATCGGCAGAATCAATTTTTATTTTCCCGGGCTGCATAAAATAATGCCCATATGTATAACGGTTGGCTTTTATGTTTCCCAGCTTAAATTGAATAACATTGGAACCCAGCAGGGCCAAAATGGAATGAATCGGTCTTGCAAACGCAATGTCCAGATCCGCCCAGCGCATGGTTTTCGGAAACGGGGTTGCCAATATGACCTTTGGCAGGATGTCTTTAAGCAAGGTCCGGGTCGCCAGGCCCCGCTCCTGCTTAACCGCACATAAATAGGCACCTTTCTTGGTATCTTTAATTGTCAGCTTATCAACTTTAACGCCCGCCTTTTCGGCAAATTTCTTCGCTGCCATTGTCGGTTTACCCGACTCATCAAATCCGATCCTCGCCGGAGGACCGGTAAGTTCTGTTTTTAAAGGCAGCTGCTTGGCAGCAACCTTTTCAATTTTAACGGTCAACCGCCTGGGGGTCCCGTATATCTTTGCGGGACCATGCTCAATCCGAGTTTCAGTCATTTTTTTCTGCAAAGTTGCGGCCAGCGCCCTTAAAGCAGGATTAATGTAATCTGCCGGGATTTCCTCTGTTCCTATTTCGAGCAATAATGTGTCCATTTTCACCCCAATACCAGGTTTCAGTGTTCAGGTGTCAGCGATCAGTCAACGGATAACAGAGGACAGACGACAGACAACATGTTTCATCCTCCAGTTTTTACCATCTGTCTTCTGTCCTCTGCCCTCTGAAACCTGACACCTGACACCTGAAACCTTTTATTTTTCCCTGTTCAACAGCGGAAAGCCCATATCTTCGCGCTGTTTCAAATATGCTTTTGCGCTAAGCCGTGCAAGATTTCGTATTCGAGCAATATAGCCGGTCCGTTCTGTAACACTGATGGCTCCCCGTGCATCCAGGAGATTAAACGTATGGGAACATTTCAAGCAATACTCGTAGGCCGGTAATACAAGCCCGTCTTCAATTTGTCGTGCGGACTCCGCCTCGTATTTTTTGAACAACTCAAATAAAACGGGCACATCAGCTTTTTCAAAATTATAGGTCGACTGCTCGACTTCCTGTTGATGATGTACATCCCCGTATTTTATTTCATCGTTCCATTGCAGATCATAAACATTATCCACACCCTGAAGATACATGGTAATTCTTTCCAGACCGTAAGTGAGTTCGACCGATATGGGATGCAACTCAATACTCCCCGCCATTTGAAAGTAGGTAAATTGAGTGATCTCCATTCCATCCAACCAGACTTCCCATCCCAGACCGGATGCGCCCAGGGTGGGCGATTCCCAGTCATCCTCAACAAAGCGGATATCATGATCAAGGGGATCGATGCCCAATGCCTTCATGCTCTGAAGGTATTGGTTTTGAACATCAAAAGGAGAAGGTTTCAATATGACCTGATACTGGTAGTAGTGCTGAAGCCGATTCGGATTATCCCCGTAGCGGCCATCGGTCGGTCTCCGGGAAGGTTGAACATAGGCAACATTCCAAGGCTCCGGACCCAGCGCTTTTAAAAGCGTGGTCGGATGAAATGTGCCGGCGCCGACCTCCAAATCATAGGGTTGTACCATCACACAGCCCTTGCGGGCCCAAAATTTGTGCAGTTCTAGAATTACGTCCTGAAAATGCATTGCGTATTCCTTTTCCTTCTCACAAGGTTCAGATGACAGAAATCAGAAGACAGAAAACAGATGATAAAAACGGGAGGATGCAACTCCCTGTCCGTCGTCTGTCCTCTGTTATCTGATCTCTAACATCTGCCCTCTGTTTTCTGTAATCTGTTGACTGATCTCTGACATCTGTCTTCTGTCTTCTGATCTCTGTCCTCTGGCACCTGACACCTTCAGTGAACCACCAAACCCCGGGAATCAATCCTCATATCCAGCAGACGGCCCTCATTTTCAGTTGAAAGTATGTCTTCCCATATGGGTTGTAGCCTGTCAATATGCTTAATTTTCCCCAGTGCCCAAATACAACCGCCACCCCCGGCACCGGTGAATCGCGCACCGCAATTACCTGATACGGCGGCATCAACCAATTGACTCCCGACCTGATCGAGTACATCCGGTGTCATTTTTTTTCGAATTTCCGTCTCCCTGTTCATCAATGCCACTGCCTGTGAATAATTTCGATTAGACATGGCGCTAATAAACTGTCGCGTACATAAAACGATTTCGGACCAAAGATCCCGAAACTTTCCGGAAAGAAATTGCTGAACCCAGCGGCCATTAATATTGCTGGATTCGTGTGGCTTTCCGCAATAGGCCAAAAGCACGTGTTTTTCAATATCCCTATGATACGCTTTTCGCAGTACCATTTTTTTCCGGAATTGAGGCGCTTCAACGCTGACCGGCCAGATCCAAGCATTTACGCCCCCATATATGGCAGCCAGTTGATCCTGGAATCCACAGGGTACCCCCGCCACACTTTCCTCCAATCCATGGGCCAGAATGGCAATTTGAGTTCGCGCAAGCGGCTTTTTTGAAGCCGATTCCCCCATTAACTTTGAGAATGCGGCAATGAGCGCAACAGCAGCCGCCGAAGAGCCTCCCATGGCACCGCGCGGTGGTGATTGAGATTCAATTTGGACGTGAATATTAGAGGCATTAAAGTACACCGCAATCGCAAACATTAAACCCAGGGGATGTGCAAAAGGTGCCCGGCTCAAGGGAAATTCAGCACTTTCAAACCCTTTTGAAGAAATTTTAATCAGATCACCATGATACGGCAAAAGACGAACACGGGTTCTAAGATCCACGGCAATATTAAACGTGCAGGGGGCCAGTTGACGCAGAGGATAATAAAACGTACGAATGTCCAGGGTACCCCCCATATCGATTCGGCAAGGAGCCGATGCTTCGATCGGTTTCTTTTCAAGGATGCGTTTGAATTTATGCGTCATAGCGCTCCGAATCGTGCTCGTCGTCGTTCTCGTACTCGTCCTCGGTTGGTGTCCAATGATGATGCTTTTTCAGCTTGCGGCTCTCGAGCACGAGGACGAGGACGAGGACGACAATTTATCCCCCCAATCGTACTCGTCGTCGTCCTCGTCCTCGTACTCGAATGCCTTCCAATTATGCTTAACTTTGAATTCTGGCTTTTATACCTTTCAATCCGCATTCCGCATTCCGAAATCCGCAATCCATTTACTTTCTAATCTGTCTCAAAAACTTAAGACTCCGGGGCTGCAGCCCCATAATATACGGCACAAACGCCTCCAGAAATTCAAGCCCCTCCTCTAAAGCTTGAGGGCCAAATCGAATTCTGGACGCCTTCTTCAGGTCACCGCTTTCAACCCATTTAAGTTGTTTAATCGTACCCTTTGATAGCCGGGTGCGACCGCCAGTGCCGGCGGTACACGCATCGCATAAGATTCCGCCTTTTGCAATGTCAAAGGCAACCCGGTTGTGACGGATCGATTCCAATTGCTTTTGACAACGCGCACATTGCCTTAGATTAGGTCTATGGCCGGATAGGCTCAACAGCCTCATCTGAAATAAGATGCTTAACTCCGCTGCCGCAGCTACGCCGCTGTCAAGCTGACTCAGCACGTGTTGTAACAGATGGTACAGCTGGACCTGTTTCCTGTTTTCTTCCACCCATTTATTAATCAACTCGCACCAGTAACTGGCGTAGGCGGTTTTTTTTATATCGTCACGAATCGTGCTAAAAGGCGACTGCAATACGGCTTCCTGTAAAACAGGAAGACCGCGGCCCCTGCTCGTACTGCCAACAATTTCTATAAGCGAAAAAAGCTCCAAAATACCTGCAAAACGCTTCGTGCTTTTTTTCGCGGCTTTGGCAATCAAAGAAATTTTGCCTCGCTCCAGGGATAAAAACGTTAGGATGAGATCAAAATCTCCATAATCAAGTCGGTGAAGTAAGATGGCAGGCGTGGAAAATACTGGCATGGAATCATAGACCAAGAAGAGCGGTGGCAATCAGAAAATAAAAAGATATACTAATGATATCAATCGCAGTGGTAACAAAAGGCCCTGTTGCTACAGCGGGATCGATATTAATCCGGGCAAAACCCATCGGCACCAGCGAACCGATCAGCGCGGCAACAGACATCGAACTGATAACCGCAAAGCATACCGAAATAGCCAGCACCTCCATGCTATAGCTCAATTGTGCCACACTGCCGATTAAAAGGCCATAAACAAGGCCCAGGATAAAACCGACTGACAGTTCCTTGAAGACGACAGACCACAGATCCCGAATATGAAGACGGCCTGTTGCCAGACCACGAACCACAATCGTTGAAGATTGGGTGCCGATGTTGCCGCCCATTCCCATGATCACAGGAAGAAAAGCTACCAGAGCGGCCATTTTATGCAAAGTTGCCTCATATTTACCGATGATGAGAAAAGCGATGATCCCTCCCACACAACTGGCAAAAAGCCAAGGTAACCGGGTGCGGGTGCTTTTTAAAATCGATTTTGTTTCGACAAATTCCTCGCCCACCCCGGCCATCTTCAATATATCCTCGGTAGCCTCACGCCTAAATATATCAATTACGTCATCAACTGTCACAATACCCATAAGCCGGTTGGTATGGTCTACAACCGGCACTGCCAGAATATCATAACGGGCAACTATTTTCGCGACTTCCTCCTGGTCCATATCCGTCTGGACTGAAAAAACGTCAGTTGCCATGAATTCTTTGAGCGGAGTATCAGGAGGTACGAGCACCAGCTGCCGCAAGGAACTCACTCCGACCAGCTTGCTGTAATCATCAACCACATAGAGATAAAAGGGCATCTCGACTTCGGAGTATTCTTTTTGCAATGATTCGATAGCATCTTTAGCGGTGGCATCCTCTGTCAGCGCAATAAAATCGGGCACCATAATGCCGCCGGCCGTGTCATCTTCATAGCGAAGCAGGTCTTCAACTTCCTCCGATTCCGCCTTTTTCATCTTTTCTAAGATGGCATCGGACTTTTCTTCCGGCAATCGCCCCAGTAAATCGGCCACATCATCGGTGGGCATCTGGTCCAGGATTTCAACAATATCTTCAAGTTTCATCTCTTCGATAAGGTCCAGGAACGTATCCTCATCCAGTTCACTGAACAAAATTCCCTTTTGCTCAATGTCCGTTATCATATTGAAGAGATTGCGCTGTTGCGAAAGCGATAACGAATGAAATACGACCGACAGGTCAGCCGCATGGGTTTTGTTCACAATGTTGCCGAGGTGAGTTGTTGCCCCACGCCGTAAAAGCCGCTTGACACTTTCAACCAATATTTTATTGCGATCGGTTTGCATTTTATACGAAAGTTTTGAAAAACAGCGAAAGAAAAAAGTTTTTTACTTTGTGTCCCCGTATCTAGGGGAGTTGAATGCTTACAACCTCTCCAATTTTACCCGAAATTGGTATCGGTTTCTCATTTAACTTCAGTACCAACCCGCCGGCATTGCCGATAAGCAGATTATACCCCGCTGAGGCCTCCATCTCCATGTGCTCGCCGGCGCTTAAATTGTACTCCTTTGGATCTTTATTGTCTATTATTACCTTAATCCATGTGTCTTCAACAGCAGTTAATTGTAATACCAGTCTTTCAGGAGATTCTGTGGTGGAGCCTTTTTGAACATTTGATATTTGCTGGCCCTGGGGTAAGGTTACTTTTGGTTTCTCGCTGACTTCATGTTTTTCTGCTGTTTCCGGCACATGACCCTGACTTTGAAAATAAGAAACGCCGTAAATAGATAATGCCATAACGCTCAGCAGAGCTGCTACCGATAAAATCAGATGACGCCAGAACTTTATGGATGATCTTCCCGAAAAGCTTCCGGCACCGGCCAGCGTATTCTCCATATTGAGGCGGGCTTGATAGAGTCTAACGGTTTCTCCCTCATCGGCGCCGACAGCCCGCGCAAATGAACGCAAAAAGCCCTTCACAAATACTTCAGCAGGAAGCGCTTCGAGATCCTCTTTTTCGATATGCTGCAAATTACTCATTCCGATACGAGTCTCTTCTGAAATTTTTTCCAAACTGATTTTTTTCTCAAGCCGTATGGATTGAAGATAACGCCCAAATGAAAAAGATTCTTTTTCGGTTTTCATCGTATTTCGTGTCCCGCGTTTCGCGTTATTTTATTATTTTAATGTGCGCTCGTTTGCGAAGTTCCTCAAGCCATGCTTCAAATCGGTTGTCAACTGCTTCGTTGTATAGAATTTCCTGAATTTCAGATTTAACTTCTGCCAGGGATTTTGCGTCAGTTTGCACTATTTTTTGAACATAGATGATCTGATACCCCATATCGGTCTCTAAAATGGAAGAAAAATCTCCGGCCTTCATGACTCCAACAGCCTTTTGCAGTTGCGGTGAAAGCTCGTCCAGTCGATATAGCCCTAAGTCCGTCCCTTTGGGAGCTGTTGGAGAATCCGAATCTTCAGCTGCAAGAGATTCAAATGCTCGGCCCTGCGTTAGCCTCGTGATTACCGCCTCCATTTTTTCTAATGCAAGGCTCTTGGTGGATTCAACCGCAAACTCGGGGAGCCTAATAAATATATTCCAAATGTGATACTTCGTCTCGCCGGCATACTTTTCACGGTGAGCATCATAGTAAATCTTGATATCGTCTTCGGTAATCACGATTTTTGATTTGATTTCACGATTAACCAGTTTATTCCTGAGTAGCTGCTGTTTTATGTTATTTCGATATTCTTCCAAAGTTAAGCCCTGCTGGGCAAGTCCGGCTCTTAAACTTTCATCGGTAAGCGAGCGCGCCTCCTTTAAACGTTCAAGCGTTGTATCAATTTCCTCCTCGCTTACCTCAATATTATTCTTTTTGATTACCTGATCGGTAAGTTTCCTATCAATGAGCCGGTTGAGTAAGTCTGTTCGTAGTTTAAAAAGGGTTTCACGCTCTCTTTCTGGGGCGTATCCAAGCGCTCTGATGTTTTCCTCATAAGGCTGAAAAGTCTTATTCAGATCGTAAAGCGTAACGAGGTCATCATTGACAACCGCAACAATCCGATCCACAACAACCGCATCTGCCACCTGAACCCTGAAAGGGAAGATCCCGATGTTGAAAATGAATCCCCATAGAAAATAAAAGGATAAAAACATGCCAATTTTTACAAAAGAATGTCCCATTCTACTCACTTATCGTATTCAAGGTTCCAGAATTTTCTTCCTCACGGTAATGAGATTCTGAAATTTTTTCCCACAGACTGCTGTTGATTTCTATATTATATTGCTGCTTAAGCTTTTTTATCCATTTTTTATAAGCTTCTTCCGTTTTCTCCCGGCGTAAGTGTTTAATAATCATTTCGTTGATATCTTCTTTCTTGGCTGCCGGATTCGTATCGGGCTCTTTGGTCTTGAAATTCTTTTTATAATACTTGGCAATATCTTCAGGAGTGATGACAATCTGATTTTTAAGTTCCCTGTCAACTACCTTTTCCATTAGTAATCGATTTCTTAATCGAATTTTCCATAATTCATAAGACACGGCAAATTCAAGCAGTGTTTTCTCAAAGGTATCTTCCGGATAGTCTTTTTTTATGTCGGCAACCGCCTTTTCAACCTCTTCATCCGAAATATATAGACCCAGTTCCTCAGCCCTTTCAAGGATAATCATTTCAACCATCAGCTGATTTAAAAGACGAAGCTGCGCGTTTTTGAAATTATCGGGTTCAAATCGAAGGTTATGTGGATAGGCCGTTTTGGCAATCTCAAAGGCCTGATTAAACTCTAGAACTGTTAAAACCCGATCCCTGACTTGAATTAAATTTTCATCATCAGGGTTTGATCCTGAATTCATACAACCCACAGGTACATAAAAGAGCAGCAACGCTCCAATCAACCAAATTGTTAACGCAAAAAGTTTTGTCATCGATATCTCGACTAAGGTTGTCATTTTGGAAATTCTTAAATGAGTTTCAGTCAACTGCTGCTGTTGCTGTCCATGGAACTAAAACCTCAAAAATACCAATGTCGAGGACGAGGACGACGACGAATACGATGCCGGGCAACATTCTTGCGCTTCGTACTCGTCGTCGTCCTCGTTCTCGTTATCTGACGCACAATAGTTCCCCTCTGGCGTATTGAGATAAGTTCTGTTAAACTTTAATTTTTAACACGTTGCACGATTTCTTTCAATATGTTTTTGGCTCGACTCAAATGACTGCCACCAGCATAACCCGCTAATTTAACGCTCAATACGTGACCCTTCTTCAGCTTGTAACGTTCAGGAGCAGATAGAATCATATCCACAAGTCGCTCGGTGTTTTTCATATGAACATCTGAAAAGTGAAGAAGCAACTGTTGACCTGTTAAATCCAGCCGGGATACGCCAGTCTTTCTTGATAAAATTTTAAGAACAATTTTAAAAAGCAGATTACTCGCTTCCTTTGGCAATTCACCGTAACGATCAATTAACTCTGTTTTAAAATCGTCTATTTCTTTGAGTTCTGTCATTTTGGCCAATCGCCGATAAGCCGCCAACCGCTGGTCAATATCCGGAATATAGGATTCTGATATAAAAGCAGACATGCGAACATTGATTTCAGGCTCCAGTGATTCCAATGGTGCTTCGCCCTTTAATTCGGCCATTGCATCTTCCATTAACTTTAAAAACATATCGTAGCCGACCGCAGCGATATGACCGGATTGAGAAGCACCCAGGATGGTTCCGCCGCCTCGGATCTTTAAATCATTCATCGCGATCTGAAAACCCGATCCCAAATCACTGTGTTCCATAAGAACCTTTAAGCGCTTTTGGGCATCTTTTGTCAGCAAGCTTTCATTGGGGATAATCAGATATGCATAAGCCTGCTCATCTGCCCGTCCCACCCGTCCGCGTAACTGATAAATTTGTGCCAAACCAAAACGATCGGCGCGATTGACAATAATTGTATTGGCCGCCGGGATATCCAGTCCCGACTCAATGATGGTTGTGCATACGAGCATATCGAATTCTTTATTCAAAAAACGATACATAACCTGTTCGAGATCATTTTCCGCCATACGGCCATGGGCGATATCCAATCTGACTTCCGGCACCAGATGCTGCAATTTCCTGGCTATTTTCGTGATACTCTGGATATTATTGTGAACAAAGAAAATCTGCCCCTGTCGGCTCAATTCTTTCCGAATCGCTTCTGAAATCAATGCACCATCAAACTCACAGATGTACGTAATGATGGATTGTCGAAACTCTGGCGGTGTAGAAATGATACTGATGTCGCGGATTCCCACTAAAGACATATGCAGCGTTCGAGGAATGGGCGTCGCTGTCAGTGTCAGCACATCCACATTGTGCTTCAAATTCTTTAATTTCTCCTTATGTTTTACGCCAAAACGTTGTTCTTCATCGAGAATTAATAGACCCAGATCTTTAAAAGCGATATCTTTCTGCAGGAGCCGGTGGGTTCCGATGACAATATCCAGCCTGCCCGCTTCAAGATCAGCTATGATCTCCTTTTGTTTCCGTACTGAACGGAATCGACTGAGGCATGCGATATTTATCGGATAACGTTCATAGCGTTTGGAAAAGGTGGCATAATGTTGTTCGGCCAATAGGGTCGTTGGAACAAGGATCGCAACCTGTTTATTATTATTTACCGCTAAAAAGGAGGCCCGCAGAGCCACCTCTGTTTTACCATATCCAACATCCCCGCATATTAGGCGCTCCATTGGAGTTTTCTGGTACATATCCTCAAGCACATTTTCTATGGCTTCAATTTGATCAGGCGTCTCTTCATATTCAAACCCGGCTTCAAAATCCTGAAAATAGCTGTCGACGGAACCAAAAGAGTATCCTTTATCAAATTTTCGTTTTGCGTACAGTTTCAGAAGCTCACCTGCGATCTTCTCCGCGGATCGTTTAACCCTGGCCTTTACCCGTTTCCAAGAAGTTCCGCCCATTTTATCAATGACCGGTTCAATTCCGTCCACTCCCATATATTTCTGAACAATGCTCATCCGGTCAACCGGAAGATAAAGCTTGTCGCCATCTTTATACAAAAGTACAAGAAAATCATTTGTGAAGCCGTCCACCTTCAATTTCCGCAGTCCGTCATAGCGCCCGATACCCAGTTCAACATGCACGATCAGATCATCCTTTTTGAGATCTTGCAGATCCAGCAATTCAGATGACGGTCTGGGGCGGGATGGTTTTCGGCGGCGGGGTCTTAATCCGAAAATTTCCGCTTCCGTAATAACGGCCAAAGATTCCGCTGCCCAAACAAAGCCCGATGAGATCTGCCCCAGACACAAGCACAATGTGTTCGCCTCGATTTTCGCATCCGAAAAGGACTCCGTTAATTTAAACTGGAAACCATAAGGTGTCAGCAGAGACTTTAATCTTTCAGCCTGAGTTTTGGTTCGGCACACTATGAAGGTGGCCAAACCGGCTCGTCTTTTCTCATCAATCCAATCAGCCAGCGGTTTGAGAAGATTTTCTTTATCTTGATAATTTGTTAACTGCAAACTGAGGTCCGCATTGGTTTCGACAACTGTCCTAATCTGCATCGCATCCGAGCGATTGGGCTCAACTCCCCGTTGGACTTCAAGCTGTTTAAAAGCCAGCGGTTTTTTTTGTGAAATCATCGCTTCGACCTGCGGCCAGCTTAAATATAGTTGTGAAGGATCTACGCATAATTTTTTCCCTTGGCAGGATGCTTCAAAATTCTTTGCGATTCGTTCTTCGGATTCATCTGCCGCCCTTGCCAGATCTCCATCTCCGCTGGATACAATAAGCGTATTTTTTGACAGGTAGTCGAAAACATTATCAAGCTCCGGGTAGATCAGTGGTATGAGGCTCTCTATTCCAGGAAAACCCTGTCCGTTTTCGATTAGATCGATAATTTTGCGAATTTCGGTCACCGGAATTTCAAGTTCCGCTGCCCGCGCCCTTATCCTGCTGATGATTTGCAGTAACAGCGCCTTGTTTAAAACCATTTCCCGGGCGGGAAGAACAACGGCTTCAGCGATAGGTTTTATCGTGCGCTGGCTGGCAGCAGAGAAAAATCTTATGGACTCTACCGTATCACCAAAAAACTCGATGCGGATGGGATCAGCGTAAAGAGGGCCGTAGATATCGACGATCCCTCCTCTAACACAATAATCTCCAGGCTCTTCAACAATTGAAGCGTGCTGATAGCCACCGGCAACCAGCTTTTCAATGAAGCCGTTTCTTTCGATTTCCTCATCGGCAACAATCAACTCGGCATAATCAATAATTTCCTGTTTCGGAATAACCCTTTGCAGTAAAGCATCTACCGATGTAACCACGATGGGAGGCGTCTTGGACTCAATTATGTTGTAAAGCGCGCAAATTCGCTGGGCGGCGGTTTCGCTATGGTAAGAAAGAAATTTAAATGGTAAAATGTTATATGGAGGAAATAAAACCAGTGCGGCGCCAGCACTGTGATCGAAAAATCGCAGATCTTCTAAAAAGCGTTGGGCTTCCTTGATGGATGGCGCAACGACTAAAATGGGAAAACGAAGTTGATGGTAGATTTTTGAGATCAGGAACGCCTTATCGGAACCGCTCAGACCCATTAACTCGACCGGGCGGCCTTGGATGGGTATCTGGTCTATCAGCGTATTAAGCCTATTTATTTCTTGATTTAGAGGCATAAACAAAGTAATGAGTCAACGACCACCCGCATAGCGGGTGGTTAGAATTCTCGGCCGTCGGTCCCGGGAAGGCCAAAACAGGTCAATGTTTTAAACGTTGTGGTTAGAACCGTTTCCAGGTGCAAAGCAGCCGGTTTGAAAACAACCAAATTAGAAGATACGCCACCGTAGCTCAGCTGGTAGAGCAGGGCATTCGTAATGCTCAGGTCTGCGGTTCAAATCCGCACGGTGGCTCCACAGCGGTAGAATAGGGTTCTCTGTCAGTCTATCGGGAACCCTTTTTATTATTTCAACCGGAGTCCTTTAATTCCGTAATTTTTTTTTAAACACGAATGTAGAATATTGAATGCTGAATACTGAATGTCGAAGTAAGGTATTCTAACATTTCATTCAAGAAAGAGCGATACGCGGCGCAAGCGCCTGCGCTGCGCGAGCGATTTCATACTTCGATATTCGATATTCCTTGTTCGATATTCGATATTTGATTTTCTTATCTGCCTATTTGAGCATTAACGATATTTTCCAGGCAAAAATTTTACCTTTAGCCCAAACACGGATTTTGTGCAACTGAGATTCAATTAGAGCATTCGTTCGTACTGATGGGTTCTTAAAAAATCGAATGCGTCAAATGTTTGGTGTTTTGCATTTTGTGTTTCGTCTGACATGTTTCACTTTATATCAGTTTTTTAGACTGCTAAACACGAAACACAAAATACTAAACACTCTCGTAAAAAGCCCGCTTTTCTGGCTTTTTACAAGAGGACCAAGATAACCTAAAAAATTGAATTAGATTCAGATTTTGCAAAAAAAACGGATTGGGATTAGTTATTGAACCGTCATTATTTTATTAATTCGCATCTTGACATATGATTTCGGTACGTATAAGCTATTCATTTATAAAATATAAATTCAACGCTCCTGGCAGCCGATACAAAAATTGCCGACTTAACCATAATAACTGAAATAACTTAAATCACCAAATAAAATCAGCGAAACATTTCGCAAAAATATTTTGAATTCATACTGCGGAGATTTCTGAATGAGCGATGTTGATGATGCGCAATTAAAAACTGAAATTGACGAAATTATGAAAGGCGTTAAAAACATTATGCAAAAAATTGATGCTTTAACGCCCAAAAATGAAGCGGAGCCCGAAAACAAGGAAGATACCGGAGAGAGTTCAAATTCATCAGATATGAGCAGCACGGGAAGCAGTTAGAACCTGGGGCGAGAAAGAGTTCATCGGCCATTATCAATATCCTGTGCTTAATTTTTTTATAACCCATTTATCACTTTATTTCGAGCAAGTTAAGAACCGCTCAGAGTCAACGACCACCCGGTTTGAAAACAACCAATCATTTAGAAGGGAACAGGTTCCTATTAGGAGGCACCATGGCATTAACCAAAAGCGACATCGTTGCCGCGGTACACGAGCTTGGTTTTACAAAGAAAAAATCAGTCGACATCATCGAAACCTTGCTGGAAATTATTAAAGGCTCACTGGGAAAAAATGAAGATGTATTGATCTCTGGTTTTGGAAAATTTTGTGTAAAAGAAAAAAATCAACGCAGAGGTCGTAATCCGGCAACCGGAGATGACTTGATCCTTAGAGAGCGCAAGGTTGTCACATTTAAGTGTTCAGGAAAATTAAGAAAAAAAATTAACGGGTATTTTTAGTTTTTCAATTCTATAAATAAACAACTCCATAATAAAAGGGTAAACACCGCCCTGTTAAGGTAGACCCAAAGGGAATCCCACCGGATTTTTTCCTTTCCGTGAAATACGCCTAATTTTTATCCTTCAACCCGATATCCAATATTTTAGCATAAGAGATTCCCGCTGGTTTATTTTTTTAACAACGGAGGATTTGGAATGCGAGCGATTATAACCGGAGCAGGACACTATATGCCGGATAAAATACTTTCGAATCGTGATCTGGAAAAAATGGGTCTGGATTATTCTTGCGGCCTTTGGCGCCGGCTTTACCTGGAGCAGTGTGCTGCTGAGGTGGGCCATCGATTGAATAGTGCCTAAAGTTGGAAATGCCTAAAATGCCTAAAGTTAGAAAATGAATTGATTCCTATTTTGAACTTTAGTCATTTTAGATCACTTTAGGCATTTTAGCTCACTTATAATGGTATATTGTAGGTTTTGATTTTGCTGAGTAACGACGGATGACTAATTTCCAGCAAGCGCGCCGCCTGGGTTCGATTTCCGCCGGTCTTCTTCAGCGCTTTTGTTATGAATTTTTTCTCCATCAATTTCTGCGCCACCTTTAGCGAATGACCGTCAAAAAGCGCATCCATTTGATCTTGTCCGAATCGCTGCCCGAGTTCCAGTGGAAAATGTTCCGGAAGAAGTAACGAATCTTCAGCCAGTACCGCTGCCCGTTCGATAGCATTTTCCAATTCCCTGACGTTTCCGGGCCAATTGTATTCAAGCAGACGTGACATAGCGGCGGGTGCGATGCCATTTATGTTTTTTCTCAGTCTGCTGTTGAACCGCTTTATAAAATGTTCGCACAGCATGGGAATATCCTCAGAGCGGTCTCGCAGGGGCGGTATGGTTATGGATAACACATTTAATCGGTAGAACAAATCTTCGCGAAACGCGCCCTTGCTGACCTCTTCCTCGAGATCCCTGGCTGTAGCAGCGATCACCCGCACATCAATTTTCATGGATTTTGAATCACCAATCATTCTGATTTCATTTTCCTGTAACACTCTCAGAAGTTTAACCTGCAATACCAAAGGCAGCTCTCCGATTTCATCCAGAAAAATCGTCCCGCCCTCTGCCTCCTGAAAAAGTCCCTTTTTATTTCTATCGGCTCCCGTAAACGCACCTTTTTTGTAGCCAAACAATTCACTTTCAAGAAGCGTTTCTGGAATTCCTCCGCAATTTACCGGAACCAGCGACGAGGTTGATCGTTCACCCTCAAAATGAATCGCCCGGGCAATTAATTCTTTGCCGGTTCCACTTTCACCCAATAGAAGCACGGTGGTTTTATACTGAGCCACTTTGGCAGCAATCCGGAACATAGACTGCATCGCCTCACTCTTGGCTACCAGGTTACCGAAATTATAATTGCTTTCAATCTTTTTTATTCGCTCTTTGAGCTGAAGATTTTCCTTTCGTAAGCTTTCACGTTCTTCGGCTTTCTTCAATGTCAGATACACCTCATCCGTTTTAAATGGTTTCGAGATGTAATCATAGGCACCCAGTTTCATCGCCTCAATGGCCGTGTCAATCGTCCCATATGCCGACATCATAATTACAGTGGTAGCGCGGAGTTTATCGCGAGCGGCTTTTAAAAAATCCATCCCACTCATATTGGGCATCTTAATATCACATAGAATAAAATCGTAAGCGGTGCTTTCGGTCATTTTCAATCCTTCATGACCGTTGGAAGCCGTCTCAATGATATAGCCTGCTTTGCCCAGCACTGTTGAGAGCATATGCCGCATGTTTTCTTCGTCATCGATAACCAGAAGTCGTTTTTCAGGTATTTTAGATTTCATGTTGGTTTCAATCCTTAAAAGCTATCTTAATCAGATGGTTTTTCATTTTTAGCTGCGCCAATTTTTCCTTCAAAAACTGGCAGAAGCAGAGTCATCGTTGCGCCTTCTCCAATTGTACTGCTAACGGTCATTTTACCCCCGAAACCCTCGACAATCATAAAGCTGACCGAAAGCCCGAGGCCGGTTCCTTTGCCGGGGTCTTTAGTCGTATAAAACGGATCGAAAATATTGCTGATATTTTCTTCGGAAATCCCGGGACCATTATCGATAAACATGATGTTTAGAAGTGTCCGATCATCTTCCGGTGGCTTACGCTTTTCATCAACGAGTGAACTTTTAATCGTTAGCTTACCTTTGATAGTTTTGTCTTCAGAAGAAACGGCATCGGCCGCATTTATGATCAGATTTAAAAAAACCTGGTGCAATTGGTTTGAATCCGCCAGGATTCTGTCGTTTTGAGCCTCCAAACAGCATTCCAACTCGATATTTGACATCAGAGGCTGCACTTTTAAAACCTGGGCAATGTCATCAATTAGGTCATGAACCGACACAACCTTTAAACCTGCCTTCGATGGACGTGAAATCTCGAGAAGCTGGCGTATAATGGTGTTAATCCGCTCGATTTCTTCCTCTGTTCGCTGAATATATTCCTTTTTCTCTGCAGCGGGTATATCTTTTTGCTTCAACAACTCGAGATAACCCATGACAATCCCGATCGGATTGCCAATTTCATGGGCAATTCCGGCTGATAGCCTTCCCGCCGATGCCAATTTTTCTGCTCGAATAATTTCCGTTTGCGCTTTTTTCAATTCCAAATTGGCCAACTCAAGTGAATTGACGGTCGAACGCAGCGTTTCTTTGTCGGCAGATATGCGACGCAACATGCTGTTTAGGGCACCTGATAACTTATGAAGTTCATTATCCTCCTTACGCACTGAAAAAAGCATTTCATCATCTTCAGGGTAATCCTCAGCTCGCCGGGCCAGTCTGGCAAGGGGCTGGAAATAAACTTTAGAGAGACGATACAGGCCGATAAACGTCAAAATCGCAGTATTAATAAAAATATAAATAAATAAAATCTTTTGGGAACGCCGTAGCGTTTTATAAATCCCGTTCAGCGGCAAGACGATGCTGACTCCGGCTAAAGCATGGCCGTTTTGCAACAAAGGTGTTGATATGATAAGATCGCTGGGTTGCTTCCAAAAAACGCCCCAGGTGGTTCCGACAAAATTAGTTGCTTGCTTTCTGGACTGCATCACCTGAGCGCAGCGTCTCATGAGCTCGTTTTGTAAGGGTTCTGCACCCGTCCCGAAATGAATCATTTCGTCATTCTTACCCCTCACCAGTGCACTGCTGATACCGGCCTCGGTTAAAAGGCGATTCACCTCAGCCCTGGATGTATTGGCACCTGGATCCCGCTCAAAATGCAAACTCCTTAGCAGATCTTCCTCCAGAGTCGATAATATGAAAAAGCCTCTAGATGCCTCTTTGCGGATAATGTCACGCTTGGCTGTCATCACCGTAACAACATTGATTAAAAGCATCGCCATAAAAAATAGAATGGCAATGTTGATGGCTATTTTCGCTTTTAGGCCGCGGGCAAACAAAATGATCCTGAAGTTATCATTTTCGAAGGGTTAATAATTCTAACGATAAAAATTGGAATTTTCAAAGCTGCCTGGAAAGGAATTATACCGCTTTCCATAATAATGTTCCGGATGACGGAATTGCGGCATAAGTGGTTGTAGAAAAAAAACGTTTGAATACCGGAACGTTTTTTTGACAACCACTATAGAAGCAGTCCTGAAATCTCGTGTAGGTTATGGATTTTGTTATAGTTATTTATATAAAAAGTCTATCATAGTCTATTTTTTAATGCAAATTTTGTTCCATTTTAGAGGGAATATCAGCAACTTAACAGATCGACAGTACAGATTTAAGAAGATGGAGTTTCTGGCAAGAATTGAAGCATATGAAGAAAAGCTGAAATGGGTAACAGCAGAATTGAAATAAAAAACCCGGAATCAGTTTTTGATTCCGGGTTTTAAAAAAAATTCCGGCGGCGTCCTACTCTCCCACCCAGCTTCCCGAGCAGTACCATCGGCGCTGAAGAGCTTAACTTCCGTGTTCGGGATGGTAACGGGTGTTACCTCTTCGCTATTGCCACCGAAAACTTATCTTTTGTGTTTGGTGTTTTGTGTTTTGTGATATTAATTTAGATAAAAGCACTGACAAACCGTTAGTGTAATTGTGCCAATTATTTTGTGGCCAAGCCTCACGACCGATTAGTACCAGTAAGCTAAATGCGTTGCCGCACTTACACACCTGGCCTATCAACCTCGTCGTCTTCGAGGGGTCTTCAGTTTCCCCTGTTTCCAGGGGAAAGGGATATCTAATCTCGGGGTTGGCTTCCCGCTTAGATGCTTTCAGCGGTTATCCGTTCCGAACATAGCTACCCAGCGATGCCGCTGGCGCGACAACTGGAGCACCATAGGTTCGTCCATCCCGGTCCTCTCGTACTAGGGACAGCTCCCCTCAAATATCCTGCGCCCACGAAAGATAGGGACCAAACTGTCTCACGACGTTTTAAACCCAGCTCACGTACCACTTTAATTGGCGAACAGCCAAACCCTTGGGACCTGCTCCAGCCCCAGGATGTGATGAGCCGACATCGAGGTGCCAAACCGCCCCGTCGATGTGAACTCTTGGGGGCGATAAGCCTGTTATCCCCGGCGTACCTTTTATCCGTTGAGCGACGGCCCTTCCATACGGGACCGCCGGATCACTAAGACCTACTTTCGTACCTGCTCGAGATGTCTCTCTCGCAGTCAAGCTCCCTTATGCCTTTGCACTCCACGGCTGGTTTCCAATCAGCCTGAGGGAACCTTCGCGCGCCTCCGTTACTCTTTGGGAGGCGACCGCCCCAGTCAAACTACCCACCAGACACTGTCCTTCGCCCGGATAACGGGTCGAAGTTAGAACCCTAAAATAATAAGGGTGGTATTTCAAGGGTGGCTCCACCGAAACTGGCGTTCCGGCTTCAAAGCCTCCCACCTATCCTACACACACTATTTCAAAATTCAATGTCAAGCTGTAGTAAAGGTGCCGGGGTCTTTCCGTCTTTTCGCGGGTAGACGGCATCTTCACCGCCAATACAATTTCACTGAGTCCCTGGTTGAGACAGTGCGGAAGTCGTTACGCCATTCGTGCAGGTCGGAACTTACCCGACAAGGAATTTCGCTACCTTAGGACCGTTATAGTTACGGCCGCCGTTTACCGGGGCTTCGGTTCAAAGCTTCGCCCGAGGGCTAACAGATCCCCTTAACCTTCCGGCACCGGGCAGGCGTCAGACCCTATACATCGTCTTGCGACTTAGCAGAGTCCTATGTTTTTAGTAAACAGTCGCTACCGCCATTTCTCTGCGACCCCTTTCAGCTCAGCAAGCAAGTCGCTTCACTTACGCAGGGGCACACCTTCTCCCTAAGTTACGGTGTTATTTTGCCGAGTTCCTTAACCAGGGTTATCTCAAGCGCCTTAGGATTCTCTCCTTACCTACCTGTGTCGGTTTGCGGTACGATCACCTTGTTATCTCGCTAGAGGCTTTTCTTGGCAGCATGGGATCAACCAGTTTATGAGACAAGTCTCTCCTTATCACCTCTCGGCCTTAAGAAGGAACGGATTTACCTATTCCTTCAGCCTACAGGCTTAAACCGCCTAATCCAACAGACGGCTGGCCTACCCTTCTGCGTCCCCCCATCACTCTCATCCCCCGAAGGGGACATTGATGACTCGGTGGTACAGGAATATTAACCTGTTTTCCATTACCTACGCCTTTCGGCCTCGGCTTAGGGATCGACTAACCCTGAGCAGATTAGCTTTACTCAGGAAACCTTAGGTTTTCGGCGAGCGGGTTTCTCACCCGCTTTATCGTTACTCATGTCAGCATGGTCTCTTCTGTTTTGTCCAGCCGTCCTTACGATCGACCTTCAGCCTAAACAGAATGCTCCCCTACCGCTCTTTTCCGCCGAAACGGAAAAGAACTCGCAGCTTCGGTAATGTGCTTGAGCCCCGTTATATTTTCGGCGCGGACTCACTCGACCAGTGAGCTGTTACGCTTTCTTTAAAGGATGGCTGCTTCTAAGCCAACCTCCTGGTTGTCTGGGCATTTCCACATCCTTTCCCACTTAGCACATATTTAGGGACCTTAGCTGGCGATCTGGGCTGTTTCCCTCTCGACCACGGAACTTAGCTCCCGCAGTCTGACTCCTGCAATAAAAGTTGACGGTATTCGGAGTTTAGTTAGGTTTGGTAATCTGGTAGGACCCCTAGCCCATCCAGTGCTCTACCCCCGTCACTTAATTTTGCAAGGCTATACCTAAATATATTTCGGGGAGAACCAGCTATTTCCAAGTTTGTTTGGCCTTTCACCCCTATCCACAGCTCATCCAAATAGTTTTCAACCTATACTGGTTCGGGCCTCCACGCAATTTTACTTGCGCTTCACCCTGGCCATGGATAGATCACTTGGTTTCGGGTCTACTCCACGCAACTAATACGCCCATTTCAGACTTGCTTTCGCTCCGGCTACACCTAACGGCTTAACCTCGCTACGTAAAGTAACTCGCTGACTCATTATGCAAAAGGCACGCGGTCAGGCTGGATATCGCCGCAGCAATATTCATAGCCCTCCCACTGCTTGTAAGCAAACGGTTTCAGGTACTATTTCACTCCCCTCACCGGGGTACTTTTCACCTTTCCCTCACGGTACTAGTTCACTATCGGTCACTGAGTAGTATTTAGCCTTAGGAGATGGTCCTCCCGAATTCCCACAGGGTTTCTCGTGTCCCGCAGTACTTGGGAATTCGATCCAGGAAGTCTGATTCATTTCACTTACGGGACTATCACCTTCTATGGTTCGCCTTTCCAGGCGATTCAGCTATAAATCAGATTTGTAACTTCCCGACGGAACCGGAATTCCGTCCAATCGAACCCCACGACCCCGAATATACAACGCTTCCGGGCTTGACATATATTCGGTTTGGGCTGTTCCCCGTTCGCTCGCCGCTACTGGGGGAATCGCAATTGCTTTCTTTTCCTGCAGATACTAAGATGTTTCAGTTCTCTGCGTTGGCCGCTACAACCTATGTATTCAGTTGCAGCTGTCCCGGCACTACCCGAGACGGGTTTCCCCATTCAGAAATCCCCGGATCAAAGCTTGTTAAGCAGCTCCCCGAGGCTTATCGCAGCTAGCCGCGTCTTTCATCGCCTCTCAATACCAAGGCATCCACCGTTTGCCCTTAATAGCTTGGCCACAAAATAATTAACACAATCATGCTTAACACTATTATTGGCGCCAGATGCTAATATCTAATATCTAAATTGTCAAAGAGCAACACATCCGATTTTGGATGTTAGATTTCGGATTTTGGAATTAAATTCAAATAAACATCAATCAATCGAAAATCCGAAATCGAAAATCTAAAATCAAAATGGTGGAGGTGAACGGATTCGAACCGATGGCCTCCTGCGTGCAAGGCAGGCGCTCTCCCATCTGAGCTACACCCCCGAAAACATTGAATATTTTCTATTGATTATTGAATATTAAAGTATTGAATGCACCTTCCCATCATTATTCAATCTTCAATCTTCAATCTTCAATTTACAGTGGTGGGCCTGGATGGAGTTGAACCATCGACCTCACGCTTATCAGGCGTGCGCTCTAACCAAGCTGAGCTACAGGCCCCCGGTTATTTTGGATTCATATGATTTAATTCATTCCAAAATTTCGAATTCAAAAATCCAAAATCCAAATGAGCCTATTCGAAGATGTTAGAGAACCGCACTTGATCTCTCAAAACTAAATAGTGACAATGTAAGCCGGAAAACATTAAATCTTTCTAGTGGTACCCAAGTCCAAAGGGACTCATTTGGCATCCTTAGAAAGGAGGTGATCCAGCCGCTGGTTCCCCAACGGCTACCTTGTTACGACTTCACCCCAATCATCAGCCATACCTTAGGCGCCTACCCCCCCTAAAGGGGTTGGTCCAACGACTTCTGGTACAACCAACTCTCATGGTGTGACGGGCGGTGTGTACAAGGCCCGGGAACGTATTCACCGTGGCGTGCTGATCCACGATTACTAGCGATTCCAGCTTCATGGAGTCGAGTTGCAGACTCCAATCCGAACTACGAACTGCTTTACGGGATTGGCTTCATCTCGCGATGTTGCAACCCTTTGTACAGCCCATTGTAGCACGTGTGTAGCCCTGGGCATAAAGGCCATGAGGACTTGACGTCATCCCCACCTTCCTCCCCGTTGACCGGGGCAGTATCTTTAGAGTCCCCAACTAAATGCTGGTAACTAAAGATAGGGGTTGCGCTCGTTGCGGGACTTAACCCAACATCTCACGACACGAGCTGACGACAGCCATGCAGCACCTGTCTCCGGGCTCCCCGAAGGGCACTTTTGCGTTTCCACAAAATTCCCGGGATGTCAAACCCAGGTAAGGTTCTTCGCGTTGCGTCGAATTAAACCACATGCTCCACCGCTTGTGCGGGCCCCCGTCAATTCCTTTGAGTTTTAGCCTTGCGGCCGTACTCCCCAGGCGGAACACTTAATGCGTTAGCTGCGGCACAGCAGGGGTCAATACCCGCTACACCTAGTGTTCAACGTTTACTGCGTGGACTACCAGGGTATCTAATCCTGTTTGCTCCCCACGCCTTCGCGCCTCAGCGTCAGTATTGGTCCAGGAAGTCGCCTTCGCCACCGGTGTTCCTCCTGATATCTACGCATTTCACCGCTACACCAGGAATTCCACTTCCCTCTCCCATACTCAAGTCCCTAAGTTTCAAATGCACTTCCGGGGTTGAGCCCCGGGCTTTCACATCTGACTTTAGAAACCGCCTACGCGCTCTTTACGCCCAGTAATTCCGAATAACGCTTGCACCCCCCGTGTTACCGCGGCTGCTGGCACGGAGTTAGCCGGTGCTTCCTTCAGTGGTACCGTCAGTGCCCAATGATATTAGCAAAGGGCAGGCTCTTCCCACTTGACAGAGCTTTACGACCCGAAAGCCTTCATCACTCACGCGGCGTTGCTGCGTCAGGGTTTCCCCCATTGCGCAAAATTCCTCACTGCTGCCTCCCGTAGGAGTCTGGACCGTGTGTCAGTTCCAGTGTGGCTGATCATCCTCTCAGACCAGCTAACCATCGCGGCCTTGGTAGGCCATTACCCTACCAACAAGCTAATGGTACGCGGGCTCATCTCCAAACAGTAGCTTCCAAGGAGAGGCCACCTTTGATCTCCAGAGCCGAAGCTCTTGAGATGTCATTCGGTATTAGCATCACTTTCGCAATGTTATCCCCAATTCGGAGGTAGATTACCCACGCGTTACTCACCCGTACGCCACTTTACTAGTTTCAGCAAGCTGAAACGTTCTCGTGCGACTTGCATGTGTTAAGCACGCCGCCAGCGTTCATTCTGAGCCAGGATCAAACTCTCCAATTAAACTATAAAATACTGTGTTGTAACCACAGTATACTTACGTTGACCCGACTTACATACGCGGTTTGCTCCCCACGCCTTCGCGCCTCAGCGTCAGTATTGGTCCAGGAAGTCGCCTTCGCCACCGGTGTTCCTCCTGATATCTACGCATTTCACCGCTACACCAGGAATTCCACTTCCCTCTCCCATACTCAAGTCCCTAAGTTTCAAATGCACTTCCGGGGTTGAGCCCCGGGCTTTCACATCTGACTTTAGAAACCGCCTACGCGCTCTTTACGCCCAGTAATTCCGAATAACGCTTGCACCCCCCGTGTTACCGCGGCTGCTGGCACGGAGTTAGCCGGTGCTTCCTTCAGTGGTACCGTCAGTGCCCTATGATATTAGCAAAGGGCAGGCTCTTCCCACTTGACAGAGCTTTACGACCCGAAAGCCTTCATCACTCACGCGGCGTTGCTGCGTCAGGGTTTCCCCCATTGCGCAAAACTCCCCACCGCTGCCCCCCGTAGGCGTCCGGCCCGTGTGTCCGCTCCAGTGTGGCTGATCATCCTCTCAGACCAGCTAACCATCGTTTGCCTTTGGTAGGCCATTACCCTACCAACAAGCTAATGGTACGCGGGCTCATCTCCTAACAGTAGCTTCCATGGAGAGGCCACCTTTGATCTCAAAAGCCGAAGTTCTTGAGATATTATTCGGTATTAGCATCGCTTTCGCAATGTTATCCCCAATTCGGAGGTAGATTACCCACGCGTTACTCACCCGTGCGCCACTTTACTAGTTTCAGCAAGCTGAAACGTTCTCGTGCGACTTGCATGTGTTAAGCACGCCGCCAGCGTTCATTCTGAGCCAGGATCAAACTCTCCAATTAAACTATAAAATACTGTGTTGTAAACACAGTATACTTACGTTGACCCGACTTACATACGCGTCACTATTTAGTTTTCAAAGATCAAATGGCCCTTTTAAAAAAAGGGGTACCCGGATTTAAAAATCCGGATTTCGCTGCAATGCAACCTTTCAATATACTAATTGGAATGTGTATTGTCAACCCTTTTTCGTCTCAATTCGGCCGTCTATTTTTACTCGATCGGTTTCCCGAACGAAAACGCTGAATTTACACTTACCAATTGGGTTTGTCAATAACAAATTTTAAATATTTTAAATTATTTCGAACTTCAATTTTGTGGAAACGTTTCTTTCCCCGACCGTAAAACGATTGTTTGCTGATCGTCTAAATCGGTGTCACTCACCAGATAATCAAATGATTCAACACGTCACCATTAATATAGGCGCCGCCCTGTTCAATCAGCCGGCGGGCGGCCCCGCCGGAATTGGCCAGACCGACCTGATGAAATAATTTAAAGGCCGGGAATACCGGCTTTAAGCGTTTGGACATCCAGAAAGGAGCTGGGCACAGACTCATCATCGGCGCCTAAATCGCCCCGCGGTATGGTGCTGGCGGGCAGAATACTAGCCGGGCACCTTGCGGGTGCCGAACATGCTTGCCGCTGCCTTATAAGCATTGACGGCCTCCTGGTTTCCGTGAGCAAGCCGGGTTGCTTCAAATGCCAAATGGCTTTGGCACTGTTTAGGTCCGCCCCGCTTAATTTTTCAATCGGGTCGGATTTCGTCCATCGGCAAAAAGGTGAACAGCGCCAGAAAACGACTCACATCCCGGGTCGTCGGTGTTTATCCAATACTGATAGTAATCATAAGGGTGACGTTTTTTCAGCATCCAGCCACACGGCTCCTTTGGGCAGTTTTGCCCATTTTTTCACCACCGCTGGTGGTAATTAATGGGAAGGTGATCCCAAATGCCGCTCCCCTGGCTTACGCGACGAATCAATTCAACCCCGGCGACGATATTGCCCCATTGGTCACTTCCGCCCATCTGAATTTTACAATCGTAATGTTTAAATAGTTCCAAAAAATCATAGGCTTGCAGCACCATATAATTAAACTCGATAAATGTCAGGCCTTCTTCGGAATCCAGACGGATTTTATAGCTTTCTGCCTTTATCATGCGATTTACCGAAAAATGACGGCCGATATCCCTTAAAAAGGGAATATATTCTAATTGGGTCAGCCAGTCGGCATTATTTAGCATCAATGCTTTGTCTTCTCTAAAATCAAGAAAATGAGAAAGCTGCCTTTTAATACCCGCAGCATTTTGGTCCAAAGCCTCCAGGGTCAGCAATTTGCGCATTTCTGTCTTTCCCGAGGGGTCTCCGACCATGCCCGTCCCTCCTCCAATCAAGGCAATGGGTCGGTGACCCTGCCTTTGCATGTGCGCCAGGGACATGATGGGCACCAGACTGCCGATGTGCAAACTTGCGGCCGTGGGGTCAAACCCGATATAGCAGGTCACGTTTCCCTGATCGAGGCAGTCTCTTAACTCCTGGTCATGGGTGGTCTGATCAATGAATCCGCGCTCCCTCAAAATATCCAGAACATTGGCCATAAGAACTTCCCTTTTTTGAAATTTGTAAAACAAATTTTCAATTCATAAAGGACAGATTTTTTCGATGAGCCCCGCCACGCGGCGGGATTTCACGTCTTAATTGTTTGCATTAATGTGTTCAACAAGCCGCACAAGGATTTACGAGGAGGCGTACTGTTAGTACGTCGACGATGTAGATCCGCGGAGAACGCGACTCATCGGAAAAAGATCCATTTAGGAATGAAAATTTTATTTGTTGGCGTATTCGACTGCTCGTGTCTCGCGAATCACGGTAACCTTAATCTGACCCGGAAAGGTCAACGACTCTTCTATTTTTTTAACGATGTCGCGGCTCACCAGGATGGCTTCCTCGTCGGAAATCATCTCGCTTTCCACAATTACTCTCAATTCCCTTCCAGCCTGGATTGCATAGGTATTGGAGACGCCTTTAAAGGAGTTGGCGATATTTTCAAGATCCTCTAACCGTTTAATATAGTTTTCAAGCAGTTCTTTGCGAGCACCCGGTCTTGCACCGGAGAGCCCATCTGCAGCCTGAACGAGCAATGCGAGAACCGAATTCGGAGCCACGTCCTCATGATGGGCGGCAATAGCATGCTCCACTTTCGGGGATTCATTAAATTTTTTCGCCAGGCGTGATCCGATGAGGGCATGCGGTCCTTCGACTTCGTGATCAATTGCTTTTCCGATATCATGCAGCAATCCCATACGACGGGCCATTTTCGCATTGAGACCCAGTTCAGAAGCCATTATCCCGCACAAAAAGCCCACCTCCACCGAATGTTGCAGCACATTCTGCGCGTAGCTGGTACGGAATTTCAATCGGCCGAGGGTTTTGATTAACTCATTATGAATCCCATGGACACCAAGGTCAAACGCAGCCTGTTCTCCGGCTTCTTTAACAGCGATGTCAACTTCCTGACCGACCTTTTTAACCACATCCTCTATGCGGGCGGGATGGATTCGGCCGTCTGAAATGAGTCGCATCAACGATAACCGCGCAACTTCTCTGCGGACAGGATTAAAGGCGGATAATATCACGGCTTCCGGTGTATCATCAATAATCAAATCGACACCGGTAGCGGCTTCGAGGGCCCGGATATTGCGCCCTTCCCGGCCGATGATCCGCCCCTTCATCTCGTCACTGGGCAACTGCACGACCGAAACGGTGCGTTCAGCTACATATTCTCCGGCATAGCGTTGGATGGCCGTTGCCAGAATCTTTTTTGATTTTCGATCAGCTTGTTCTTTGGCTTCATTCTCAATTCTTTTAATAATCCGGGCCCCTTCGTACCGGGCCTCATTTTCCATAGCCCTGATCAATAGTTCCTTTGCTTGACCAGCCGATAATCCCGAAATCTTTTCAAGCTGCTGTTTTTGTTCTTCGATTAGCTCTTCATACTTAAGCTCTTTGCGCTCAATTTCGCCCTCCCGCTTTCTCAGCGTTTTTTCTTTGCGCTGAAGTTCGCGATCCTTGCGCTCATATTGCTCGAATTTCCGATCGATACTTTCCTCTTTTTGCATCAAGCGGGACTCGCGTTTCTTTTGCTCCGAACGCGTCTCCTTTGTCTCGGCATCGAAATCACTTTTCATTTTGAAAAGTCGATCTTTTACTTCCAGATCGGCCTCTCTTAAAACTGTTTCGGCCTTGCGCCGTGAATCCGCCAACAGGCGCGATGCTTCTTCCTCAACAGCTTTGATCTTTTGAGATATAATTTGACCTTTTAACCAAAAGGCAATCGCGAAACCGGTGCCAAAGCAAATAACACCGATTATAATACTTAGTGCACTCATATCCCACTCCCCGGATAATCAAAAGTGAAACGCTTGCAGTCTGCAATCGTTTAAATAAACCTGTTTTCTCAATTTTTTAAAACAAAATAACGAATAGCTTCCAGCTATCCATAAACACGAAAGTTGATTAAGATAAGGCCTTGGAGCGAAACTTTGAGGTAAGCATATAAGGAGGCGGAAATAATAAAAGACTGGCTACGCCGGCAAATCCGAAAACTTGAATTATGGTTTCAATGGGTGTTCCATCGTCAACGCAATTCGCATTGGGTCGCATCGAAACACCGGCAAAGGGAGTTCCCATCCATAGGTTCTGCAAAAAAAGAACCCCCACCAAAATGCCGTGTTGACAGTTCTTTGAACCAGGGGTTCAAAGTGGGCACCTTTTAGTTTCGTTAGGCTTTTCTGAACCAGCAGAACATGCACACAGAAACCAGAGCAGGCTCCCTGAAGATAGCTGTTGGGTCAAAGAATAACTCCCAATCACGGACATGGTAGGGGCAATTCTGCGAAAACCGTTTGACCAGACTTTAGACCTGAATCATCCCCGGATGCATTCAAGAAGCTAGTCGGTATAGGTCTCGCGAAAAACTATGTTGGAACCCGTTTCACGGGCAATTCATTTTCAACTTGTAATAAACGGTCCCCATTTACTGCACGCAATCATCTATCTTACGGATCAATTTCGACGAGCGTTCCGATATATCTTGCAAAAATTTCGAATAATTGTTTTCCAGTTCCATATTTTGATAAGCGATGTTCAGTGCAGCTAACATCAAAGTGGTTAAATGTGAAGTCGTTGAAGATTCACCGGATTGTTGACTTTCAACCCGTGACACTTCTTTTGTTAATAAATCAGCAACTTCTATAGCTTTTTTAACCTCCGATTCAGCTTTAAAGGTGTATGGTTTCCCAAAAAGCTCTATGGTTACAAGTTGATCCAATGAATATTAAATCTGCCTTTCCTTTTTCCGCTTTTTACTTTCCATTCTTCGTCTTCAAGAACCTATACCATGACGGTCATGGTGCCCTAAACTTCAATAATCTCCTCAAGTCTGACCAACAAACTATCAATCTTTGACCGGATCAAAGCCCTCTCTTGCGCGTAGCTTTTTTCCGCCTCGATCTTACCTAAAAGCTCCTCCTCTAGGCTTTTAAATTTATTTTTAAGTTCAAAATTGGTAGCCTCGTGTGCTTGACATACCGCTATTAACCGTGCAACTTTTTTCTCAATCTCCTTGAACTGGTTAGAAATGATTGCATTATCCAAGGCTTAACCTCATGATTATTTTTTTCAATATAATCTGTAATATTAGAAAAAGTCAAGCTATATTAGCTGCGGGTTTTTGATGACACGTTCGACTCTTTTAAGCTCTTGAATCGTGTTGATACCGGTCACTTCAAAATGATTATCACCAATTGTTACGCCGATATGCTTTTTTTCAGCGTAGGCAATTTCAACAATATCGGTAAAGTATATTTCACCCTGCGCATTGTCGGATTTAAGTTGCGGCACCGCCCGTAATAAAAAATCTTTTTTAACGCAAAAAATACCGGTATTAATTAATCGGATGCGCTTTTGTTCTGGGGTGGTATCGGATTCTTCAACAATGGCCTGCACACGGCTATTTTCATCCAGCAGGATGCGGCCATATCCGGTGGGATCCTCCAGCTCAACAGCCAAAACGGAAATATCCCTGTTTTCATGGGTATGGGATTTTATCAGTGCGCTCACGGTATCGGCTTTAATCAGCGGCACATCGCCGCACAAAATCACGACTTCCTGGCATCGATCCGGGATGTGAGGCAAAGCGCACAGGACCGCATGACCGGTACCCAGTTGCGCTTCCTGATAGGCAAAACTGAAAGTCCCTAAATTTGAAACCGTTTCGCGCACTTTGTCAGCCTGATGGCCCACCACCAGCACCACATCGTTGCCGGCCACTTTTCTGGCCGTTTCAACGACATAATTGACTATGGGCTTGCCGCAGACCTCGTGTAGCACCTTGACTTTATTTGATTTCATGCGGGTTCCCAAACCCGCCGCCAGTATGACAACCGTAATTTTTACATCCATATGTATCATTTTAAACTCAATAAATAAAAAGGGCAAACCCAATTCGCTGGTTTGCCCTTGTTTACCATTATTCCGACCTATCTAAGAAATTTGTTCCAGTAGCAGTAGATTATCAAGTAATTTACAAAACACGGTTTTATTTTAGGTGTCGGGTTTCGGGTGTCAGGTGTCAGATAACAGATGACAGAAGTCAGATGACAGAAAACAGAAACAGTCTGCTCTTTGTCTTCTGTCATCTGTTATCTGTGCTCTGTCCTCTGTATCTTCCTGACACCTGAAACCATAGACATTGTATTGTTTAAAGAGCTCAACTGGACTAAAATATACCACACGCCTTTTATAACATTTTTGTGGGACAAGACACTAGCTTAACCCAACAAGTCGGATGCGAACCGTGGCCCGTTCCAACGAGGCACTGGCCCTGGAAAAATCGATATCTTCCCGGGAGCGCTCTTCGGCCAGTAGCTTCTCGGCGCGCTCCATAGCTGCTTTGGCCCGTTCAAGATCAACGTCGCTTCTTCTCTCTGCTGATTCGGCCAGCACCGTAACTTTATCCGGCAGCGCTTCCGCAAATCCACCGCTCACAAACACGTAATATTCTTTTTCATTCAAATCGGTGTAACGCATAATACCGGTATTAAGGGTGGTTAGAAAAGGCGTGTGGCCGCTGAGAACACCAAACTCTCCCAATGACCCCGGAGAGGCCACGATCTGGACTTCTTCGCTAACGACAATCTTTTCGGGAGTCACCACTTCCAGATGAATATTTCCGGCCATAACGATTCCTTAAGATGGGTTTACTTTTATCATGTGTTCAAACTTTTTCAATACTCACGGCTGAGTAGATTTACCCCCGGAATAATGGATAAATGGGTATATAGAAATTGGAGCAATGAATATCTTTGATTAAAAAAGATCAATTCCGATTTTTAACCCACTATTCCAGTATTCCAGTTTTCCATCATTCCAGCTTTCTACAATTTAAGCCTGCAGCAAAAGGTTGTTAACTTATATGGTTTCAGCAGGCCTGACTTTGAGCCTTATCTATTCGGCTTCAGCCATTACTTTGGCAGCTTCAATGACCTCCTCGATACCGCCGCGCATGTAAAAGGCCTGTTCGGGAATGTCATCATGTTTACCTTCACAAATCTCTTTAAAGGCTCTGACGGAATCTTCGATCTTTACGTAAACGCCGGGTTTATTCGTAAAAGCTTCGGCAACATGGAAGGGCTGGGACAGGAATCTTTGAATTTTCCGGGCCCGCGACACGGTGACTTTGTCTTCGTCGGATAACTCTTCCATTCCCAGAATGGCAATAATGTCTTGAAGTTCTTTATACTTTTGCAGAATCTGCTGCACCTCGCGCGCCACCCGATAATGTTCCTCGCCGATATAAGCGGCATCCAGAATCCGTGAGGTTGAATCCAGGGGGTCCACCGCGGGGTAGAGACCCAGCTCAACAATCTGGCGCGACAAAACAACGGTTCCGTCCAGATGCGCAAAAGTGGTTGCCGGCGCCGGGTCGGTCAGATCATCGGCCGGCACATATACACACTGCACGGCGGTAATGGATCCCTTATCGGTTGAGGTGATGCGCTCCTGCAACTCGCCCAGTTCAACAGCCAGTGTCGGTTGATAGCCGACTGCAGACGGCATACGCCCCAGAAGTGCGGAAACCTCAGAACCGGCCTGGGTAAAGCGGAAAATATTGTCGATAAAGATCAACACGTCCTGGCCTTCTTCATCCCTAAAATATTCAGCAGCCGTCAATGCGGAAAGCGCAACACGCGCCCGGGCACCGGGCGGTTCCGTCATCTGTCCATAAATTAATGCGGCTTTTGGCAAAACCCCGGAGTCTTTCATCTCGTGATACAGGTCGTTGCCCTCACGGGTGCGCTCACCCACGCCGGCAAAAACCGAAATACCGCCATGCTGCATGGCGATATTATGCACCATTTCCATCATGATAACGGTTTTGCCGACACCGGCACCGCCGAACATGCCCATTTTACCCCCCCGCGGAAAGGGAACCAAAAGATCAATAACCTTAACCCCGGTCTCCAAAACCCGCACCGTGGTGTCTTGTTCGGTAAATTTCGGAGCTTCACGGTGGATGGGGCGCATTTTTTCCTGGCTCACCGGCCCCAGACCGTCAACGGGTCGACCGACCACATTGAGAATCCGTCCCAGACCGGCCTCACCGACCGGCATCATGATGGGTTTTCCGGAGTCTTTAACCGGCATCCCCCGAACCAGCCCGTCGGTGACGTCCATGGCGATGGCCCGAACCACATTATCGCCGAGATGCTGGGCAACCTCTACCACAAGATTATCGGCTTCATCACTGATGGCGGGATTGCTGATGGACAGTGCCGAATAAATCGTCGGCAGTTTCCCCTGCTCAAATTCAACGTCAACAACAGGTCCCAATACCTGCAAAATCTTACCCATGTTCTCTCCCATCGAAAACCCTCCGTAAAATAAAAGTGATCTAAATTTAAAAGTGATCTAAAGTGATCTAAAGTTGAGGTACTAAAGTGATCTAAAGTATAAGACAATCCAAGATGGAAGAATCTCATCGTTTAAAATGAGATGGAGCGCAGCGACACATTAACTTTAGTCACTTTAAACCTTAGATCACTTTAGTCACTTCATACCTATCTATCTAAGCGCTTCAGCGCCACCGACAATGTCCATTAACTCCGCTGTAATGGCTGCCTGCCGGGCTTTGTTGTATACCAGCGTGAGATTTTCAAGCATGTCGCTGCAGGCCTTGGTGGCATTGTCCATCGACATCATGCGCGCGGCATGCTCGCTGGTCGATGTTTCCAGCAAAGCGCTGTAAATCTGAACATAAACATTTCTGGGCAGCATATCGCCGAACAGGGAAGCGGTTGAAGGTTCACAAATATGCTCCGGCATATAGGCGCCGGCTTCTTCGGCTCCGCCGGTTTCAATTGGTGGAATCGGAAGCAGTTGTTGCAAAACCGGAAGCTGTCTGGCCATGCTGGCAAATTCGGCATACACCACATAGACTTCATCGTAGGTGCCCTCTAAAAAAGCATCCACCAGATTTTTGCCGACAGTCGCAGCGGTATTAAATCCAAAACTGGCGCCGACAACGCCTAAATGCTCGTTGTCGATCTGTAATTTTTCCTTGCGGCACCAGTCTCGGCCTTTTTTGCCAAAATTGGTAAATGAAAAATCAATGCCGGTGTCGGCTTTTTCTTTCATAAAGGCAGCGGCCTTTTCAATTAAATTCACATTGAATCCACCGCAAAGCCCCCGGTCAGAAGTGCACAAAACCACATGCACGTTTTTGACTTCCTCCCTGGGCGCCAGCAGGGGATTGGCCTCTTCGCCGGCTCGTTGGGCCAGACTTCCCAGTACCTCGGAGAACTTGCCGGCATAAGGGCGAAAGGCCTCCATGCTGGTCTGTGCCCCCCGTAACCTTGAGGCGGCCACCATGTTCATGGCTTTGGTGATTTGTCTGGTCTTTTTTACCGCAGATATTTTTAACAGGATGTCTTTTAAAGTCGCCATACCAATCAGCCTCTATAATAGAAGTTATTTGATCGTGTCCTTAAACTCCTCATCGTAGGCTTCCAATGTCTGGGTCATTTGCTTGTCGAGATCGTCGCTAATCTCCTGTTTTTCGGCAAGCTCCGTAAAGATGGCAGGATACCGACCTTCAATAAACGGATACAGACCGGCCTCATATTTGGCCAGAACATCGATCGGATATTTATCGAGAAAACCCCTGGTGCCGGCATAAAGAATGGTCACCTGTTTTTCCATCGGCAGGGGTTCCTGCTGGGGCTGCTTTAATAGTTCAACCAGTCGGGCACCGCGGGTAAGCTGTTGCTGAGTAGCTTTATCCAGATCACTGCCGAAAGCCGCAAAAGCTTCGAGCTCACGGTACTGCGCCAGATCCAGCCGCAGGGTTCCGGCGACCTGCTTCATGGCCTTGACCTGTGCGGATCCGCCAACCCGGGATACGGAAAGACCCACATTAATGGCCGGACGCACACCGGCGAAAAACAATGCCGGCTCAAGATAAATCTGGCCGTCGGTAATCGAAATAACGTTGGTCGGAATGTAAGCCGCTACGTCACCGGCCTGGGTTTCAATAATCGGAAGGGCGGTTAAGGAACCGGCGCCCAGCTCATCATTGAGCTTGGCGGCCCGCTCAAGCAGGCGGGAGTGATTGTAGAAAATGTCGCCCGGATATGCTTCACGCCCCGGGGGCCGCCGCAGGAGCAAAGACACCTGACGATAGGCAGCGGCCTGCTTGGAGAGATCATCGTAAATGATCAGGGCATGTTGCTTGTTGTCGCGGAAATATTCTCCCATGGCACAACCAGCATACGGTGCGATGTATTGCAGGGGAGCCGGGTCACTGGCACAGGCCGATACGATGGTGGTGTATTCCATGGCGCCGTGTTTTTCAAGCACGGCGTGGACCTGGGCCACAGTGGATTTTTTCTGTCCGCAGGCCACGTATATGCAGTAAACATCGGTATCTTTTTGCGCCAGGATCGCGTCAATGGCACAGGCGGTTTTGCCGATCTGGCGGTCACCGATGATGAGTTCCCGCTGCCCCTTGCCAACCGGTGTCATGGCATCAATCGCCTTAAGGCCGGTATAGCAGGGTTCATGGACGCTCTTTCGGGCAATAACACCCGGTGCCACCATTTCCACCCGGCGATGTTCTTTGGCATCGATCGGGCCTTTGCCGTCCAGCGGCTCTCCCATGGATGATACCACCCGGCCAAGGACGGCTTCACCAACCGGCACCTCGGCAATACGACCGGTGCGTTTGACGATATCGCCCTCTTTAATATGATGGCCTTCCCCCATGATGGCCACACCCACATTGTCCTCTTCAAGGTTGAGCACCAGTCCCAGGATGGCGCCTGGAAATTCCACCAGCTCCAGCGCCATGGCGTTTTCGAGCCCGTAGATTCTGGCAATGCCATCACCCACCGATAGAACCACACCGGTTTCACTGAGGTCAACTTTTTTGTCATAATCGGTAATCTGCTCTTTGATGATCTGACTTATTTCTTCAGCTTTTAATTCCATTAGACACCCTCACCCCTTTTGAAAGTTTCTCTCATATTTGATAATTGCGTCTTGATACTGCCATCCCAGACAAGATCCCCGATCTTGGTCACAATTCCGCCGATCAGTTCAGGGTCCTGTTCAACCTCCAAAATAATTTCCTTATTGGTTTTTTGGGACAAAGCGGCCCGGATCTTCTCCACCGTATCGTCTGAAAGGTCAGTCGCCGATACCAGACTGGCCCGGGCGATGCCGTTCAGCTCATCGGCGAGTTTCTGATAAAATTCATTAATGCTGTCGACAAATCCAATTCTTCCCTTATCAAAAAGTAATAAAAGGAACGACTTCATCGTCTTGGAAATATCCAAATTATCAATGACCGCCTGCAAAACATTTCGCCGGCCCGAGCTCTCGTACAGGGGGTTGGTAATCGCCCGATTCAGCGCCTCCTCCTGCTCCATTAATCCGGCAAATCCGCTGAGTTCCTTTCGATAGGCATCGGTTTGACCATCCTCTTTGCCGATGAGCAAAAGGGCTTTTGCATAGCGACGGGCCACCGCTAGATTTTTCATTATGCCACCACCTTATCTATATATTCGTCAACGAGTTTATCCTGATCCTGGGCCGTGATTTCTTTCTTTAAACTCTCCTCAGCTTTTTGCAGTGAGGATTCAACAACTTCCTGCTGCAGCTTCTGCTTGGCCTTGTCAAACTCATGTTCAATATTTCGTCGAGCCTGGGCCTGGAGTTTCTCTGCAGTTCGTTCGGCTTCTTTAAGGATTTTCGCCTTGGCCTCATTACCCTGTTTGATATAATCGTCAACGATTTTTTCGGCTTCGCTCTCCAGTTGGGATAATTTTTCATTGTATTGGGCCAACTGTTTTTCGGCTTCAGTTTTCTGGACCTCTAAACTTTCTAATTGTTCCTTGATGTCTTTAATGCGTGAACTCAACGCCTGGGAAACGGGCTTGCGCAAAATAAAAACCAGCACTCCCGCTAGTACGACAAAGTTCATAAGCCGATACCAATCCAGATTTTGCCACCCCTTCGAGCCGGAATCCCCACCGGAAGCCGCCAGGGCAGTCCCCAATGATAGGCCCATAAAAGCCACCAGAACGCCAATTAGAATCGCCCGGTGGTTTTTCCAATCGAACCGCCGCTTACGACCAGAAAATTTCATTAAACTGTCCTCCCCAAAATTTTTTGGCAAATATCATCAGCAAATTCATCCACTTTTTCTTGTAACGATACTCTAGCAGCTTCTGTGTCTTTTGCGATTTTTTTACGAATTTCTGCCAACTCCGCCTGCGCTTTTGCATTCACATTTTCAATAATCTGTTTTTCTTCTTCAACAGCAGCTTGTAACAGTGTTTCCTTTTCCTTTAAACCTTTTGTCCGGGCCTCTTTAATACCCGATGCAAACGCGTCATCTTTTTCTTTGGCGTTTTCATTATAAGTTTCGATTCTGAGCTCAAGACCTTCTATTTTTTCCTTTCTTTGACGCAGAATATTCCGGATAGGTCGATATAAAATAAGGTTCAAAATCCAAATGATGAGAAGGAAATTAGCGATCTGGATGATAACGGATTCATCGGGAATAACGGTGATCCCTCCACCGCCTGATTCTTCCGATGCGCCCGAGGCCAAAGAAGCAGCAAGCAGCACGATTACCAGGGTCATTAGAAGGACTGTAGAACATTTTCGGTACAAACCAAAAATCCTCATCGAGAAAACCTCCGTTGAAGAATTTTTGCGCAACTGGGCTAAATAGAACTCATCTCAAAAATGCGTCTAAGTGCCCATGACGGTGTTGCCCCGCTAAAGCGGGATTTCACATCAATTTTTATGAATATTAAGGAGTTCATCGACTCGGCTCAAAATGCTCACATACTACCGTGTATGCTCCGCTTTTTCGCCGCCCCGCGCCTTGCCATGAACCCTGATCCACATTTTTGAGATGAGTTCTAGTTAAAAATTTATAAAAAAGGATGGTTTGGCTCGTGGCTCGGCGGTCTATACCATCAGCAACAAGCCGTTGTCAAAGGGTTTTTTAAAATTTTATTCGCCCTTGGAGGCTGTTGAAACGGAAGGAATTTGGGGTGGGGCCGGGGTCTTTTTTGCGGAGGTGGTTTGGGTTTTCATGGCGCAATTGCCGTTAAAAATAGCGCCGGGTTCGATCGAAATGACCGCTGCCTGAACATTACCGCCTAAACGACCGGGAGGATACACTTCAATCCGCTCTTTGGCATCGATAGTGCCGTTGACCTCTCCCATAACGACAACCGCGCCGGCAATGATATCTGCATCAATCACTGCTTTCTCGCCAACAATTAACGTCCCACCCTGGCTGCAAATTTTGCCCTTGACGCGCCCATCCACCCGGATGGTACCCTGAAATTCAATCGTGCCTTCAAAACTGGTATCAGATCCTAAAAATGTTGATATAGAATCGATTTTTTTATCTTTTTTCATTTTTGCGTTTACCTCCAGGATTTTAGATTTCGGATTTTGGATTTAAAAACAGTTGCAGCCATTGTACCTTAAATGCGAGCCTGTTTCAATCCGCAATCCAAATTCCAAAATCCAAAATATTTCACAGTGCATCCCTGCAGCCGGCAGCAGGCTTTATTCCAGCATAAATCTGCGCATACTCACATTTAACAACAAGCCGATACAGACTGCAGTGCTAAGGACCGAAGATCCACCATAGCTGACAAATGGCAGCGGCACGCCCACCACCGGAAACAGTCCCATCGACATGCCGATATTGATGAACACCTGCCAGAAAATCATAGCCGTAACTCCGACGGCCACAATGGTGCCAAAAGGTTCGCGGCATCCATGGGCTACTGTTAACCCCCAAAATATTAAAATAAGAAATAATAGAACCAGTGTAACCGATCCAAGGAATCCCCATTCTTCAGCCAAAACCGAAAAAATAAAATCCGTGTGTTCCTCGGGGAGAAATGAAAGTGCATTCTGCGTGCCTTTTAGAAACCCTTTGCCGCTGAGCATTCCGGAACCAATTGCAATTTTAGACTGAATAATGTGATATCCGGCTCCCAACGGGTCCCGGTCCGGATCCAAAAATACGAGAATCCGCTTTTTTTGGTATTCTTTTAGAAAAAACCATATCAGCGGAGCCAATACCGCTCCGGAAGCAATCAGATAAATAAATGAGCGTCTTTCAATTTTAACAAAAACCGTGATGGAGCCGGCAATCAACACCACCAGACCGGCCGTACCCAGATCCGGCTGCAGGCTGATTAGCAGGACCGGCAGTATAATAATCATCAATGGCCGAATGAGTTCACGGAGGGTAAACCCGCGGGTTTTAGCATCCTTTGAATAGTAATGCGCCAAACTAAGGATGACAGCAATCTTAACAAATTCGGACGGTTGAAATGAAAGTGGACCGATGATCAGCCATCTTCGCGACCCGCCGGCATATTTACCGAAAAATAGCACTGCAATCAACAAAGCAATGCAGACAAAGTAGCTGGGCTGTGCCCAGCGATCCAACATTTTATAATTAAATAGAAAAGCAGCCACCATGGCAACCAGCCCAACGGAAAACCACAACAGCTGCTTAAAGAACAACATCTTTTGAGGTGTCGGTGTCTCCGCTGTTACGGCACTGTACAAAGTGACCAGGCCGATACACCCGATCAAGATGGCCAATCCCATCAAACCCCAATCAAAATACTGTATCAACCGTCGATCAAACATCGTCGCTTCGCTCCTGCTGCTGGTCGCTGGTAGGTTTCAGGTGTCGGGTGTCAGGTGTCAGTTCCCGGGTTCAGGGTTCTGGGTTTCCGGCAGCCGCAGAGAACTGCCCTACACTCCGGTTTTCATCTGTCATCTGACCTCTGATATCTGTCTTCTGTTAATTAACCTCTGAACCTTTGAACGTTGAACCTTTGAACCAGGAGACTGACACCTGAACTAGCCGCCTGTGCTATCCGCTTCGTTTTGCGTTGCCAACTGTGTATTGACAGGTGGCTTACGCAAATACGTTTTTATCATTTCCTTGGCTATAGGCGCTGCGGTACCGGAGCCGTGCTCACCATGTTCAACGACAACCGCAACCGCGATACTCGGATTTTCAGAAGGCGCATACGCCACAAACCATGCATGGGCTCTTAAATGTACCGGCATATCTTCTTCCGGTAGCATTTCGCCCTCTTTGCGGCTAATCACCTGAGAGGTACCGGTCTTGCCACTGATATCGATGTCTGCCAGACGGCTGCCGCGAGCCGTTCCGTTTTCACCGTTGACCACCTTCCATAAGCCCAGTTTAACGAGATCTAGATTGAATGGGCTGACCGGTAATTTTCCGATCAGCTTCGGTTCATTCTTCTGAATGATTTGTCCATCAACACTTTTAATGCGGTCCAATATCATCGGCCGATAACGATTGCCCCCATTGGCAACCGCAGCGACCAAAACCGCCATCTGAAGGGGAGTTGCCAGGTTAAATCCCTGACCGATAGCAATTGACAGGGTTTCGCCTCCTTGCCAGGGTACACCGGTGCGCTTTTTTTTCCAGGCAGCTGTTGGAATCAGCCCATGGGCTTCCTGATCCAGGTTAATTCCGGTCGGGGTGCCCAGACCGAAAGCTTTGGCATACCAGGCTAAACGATCGACTCCGAGACGCTGGCCGACCTGATAAAAAAACACATCACAGGATTCTTCCACCGCCTTGATAATATCGACTTTTCCATGCCCCCCCTTTTTCCAGTCGCGGTAGACCCGATTGCCGAATCGATAGTACCCCGGACAATTGAGGATGGTTTTCTCATCGATCACACCCTCTTCAAGGCCGGCAAGGGCCGTTATTATTTTGTAGGTCGACCCGGGCGGATATTCGCCCTGAATCGCCCGGTTTGACATCGGTCTGAAAGGATTGGAAATCAGTAAATCCCATTGTTCATGCGTGATACCACCCACAAAAAAATTTTGATCAAAGGCGGGGCTGCTGGCCAGAGCCAAAATTTGACCGGTTCCGGGTTCGATAGCAACCGCCGCACCGACGACTCCATCCAAAAGCTCTTCGGTGCGGTGCTGCAATTGCTGATCGATGGTCAAAAAAACATTGTGTCCGGGTTCCGCATCAACGGTCTTTAAAATTCTAACCACCAGACCATTCGCATTGACTTCAACCTGTCGGCCACCGCGTTTGCCCCTTAGAGAGTTCTCATAAACCTTTTCGGCGCCAAATTTTCCGATCAGGTCACCACTGCGAGAATCCGGATATGAACCGCTTTTAAGTTCATCGGGGCTGATTTCGCTCAAGTAGCCGATAAGATGTGCGGCCTTGCGTTCATGAATATAGTGACGCAGCAAATTTACATTTACCGAGACCCCCGGAAGATCATATTTATTCACCTCTATGGCCGCCAGGGTATCGCGTCCCACATCCTGTTTGAGCAACCGGGGTTTATAAGCCGATGCACCCTGGGTCTGCTTTATTTTGGATAGCAGTGTGTCCGCAGGTGTTTTGAGATACTGCGATAATTTTTCAAGCGTTCGGTACAGGGGCTGTGCGTCTTTTAAAGTAATGTTCACATCAAACGCAGGCCGATTATCTACCAGCAGGTCGTTGTTGCGATCATATAAGCGCCCTCTTGGGGGATCGATACTTTGCAGTCGGATGCTGTTATTTAATGATAATCGTCGGAACTCATCGCCCATGATCACCTGCAGATAAATCAGCCGGATAAAAAGCACCACAAAGGCTGCCAGAGCACATATAATCACGCCGGTAATGCGCTGCTTGTACCATTCAGCATCTGCTGTTTTTAAATATTTAACCATAAGCGTTCGGTTGAGGTGAAGCACCATTTAATTGAATGTTAAAGCGCCTGGATAGGGCCAACAAGCCCAGTAAAAATATAGGTCCAGTTATCAAGGCCCAAAAAAACGGCAGTGCAATATTTTTAAAAGCATCTGCCGGTAGTTGCCAATCCGGTCCCGAAAGCGCAAAGGTCCCGATAACGATAATATTTTCGATTAAAACAGCAATGACAACAACTAAAGATAAAAGAAATTTATTGCTCACCCGCAAGAATTTTAGAACCCATCGTACACCGACAAACAGCCAGAAATAAAACGACAGATAAAACCCGAAGGGACTTCCAGAAAGATTGTCCATAATCAATCCGAGAATTAAAACAAACGGCAGGCTTTCGCGGATGGGCAGGCAGATACATATGAAAATAACAAAGGGAATCAGAAGATCATAAATTCCGCTAAATGCATTGAAATAAGGCAAAATGGTGGTTTGAATTAATATCAAAAAAAGGCAGGTGCCGATGTAAAAGCCATATCTCATTGCTGACTCGCAAAGGTTTGTATTTTGGGGCGCAGGACGACCAATACCTCCTCAAGTTTTTCATAATCTACGAAAGGCTCAACGGTAATTTCATAAAAAATATCGGAGCTGCGCTCGCTTAAATCCGATACCCGACCGATGCGCAGTCCTTTTGGATATACGCCGTCGAGCCCGGATGCGATAACGGTATCGCCGACCTGAACATCGTGCTTGCGCAAAACAAATTCAAATCGACATTGGTCTGCTGAGGCGCCTTTAATAATCCCCCGCGCCCGCGAGCGTTGCACCAATGCATCAACCGCGCTGTTTCGATCAATGATAAGCATCACCTTGGAATAATGATCAGAAGCTTCGATAACCTGACCGGCAATACCCTGAGGCAAAACCACCGGCAGCCCCTTTTGTAATCCATCGGCTTTACCTTTATCAATGGTAACCGTTTTAAACCATGTGGACGGGTCTTTTCCGATAACCTCAGCTGCCACAACCCGATTCGCCAATGATCTTTGAAAGCTCAGCAAATTGCGCAGGCGTTTATTGGCCAGTTCAAGTTCATGCCATTGATTATTTTTCTCGATGGCATGATTTAGGGATTTTTTTAAGTCGTCGTTTTCCTGAGAGACCGAAACCAAAATAAAATAATGCCCCCAGATCCCTCGAGCAAAACGGACCGAGCGGGTTACAAGCTCTTGGAAGGGAGCCACAAAAGAAAGACTTACGCGCCCAAAACCAAAATTTGATTGGCTTTTGCTGGTCACCGAAAGGAGGATTACATTGACAGTGATCAGAACGATCCCGCCAACAATCAGAACCATCTTTTTGGAGAACATAAAGCTTCGTTTACTTCATTGACGCGTGGTATAAGGGAATTTCGGAATACAGAAATGATGATGGGCTCAATGATTTCACATAAACCAGAAATGATTGATATTTTCCTTATTTAACCCGCCGCCAGCCTGTCTTCCAAATTCAGAGCTTGATTTATGAATCCGGATAACCGGTAGATTTTTGGAGACGCGGGATCAGGTGACCATAACTTCTTTGAGGATTTCAAGGTTGTCGAGCGCTTTTCCCGAACCCAGTGCTACGGTTGACAATGGATCCTCGGTAACCGTAACAGGCAAGCTAGTCTCCTCTCTGATTAATTTATCCAGATTCTTAAGCAACGCCCCGCCTCCTGTCAGAATGATGCCTCGATCAACGATGTCCGCAGATAATTCAGGAGGAGTCTGCTCCAAAGCAATTTTCACTGTCTCAACGATTGCATCGATTTGTTCAGAAATTGCAATTCGTATCTCTTCAGAATCGATAGATAGAATTTTTGGAATCCCGGAAGCAAGGTCTCGGCCTTTAACTTCAATAGTTTCTAAGTTCTGAGAATCAGGGTAGGCATTGCCGATCGAAGTTTTTATGTTCTCTGCGGAGCGTTCACCGATCAGCAGATTATATTTGCGTTTGATATACTGAATAATTGCAGAATCCATTTTATCACCGGCCACCCTAACCGACCGGCTATATACAATCCCCTTTAGAGAAATCACCGCAACTTCCGTGGTCCCGCCGCCGATATCCACTACCATGTTACAGGTCGGTTCGGTGATGGGAAGCCCAGCTCCGATGGCCGCTGCCATCGGTTCTTCTATCAGGAACACCTCGCGAGCCCCGGCGGACTCAGCGGATTCCCTGACAGCACGTTTTTCAACCTGAGTAATTCCTGAGGGGACAGCGATGATAATGCGCGGCCGAACGAAGGTCCGGCGGTTATGTACCTTATGGATAAAGTGGCGCAGCATGGCCTCGGTCACTTCAAAATCGGCAATAACGCCATCACGCATCGGGCGGATGGCCAAAATATTTCCGGGTGTTTTACCCAGCATGTTTTTAGCTTCAGCGCCAACGGCCAAAACACGATTTTTGGATCTGTTGCCCGTGCTGATAGCGACCACCGATGGTTCCATTAATACGATGCCCCTTCCCTTAACATAAACAAGGGTGTTGGCCGTTCCCAGATCGATGGCTAAATCATTTGAAAACACACCTAAAATTCTGTCAAGAAATAAATTCATTCGGAAAGGCCTCGCTAGAAAGAATGTATATAAAAATTCAACGGATTGCTAACAGAATTATTGTAACATGACAAGCGAAAATAATCACCAAAAAATTCACGCAACAATTGTATTCATCACGGCGTCGTGTATTTCGGGCCTGAATTTTTTAATGCCTTCATTTTCACGCGAAGGGTGCACGCGATTGGTTAATAAAATAACAATAACAGATCGTTCAAGATCGATCCAGAAAGAGGTTCCCGTAAATCCCAGATGCCCAACGCTGGTTTGTGAAAAGCCGTGTCCACAACTGGAGTCGGTTACGCCGGGCGTATCAAATCCAAGGGCTTTATCTGTCCCGGGCAATCGTTTGAAAAATCGACGCAGGAGATCTCTATGAAATATCGTACTTTTTCTTTCTCCATGATAAACAGAGAGCAGTTCAACCAAAAGCCGATGAACGTTGTCAGCCGTTCCAAAAAGACCGGCATGTCCCTCAATGCCACCGACCACATACGCATTTTCATCATGCACCTGACCCTCTATAATTTTATTACGCCACGGGCAATTCTCCGTTGCCGCAAAGGGACCTCGGTTTTTTGCCAGGTTATTAGAATTGAAAAAAAGATTTTTAAGCCCCAGGGGTTGATAAATCTCATCTGCCACAAAATGATCCAGCCGCTGATCCGAAACGCGTTCAACCACCCATGCCAGAATCATAAATCCCAGATCGCTGTAACATACTGTTTTACCGATCGGATTGATAAGCGGTTCTTGCACCAGAAGCTTTCGCAGCGCACTTCTGCGTGAATCCTGCTCAATGCCCGCCAAGGCTTTATAGTAAGGTCGGTAATCAGGAAGCCCGGAATCATGATAAAGCAAATTTTTAAGTTTTATCCTGACCTTTGCGGTACTCTCAAATTCAGGCAATATTTGGCCGAGAGGATCCTCCAGTTCAATTTGATCGCGCTGGATAAGTCTCATCACAGCCAATGTGGTGCTCAGGGGCTTGGTAAGCGATGCCAAATCAAATATCGTTTGTTTGGTCATCGGGGCCTGCGGAGAGAGATGAGCATACCCGTATGCTTTAGAAAAAATGACAGCGCCTTTCTCAGAGACCAGCAAAACGCCTCCGGGAAATATCTCTTTAGCAACGGCTTGCCTCATGAGGCTGTCGACATTCTGCATAGACATATTGCTTCTATTCTCTGGCATCAGGTGTCGGGTGTCAGGTGTCAGTAAACAGATGACGGAGGACAGAAAACAGAAGTCAGATAGGATGCTGCATCCTCCAGTTTTTACCATCTGTCGTCTGACCGCCTTCGTCGTCGTCCTCGTCCCTCGTCCCCTATAAAATTCTGATTCACGAGAACGAGCACGAGGACGAGCACGAAAAGAATCAGATTAGATCGCATGCATCCGCCCTGCGCCCTCAACCTTATACCCTATACCATGTAGCTCGTATGAAACTGCAAAGTTTCTTTTTCGATCAAACGGGCCGCTTCGGCGGCCGGCGGCGGCGCTGAAACCCGACCTCTGTCTTCTGACATCTGACTTCTGTCTTCTGATTCCTGTCATCAGACCGTGGCCGGCTGATCAAATGACAGGATCTGTTTGTCGGTATCTAATGTGGCGTCAACACCGAAAGGAATTGTCGTGTTTTGCTTCCCATGTCCCACATCGAAGCCCGCGAGAATCGGCACGCCGATGTCCCTGAAATGTTCTTCGAAAATTTGAAAAATCCCATCCTGAGCACCACATTCTTCAAAGCTTCCGAGAACCAGACCAGTAATACCTTCAAAGCAGCCGGCAAGTTTCATCTGAGACAGCATGCGGTCAATTCGGTAATGGGCTTCACCCCGATCTTCTAAAAGCAGAATATGATTATCAAACCTGGATTCAAAAGGCGTTCCAAGCAGATGGCACAATGTTGTCAGGTTGCCGCCGATGACCGGGTTCCGTGCCCTGCCGGACTTAATGGTAACCGCATTGCCGGGTGTGAGCTCAAGATGCGTATCAGTCGAAATGGCCGCCATCATGCTGTGGCGGGTGAATTCCGTCGCTTCTGCAAGGGTGGTAACCACCGGACCGTGAAAGGTCACCAGCTCACTTTTGGCAGTGATTGCAGCCAGTAATGCGGTGATATCGCTGTGTCCAATAAATACTTTGGGATTTTCCCGCATGACATTAAAATCCAACAGCGGCAAAATCCGCAGACAACCAAATCCACCTTTGGCGCAAACAATGGCATTAACGCTTGGGTCTTTAAAAAGCCGCGCGACGAGCTTCGCTCGATGCGCATCCGATCCAGCCAGATATCCGTTTTTTTCAAATACTTCATCGGGCACGACAGTCCGAAATCCCATCGATTTCAAGATGTTTAAACCTTGATTAAAAATATCCTGATCAAAAGGACTGGCTGGGGCCACAATGCCGATGGTATCACCGGGCTTTAAACGGGGAGGGCGTATGGGTTTATCGTTGTCAGGATTCATAATAACTACAGGTTCAGGGTTCTGGGTTCACCGTTCAAGCTATTGGTTACTGGCTTCTTGCTGCTGGCCGAACCAGAGACAAGCAGCCAGGAACCAGTGACCAGAAGCCAGGAAGCTAAACCTCTGAACCTCTGAACGTTGAACCTTTGAACCAGGTGAAACCTGTCTCTTATTGACATATTATAACTTGAATGCTAATTAATATCGCCTGTGTCGGGGCGTAGCGCAGTCTGGTAGCGCACTTGAATGGGGTTCAAGGGGTCGGAGGTTCAAATCCTCTCGCCCCGACCAGCATATTCAAAAGAATTGGGAGCTTAACAGCCTCATTTCTTTTGGAGTAAAATACGAAAATCCTAAATGGGTTTCAAACCCGCTAATCAGATAGCTACTTTTTGAATTTTAATCAGCTTGTTCGTTGATTTTTCATTCGTGCATAATATTCTAATTTGACAAAAAAGGCAACGCACTGACCACAACATCTTGCGAAAGCTAAAAATCCAGCCCACGGAAATCATCAGAATAATCAAGCCTTTCTGGGGTAATCAAAAGAATCGTAAATATTTTTTAGGTAGAGATATTAATTCGGCAAGCTTCTATGGCAGAATCTGGGTGCAACTTAAAGAAAAATTGTGAACAGCTTCCGATTCAAATAGCTATTTCAAAATATGAGTTTTTGCCACGGCTAAATAGTTTTTATTCTGGCTTCTGGCCCATTGATATCCGATCTTATCGCCTGGTTAGGCAGACTGCTTTTTTCCTTTTAGCACGCGAAAAATACTTCTGCTCCGACATTGCGGGCAGTCCGTGGGACGGCCTGTTCCGAAGGGTAATGTCCATTCGAAATTACAATCTTGACAACTAAATCGCCTTTCATCGATTGCAACCACACCTCCTTCAATTCTCAGGGCCTTTCCGTTAACTAAAGCATCGGCAATTTTTTTGTGAGCAGAACGAATGATATTCCCAAAAGTTTGGCGGGATATCTTCATGCTGCCGGCGGCTTTTTCCTGGTAAAGGCCGTCTAAATCGGCAAGCCGAACGGCTTCCAGTTCATCAGTGGATAAGATAACCTCTTCCAATTCTACAACCGGAATCCCCCTCGGTTTGAAATAATTCGCTTCCGGACAACAAGCGATGCGTCTGACTTTGATCGGTCTGGACATAAGCGATTCTCCTAAGTATTTTTAGCATATGCTAAAAATATGCTTGTTTGACTTAATTGTCAAGAAATAAAGAAAAATTGCGGAATTGCGTCATAAGTGGTTATAGAAAAAAAACGTTTGAATAACGGAACGTTTTTTTGACAACCACTATAAGTATTTTTTTACCTTGCACATGTACAGTACATGTCATATAGTATGTACGGAACATTTTTAATCCGTCTGACAAGGAGGGAGCCAAATGGATCCGATGTCACTGACAGCCTTACGAAACAAACTATTTAAAGTCGTGGACCAGGTCATTCGAACCGGTATTCCGGCAGTTATCGACCGAAACGGTCATCGGTTAAAGATTGTCCTCGAAGAAAAAAAGAGCAAATTGGACAATCTCAAACGCCACGATTGTATCGTCGGCGATCCTGATGACTTAGTTAAATTGAAGGTGGCGGAATGGGACGAAGCGCGCAATCTGTAGTTTATCTGGATACGCATATTGTTGCTTGGCTTTATGCCGGATTTGCGGAAAAGCTAACGGAAAATGCTAAAAAAGCAATTGATAATTGCGATGTACTAATTTCGCAGGTGGTCAGATTAGAATTGCAGTATTTGTTTGAAATAGGTCGTATCAAAACCACCCCTGCGACCCTGATCAAAAGCTTATCCAGATCGATCGATCTCAGATTATCGGATTGCCCTTTGAAAGAAATTATTGATGAATCACTAAAAATAGACTGGACCAGAGACGTTTTCGATCGTTTGTTGGCGGCGGAAGCAGCAGCAAAAGGAGTCGGATTTATCACCGCAGATGCGGATATAAGAATCAACCTTAAACAAGCGATCTGGTAGCATACCGATAATTGTATAAAACGTACCAATTGAGATTTCAAAAAAAATGAAAAAAACGAGTTCTGAAAAAGGGGGCCGGGTAAAAAGATTCTTTAACTGGCTGAAGAATGGAGCCGAAAAAGCGCAAGCTGTTCAGGGGAACTGCCCTACATGACAGACCAATTATAAGGGGTCCCACCGGGTTGTGGGGACAAAAGTCAAGGCGTTAAAAAAAGAATAATTACGATGGTTGGAAGACCTTTATGACTACAACCACCTCATTTTCGACATCAATGGAATTCCACTAGATTATTGAAGTCCGGATTTTGTAACGTTTTCCGGTTCGGGTGAACCGACTTTGAACTCAAGGATCGGTCAGGCACTGAGTTATTTAAAGGAGACGGCTCCGGATATACCCGTGGCAGTGCTGACCAACGGAACTCTACTTTATCAAAAACAGGCGCGCGATGAAATTAAGGATGCCTCGATTGTAATGCCGTCACTGGACACCGCGTCGGATGAAGTATTCAAAAGCATCAATCGGCCTTATCCTCAGCTGCAGATCCAACGTATTGTTGACGGCTTAATCCAATTTCGCAGAGAGTACAGCGGACAGCTATGGCTGGAAGTATTTATCGTCCCGGGCTTTAACGATACAAAGCAAGAATTATCGGCACTAAAGCAGGCGATCGAAAAAATTAAACCTGACCGCGTTCAGCTTAACACATTGGACCGACCGGGAACAAAAACTGCTATCCGGGCCGCCACTCGCCAGGGGCTGGAAGACATCCTTGATTTCTGGCAGCTGGCAAACGTTGAAATTATTGCAAAGGCGCCAAAGCGCAAAGCGCTTGTTGCCTACCGCCGGGATGTCGAATCCGCAATTTTGGAAACCATCGCGCGGCGGCCCTGCACGCTGCCCGATCTAACAAAAATCCTGGGCCTGCATGTTAATGAGATTAATAAATATCTGAATGTCCTGGAAGCAGATAAAAAAATAAAAGTTGTCAAACAGCAGCGCGGTTTCTTCTATCAATTAAAGCATCAATAAACCTGTCCCATCCTCTTCCCCCTACAGCAGGCCAATCAAAACAGCACGGTCCCGGATAAAATATTTTGCTCTTATGAGCATATTTTCCCTTGACTCTAAGATTTTAAATGTTTGTATTATGCTCAAATGAGCATAACAGGAGATTAATTACGATGCCGCGACCCAAAAAAACCAGATTTGTATCCGGTTATCCGGCCATCGCTGCGTTTGTCCCCCAGGGCATGAGCATCACCGGAGAGGTGTTTATGTCCTTAGAGGAGCTGGAAGCCATCCGGTTGAGTGATTTTGAGCACCTGGATCAGGAAACGGCCGCCAATATGATGGAGGTATCCAGACATACTTATGGCCGGATTCTCACCAGTGCCCGCAGTCTAGTGGCTGAAGCCCTGGTTACCGGCAAATCCCTGAAAATCGAGGGCGGAACATATGAATTCCGCGGTATGGGCCGGGGTCGCCGCAGAAGAGGCGGCCGGCGGCGCGGTGGCTAGCGCATAGAGCGCAAAAATTTTCACTGAACACCGCACCTTATTTTGTTTGCGTTTGCGATGCTACGAATAACGCAATTTCATTAGCTTAAAAGTTGTTCACGCGCTTTTTGAATATCGAACAAAGAATGCAGAAGTAAGAAGTTTTACTCCATTTTTCAATACTTCGACATTCATTATTCCTTGTTCGGTGTTCTGCGGTTCAATCCCGCCTCGTTGGGACTTAAGCTAATGGTGCTGACTAAAAACGAATAACCATTAACCTATAACTTTACTTAAAGGGGAGGTGAGAAATATGCCACAAGGAGATCGAACAGGTCCGCAGGGACAGGGTCCTAAAACCGGAAGAGGCCAGGGGAAATGTGGTCCTAAAGGCGCAACCCCCGCACCGCAAAGACAGGGCGGCACGGGTCGAGGCCAGGGATCAGGCAGAGGTGCCGGCCGGGGCCAGGGCCGCGGATCCGGCCAGGGCACCGGTCGAGGTGGCGGCCAAGGTAGCGGAAAAGGCCGCAGCAGGCGGTCTTAACAAATCAACTAATTAACCATTCAACTAATCAACGACAACTGAAGGAGGTGATATTATGCCAGGTTTTGATCGATCAGGTCCCATGGGTGCCGGTCCCATGACCGGCGGGGCCAGAGGGCGCTGCAACCCGGCCACAGCTGGAACAATTCCCACCTACGCCGGAGGCCACGGGTATGGTCGCGGTCTGGGGTTGAGACGCGGTTTCAGAGGCGGATTCGGCTCCGCTGCGGGCATACAGCGCGGTTATGGCAGGGGTTACGGGTGGTACCCACCCGATGCGGGTCCGGTGTATACGGCGGACGCAGCCGATGAGATGGACATGCTGAAAACCGAGGCGGATTACTTAAAGAAGTCATTGCATGCGATCCAAAAACGAATGCATGAACTGGACAAAGACTCTTCCGAATCGTCTTAGATGGGCCGCAGTGATAGGAATCTACTTAATGATCACAGATATTTGCGCCGGCTTCCAGTTTATTGTCCAGATACTGTCTGACGAGTTCTTCAGGTGTCAACGCAGACGCACCGACGACCACTTTTATGTCATTTTGGGCAAAAAGATCCAGCGCTCTGGCACCCATTCCGCCGGCGATAATAACGTTAGTTCCCAGTTCATGAAGCCATTTGGGCAGCACGCCGGGTTCATGGGGCGGTGGAACGAGGGTTTCTTTATTTTTGATCTCATTGTCTTCAACATCAACCAGCGCAAATTCCTGACAGTGCCCGAAGTGAGCGGTAAGTTTTCCCTCAGCTAATGGTATTGCAAATTTCATAATAAAATCCCTCCAATTCTTTAGAACTGGCTTAAAATCCAGTTCTATCTAAAATTAATGTTCCTCAAAAAGAAAATACAATATTTAAAAAAGTGCCTATAACTCTAACCTATTTGACAGGTTTTCCCAGATTTGCTTGATCGCCTGGCCCACTTTTGATTCGGTATTGTATTCAAAAATGGTTTGGGCCTGGACCATGGCGTTGATGAAAATCGGATCAAAAGGAATTCGGCCTAAACAGGATAACCCTTTTTCTTTGGCGAAGTTTTCAATATCCCGGGTCAGCTCTATATTCAGATCAAACTTATTGACACAAATCATAGCCGGCACCTTAAAATGGTCGGCCAGTTGCGCTACCCGTTCCATATCGTGTTTACCCGAAACAGTGGGTTCGGTGACGATCAGCACGGCAGTGGCGCCGCCGATCGAGGCAATTACCGGGCAGCCCACCCCGGGTGGACCGTCGCTCAGAATCAGCTCCAGATTTTTTTCTTCACCCAGTTTGCGGGCTTCCTGGCGCACCAGGCTGACCAGCTTGCCGGAATTTTCCTGCGCAATCCCCAGCCGCGCATGCACCATGGGACCGAAACGTGTATCTGAAATATACCAATCCCCGCAAGTATTTTCCGGAAAGGCGCTGGCCTTTTCAGGGCAAAGATGAACGCAAACCCCGCAGCCTTCGCACTCGATGGGGTTGACTTCAAAATCATTGCTGATGGCAGTCCAACGGCACAAATCAAGACACGCACCGCATTCGGTACATTTATCCTGATCG
>PVMK01163107.1_pt1 | contig 88872 bp, 76 predicted proteins | sample 1853481 | NCBI WGS metagenome assembly PVMK01 (sample SAMN08533507, study PRJNA380276) | Marine sediment metagenome, whole genome shotgun sequencing project.
GACTCATGAATTCATCGGCCAGCAGTTCGACGCGTACCGGGTCCTCCCGCAGCGAATTCGCATGGTGCAGTACCAGGCGCTTGATCTGCTCCGCCGCGCTGACCGAGTCCATTGCATTCGACATGTCGGCGAGCTCGGACAGATCCGGCCAGATCTGGTTTTTCTCGCCCCAGGCCTTTACGAGACCCGGCAGTCCACCGAAGTAACGGTATAGCAGCGCTTTGCCGATGCCCGCTTCCTTGATGACTTCGTTGACGCCGACGTTGCGAAGGCCGCTGCGCTCGACGACCCGGCCAAACGCGCTGATGATCTCCGCCTCGGTGGCTTCGCGCTTCAGTGCGCCCTTGCCCTTGGTTTCTCGTTGTACTGCCGTTTGCGTCACCGCTTTCCCTGCCCGATCGCTGCTGGCCTCCATCCTAACGGATAAATGTGACCAAATGGTCAACTTTTTCCCCAGCGAGTCTTGACGCGGGCTTGTGATCGCGGGTATAAGATTTGTGACCGGGTGGTCAATTTTTTGGACCCCCCCTGTTTATAACAACTGAGGAGCTTGTGCGTGCTGGAAGCAATCAATCTGAAAAAGGCTTACGGGGACAACGAAGCTCTGAAGGGCCTGGACCTGACAGTCAACAGCGGAGACGTCTATTGTCTGCTCGGCGCTAATGGCGCCGGCAAAACTACGACAATTAATCTATTCCTGAATTTTATCGAACCTACCGGTGGCACGGCCAAGGTCTGCGGAATCGACGTATCCGAACAGCCTCTGGAGACGAAGAAACTGCTCGCTTATATACCGGAGCAGGTCATGCTCTACGGCAACCTTACGGGGATGGAAAATCTCCGTTATTTCTCGCAACTCGGCGGTCACGATTATTCACCGGATGAATATCGAGGGTTCCTGAATCGCGTTGGTCTGCAACCCGACGCAATCGACCAGCGCATCAAAACGTATTCGAAAGGTATGCGTCAAAAGGTTGGCGTGGCCATCGCGCTGGTAAAGCAGGCGAAGGTCCTTCTGCTCGATGAACCGACCTCCGGGCTGGACCCGAAGGCCAGCAATGAATTCTCTCAGCTCCTGCTGCAACTCAAGGCGGACGGTGCCGCAATTTTGATGGCGACCCATGACCTGTTCCGCGCCAAAGAAACAGGAACCCGGATCGGGATCATGAATGAGGGTCGTCTTGTCCGGGAACTCAGTACCGATGAAGTATCGCACGCCGATGTCGAGCGAATCTATCTCGAACATATGCATGCCGGCGACCAATATTCACAAAAAGTCGCGTAACAAACAGACCAGCGCAAGGTAATCAATATGATCGGTTCAATTGCACGCAAAGAATTTTCTGAAATCGTCCGAGACGGTCGATTCAAATGGACTGCGGGCATCATGGTACTGCTGTTGCTGACCGCTATTCTGGCTGGATATCAGAAATACAACAGCCTCATGAATATTCAGCGGTTGGCGCAGGGTGAAAGCAACGAGCAATGGCTGCAGCAGGGCGACAAAAACCCGCATTCGGCGGCGCACTATGGCAACTACGCATTCAAACCAGCCGGTCCGCTGGCATTCTTTGACAACGGCATCAACAGCTACACCGGCACCCTGGTTTTCATGGAGGCGCACAGGCAGAATTTCGCAACCGGCAGGCCAGCGACCGACCGAAGTGCAATCGGCCGTTTCGGTGACCTGAACGGTGCAATGATTCTGCAGTTACTGATGCCGTTGCTGATTATTTTCCTGGGTTTTACGGCTTTTTCCGGCGAACGCGAAAGCGGTACGTTGCGCCAGGTCATGAGTATGGGCGTGACTAACCGACAACTGCTCTGGGGCAAGGCTCTAGGGATTGCGGTTGCGGTCCTTATCGTCGTTGTACCCTGTGTGTTGGTCGGGGTTATCGCGCTGTCGATGACGGAATTGCACATAGTAGGCGAAGGCACGGGAACACGCATTGCGCTGATGGCGGTTGCCTACTTACTGTATGGCGCGGTGTTCCTGTTCCTGACACTCGCGGTGTCGGCATGGTCGAGAAATGCACGCACAGCTCTGATGATCATGGTTGGTTTTTGGGCTTTCACCGGGTTTCTTGCACCCAAAGCCGCGAGCGAAATTTCCAAGGTGGTGCATCCGACACCGGCCTTCGGCCAATGGATGGCCGACATGAGCGCGCATAAGCTGCGGGGCTTTGACGGCGTTCCACCATTTGTGCGATTCAACGAATACACCAAGGAATTATTTAAACAGTACAACGTCGACAAAGTTGCGGATTTACCTGTCTATTTCGTCGCGGTGCGTCTGCAGAAACTGGAAGAATACGATTATCCGGTATTCGACGAACATTATGGCCGGGTGCGCGCTTCGTATAACGACCAACGCCGACTGCAGGATGGGATCGGCATTTTTGCTCCCACGCTGCCGCTGCGTTCAATTTCAATGGGCTTATCAGGCACGGATCTGATTCAACACGTGAAGTTTATGGATGATGCAGAGGCGTTTCGCCGCAATATGGTCGTTAAGATGAATGACTATTTATCCAAGGCAGCGGTAAACCTCAATGCGAGCTTTAGTGCGAGTAATTATATGATTGCTGATGAAGCGGTTTTTGCAATTATTCCACCATTCGAATTCGAGCCACCGGCGCTGGACGAAGTAGTCGCTGAGCACCGGAGTAATTTCGTCGCACTATTATTGTGGTTCGCTGCATCCATCGGCTTGGCATTGCTCGCTGTCAATCGAATGAGCGTGGAGAGAAGCTGATGATCAAATTAATGATTTCGCACGAATCCCGGCAACTTTTCCGCTCGGGTGCGCTGTGGTCTGTACTGGGCCTCGTGGTTGGCGCCATTGTATTTGCCGCGTGGGCCGGTGGGCGTTCGATTGACCGCCAGGTCAATGGCGCACAGGCAGCTGCGCAATTCGAAGACGGTCGGCGGGCGCATATGCGGGCGGGTGCCGAAAAATACGAAGCCCAGGTCATTGCCGAGGGCGGGGAATACCAGTTTGCAACCGTCCGGCATGCACCGGGCAAAGGTCCGCCGCAGGGTACGAACGCCGGGGCAGTGGGCGCCGAAACATCCAAGTACGTGAACCTGCCGCCGACCGGACTGGCCGCGTTGTCGGTAGGGCAGAGTGACATACAGCTTAACTATCTGCCGGTGTCGATGGCTACGACGCTGGCTGTAACCAAGCATCTCGAACTGGAGAACCCGGTCAACCTGATGACGGGTTCGTTCGACATCGCCTTCGTTGTGATCTTTTTATTGCCAATATTTATTCTCGCAATGAGTTATGACCTCTTATCGAGCGAAAAAGAACGGGGCACACTGGCGATGATCCTGGCCCACCCAATCTCGCTGCAGGAATTGTTGGCCTCTAAGATTATTGCCCGCGCCGGGCTGATGCTCGCAGTCGTGTTATCGCTGGGGTTGCTTGCCCTGTTTACCGTCGGCACAAATCTGGGATCGGTGGACACCTGGGCGCGCTTTGGCCTGTGGATGCTCGCAACTTTGCTGTATGCGCTGTTCTGGTTTTCGATGGCTGTCATGGTCAACGTCTATGGCAAGAACTCAGCGACCAACGGCACCGTTTTGGCCGGCATCTGGCTGGTGCTGGTAGTCATCGTTCCGACACTGGTCAGCATAGTTGCCACCGTGGTCTACCCGGCGCCGTCACGCATGGAGCTGACGATCGCCGCCCGTGAGGCGCAGACGGATGCGGAAAAGAACTACATGTCCAAGCTCGACGAGTACTACTACGACCACCTTGAAATCGTGCCGGAGGGCGATGAAAAAGCGATGGACTTCCTGACCCTCGCGCTCGCAAATGGAAACTCGATCGAAAAAGCCGTACGTCCGCTTTACGACGAGTTTCAGATGCAACTGAACCGGCAGGAGCGTCTGGTGCAGCGGTTCCAGTTCATTTCACCGGCAATCATGATGCAGCTTGCCCTGAATGAAATCTCGGGAACCGGCGCCGATCGCTACGAGCATTTTCTGGAGCAGGTGTATGACTTCCACGACCAGTGGAAAGACTACTTCAGCGTCAAGTTTCTGGAACGTTACCCGCTGAAACCAGCCGATTACAATGAATTTCCCGAGTTTAACTACCAGGAGCAACCTTTCGCGGCAGTGATGGCGCGGTTGATTCCCTCATTGCTCGGGATGTTTATCCTGCTGGCCGGCGTCATGCTGATTCCCGTTTCTGGCGCTGCGCCACTACGAGGTCGCGGCCCGCTAAGATTTTGTTATGTATGGCTTTATCGGGTTCTCTGCAGAGAAGGCTTGGCCCTGCGAGCGCACAAAAGAATTACAAGCAAAACTAAAGCCTGCTATCTTTCGTCCTGACTCGAATACCAATAATGGAGACCTAGCAATGCAGCTAAAGGCCATACCCCTTGCACTGTTTCTGATCACGAGCTTTGCGATCGCAACCCCGGCATTTGCGGAGACGTCGCCCGAGGACGCCTATGATTACCGGCACGCCGTCATGGAATCCCTGGGCAGCCATGCGCACGCGTTCTTTCTGATCTTCGCTGGAAAAGTCGATCAGCGGGATCAGATGGCGACCCACGCAGATGCAATTGCTGCAGTTGGTGCCGAAATCAGTACGTTGTTCCCACCCGGATCGAGCGTAGACGATTCCCATGCGCTGCCGCTGATTTGGGAAGAGCCGGAGCAATTCAGCGAAGTAGTGGAGAATGCCGAAACCGCAACTGCCGGCTTTGCGGCGGCTGTCGCCACTGGCGACCAGAAAACCATCGCAGCGGGCTTCAAGGCGCTCGGTGAGGCCTGTAAGGGCTGCCATGATCGCTACCGTGCGGACGATGACCATGACCACGACTAGCGGCGATGTTTCGATACATCGGATTCGTGCTGCTGGCAGGCCTGTTGGCAGCGTCACCGGTATGGGCAGATACGACTGAGGAACAGCTCGCGCGCGGCGAATACCTGGTCCATGCGGCCGGGTGCATCACTTGTCATTCCGACTCCTCCGACAAAATTCCGCCGTTTGCCGGTGGCCGCGAACTGGAAACACCTTTCGGCACTTTTTACCCGCCGAATATCACGCCGGACGCGGAGACGGGAATCGGCAACTGGACCGACAGCGAGTTCCTCACTGCGTTTTGGGACGGTCTGAGCCCCAGGCAGCAGGACTATTACCCGGCCTTTCCGTACACGTCTTACAGCGGCATAAATGCCGAAGATCTGCTAGCAATCAAGGCCTATCTGTTCAGCCTGGACCCGGTGAATCAGCCAAACCGCCAACACGTCCTGCCGTGGTACCTGTCGGAACGCGGGCTCATCGGCCCGTGGAAAACTTTGTTTTTCCGGGGCGGGCGCTACGAGCCCGACCCGCAGCGCTCCGACGAGTGGAACCGGGGCGCTTACCTGGTGCGTCATCTGGCTCACTGTGGCGAATGCCATACGCCACGTAACTTCCTCGGAGCGTCGCGCAAGGGTCAGGAACTGACCGGCGGCGGGCCGGGGGCATACGGTGACAGCGCGCCCAATATTACGCCCGATCCGGAACACGGTATCGGAGATTGGTCCAAGAGAGATCTCGATTTTTTGCTCGAATTCGGCATGTTGCCGAACGGCGACTTCGCCGGCGACAGCATGTCCGACGTCATCGAGGACAGTACCAGCCACCTGACGCCGGAGGACCGCAGAGCAATTGCGGTTTATATTCAGTCTCTGCCGCCGCTGGCCGAGCGGGGCTCCGACTAGCGGCCAAGGTCCCGAATAGCAACCCGGCCGGCTTCAGGTACAAACCGAAAGCTGCGAAAGTTAGCCAATCCATCTGAACAACATCGACGGTACCGAAAATGCACACCGACGGCACGCGACACTGGGGAAACAATGAGTCCGGTTGTTGCACCCATTTTTTCAGGGAATTACAGGCGGCCGGGCTCACGGTCGTTTTGATTGCCAGTTTAATCAGCGGCTGCGATTCGGGGCAGGAGCAGGTCATGGAAATAAAACGCACACCAGAAGAACGGTTTGAGAACCTGCCAGGCTACGACTACGAACCTCATTACATCGAAGTACCCGATGAACGCTTTGGCCCGTTGCGCATGCATTACATCGACGAAGGCAATCCGGCGGCCCCGATCATTTTGCTAACGCCAACCCAGGGCAGCTGGGTGTACCTGTATCGCAATATGATCCCGATGTTGGTTGATGCCGGCTACCGGGTCGTCGCGCCAGACTACATCGGGTTTGGGCGATCGGACAAACTGGCCGCCGATGAAGACTATTCGTTCCAACGGCACATCGACTGGCTGAAGTCATTTATGCAACAGCTGGGCATCGAAAACGCTACTGGTTTTCTGCTTGACTGGGGAGGATTCTTTGGTTTGCGGCTGGCCGCCGAAGAACCGCAATATTTCAGCCGGCTGGTGCTGCTGAACACGCACCTGCCAACCGGCGACCCATCCGAGGGCCACAAGTGGTTCCGAAAATGGCGCGCCGAGATGTTGTCCCGGCCCGTGTTCCCGCAGGGTGACATGGTCAATGATGGTGTAGTAGTCAAACTGCAGCCGGAAATTATCGCTGCGTACGATGCGCCGTATCCGGATGAAAGTTATAAGACCGGCCCGCGGCGCTTCCCGATGATTCTTCCAATCGAACTCGACGATCCTGCCCGGCCGGCGAATCTCGCGGCCTGGGAGAAACTCGCCGACTGGCAAAAGCCGACTCTGACCTTATTCAGCGCGTCATTCAATAACACCGCCATGGGCCCAGCGAAGCTGCTGCAACATATTCCCGGAACGCAAGGGCAGCCGCATGCCGGAATCGAAAACGCGAGCTTTTATAGCGTTGAAGATCAGCCGGAGGAACTGGCTCGTCACGTCGTCGCATTCATCGAGCAGTAGAGCGCGAAGTAGCACGCTGAAAAACGCTCGACGGCGTGTTGGGTTACAGGTGGAACCTTCAGGACCGCCGCTTTCAGATACCGATCTTGCCCAGTGTGTCGATGATCGATTCCACTACGGCAGCAATGCGGGGATGATCGGCTTCAAAATCGACCGCCGACTGCTCGAGCTGCTCGCGAATCGAGCGGTGCCGATCGTCCGACACCTGGCCGGTGCCGACGGCCTCATCGATCTCTGCTGCTGTGCGCCGTAGTAATTCTTTCGACGCCTCGTCGGCCGAATCCGCAGCATGCAGTTCCTGGCGAAGATCGTTGATCAGTTGCTGAAGCTTGTTCTGGTCCATTGCGTAAAAATCAGGATTCGGCTGACGACAACTCATTCCGAGACCGGTGAAATGGCATTGTCGCATAAAAAATAGTGTTCATTTCCAGGCTTAGCCGTTGGTCCGTGACAATCGCTTCGTCGGCCAAGACCGATTAGCAATGATTATCTGGGCCGACGCTAATCGTTGGAACTGCTACACTGCCACCGATCGTCACCGGGTCAGTGCAGAAAAACAGAAATGTCGAAACTCGAGATATTCAGCAATGAGGGCTGCCCGTTCGCCCAACGCACGCGGATGGTGCTGATTGAAAAAGGCATCGAATTCTCACTGACGGAAATCAATCTCAGCAAAAAACCGGAAGGCTGGGAGAAGATTTCGCCGTACGGCAAGGTACCACTGCTTCGACACGACGGCGCGACGATATTCGAATCAGCGATCATCAACGAATACCTTGACGAAACATTTCCCGATCCGCCACTGATGCCGGCGGATCCGGTTGGCCGGGCGCAAGTGCGGATCTGGATCGACTACTGCACGAACCGCTACCTGCCAGCGGTTCACCAGCTCAGAGTAAATCATGATGACCCGGCAAAGTTGCAGCAGAGCCTTGAAAAACTGAAAGAATTGTTTCTGTTCATGGAACACGAGGGCTTGCGAAAACTGAGCTCGGGGCCTTACTGGATGGGCGAACGGCCTACCCTGGTTGATTTTCATTTCATGGCGTTTCTCGTGCGCTTCCCGTGCTATGAGGAAATCTTAGGCGCAGAAATCCCGGCGGAATGCACGCGGTTCCGGGCCTGGTTGGCGGCGATGCGCGAGCGACCGAGCGTCCAAGACACGACTCTGGACCTCGACCAATACCTTGCGGCCTTCCGCAAACGCCTGAAATCAGCCTAAAACGGGTTGCTGGCAGCTTCAACGCTTGCGGGAGTCCCGGCCACCGGATCCGCTGCCCGCCGCAGCTGTGGAACCGTGATGTATCTCACTGTTGGACAGAGCCAAAGAATCTAGGCTGGCGCAACAGGTTCAACCCCTGAACCCAAGCGAGATATTGGTCTGTCCTCATGCCCGTTAGCCCTATCGTCGTGTCCGCCCTGATCGCCGGCCCGCTGGCTTTTATCTTCGGCTGGCTGATCTGCAAGGCATACTTCAGCTGGGATGGTCACCAACCCAGCTCTCGGACTCGCAAGAAAGGGACCAAGCGGGACAAGTTCAGCATGACCGGAAAGGTGCGTGCGCTGGAATCTGCCGTCCTCGAACATGCGGCCATCGAAAAGGCGACCCGCAGGCGCGTGGTGGGACTTAAGGCAAGGCTATCGGAAAAAGACGAAGCGGTCGCTGGCATCCAAGAGGAACTGATCGGCCTGAAACGCGATCTGGCCGGCCGTGATCAGACGATCGAAAGTCTCCGCCGCAGCGGCAACAGTTCCGAGGCAACGCACAGTGAAGTCGAGAGCGAACTGATTGTCTTGCGCGCCGAACGTGACGAATTTCTGTCACAGATCAAGCACCTGGAAATACGTTTGGAGAATCTCGACTCGGACGACATGCAGGAACCGGTTGCTGAGTTCGACGATGGAGATACATCGCAGGAGGACCTGCAAGAAGCACGCGGAATGCTGTCGAGACGCAATGGCGAGATTTTTGATTTACGCCAGGGCTTGCACGAGCGCGACGATCGAATCAAACAACTCAAGCACAAACTGAAGGAATGGGACGAGCGAGTCAAACCGCTGTCAGAGCAATTCCAGCAGCAGCGCAGTATGATCGAGGAACTTCGCGAACAGCTAAAAGCAGCGACTGAACCCCCGCCGGCCGAACGCCGGCCCAGCCAGGAACCTATTGATGATCTGCAGCTGATCTGCGGGATTGGCCCGACTCTACAGCGCAAGCTGCATGAACAAAAAATTGCCCGCTTCCAGCAGCTTGCTGAGCTGTCAGAAACCGAGTTGATGCAACTAGCTGATGCGATTGGCGTCGGAATCGGTCGCGTGCAGCGGGATGAATGGGTTCGCCAAGCCAAACAATTGCAAGATCAGAAATACCGTCGAAGCGCCTGATCACGCTTCGGCACTCGTACGGCTGCGGCTATACCTCGAATACCGACCCTGCCGGTACGGATCCATCGGTGCGCCGGTCGATCTCCTTCTTGGTTTCCGAGTACTGGCTCCGGTTGTCGGACAAGCCGACCCAGGTTTTGGGCGACTCCAGGTACTTCGGATGGTTCTTTTCCGTGTACGCAAGGATATCAGCAGGCAGTTCAGCCGCCCCGCCGAGCAATTTGTAAGCGTGGCTGTGAAAAACCATCGATCCGGGCCGGTCACCCATCTCCATGAACGGTAACCACTGCGACATGCGGCCCCATGAAGTTACGCACGACGCAGACGTCACAGCCGGATCCAGGACTTCGCTGAGACGACCGCTTATGCCCCACAGTTCGGCTGACTGGTACATGTCGTGAGCGGAATGCACCGGGTAGTCGGCTCTCGGCATCAACGACTCCTGGAACTTGAAAAAACTAACCCGGAATACAAGATCGTCGCCGTAAATTTCATATGGGCGGGGAAACGCAAACGGCCCACCTTCGGTGGTATAGAAACGGTTGACCGGATCATTGAGAATATGCAGGACTTCAACCCGCTGCCCGGTGAATGGATTGTCCCATTCGGAAATTACTTCGCCACTGACCGGGTCCATGTAATACAGCAACTCACGGTGGTAGAAACGCCAGCCGTCATCGACTTTCTCCACGTGGCTCGCACCGATCCCGTAGCTCTTGAACAATAGCCTGTTGCCGACCCCCGGGACCCAAGACCATACGGTTCCCGGAAATCCGCCTATGACATCTTTGCCGGATAAATCAGCCTGGAGTTTGATCAACGCTTTCAGGTTGTCTTCCGGATCATCGAGATCCAGCGCCATGGCCGTCTCGGCCTTGCTCGTGCCGGCCTGCAGCCCAGCCGCCAGCCCCGCTGCACCCCCCACGCCGGCCAGTACAGCCCTGCGGGTCAAGCCGCCCTGCGGCACACGGTTCACATTTGCCTTTGCCATTCCCCTGCTCCTCATCTAAGACTTACGTCAACTATCGTTCTGTGGCCGGGCTGCCGCAGCTAAATCCACCTGAACATTGCGCGGCACTATCCCGTAATGATCGAATTCCATCGTGTAAGCGCCCTCGCCTCCGGTCAGTGATTTAAGCGTCGTCTGATAATCACCTAACTCGGCGACCGGTACCTCGGCAGAAATCTTTATCTGATTGCCACTCAAAGAATCGTTGCCGCTGATGCGCCCGCGTACACCCGACAAGTGTCCGGTAACATCGCCGACACAATCACCCGGAGCGGTAACCTCAACCCGCGCGATTGGCTCTAGTACGATGGGTTTGGCTTTGTCGATGGCATCCAGAAATGCTTTCTTACCGGCTGCCACGAATGCGACTTCCTTCGAATCGACTGGATGGTACTTGCCGTCATAGACAATCACGCGAACATCCTGCAGCGGATACCCCGCCACCGCGCCCTCGTTCAGGACCTGTCGCACCCCTTTTTCGACGGCCGGTATGAACTGACTCGGTATCGACCCGCCGACCACCTTATTGACGAACTCAAAGCCGGAGTCCCGGCTCAGCGGCTCGACCTTCAGATACACCTCGCCGAATTGTCCTGCCCCGCCCGTCTGCTTCTTGTGGCGGCAATGGCCTTCAGCCGGCCGGGTAACCGTCTCACGGTAGGCAATCTTTGGTAGGTGGGTGTTGACCTCGACATTGAATTCCTCCCGCATTCGCTCCAGCACCAGGCGCAGATGCAGCTCACCCATACCGCGTAAAACCGTCTCATTCGATTGAGCATTGAACTCGATCCTGAGACTTGGATCCTCCGCTGCAAGTTTGTGCAAAGCATCCGAGAGTTTTTTCTCGTCCCCGCGCCGCGTCAACTCCAGTGCGACGCCGTGCATCGGCGGCGGCAAAGTCAATGAACGCAGATGAAACTGATCTTCTTCGTGGCTGGAATGGATTACGGAATCGAACTGAATTTCGTCAACCTTCGAAACTGCGCAAATGTCACCGGGCACGGCACTGGCGATTTCAATACTGTCCTTCCCCTGCAGTCGATAAAAATGTGCAAGCTTGAACCCTTTGCGCCGGTCCCCGATAAATATCTGGTCGCCGGTTTTGACCCGGCCCTGGTGCACCCGGAATACCCCCATACGGCCTATGTAGGGGTCGACATTGACCTTGAATACGTGGCCGATGAAAGCCGCGTCGTCATCCGCCGTTACTTCGACCGGTTCTTGGGCGCCCGGTTCGCCCTTAAGAAACTCTGGTGGATTCCCTTCTGCCGGATTTGGCATCAACTGGCCGAATACGTTCAGCAGCTGGCGGATACCGGCTCCGGTTTCGGCAGATACAAAGCAGATCGGCACCAGATGCCCTGCCCGCAGGGCGCGCTCGAAGGGATCGTGCAGTTGCTCTATGCCGAGCTCTTCGCCTTGCTCGAGATACAGCTCCATCAGCTCGTCATCGAGCTCGACGATTTGGTCAACCATTTCCGTGTGGGCTGCCTCGATCGAGGCGAAATCCGGTGTGGCGTCCGACAGTGTGAAAAAGCAATCGGCCACCGCCTTGCCACCATCGGTGGGAAGGTTCAGGGGCAGGCACTGCTTGCCAAACGTGTCGCGTATTTGCCTCAACAAGCCATGCAAATCGGTATCTGGCGCGTCAATTTTGTTAATGATGATGATGCGGCACAGGTGACGGTCGGCCGCAAAATCCATCATCTTCTGGGTCACCAATTCAATCCCGGTCTCAGCGTTAATCACGACCGCCGCTGTTTCGACAGCCGGCAACACGCTCATGGCTCGACCCGCGAAATCAGGATATCCGGGTGTGTCGAGAATGTTCATGTAATGCCCGTCATGCTCGAGGTGCATGACAGCGGGTTCCAGAGAATGCTGCAGCCGTTTTTCCTGCGGGGTGAAATCAGCAGTGGTGGTGCCCTTTGCTATGTCGCCGGCCGATTCGATTGCGCCTGCCTGGACCAGCAATGCTTCAACGAGTGTTGTTTTACCGGCCCCCGCGTGACCGACGAGTGCAATGTTCCGAATCTGTTCCGTGGTATGGAGCTTTTGCGATGCAACCACGATGACCCCCTTTTTGTTTTCCGATTCGTCGTTGGGAGGGCCGCTCAGGACCTCCGCGGCTCAGCTAACTATAGCAGAGGGAAGCCGCCTGCGGCCGGCTCAGATTGCCGGTAGACCGTGGATCTATCCGCTTGCCGGCAGGGGTTAACGCGAGGGTACAGGATGCAGTGGCGGGATCAGGCAGCCACTGGGTGCGTCAGGGATTTAGCGGCACCTTTGGCATCGACCGTGTTCAGCGTGACTGGCCGCCTCCAGACTCGATGTACATATTCCAGGACCTTGAGCGAACGGTCCAGATCCAGACCGCGCCCATCTGTCTCGTGCTCGTGGTGCAGTTGCAGACCACCGTCGGAACCGACCTCAACGGCCAACACGGCCGGCGCTCCAAAATTGTATTTCGGCGCCAGTACGGAATCCCGTAGGGCATTGATATCTGGTTTGGCTACCGTGACGGTTCCGTCTTTACTGACATCATAATTGAACAAGTCCAATTCTTCCGCTAAGTCCTCGGTCAGGTGATTTCGAACAAAACTAAAGTCGTCGTCCTGGGCGCGAATTTCGTACGCCGCTTCCATTCCCTTGTCTTCGATAATTTTTTCCCACAGCGAAAACCCCAGGTGGTAAGGATTTACCTGCAACGACACCTGGTTTTCTGCCGCGTGCGGCCGCACGACATCTGAATGTGTTTTGATCGCATCGAGGTAATCACTTTGGGGCAACCAATCCGCTTCGCGCAGCAAGCGAGCATGCCAATAAGATGCCCAGCCCTCATTCATGATCTGGCACGCGAACACCGGATAAAAATAAAACGACTCCTCGCGAACGGCGAGGAAAATGTCGCGCTCCCAGTCTTCGAGTTCAGGCGCGTAATTCGCAATAAACCAAAGCAGGTCCCGCTCCGGATTGGGGGGCACTGGCGCGCGCACCTGTGTCTCCATTTTGCCTGCTGGCTCCTCATTGCCGGGCAGGGAATGGAATCGTTCTCGAAACGCGTCATATTCGCCCGGGGCGCTTTGCTCCAGATATTCCGGGTACTTCTCGCGCGGGAGGCCCTTGAATACATCGATGTGCGCCTCGAGCGCCAACGCGGCGTCGAGAATCTTCTCGACCCGCTCCTGCCCGTGCTCCTCAATGGCCGAGCCAATCTGCCGTGCGTGGGCTGCAGCTTGTTCGACAATCCGAAAACCGCCTTCTTCCTGACTGCGGCGGAAGAGTGCGTTGTTTTTGGAAAAATCCGCATGGCCCAGCACGTGAGCCGTGACCAGCGTGTTTTCCTGCAGACTGTTGTTTTTCGCCAGATACGCCCGGCCAGGATTACCGGGAAACACCACCTCGAACAACCGAGAGTGTCCCATCCGATGTTGGACTAGTTGATAAACGTAACGAACCCCGAATGACCAGTGCGGCATTCGGACGGGCAAGCCGTAAACAGCAATCTCCATCATGAAGCTGTCGGGTACTTCTTCGAAGTGCACCGGGAAATAATCGAGGCCGAGGTCCTGGGCGAGCACCTCGAGCTTGCGGCCGTAGCTTGCCAGTGTTTCCCCCATGATCTGTTCCGGCTTAGCGTGCGCCCCCGCTATCTACGCGGCCTTGCTTGCCGAATGATCCTGGAAAAACGCGCGAATGGCGTCCCAGACGGTATTGTCGCTGGTCAGGGCATAGCTGCCGGTCTCCGCGCCAGTCACGGCGAGATCCTTGAACAGCGCCGCCGTCTCGGTTTCCAGTGCCCGATCCGCGGAGGCTGGCGTTTCCACGTAACCCAGATAGTTGGCGATCGAGGCTAGCTTGGTCAATGCAGTTGCCGCGCGATCGTGGTCATCACGAAAATTCTCGCCATCCGAGGCATAGAACAGATAAATATTGAAGCGCGACGGATCGTAACGCTCCGAAACGATCTGTTCGGCCGCGTTGAAAGCCGAAGATGCGACCGTGCCGCCGGAACCGCGCACTTGGAAAAATTCTTCTTCGTCGAATTCCCAGGCCTTTACGGTATGCGCGATGAACACCGGCTCGATGCGCGTATACTGGCGACGCAGTCCCTGCACAACCCAGAAAAAGAAGGTTTTCGCCAGCTGCCGGTCACGTTCACGCATGCTCGACGACACGTCCATGGCAAAGATCACCACGGCCTGGGTCGTGGGCCGCTCCCGCATCACCAGTTGCCTGTATCTCAGATCCTCATTGACGAACATCGGACCGTCGGGATTAATGGCGCGACGCTTGATCGATTCTTTCATCGATCGGCGGCGGTCGAGACGCGAACGGGCGCCGCGTTTATCCCAGCCCTCCCGGGTGTAAGCGTTTTCCTGGGTTGCCCCTTCCTTGGTCTGCAGGTTCGGGAGTTTCAGCTCCTCCCACAACCAGTCAACGATATCGTCAACTTTGAGTTCCAGCACAAACTCGTAACCGCCGTCTTCGTTGCCGCCCTCACCCTTCGCGCCGCCTTTGCCCTTTTTTGTCGGCTTGGCCAGCACGTCACCAGGTTTGGCCTCACCCTGACCGGCACCATTGCCTTCCTTGGACTCGTGTAAACGAAAGCGAAAATGCTCGAGGAATTTGACCGGTACCTTGACGGAACGATTGCCGTTACTACCGAGCACGCCGGAGCTGGAAATCAGTTCGGGGAGCTTCTCCTGGACCGCCTTCCGTATTTTCTCGTTGTGCCGCAACCAGTCCCTGGCGCCGCGCGAGAACAAGTCGTACCACCTCCCATCACCTTCCCCACAACCCGAAAAGGTTGACTGCAAGCTCGTTTTTTTATTTTGATCAGCCATCAAACTCATTCCCGTGTGTGAGACTTACTCCTGCGAAAGCAAGGTAGTCACGTAACTCAGCGCTTCCATGGCACTGTGTTCGTCGTAACCGTATTCGCGCACCAGGCGCTCCTGGACTGCCGAGATCTTTTGCTCCGCGTCCTCATCCGGCCGCGCTGCCGAAGTAACCAGCCGCAGCACATCGCGTCGCTCCTCGAACAGGTACTGCTCGATTGCTTCGTGCAGCCGCGAGTGACTGTCCAGCGTAAATTTTTCGCCGGCCTTGAACGACATCATCGCCTTACGCACAACCTCCTGCCGGAACGAGCTCTTGCCAGACTCGGAAATCTTGATCTTTTCCTCGACCTGACGCAAAAAACGCTCGTCAGCGGGGCGGCCCTCGCCGGTAATCGGGTCGGTCACTTCGCGTTGATCCAGCGACGCTTCAACCTCATCAAGGTATTTCTCCAGCAATTGTTGGGCCTCGCTTTCGAACGAGGCAAACAGAGCGCGGTGCACGTCTTCTTTGACCCACCGGTTGTAGAAGTCTTTGCGCGCCAATACCAGAAAGTCGACCCATTGCTTCTTCTGCGATGCATCCATGCGCGCATCGCTCTCAATGTTGTCCTTTAGCGCCAACAACATTTCCATACTGGTCAGGCTGCGAGCATCGCTGCGGGTGATTGCGTTGGAGATCGAGTTGATGACGAAGCGCGGGCTGACTCCAGTCAGACCTTCTTCGGATGATTCCGCCTTTATACGATCAACCTCGTTGATAGAAAATCCCTCGACATCTTCACTGGCGTAAAGGCGCAGCTTCTTCGTCAGGTCCAGTCCCTCTCGCTCTGGATTCTCAAGCCGTGTTAACAGCGCAAATACCGAAGCCAGGTTCAGCACATGCGGATCCAGATGTACCTCGCGGAACGCAGGCGCATTTGAAACCAGCTTGCTGTAAATTCTCGATTCGTCCTTGTAGGACAGTGTGTACGGTACCTTGACGATAACCATGCGATCCAGAAGCGCCTCGTTTTCTTTCTCCTGGAGAAACTTGTTGAACTCGGCGAGATTCGTGTGCGCCAGGATGGTCTCATCCAGGTGGATTAACGGGAAGCGTGACACCTTGACGTTTTTCTCCTGGGTCAACGTCAACAGCAGGTACAGGAATTCACGCTTGACCTTGAGAATCTCGATCATCTCGAGCACACCGCGGCTGGCCGAATAGACCGCGCCGGACCATGACCAGGCACGCGGGTCGCCTTCGTCGCCGACATCGGCGACTTTTGACAGATCGACCGAGCCTACCAGGTCGGCAATATCGGCAGTTGTCGGGTCGTGTGGAGCATAGGTGCCGATACCAACGCGTGCGGCTTCGGACAGGAATACCCTTTCGACCGGAAATCGCATGAAATCGCCTTCGAATTCGTCGTCAAGCCGAGCCTGGCTGTACGGGCTCAATTCACCGGCGGTATCGACCCCGTAAGTCTTGCGAAAATTGGCGCGCATGCTGGCCGGAACCAGATTCAGCGGCGACTCGTGCAGCGGTGAGCCGCCGAGCGCATAGAGGGCTCCCTCGTCGGTATGACTGTATTCCTCTAAAGCCCGCTTCAGCAGGATCACCATCGTGGACTTTCCGCCCGATGGCGGACCCAGCAATAAAAGCAAACGCCTGCCAACATCGGAACCGGCGCTGGCGGCTTTGAAATATTCAACAACGCGATCTAACGCGTTATCGATACCGAATAAATCTTCGGTAAACAGTTCGGTCGGAACAGTGGATTCTGAGTCTTCAACGCGGCGCTTATTGCGGTACCAACACAACATATCGAAAATGTATTGGTGACTGACGCGCGTGTAACGACGGGGATTGGAAGGAACAATCTCGCTGAGAAAATCGGCGAAGGTCCCGCTCCAGCGCGCGGCCTTGTGTTCTGAAGCAAATGCGTTCAAATCCTCTATAAAGGTGAGGGTTCTTTGATTGCCCGTATCCTGGTTCTTATCAGGTACGACTCGCATGTTCAATCTCCTCAGGTCCGCGAAGGTTTCTCAGCCCGTCGGTTTATTGTTGCTTTTATTTTTCGTGTGTTGAGATGCCCCCTTACCCCTATGCTGCAAAAATTAATGACTCAGTGCTTTCCCGGTACCGGGTCCGCTGTCAGACTCCCCTTTGGGGGATTCCAAGTCTGTGAGAACGGTCACAATACTCGCATCTTTTGAACATAATTTCTCGCTAATTCGGGGCCTGGAAGGCAGATCACGGGGGGTTGGATGCTGTCGCGCTGCATGTGCTAAAGCGCCCAAAACCCGTGTCACACCGAACCTGGTCACAGACGCAGCAGCGCGAAACCTTTTATATATAAAGGCTTCGAGTGGCGGAGGCGACCGCCGCATCAGCCAAGACCTCAATTCCGTAGCGGTTTGTCGACCGTCACTCGGCCCGACTGCGCCACACCGGTGAGCCAAACTCATTTAACCTAATGCCAGCTTGCTAAAATCCCAATCCAATAAAAAGAATCTGACCGTTACCCCGGTGTATACCTACCCTTATCCCCGACCCGCAGTAAGCGTGGACATCGCGTTGCTGACCGGACGTACGTCACCGCGACGTATTTTGCTGATCCGCAGGAAAAACCTACCGTTTCAGGGTCAGTGGGCCTTACCCGGCGGATTCGTTGATCAGGATGAAGACCTGGAACCGGCTGCTCAGCGCGAACTGGCCGAAGAAACCGGGATCACCGGGCTGAGGCTGACCCAAATGCAAACCTTCGGCAAGCCGGGCCGGGATCCGCGCGGCCATACTGTATCGATCGTGTACCTGTCAGTGCTCGATTCCGAGCCGGATGGACTCCGCGCAGGTAGTGATGCGGCAGAAGCGCGTTGGTTCAGCACTGACGCTTTGCCCACGCTGGCATTCGATCACTCAAATATTATTTCTGTAGCACTTAAGCGCGCCGAACGGGACAGCTAGGACGGCCAGAGCAGAATCAAGCTGCACGCTACTCGTCACGCAATGCTTCCAATGGATCGAGCCCGGATGCTTGGATCGCCGGCAACACACCGGCCATCAGGCCTATAAGGATCGCGACGCCTTCGGCAAACAGCACATACGGTAGCGAAAGACTGACCGGCAGCGCCGGCATCACCAAGCCGAGTAATTCAAGGCCGCCGCCGCCGATGAGCAGACCCCCCAGACCGCCCAATCCGGCCAGCAACACAGATTCACCTAAAAACAGCCATTGAATCTGCTTTCGTTGCGCACCAACAGCGCCTAGTAACCCGATTTCCGACGTGCGCTCGCGGACGGCAATCGTCATGATCGTAAATATTCCGACGCCGCCGACCAGCAGTGAAATGCCGCCCAGTGCACCGACCGCAAAGGTAACGACGTCCAAAATCGAGCCGAGCACATCCAGCATTTGTTCTTGCGATGTGATCGTAAAATCCTCACCGCCATGTCTCGCCATCATTAACCGATGGATTCCTGCCTTCACCTCGTCAACCGACGCAGCCTCATCGTAGAGTACGTCGATCTCGAACAGGCTATCGCGGTTGAACAATGCCAATGAACGGGCAGCAGGTATGTACACGGCGTCGTCCAGATCGATACCCAGCATGTTGCCTTTCGATTCCATGATGCCGACGACCCGATAGCGGTCGCCGCCGATACGAATGCGGGCACCGAGCGGATTTTCTGATCGAAACAGTTCATTTCGAAGCGTGCTGCCAAGAACTGCGAGTGCGCGTGGCGCTTGCGGATCATCCGGCGGCAGAAATTCGCCGGCTCCGACTCGAAAAGAAAAAACGTCCGGAAAATTTGAGCCGACACCATAAACACTGGTGCGCCGCTGACGGCCGCCGCCTTTTACCGAGGCATTGCCCTGCACCATTGGTATGGTCGCCTGGACACTGCCGACTCGCTTCAATGCCTCTGCATCGTCGAGACTCAACGGCCGCACCGTCCCGAACGCGCCACCCATCGGCGCACCGAAAGTCTCTGTCTTACCAGGCGTCACCGCGATCAGGTTCGTGCCAAACTGGGTGAATTCGCTCAGCACAAACTGGTGAAGGCCCTCACCGATGGACGTCAGCAGCACGACGGCAGCAACCCCGATGCCGATTCCAAGCGCTGTCAGTCCTGCCCGCAAGCGATGCGCAATGGCGGCGCCAGCGGCAAAGCCGACGATGTCCTTAAACCGCATCGGCATGGCCGGCGCCAATTCTGGCCGGTCGTGTGTTGCTCCTTCAATTGGTTCGCGCATTACGCCGCGTCACCGGAATTGATCGACAACAATGGTTCTGCGGACTTATTCATTTATACCGTGGTTACTGTCCGGCCAACGCCGCCACCGGCTCCAGCAGGGCGGCGCGACGGGCCGGCAAGATGCCGAACAGCAGGCCACTTGCCATCGCGACCCCCAACGCGGCACCGACCGCCCACAACGGCGGCGTGAAATCCAGAGCCGGGAAAACCCGCCTGAGGATAAACACAGCCGCGTAGCCAAACATCAGCCCCGCCACGGCGCCGGCTATCGACAGGAACCCGGCCTCGGTCAAAAACAGCGCGATAATCTGCCGGCGTTTCGCACCCAGCGCTTTCAACAATCCGATTTCCTCGGTGCGCTGACTGACCGCCACGAGCATCACGTTCATGATTAGTACACCGGCAACGATCAAACTGATCGACGCGATGCCCGCGAGTGCCATAGTCACCGCATTGAATATTGTGTCGAATGTTCCAAGCACTGCATCCTGGGTGATTACTGTGACGTCTTCTTCGCCGTAATGTCGATCCTTAATAATCCGGATCAGGTCCGCCTTCCCCTTGATCAGGGTTTCGCGACTGCGGCCCTGCGCAATGATCCGAAACAACGCCGGCGAATTAAATAGTGCCTGCCCCGATGCCACCGGTATCACCAATATCTCGCCGACATCGATGCCGACGGAACGTCCTTCGGTACTCAACACGCCAATCACGCGGCAGCGGCGATCACCAATGCGCATCCACTTCCCAATCGGGGGTTCTTCGCCGAAAAATTCGCGGCGCAGCACCGCGCCGAGCACGCAAACAGGCGCAGCCCTATTCATGTCGATTTCGGGCAGAAAGTCGCCGATTGCCATACTCCAATGCCGGATGCTCAGCAAAGAGCGAGTCGAGCCCAGAACCGGGACTTCACGCTCCAGTCCGCCGCGGGAAGCGGGTGCGGCGCCGACCATGACCGGTGCGACCTTGCTGATATAGGGGCTGCGCAACACCGCTTCGGCGTCCTCGAGCGTCATGTCCCGTGGCGTCTCACCCGCCATCAACATCAAACCACTTCCGGTCGTTTCGGTTTTGCCCGGCATGACGATCAACAGGTTGGTTCCCAGCGAGCTGAATTCGCCGGTGACAAAGCGCCGCGCCCCTTCGCCGAGCGCTGTCAGTGTCAGTACCGCGGCAACTCCGATGGCCGTTGCAATCAGCATCATCACGGTTCGCAATGGGTAGCGGAGCATCGACTCCGCCGCCAAACGCGCCGTGTCGGCCGTTCTCATGCGCTTTTCCCGGTACGACTATCGCTGGCGACATCACCGTCGTGCAACTTGATGTGCCGACCGGCACGTTTACCTACGTCCGGATCGTGAGTTACAACAATCAGGGTTAATCCCTGTCGGTTCAATGACTCCATGATGTCGATAACCTCGTCTCCCGAGGCGGAGTCCAGGTTTCCGGTGGGCTCATCCGCCAGTAACAGCTTCGGCTGCATGATGATTGCGCGTGCGATAGCCACGCGCTGGCGCTGCCCCCCGGACAGCTGATCCGGCCGGTGGCCCGCACGATCCCGCAATCCGACGCCTTCCAGGGCGCGGTCGACGAGTTCGCGTCTCTCGGTCGGCGCCATACCAGCAAGTGTTAGCGGCAACTCAACGTTTTCCGCCGCGTTCATCCTCGGTACCAGGTGAAAAGACTGAAAAATAAATCCAATGTCACGTTGCCGCGCATTGGCACGCTCGTTGTCGTTCATGCTCGCGGTGTTTATTCCGGCCAGCCGATACTCACCAGCGGTTGGGACATCCAGAAGCCCGAGTATGTATAAGAGCGTGGACTTGCCGGAACCCGAAGGCCCCATGATCGACAGATACTCGCCAGCGCCGATTTGTATGTCGATGCCGTTCAGAGCGTGGACGACCTCGTCGCCGACGTGAAAATCGCGGCGCAGCCCCTCGAGCTGAATAATGGATTCTGACGGTTCCGCGGTCACGCGGTCTACCTGCTGAGACGATGATTCGGTGGAACTAATCACGAACGGCTGTCGCGCCAGCCTCGACGCCTTCCCGATCGACTGACAGGATGACCAGTTCGCTACCATCGAGGCCGGATACAATCTCTGAGTATTCCCAATTTGAAACGCCCTTCTCAATCATGCGTTCCTCTATGACCCCTTCCTGTTCGTTCAGCAGCAGAACTCTTTCGCCGTCAATTATCGCCAGTGTCGGAATACGCAATACATCGGTACGAATATCCAAAATAACCTCAACGTCCGCGCTGTACCCGGGCATCAGGTCATACTCTTCCGGATTGTCGATTTCCGCTTCCACTTCCACAGTACGGGCCTGTTTTTCAACCTCGAGTACGTAGGGCGCAACCCGGCGCACGTGACCAGGAAAACGCTGATCGGGAAAGGCGTCGAGCGTAATTCTCGCCGGCATGCCGGTACGCACTGCGGTGGCATCGACCTCATCGATCGGGGCGCTGATATAAAGGCAACTGCTGTCTATCAGATCAACCGTCGGCGGCGTTGGCACGCCAACCGGCGACGGCGTGACGAATTCACCCAGCTCACCATTGATTTCGGCAATCACTCCATCGAATGGTGCTTTGAGTATGGTCCGTTGCAACGCTGCCGTGGCCACATCGACCCGGGCATCGCTGACCCGCACCAGATCGCGGGTTGCCTCGCAGCCCGCCTGCTTGGCTTGGGCGTCGCCGACGGCACGATCGGTTTCTTCTTCGGATGAAATCCCGCGCTCACGCAGACTGACCAGGCGTTTCGCTTCGCGAGCTGCGACGTCCGCGATGACACAGGATTCCTTTGCACGGGCTACCGACGCTATAGCATCCCGTTCAGCTAATACCTTCTCCGCACGCAAATCTTCGTTCCACAACTCCAGTAAAACCTGTCCCGCCGTCACGCGATCGCCCTTTGACACCGGCAGGCTGGCCATTTGCCCGCCCACGGCCGGCGACAAGCCAGCTCGGCGGCAGGCGTTGACCGTACCGGCGCGTGTGTTTGCCACCGTTGCCGCGACATCGCCACGTTCAACCGCAACAACAACGACGCGCAACGGCTCGGCCCGCATCGTGTAGGCGATGGCAGCAGCAATCCCGGCGATTGCGATTGCTGCAACAAGCAGCCGCCGCATGCTTTTTTTACTAATCAAGACTTGCTCCCTGTTGAAATGCGTGGTGCAGCATTTTTTTTTGGGCCGAAGCTGCCCATCGAGATACGTCAGTTGAACTCATTTACATGACGCGTTCAAGGAGCCGTAGGGACCCGAGTCGCGGTGATGCTGAACTTCACGTTGACCGTATCCCGCACGCGCAGCGCCCCCAGCATGGCTCTGAACGGTTTTAGCCCGACGGCCGTCTGATCAAAAGAAAAACTGCCGGTCGCCGTCAAATGACCCATGTTGATCACGACTTCGACCGGTACTTGCAACTGCGAAACCTGGTCACGAATCTGCACATCCACCGTTAGCAGCAGTTCGGGCAATGCGCCGCTAATTTGCCGACTGGCCAGGCGAATTTCCGGATAGTTCGCTGCGTCTAGCATTGATTCACCAAGCATGTTCTTTCGCGTTCCCTGGATCGCTTTTTCATCCATGCTGCTGGAAAAATCGTCGCCCTCCTCGTTGCGCAGTTCCGGCCGGTCCACTTCAAAATCTTGAACTGGCAGCTTCAACATGAAAAAGGAGTTTTCGGGGCTCTTACCAACGTACACGCTCCCGTCAATCGCTTGTGAACTGATGACGTGGTTATGGCCGAATTTTGCGAGTGCGCCGCTCCGATAAACCAGCAGCCGGAGTTCCGAACGGTCCGCCACCACGCGATACAGCGCCGCCTCGCGCGCGACTTCCGGTGATGCTGCGGAAAGCTCATCCGCCGGTGCCGCGACCACGCCGCGGCACAGCACGCCAAGCAGCAGGTATGCCATGAACAGCAACCAGCGGACCCGCTGCCATGGCAGCCCGGGCCGGATAGATTGGGAATTCAGTTCGTTGGTTCGCATACCGACTAACGCTAACTGCAACGGTGCGCAGCGACAATCGTCAAGTAATGGCTGGATTCGGGAGCTTTCGTCTCGTCAAACGTTGTCAACGCATGGTCGGCTGCAGCGTTTATTCCTACGGACCCCTGACAATGGACGATGTGCCATGAGATATACCTACTGGTTTCTGGCAGCCCTTTGGATTGGAGGATGTTCATCCCATCCCGACCCGATTATCGACACGACTGGCGTTAATATGACCGTATACGAGGAAGACCTGGCTGTATGTAAGGGCTTTTCACAGCAGGTCCATATCGAGTACGGCATGGCGCGCGGCGCGGCCGTCGGTGCAGCGACCGGCGCGGCCGTTGGGGTGATCCGCGGAGGGGACATTGCTGAAGACGCTGGCGTTGGTGCCGTGCTTGGCGGCTCAAAGTCCGGGGTGCAGGGTGCCAGGGAGAAAGAGCAAGTCGTCAAACGGTGCATGCGCTACCGCGGCTACCGGGTCTTGAACTGAAACCCGGATACCGGGCAAGCGCCTAAATCAGACCCGCTAGGCTGCCGCCGGGCCGGGACAAGCCACCCCGGTCCCACCAATTCCACAGTAACCGCCAGGATTCTTGGCCAGATACTGCTGATGGTAGTCCTCGGCGTAATAAAACGGTGGTGCCGTTTCGATCTCGGTCGTAATCGCCCCGTAGCCGGCGACTTCGAGACCAGATTGATACTCACGAAGTGATCGCCGCGCGGCCTCGCGTTGCGCGTCGTTGTAAACGTATATTCCGGAGCGGTACTGGCTGCCCACGTCGTTGCCCTGCTGCATCCCCTGGGTCGGATCATGCGATTCCCAGAACACGCGCAGCAGCGCATCGTAACTGGTCTGCTCCGGATCAAACACCACCAGCACCACCTCTGCATGGCCGGTCTGGCCTGAGCAAACCTCGTCGTAGTTGGGGTTTGGTGTCTGGCCGGCCGCATACCCTACCGCCGTCGTGTACACACCTGGCAATTCCCAGAAAATCCGTTCAGCGCCCCAGAAACAACCCATGCCAAACACGGCCTTTTCCAGTCCGTCTGGGAACGGATCCTGCAACGGATTCCCGTTCACAAAATGGAAATCCGGCACCACCATTGGAGTTTCGCGTCCCGGTAAGGCCTCCGATGGTTCAGGTAGTGCCGATTTGCTGCTAAACAATGCCATCTGTTTGTCGATACACCGCTTTTGCTGACCGAGTCCGCAGTTTATCGTGGATTGGTATTGGCAGTCAGGGCTTTCCTGGGCCCCAGATGAAAAAAACGCCGGCGCAGGCCGGCGTTTTGGCACCGAAGCAAAGCCTGCGACTTCAACCGGTACGACGGCCGCCACGCTGGCGCGAGCCGCGCCTGTTGCCGGAGCTGCTGCCCCGCTGGCTGGCGCTGCGATCAACACGCTGGGCATCTTGATCCAATCGCCGATTGGCGCGCGCACCCTTGCGATCGAGTCGCTGATCGATGCGATCACCCTTGTTATCGAGGTGCGTCTCGATCCGGTCGCCGCGCCGGTCCAGCCGGTCATCCACGATATCCGCGTCGGTAGCCGCCAGCGTACTGCCCGCCCAGAGCAGCCCGGCCACAACCGCCACACCTGTTGCTTTTCTGTATCCGTACATAATGCGTCTCCTGCTAAAATCCCCGATACTGTCTATCAGAGTCTGTCCTCAGGCTGATAACGGGCCTCGGTGAAAAGCGTTGACAGCGCGCCGCGAACCCGCTTCGGCGGGCTTGGATTTTCAAGCGATGAAACCGATGGCACCGCTCATGGTCTATCAGACAGCACGGGATTTGAGGAGCGGCAGAACCGCTGCAAAGATTTGATGTTTGCAACGCCTAAGCCAGCCTGGCTGGCCGCGATTATGTTAATTGTTTCTCAGAGCAGTTCGGGACAGGATTTTCCTTCGACCGAGTCGCCGACTGCTCCGGAAGCGGCCGTGCAGCCAGCCGGCGCCGAGCAAACCCGCGCCAGCGAGCAACTCCAAACCATCTACCCGGCCGGGCTGGCCGGTGATGAACTGCACATCAGACGCGACCGCGCACAGCGGCAGTTTCTAACCCTCTATGACGACGGGAACTACCAGCAAAGCGTCTTCTTCGCTAATCGGGTTGTGGAACTGACGCGCGAGATTTTCGGTAATGGCAACATCGAGCTGGCTAACCCCTTAATGAATCTGGCCAGCGCATATCGCCGCAGCGGCGACCCACAATCCGCGCAGGCGACCTACAGCGCTGCGATAGCGATCATTGAAGACAACATTGACAATTTGTCGGCGAAGCTGATCAATCCGCTGACGGGGCTGGGTGCAACCTACAACGATGCGGGATTGTACGCCCTCGGCCTTAGCGCTTACCAACGCGCACTGCGTATCAGTCACGTCAATGGGGGGTTTTACAATTTCGAGCAAATTCCTGCGCGAGATGGGTTGACGGAAAGCTATCTTGGTATGGACGACCTCGAGAAAGCCGATTTTGAGCAAACCGTCCAGGTTTCAATTTACAAACATGAGTACGGCGAGGGCAACCCGGAAATTCTGCCGGCAATGTACAAGGTCGCTGACTGGTATCACCGCACCGGTCAATTCGAGAATGAGCAGTCGATCTATACCACCACATTGCGCATGGTTAAGAAATCGGGCGGTAAAACAGACCCGCTTTTAATTGATACCTACCGCCGGTATGCAGCCCTGTACCGCCGTCAGGAACTTCCGGAAGAAGCAGTTCGCATGCAAAAAAAGGCTAGCGAGATAAACGACATGCAACCCGAACCGAATATCACGCTTCGCGGTGATCTGCTTGTGGAATTGGGGGACATGTATATCACCTTCGGGTATTCGCGGCGGGCCGTGGAGACTTATATGGAAGCGTGGCAGGTCTTTGCGGCGGATCCGGAACTTTATGGCGAGCGGCTTGAACGCTATTTCAGTAAACCGCGGAGCGTTCGCCGCATGGCTATTCCAGCCTACTATCCAAGGAGCAGCCGCAGTCTGGATGTGGCCGACAATCCCAACATGTTTGGCGACGGCATCGTGATGGCCAGGTACACCGTCACCGACCGTGGCCGCGTCGAGGATGTCGAGATCATCGAGTCCGACCCATCGGGCCTGCTCGACGACAAAGTCGTATCTGCATTGCGGCGCTCGTATTTTCGCCCCGAGTTCCAGGATGGCTTGCCCGTTTCCCGGCCGGACATGACCTTTGTGCATGAATTCAAATACGACAAGACAGAATTGAAAGTCGCCGAAGAAGAAAAATCGGATGAGAACGAGCGCCTGCCGAATCCCAACGAAATGGACAGGAATTCAAGCGGTGCCCTGGAGTACCCTCAATAGTTGCCAATGTTGGATGCTACTACTTGAAGGTCAGAAATGATGCGCGCGATGGTTCTCGAAAAACCGGGAACTGAGCTCCGACTGGTAGAAGCGTCAGAGCCCGCTCCAAAAGATCACCAGGTTGTTATCAAGGTTCAGGCCTGCGCGGTTTGCAGGACCGACCTGCATATCGTCGATGGCGAACTGCCGGATATCCGATACCCGGTGATCCCCGGACACCAGGTTGTCGGCGAAGTTACCGCGGTTGGCGCTAGCGCCGAACTCACTGTCGGCGCCCGTGTCGGCGTTGCGTGGCTCGGCTGGACCTGCGGCGAGTGCGAGTACTGCGCGAGCGAACGCGAAAATCTCTGCGACCGCGCCCGGTTTAACGGCTACCACGTCGACGGCGGCTATGCCGGATACATGCTCGCCGACTCGCGCTATTGTTTTTCATTGGATTCCAGTGAACCCGCTGAACAGATTGCTCCTTTGTTATGTGGAGGACTGATCGGTTACCGGTGTCTGCGTCTGACCGGCGATGCCGAAAAAGTCGGCATCTACGGCTTCGGCTCCGCCGCACACCTGATCACGCAGGCGGCAATTCACCAAGGCCGCGAGATTTATGCGTTTACGCGGCCCGGCGATACGGCTGCCGCAGCATTCGCTGGCGAACTCGGCGCGGCCTGGGTTGGTGGTTCCGATCAAGCTGCCCCGGAGCCACTCGATGCCGCCATCATATTCGCACCGGTTGGAGCCCTGGTTCCGAAGGCCCTCAAGGACCTAAAAAAGGGCGGCAGCGTCATTTGCGGTGGCATTCACATGAGCGACATACCGGGCTTTCCGTATGCCGATCTATGGGGAGAGCGCGAAATCCGATCGGTCGCGAATCTCACGCGTCGAGACGGAAACGAGTTTTTGAAACTCGCCCGTGACGCGAAAATCACGGCGCAGATACAAACGTACGCGCTGGAGGACGCCAACGCCGCATTGGCCGCGCTTCGAACCGGCGCGATCACCGGCACCGCGGTCCTGGTCATCGATTGACGGTTCCCTGTGATGCAGGTTTGTCAGCTATATCGTGCCGATAGTTGTCACCCGATGGTCGCGTGGACGTTAGTATGATTGGCTGGCTTAGACTGGCTGTGAGAGAATTAATGAACGCTCTTTAATTCGAAATTCGAACAAACGTAACACTACCCATGGCCGACCAAATCAACCCAGCTGCTGAACTACCGATCGGGATTCAGGGTCACTACTCCGACCTGAACGATCTCGATGCGGCCTTGCGTGGTTGGCAGATCGACAATCTGCAACTGGAGGCCGGAAAACTGGACGCGACGGTCCTGCAGGTTCATCACCCACGGTTCATCCTGACCCGCGGCGTATACAACCGCAAAATCGATCAGCACGGTGCGGCGCCGGCCGGGTACCGAACATTCGGAATCACGACCGGCGGTGATGGTAGCGCGCAATGGTGCGGCCGCAAGGTCAATGATTCGACGGTGCTCGCGTTCGGAGTCGACCGCGAATTCTGTGCGGCACGGCCAGCCGATACGATCCTCTACACGCTGGCAATCAGCGAACACGATCTCGAAGTTTGTGGCGAAATGATTGGGTATTCGGTGGACGATGAGTTACGCAGAGACCAGCACGCCGCGGTCGTTTGTGATCCACGCATGACGGAAGCGCTGCGGCGGAGATTTAATCTTCTGTGTGAGGCAATTCAGGCTCACCCCAGAATGTCCGGGTCAAGCGCTGCTGTGGACGAGCTGGTGATGAATCTGCCGGCAACACTGGTGATGGCGCTGGCCACGAGCAAAGGTCGGGCCCGTAAATCTCTGCCACCCCTTAAGCATTCTGCGCTGGAGCGGGCGCGAAGGCATATTGCCGCGAATCGCGACCGGCCTGTCCGCGTAAAGGACCTGTGCCGGGTTGGCCACGCCACTTGGGAAACAGTGAATTCCGCCTTCCTGGAGTATTACGGGATCACCGCCAATAACTATCTCACCGCGGTGCGTATGAACGCAGTGCGCAGATCACTGCGCGACAATCCGCGTCGCCCGATCGCTGAGGTCGCCGCGGAGTGGGGCTTCCGGCAGGTGGATCAGTTCATCAAGCAGTACGCCCGGCAATTCGGCGAGTTTCCCTCGGAGACGCGCACCGCACAAATAGTCACCGACTCGCACATGCATTAACGCCGCTGCGCATTCCGGCTAGTCAAGCTCTACGTCGTAGCCGGGCGGTTCGGATTCCCATTGATATCCTTCCTTGGCCATCTCGTAACCGAGATTGAATAGCTCATTCATGTATTCCGAATCGAACGGCTCGCTCGACTGCGCATCGAAACTCTCGGGGATAAAGGCGAGGTGGTAATTGAGGCCATCGCGGCTCGTGCCGAGGTAGATCCGGTACATATCGCCATAGACGGCGCTTTGCATCAGCGCATCCATGGATCGCGCAGCGATGTATATCGTGTTGCGTTTGACGCTTGCCCATCCCTCCTTAAGATAGCCGCTGCGGATCAGATACACGTTCGGCCGGCCCGGTACCTCGAGATGATCAAGAATCTTTTCCCAATCGAGCCCGAGCGGGTAGAGATAGACGAGCGACGTCACGCCGCCGTCGACGTGCATTTCGTCGTAGCTCTGTCCATCCGCCTCGACCGTGAACATCACCGGCGGAAAGGCGGCCGGCACCGACGCAGAGGCCAGCAGGATGTCGCGGATTAGGTCGAGCGCGTTCGGCGCGCCGCTGGCCGCAATACGGCCGATGTTCCACGTAACCGGGCGGCCTGCGTCAAGGTTCGTCGTTCCAATCGCGAGTATCCGTCCTTTAGCATGCTCTGTGGCAATCGCGGCCATAACGTCCTCGTCGATGAACTCTGCAATCTTCTGCCGCAGCGGCGCCGAATCCGCGGCCGCATCGCCGAACAATGCCTTGAACTTGCCGCGTTCCTTCATCAGATCGTCGGTCGAGAACTCCGTATAAAATTTCTTGATCACGTGATCGTAGTCGGGGCCGAGAAACGCGAATGGAGCGATCAGTGCCCCCGTGCTGACGCCCGTGACCATGGTGAACTGGGGCCGTGTCCCCGTCGCGGTCCAGCCATTCAATAACCCCGCGGCGAACGCGCCACGCGGCCCGCCGCCCGAGATCGCGAGGTAGTTGTGCGCTCGACCGAATATTGCCGCATAACGCTGCTGTAGTTGCTCGCTCGATAAATCGAACCAATCGGCTGTGTATGGCGGAGGCTGATCGGCCCAGTAGCGCGCGTTCTTGATACCGGGAATCGCAGCCTCGTCGGCCAAGGACTCGGGCAAGGGATTCCGCTCGGGCACGCCGGCGCATCCCGCTGCCAGGCTAACGAGGCAGCAGCAAACGATTAGTGTCTTTAGCAGAGACCAGTTGAAATTCAGCATTGTCTCCTGAACCTTAGTGGCCAACGAACTCAAGTCAAGGCGTTTAGAACGCGATTCGTCCACGCAAGCCCCAAACCCAGATCGAACTTTCGAACGGATTAGCTGCAGGATCTTTCAGGTATTGCAGGTCTGCGGTCAGATTGATGCGCTTGCCCACGAGCAAGCGATAGAACAATTCGGCAGCATATTGGTCCCTGTCCGGCGCTCCCTGGTTCGGGTTCGGTTTGCCCCAGTTCAGACCGACACCCAACAGATCCTTATTAGCCCGCAAACGGTAACCGATACCGCCGCTCAAAGATTTCTCCAGCAACGAGTCGCCATCATCCGAATAGCCTCCGCGCAGGAACGGCATCCAGGTGTCATTGACGAATCTTGCGAATGAGAAGTTGACGCCCCAGCCGCTTGGCTTGCCCGCTTCAGTACGCGCATCCTTATGCCATAGGGTCACGTGGTAGTTGTCGAGATAGATTCTGTTCTGCCCGCTGGTCCAACCAAGCTCTATGGATTTGAAATACTCGTTGTCGTTGAAAAAAGTATCGATGCTTTCCCAGAATCTGTCGGGGTTGCCGTTCGCATCGACGAAACTCGCGAGCACATAAAATTCATCAGTCAGCATCGCCCCAGCAGCAGCGCCCAGGCCCGCGTCATTGGGCACGTCCATCGTCGCGCTGCCGGTACTGAACACAAAGTTCGTGAAATGCAGCCACGGGCTGACCATGCCGTACAGATCGAGAAAATCGGTGGTATCGAGAAAGCCGGCGACGAAGGACAAGCGCCCCTGATTCAGGCGCTGCCGCCAGAAAAAGTTCTGTGTTCGCCACCCCTGGTCGTTGAACGGGGGGGCCATCAGGCCGACATAACCGAGATCAAGCGCTGCCCACAACGGTGATGGAGCCGGATCACCATAGGCATGCCGGTGTTCGAACTTCCAGACGAAGGTGCCGGTATTGCCGCTGTCGCGACCTATGAGGTCCCAGACACCGAAGACGCGGGCGATGCCGGCGCCCGCGGAATCATCGCCCCCGGGCACCGTCTCGCTGGCATTCAGGTACACACCTGTGTAATCCATGCCGAGCCCAAAGCCATGGTCTTTCTGGATGTCCGACTTCCACGCGTCCCATTGCTCGCCGAATGCAGTGCCCCGGCCACGCAATGATTCCCGTGCATCCGATTCGATCTGGTTGGCTACCGCGTTCGGACCACCGAAGTCGGCACCGGCCCGCTGTGGAGTCTCGGCCTCGTCGGCAAAGCTCAGGCTAACCGGCAAGAGCAGCAGTATGGCGGCAAGGAGGGCTCGGCCGACGTGTATCCATTGCATGATGAACGTCAAAAAGGCGCTCAGCCTACAAACTGTTCTTGTAGATCACTCCGTCCTTCATGATGATGCGAATCGTCGCAACGCCATCACGCGCGGGCGCATCGAACCACTTGTCGACGGCCCCGATGACGGACAAGTCTTCGAGCGGATTGCCGTCGACGACGAGAACGTCCGCGGTGGCACCTTCCTCGATCACGCCGAGCCTGGTTTCAGGATAGGGGCTGACCACGGGACCGCTTAGCGCTGCTATCTCGCCGCCGATCGAAGTCATGCTGACCAATGCCGCATGGTTGCCGAAGAAATCGCCGTTCAGGTACTTCTCGTAAGCAATCTGCTTCTGACAGTCAAAAGCGTTACCCACACAGTCGGTTTGATGCCCTCGCTTGGGCTTGTGCTCGCGCACATTATCGAGATAGCCCTTGAACGCCGCCTGCGCTGTTTTCAGCTTGTACTGATTGCGCGGGTCGCTCAGCGCGCTGACGTCCGCCAGCAGAGGTGAAAAGGCGGTCAGGTTGGTTGTGATATAGGCACCGTTCTTCTTCATCAGCTTGGCGATGTCGCCGTCAAACATGAAGCCGTGTTCGATGGTTTTCACGCCGAGGTTCAGAGCTCTCAAAATCGCGTCTTTCGTATAGGAGTGAGCGCCGACATAGCTCTGATAATCATTGGCGACCTGGACTGCCGCCTTGATCTCGTCTTCGGTCATGCCGTTGAGTTGCCACGGATCAAACAGTGAAGCCACGCCACCCGTCTGCATGATCTTGATCTGGGATGCACCCTGCCGAAAGTTGTTGCGCGCGGCCGCCAGAACCTCGTCTGCACCATTGGCAGTAACCGCCAAGTTCAAGCGCGACATCTGGGTGTCGCCACCGGGTATCGACGAAAACAGCGCAAAGTCAGCGTGACCGCCACGACCGCCGATGAAAGCGCACGACGGATACACCCGCGGCCCGATGATCAGTCCAGCGTCGATGGCCCGGGTCAGGCCGCGATTGGCGCCACCCATGTCGCGCACCGTGGTAAATCCTTCCATCAGGTACAGCTTTGCCATCGCCGCACCACCGATGGCCAGGTCCTCCCACGTCAGGTTGGCCTCGATATCCAGCAAGCCTTTGCCGTTCAACATCAGATGGGTGTGGTTGTCGATCAGACCCGGCATCAAGGTGCCGCCACCACCATTGATGACCGTCGCACCGGGCGCGTTCATCGTACCCAGTGCGATCTGTTTGATTAAATTGCCTTCAATCAGAACGCTGGAGGCATCGGTACGCGTTTCGCTCGTACCATCCCAGACCCTGACATTGGTTATCAGGATCTGCGCCGGCCCTTCAGTTTCATGGGCGGCGGCCCGGACATCGGCGTAACCGAACAAAGACAGCATGATTGCGATTACGGCAGACAACACGATTCGTGTCGTGATTTCGACGGCGCGCATGAGTGGATTCCCCTGTTTGAATCGCCCGTACGGGCGGCTTGATTGTTGTCGTTTATTGGCTGCCTAGCTGGTGATTAGCCGGCTAAGAGCAGCTAAAAAGTCCGGACATTATATCGATCTGGGCGGCGAAGCCCAGTGGCGATTAGCCTGCAGATCAGTCGGCCGCGTGCAAATCGGCAAACTCTCTTTTGCCGGTATCGATGAGTTCCAAAATTTCGGCGGATCGACCGCGGGTGCTCCGAACGAGCCGGCGAGTCACCCCGGCGGTTGCCAGACGCCATTGCGCAGCCTGCACCGGCGTCAGTTCGTGCACGACGATTCCCATCTCAATACCGTTCTCGAGATCGGCCATCGCTTCCATGCGCACTCCCCGGCGTGTTTCTTCGATCGCCGGAAACGCGTCGGTTAGCACTTGTCGTTCGATCCCGGTCAGCGAGTCCCACCAGGACTTGCGTGTCACAATCAGTGATATGCCAAAGGAGTGTTCGGTTATCGTCACATGCGGTGCTTCGCCGGCGATGCCGGTGCGCGCGTACAGGCTGATGGAGTTTTCACCCGCTTCGATCAGCCCGGTTTGTAACGACGACACGACTTCACCATAGCCCAATGGAATGACGTCACCGCCAATCGCCTCGGCAAACAACCGAGCCGCCTCACTCTTGCCAACGCGAAAGCGCTTACCGATGGCATCGTCCGGGACAATAATCGGCGTTTTCCCGTAGACATTCAGAAAGCCGATCTCGTACCAGGTCATCAAGTGCAGGTCGTGTGGGGCCAGCATGTCGCGAAACAGTTCGGTCAAATAATTGTCATAGACGTAATCGGCTTCGGCTTCGCTGTCGAACAAAAACGGTGCATACAGCAGTGTGAATTCCGGCACGATGGTTGATGCGACCAGCGCCGACAGGTTCGCGAAATGTACGCGCCCCCGCCTGAGACCAGAGACGATCTGCTCTTCGGATCCGAGCTGCCCATAGATCAGCATGCGCAGATCCATGCTGCCGGTCTCAGCCGACTCAACGTTGCGCTGAAATGTCAGCCAGTGCTCTTCGCCGGTCGTGTTCGGAAAGGTCGTGCCGGCGACGGTTATCGCGTCCGTCGCCTGACCCCCGCAGCCGCCAAGGGCCAGCAGCAGAAGACCGGCGACCAGACGATTGATGACCAGTTTCGACACGCGGTTCTCCGCTTCAGCGTCCCAAGCTGCATCCCAAACCCGGAATGCGGCGAATAGATCTTCATATATACAGACTTCAGAGGGCATAATCGATGGCGGCGAAAGCTCAACGTGCAGTCTCCGGTCAGACCGGCCGCAATTTCGGGGAACCTGATGAGGGTCACGCGTTGTCTATAGCTAATCCACAGAACAGTTCGGAGGATGGGTCGTGCTGATCAAAAAAGCACCGGATTTCAGGCCATCCGAGATTACCTCGGAGAGCAATTTCATGAACCGGCGGGAGTTTATCCGTTCGGCCGGACTGGCTGGCGCGGCCAGTTTGCTTGTGACTCCGTCCGCTGCGAAAGACGTACCGGCCTCGGCGGTACCGTTGCCGGATATTTCCCCGAGTCCGTTGAGCACCGATGAGGCGCCGAACAGTTTCGAAGACATCACGACCTATAACAACTTTTACGAATTTGGTACCGACAAGAGCGACCCGTTTGAAAATTCAGGCAAATTCAAGCCGAAACCGTGGGAGGTCAAAATAGACGGCGAAGCCGAAGTGACCGGTACATTCAGTTACGAAGACATCGTCGGGCTGCATCCGCTGGAAGAGCGTATCTACCGCCTGCGCTGTGTCGAGGCCTGGTCGATGGTCATACCTTGGGTCGGTTTTCCGCTCGGCGACTTATTGAAGCGTTATAAACCGACGTCAAAGGCAAAATACGTTGCATTCGAAACGATCGTGCGTAAATCGGAAATGCCGGGACAAAGCGGTTTTTTCGGCCTCGACTGGCCGTATGTGGAAGGCCTGACGATCGACGAGGCGATGCATCCGCTAACAATCATGGCGGTCGGTGTTTACGGCGTGGAATTGCCGAACCAGAATGGTGCACCGCTGCGGCTCATCGTGCCGTGGAAGTATGGCTTCAAAAGTATCAAGTCGATCGTCCGGATCAGCTTTACCGAAAAGGAACCGCCGACAACCTGGTCGCTGCAAGCGCCCAGTGAGTATGGCTTCTATGCAAATGTGAATCCGATGGTCGATCACCCGCGCTGGAGCCAGGCATCGGAACGTCCGATCGGTGCCGGGTTGTTCGCACCCAGGCAGGAAACGCTGATGTTCAACGGATACGCCGACCAGGTCGCTAGCCTGTACGAGGGTCTGGATCTGGCGCGGAATTACTGACCGGCATCACAACGCGACCCCTATTTTTTAATTCCGGGTAAGCTGGGCGGCCATGGCTACGGTCCCAGGGTCAAATATCAAGTTCTGGTCGCCTTCGCTACGGCAGGTCAAGCGGATCATCAAGCCGCTGGTGTTTATCGCGAGCCTGATACCGTTTGCCTGGCTGCTGCTGGAGGCTTTTGGAACCCTAGGCCGGGGCCTCGGCGCCAATCCGATCGAGACGATCCAGGACTGGTTCGGTATCTGGGCGCTGCGCTTTTTATTGATCACGTTATCGATCTCACCGCTACAGCACATAACCGGCGTGGTCTGGTTACTGCAGCTGCGCCGGATGCTCGGCTTGTTCACATTCTTCTACGCCTCGATGCATTTTCTGAACTACCTGGTGCTGGACAAAAGGTTCGACTTCCCGGCGATTATCGAGGATGTTCTCGATCGCCTGTTCATCACCTTGGGAGCAGCGTCGCTGCTGCTGTTGATCCCGTTGGCAATCACGTCAACCAACGGCTGGCGACGGCGTCTCGGCAGGCGCTGGCAGAAATTGCATTACCTGATTTACCCGATTGGGATCATGGTCTGCTGGCACTTCTTTTGGCAGGTCAAACAGGACATCCTGGAACCGCTGGTATACTGCCTGATCCTTGCGGCCTTACTCGGTTATCGCCTGTGGCAGCGAAGGCACGATCTGGCTCCTGTCTTCAGCAAATAGGTTCTATGTATCTGTCCCGACATTTAGTAACCTCTGCAGTTACTCAATGCCCTGATCAATAAACTCTGAAACGGTCGTGCCAAAGACCGCTAACATAAGGAACCAAGCATGAGCACCAGAGACGCCTACGTACAAAAACTAAAAGCCCAGATCGACGACTGGAATGCGGACATCACCAAGCTCGAGGCGAAAGCGGGGCACGCTGCGGCCGACGTCAGGATTAAATACGAACACAGCCTCGACTCCCTGCGCGCTGAACGGGATGCGGTACACGCAAAAGTGGAGCAGATCCAGGGCTCAACGGAAGATGCCTGGGAGGAACTCAAAGACCACGCTGAGGAACTCTGGGAGAAGACCAAACGAGCCTTCGCCGCCGCCAAGGCCGAATTCGAAGACTGATTTTTTAGCCGAGCTGTAAGCCTCGAACTGTCTCGCTTGATTGCCACGTGCTTTCGCCTACGCGTTCGAGGAAGACCAATCCGGGTCTCAAAAAGACTGGGACGTACCCCCCGCCACAACGCGCTGAACCGCAAAGGCTTGTGAGTTATTGAAAGGCGTGCAATGAGTGACCCAACCTGGGTATTTGGTTATGGCTCCCTGATGTGGCGACAGGATTTTCCCTACCTGGATGCCCGCGGCGCGCATATCGCAGGGTGGACACGGCGCTTTTGGCAGGGGTCGCATGATCACCGTGGTGTCAAGACCGACCCTGGCAGAGTAGTGACGCTGATTGAAACACCCGGGGAGCGCTGTTACGGACGCGCCTTTCTGATCGAGCCCAACGTTTTCGAACACCTTGACCACCGCGAAAAGAATGGCTATGAGCGCCATACCGTCGATACCTTTTTCGACGATGCGCAGACATCGGGCGTTGTCTACATCGCTGGAACGACCAATTTCGCATTCCTCGGCGACGCGTCGTTAGACGAAATCGCCGCACACATCAAGCGTTGCGCCGGACCAAGTGGTACGAACATTAATTATCTGTTGGAACTGGCACGTACGTTGCGGCAACTTGATATCTCGGATCAGCACGTTTTCGAGCTTGAAGCGCTTGTCCTAGCAATACAAAACATCTAGAAGAGATCGGGCTATTGTTTGAGAAGTTGGACCCAAGAAGGAACCGCTACAGGTTGTAACCTTTCTCATCGTGTAGCGCCAGATCCAGTCCCTCCGTTTCTTCTTCCTCTGAAACCCGCAAGCCAAGAATCGCATCGATGATCTTCAGCAAAACCAGCGTGATGACGCCACACCAGACGATTGTTGCAACGGCACCGGTCAACTGCACCAGCAGCTGACTGCCGACGGTCGCGCCTTCCGGTAGGCCCTGGCCGCCGAGGTTCGCGGCGAACACCGCCGTCAGCAGTAGACCGATGAAACCACCGACGCCGTGAACGGGGAACACGTCCAGTGAATCGTCGATCTCGAAACGCCGCTTGATCGTTTGCGTGGCCCAGAAGCAGGCAACGCCGGCCACCAGCCCGATGACCAGCGCCCCGCCCGGGCCAACGAACCCGGACGCAGGCGTTATCGTGCCCAGGCCGGCGACCATGCCGGTGACGATGCCCAGCACACTGGGTTTGCCGAACTTGATCCACTCCGACGTCATCCACGCCAGCGAACCGGCCGATGCGCCGATGTGCGTCACCAACATCGCCATGCCGGCAGCCCCGTCGGACGCCAGCGCGCTGCCAGCGTTAAAACCGAACCAGCCGACCCACAGCATGCAGGCGCCGGCCACCGTGATTGGCAGGTTGTGCGGCGGCATCGGCGTTGTCGGAAACCCTTTGCGCCGGCCCATGACCAGCGCTGCAACAATTGCGGCAACCCCGGCATTGACGTGCACGACGGAACCGCCGGCAAAATCCATGAAACCAAGGTCCTGCAACCAGCCACCGCCCCACACCCAGTGCGTCACCGGCGCGTAGACCAGCAACAGCCACAATGCGGTGAACAAAAGCATCGACGAAAAACGCATGCGTTCAGCAAATCCACCGACGACCAGCGCAGGCGTGATGATGGCGAAGGTCATCTGGAACATCAGAAACACGGTCTCTGGCATCGTACCCTCGACAGAGTCAATACCGACGCCCGACAGAAACATTTTGCCGAAACCGCCAACGACGCTATTGCCGCCGGCGAATGCCAGGCTGTAGCCAATAAACACCCACAGCAGCGACACCATGCAAGCAATCGCGAAACACTGCATCAGCACCGATAGCACATTTCTCGTACCAACCAGTCCGCCGTAGAACAGCGCAAGACCGGGTAAAGTCATGAAAAGAACCAGCGCCGTCGCCGTCAGCATCCAGGCGGTATCGCCGGAATCAACCTCGGCTGCGAATGCAGCCGTCGGAATTACAATGGACAAAAAAGACAGCCAGCACGCCGTCCTGGTCAGCCGTAGCATGTTAAATCCCCCTGCATTGAATTTTTCGTTGTCCCAGCCTGCCGTACCAGGATGGGTCACCATCGGCTAAAGCGCGTTGTCCCCTTGCTCGCCGGTTCGGATACGCAGTGCCTGCTCAAGATCGGCAACAAATATTTTCCCGTCACCCACTTTGCCCGTGCGCGCTGCCGTGGTAATCGCTTCAATCGCACGCTCGACCAGTTCATCACCGACCGCGATTTCGATCTTCGATTTGGGCAGGAAATCGACCACGTATTCGGCTCCGCGATATAACTCCGTGTGCCCGCGTTGCCGCCCGAAGCCTTTGACTTCGGTAACAGTCATGCCACTGACTCCGACTTCCGACAATGCGTTTCGCACATCGTCCAGACGGAACGGTTTGATGATCGCCGTAATCAGCTTCATTCGGAATTCCCCCGCGCCTGGCCGGGTCCGACCGGTTCAGGCGGTATGTTATTAGTGTCCGCCTCTGGCATCGGGAATCCGATGCAAATGCGTGGCCGTATTCTAGCCGATTTCCAACCCGCTAAAGCCAGCCCCCGCTGCCTGATCCGCAGCACGGTAGCGCTCCAGCAGTTCTTCGGCTTCGGTGAGCACACCGCCGTGGGGCTCCAGGTAATTCAGCAGTTCAGCGGCGGCAGTGGTCACGGCTACCGAAGCGTAAAAGTTTTCGCGAGCAAAATTGGCGAATTTCATGAAGCGGAACGCATTGAACCACCGAAAAACCCGCTTGCGAAAGCTGTCAGTCGATGAAACGTTACGACGTATCTCCTGCAGCCGCCGCTCGAAGTCATGTTGGGCAAGAAATTCACGCAATGCCGGCGACCGGGCGGTCGTGTCAACGTCCAGGCTGCCATCCGGCACGGTCACGATCGCCCGGCAAAACGCCTGCAAGTCGAGAAACACCTGTACCGGGTAGGTCTGAAACTCTGTAGCAGAGTCGGCAGCCCGCGTCAGCGCCGGTCCCGTGCCGAAGGGAACGCGGTCGGAGCTCCGGACCGCCGGATAAACGGTGGTGTTAACGATCGCGGCGTAGCCCCCCAACGCTGCCAGTTTCTGGATGAAATAAAAGTCTTCCCCACCCTTACGCCGGTTCATGCCGCCCTGGCGGGCGTAGGATTCAGCACGGACAGCCATTGCCGAACCGACGGTGTGGAACGCATAGGGAAATCCAGCCATCCGCATTCCGGCAACGTAATAGCGCAGATGCAGTTCATACTCGGCCATCGCGCGGCGCCAGCTGGCATCTTCAGCCTGCTCCAGTCGGTGCTCAAAGTAGATCGATGCACCAGGACAGGCGGGGTCGTCACCAAAATGTTTAGTGAGTGCCTGCAGGTAGTCCGGCCGAACCAGGCAGTCGGCATCCAACGATGCCACAACACCATTGGCGCCCGGCGTGCGGGTAAAGCGTGCCACCGCCTCGTCCATACCGAGCTTGCGGGCAAGCCCGACGCCGGCGTGACGCGGCGGCAGCGACGGGTAGTCGAGTGTCCGGTAGCGTATCGGGCCATCTGCGGAGCGTCGATTCCATTCCTCGACTTCGCTGCGGCTGTGCTCATTCGCCGCACGCGCATTCGCGGGCGCGGTTTCCGGACTGTTGATGACCACGATGACCTCAACGGCGCAGTCCGGCAACATGCACGCGGCCAGTGATTTCAGCGTCGCACCTACTGCCGGCTCGGCGAAACAGGGAATGACCACGGCGAGGCCGAGGTTTGCTGACGGTTCATCGGCAAGCTGTGCCGGGTACAATCGATGCCGGGACAGATAGCGTTTGATGGCAAGGCGGCGTTCGGTCGCCGGTTTATCGATAGCAATCGAATTCATTAACAATGACCTGAGGTCGGGATATGGCACGCAAGTCCGTCGAACTACTCACCGACACACCCGCTGAATGGGTCCACACAGTATTGGCTGATTTTGACGCGTTTCTGGTCGACCATGCCAATTGTGAGCGCAAGGCTAGCGCGTTGGTCATGAGCCTGGTCGTCAAGTACCCGGACCGCGCACAAATCATTCCGGACTTGATCAAGCTGGCGCAGGAAGAGTTGCAACATTTCGGTGAAGCCTATCAATTCATGGAGCGGCGCGGGCTACGGCTTTACAGGGATTCACCGGATCCATACGTCAATGAACTGATCGCGCTGGCCCGGCACGGCCGCGATGAGCGGTTTATCGACCGAATGCTGATTTCGTCGTTGGTAGAAACCCGCGGTGCAGAGCGCTTCGGATTGATCGCCGAAGCGTTAGACGAGTCCGAACTCAAGTCGTTTTATTCAAGACTTTGGAAGAGCGAGGTCAAACACGGGCACCAGTTTGTCCACTTGCTGCTGAAGGAGGTCGATGAGGATGCGGTCTATCCTCGTTTGCACGAACTTGCAGAGCTCGAAGCCGGCATCGTGGCCGGACTGGAGATTCGCCCCGCACTGCATTGAGCGTTCCCGAATCAGTAGACCCGGAAGCCGCCGTGACGGGCCCGGATGCTGCGGTCCATCCACCACCAACCGCCACCAAAGCCCGCGGCGATGGCGAGCACAATGGCACCGAGTAACCACCCCAGGCTGAGCGTTATGCCCTGCTTGCTGACTTCGATCTCCAGCGCCTGATTGGTGATTCGTAGACGCTCCAACTCACTGTGATTCGCCGACGTCAGCGCCGTTGCCTCGGAGGTTTGTTCTTCCAAATTTTCCAACCGCTGGCTCTGATCAGAAAGCTGCGACCGCAGCTTCTTGTTGCCGTTTTCCAGAGCAATGTTCCGCTGCTCCACACTTGCCAGCCGGGCGCGGGCCGGCTCTTCGCGGACGAGATACAGGCTCTTGGCCCAGCCGATCGAACCATCAACGGTTCGAAGCCGGGTATAGGGCCCGCTGGTCGCGAGTACTTCGACCTTGCTGCCGCTCGGCAGACTGCGAAACGGCGGATTGCTCAGATCCTCGGTATCGTGCAGGCCAAGTTGCAGGACGTCTGTAACGTAAAGGGTCTGTGCCATGGTGGGCTGGGCGAAACAAATGCCGGCAGTCAAAACAAGCAACCAGATTCCTGGCCGTTCAATGCGCCTGCTAATGTTCATATACCCACCTAACCAGCGCCGTTTCCGCTTCTTCGCCGGGTCCGCGATGCGCACCCTTCGAATTCTGTATACCTACGACGATAAATTTCCGGCCGCTGCGACTGTACACGTACCCGGCCATCGCGAAAACATCATCCAGCCGCCCGGTTTTCAAGTGCACGCGGCCACGCAAATCATCCTGGGTGAAACGTCGCCGCAGGGTTCCGTCTAGCCCGCCCAGGGCAAATGACGATATGAATTCCGCCTGGTATGGGCTGTCGCTGGCATCCAGCAATACGCGGCCAAGATCGCGTGCTGATATCCGGGTTTCCCGCGACAGCCCGGCACCATTTTCCACGTGCAGGTCAATCAACGCCAAGCCCCGGCTGGCCAGCACCAGGCCAATCGCCTCTCGCCCCTTCTCCACCGTGCCTGGCGGTCCGATTAGCTCAGCGCCGAGCGTCAGTAACAACTGTCGCGCCATGATGTTATTGCTGAACTTGTTGACCGAACGAATGACGTCGGCCAATGGCGGCGATGCAAAACTTACAAAAGGCTCGCGGTCCGCGGGTGCGGTTTGCGATCCGACGCCGCCGGTGATTTGTCCTCCGTTTGCCTCCCAAAGCGTTTTAAACACGCCGTAGGTGTAGGTCGCTGGCTGCAGGACAGAGCGCGACATGCTGTACTCGCGGCAATTTTCGGCAAGACTGCCACTGAAGATGACCGGGTTACGGCTGTCCATGTCGCCCACCGTTATCGCCACGCCGTTTTGATAACCACGGCAGCCACCACGTGCCAATTTCAGTCTATTGCTGATTTTCAGATTGGTCGGCATCGGGTCTGCCACAATCTGTACGTGACCGGTCGCAGCGTCGGGCGAAAAACTGAATCGGACCGACTGGAAATTGACCAGCAACGCGGACGGGATCACGTTGTAAACGCGCAGTGGCTGACCATCGAAGCTGCCGGGCCGATCCGCCGTCAGTTCGAAGTAGCTGTCATCGATCAGCAGGTCCCCGTCCACGGAGCTGAGACCTCGATTTCGTAGTTCGCGCAGGAACAACCAGAACCGCTCGATGACGAAATAGGGATCGCCATAGCCCTTGATCAGCAAATCGCCATCGAGCGTTCCATCGGTGATTTCGCCATCGAGAAAGGCTTCGGTTTTCCAGGTGTATGCCGGGCCCAGCGATTCCAGGCCAACGAAGGTCGTCACGAGTTTGATCGTCGATGCCGGATTCCTCGGCACCGCTTCGTTAAATGCCAGCAGCGGCTCCGGCTGGCCGATTTCGTGCACGTAGGCGCTAAATTCCGCGGACGGAACTTTATAACCGGCAAGAATCCGCGCCACGGAAGCGGGCAATGCCCCGGTGGTATCGGCAGCTGCAACTGACCATAGCGGCCAAATCGCAAAGATCAGCAGGTAATGAACGGTGCGGTAGCTCAACATCCTTGTCCGGTGCCGACGTATTTCCCAGACCCCGATCGTCTGATTGTGCCCAATCAAGGGTAGCGCCGTCCAGACACGGCCTTCAGGATTGGGTGGCCGCGCTCCCGCCGTCGCGGCGCCGCTCGATTCCGAAAGCCCGCAGGCGGTCGGTCAGCGTGCTTGCCTTTAGGCCCAGCAGTTCTGCCGCCCCGCCACGTCCGGAAATGCGCCAGTCGGCATGTTCCAGCGCGGCCAGCATATTGTCGCGCTGTTGCTTACGAATTTCTGCGTCGGTCAGAAAAACCCGGTCGAATGGCGTGTCCAGGGTTTGCTCCGATTCGTCGGATGGTTCGGCTGTTACCTCGGGCAGTGACAGATCCAGTCGCAGGGTTTCTCCCTGCGAAAGAATCACCGCCCGTTCGATGACGTTTTTCAGTTCGCGTATGTTTCCTGGCCAGTCATAGCGCCGGAGTCTATCGACCTGGCTACGTGTCAGCTTCGGGCAGTCGCGACCGAAATCGCGGCAAGCCTGCTCCAGAAAATGCAGGGCCAATTGAACCACATCGTCACGGCGCCTTCTGAGCGGCGGGACCTGCACCGGAAACACGCTCAGCCGATAATACAGGTCCTCGCGAAACTTCCCGGCTTCGACCAGCTGTTCCAGGTCCCGGTTGGTAGCGGCAATCACGCGCACGTCGACACGCCTGGTCACGTCGTCACCGACGCGCTCAAACTCTTTTTCCTGTAATACGCGCAACAGCTTGCCCTGCAGCGCCACCGGTATCTCGCCGACTTCGTCCAGGAAAATCGTGCCGCCGTCGGCCAGTTGAAAACGGCCGACGCGATCGCGATAGGCGCCGGTAAACGCGCCTTTGACGTGACCGAAAAATTCACTCTCGAACAGCTCATGCGGAATCGACGCACAGTTCACCTTGACCAGCGGTGCATCGGCACGCTGACTGCGGCCGTGAATGGCGTGCGCGACCAGTTCCTTCCCTGTGCCCGTCTCGCCGATTATCAGCACGTTCGCCGGCGTCCCGGCGACCGCTTCGATGCGCGTCAGCATAGCCGCCAGTGCCGGGCTTTCACCAACAATGCGACCGAAATTCATCGACACGTCGACCTCTTCACGCAGGTAATCCCGCTCTCGCTCAAGCTCCTCTTTCAGGCGGGCGATCTCACCGTAGGCTTCACGCAGCTTGGCCTCGCTCCGGTTGCGTTCGGTCATGTCCTTGCTGGCAACCAGCAACCTCAGCAAACCGTCGCTCTCGTCCCGCTCGGTGCTGGCCGACATCAGCACGTCCAGTATCTCGCCGCCGCGCGTGACCATTTGCCGCGGGACATTCTGACGATCACCGGCGCTAATGACCTCGGCAATGCCTTCGTCCAACAACGGTTGACGCGATTCCTCGGTCATGAAGTCAAGAATGCTGCGCCCGATGACGTCGGCACGCGTGTAGCCGAGTTTTGCCAGCCAGTGGTCGCTGACGTCGGTGATGCGGCCCTGGGAGTCGAGCGTATGCAGCATTGCCGGAGTCGAGTGGTACAGGTCCTGGTACCGCCGCTCCGCGCGCGCCCGTCCGGCGATTTCCACAAACACGGAAATTGAATACAGGAATTGTCCGTCTTCATCCTGCTGCGCCACGGTGGTAGCGAGCAACTCGATGGTTTCGCCGTCCTTGCAGATAAACCCGACCGGGACTTGATCCAGCCGACCGGTGCGGCGGAAACCGGGAAGGTGCTCCTCACGGATTCGTTGCGCGGTGGCCTCGGTGGCAATGTCCTCGGGCGACCGGCCGAGCATTTCGTCGCGGCCGAAGCCGGTGCGCCGCACCCATTCGTCGCTGACGTCGATGAAGCGGCCGTCGCGGTCCAGCAGTGCGGCCAGAACTGGCAGGGCACGGAATAGTTGTTGCTCACGAGCTTTCGTATTCATTCGGCGATAATACACGGTTTTCCGTGATGTTGTTATCCGATTTTCCGTGATCCACGGATTGCCGTGGGCCAATTCTACCCTAAGTGGTTGTTTTATATATGGAGAAAACTTGGCACAGTTTGTGCATTATATAGTGTCCAATCAGTATTGACGTATGGATGGATAGAGAAATGACCACTCAGGCAACAGCAAATCAGCTCAAGCGCCCGCTGTGGCTGTTGGTAGTCCTGGCCGCAGGGCTGAACGGTTGCACCGGCGAGCCCTTCGAGCAGGTATCGGACAACGTCACCGCGGTGACCACGCAGGCTCCAATAGAGGGTGTGGCCCGGTCGGCACTGACCAGAGCCTTCCGCGAGCAGGCAAGCGACGCGGCGCGGATAACTCGCGCTGAGGTGACGGCAGAACTGGCCGAGCGAATGGAGCAAGACCGCAGCACGCTGCTGGCTGGAACCGACCCACGCAATCGAGGCAAGGGGTAAGCACGAAAAAATTGGCGGCCGCAGGCAGCGGCTTGTGCGTAGGCCTTTACAGGCCGACACAATTCGGACACGTCGGAGATCAGTCTCCCCCTACTGCCGATGTGACCGGACGCGATGGCAGCTGCCATCGCAAGGGCTTCGGATTCCCCCCGGATCCCGCCCTATCAGGGCCGGTGACCCGTTCGATTGGAGCGGGTCCCTGGCCCTTTCTTTTGCCAGGAACCGTCCATGCTCAGATGAGCGCTAAAGCTGTTGCTCGGAGGCGAGATTTTGCTGCAGAAACGCGAGCGTCCTCTGCCAGGCATCCTCGGCAGCCACCGCGTTGTACGCCTGGCCGCTGGGGTTGGCGAATCCGTGGTTTGCGTCCGGATACACGTGGACACTCGTGGGCTTATTCAGGCGGCGCATCGTGGTGCGGAACTTCCGCACGTTTTCGACCTTGACGATCGGATCGCTGGCGCCGAAAAATCCGATAATCGGCATGTTCAGCGTGTCGAGCTGCGCCTCGTCGTCGGTAACGTTGCCGTAGTAGATGACCGATGCGTCGATCTGCTCGGGCAACAACAGCGCGGTTTTCATTGACCAGCGCCCCCCCATGCACCAGCCGATTACACCGATACGGGGTGACCCGACAGCCTCTTCGAGGTATTCGTAGGCCGCCACAAGATTCCTTTCTGCCCGCTCCGGCGCCTTCATTAGCCCCTGGCTCAGCTGCATGGCTTCCTTCGGGACCCCGGCGACCTTGCCGTCATACAAGTCTACGGCCAGTGTCACATACCCTTCCGCGGCTAGCCGCTCGGCCGTTTGCTTGATGTTGTCGTTCAGTCCCCACCACTCGTGGATCACGATCAGCCCCGGTAGCGGCCCGGTCGTGTCGGACGGCATCGACAAAAAGCCCCGCAGGTTTTGACCTTCGAGCTCACCATAGGCGATCGCCTCGGTGATGACCGGGTGCGATGGTTCGGTCGTGGCCGCAGGTGTCGCGACCGGTTCTTCCTCGCCGTGCTCTTCGACCATTGCGTCGGCGATCTGCTGATCGGTCTCCGACAGCTGCGCTGAAGCAGCTTCGTCCTGAGACCCGCCGCCCTGGCCAATTCCGTCACAGGCCACGATAAAAAATGCAATCAGAAAATACCGCATGTGCTTCATGGGATCACCTCTTTAGGGGCTGTGCGCTCAATTCTGGCCTATTCGAGCAGCCAGCAAAACCCCCTGGCGGAAAAGCTTGGCCCGGTTACCAACCGATGAACAACGGATTTTAGCGAAAACGAGTCTGCAGCTTTTGCAGCGCGGCGTCGCCTGGGCAAAGATGGTCGTATGACAAGCTGGCCAACGGCGCGCTGTTCAGGTTATTGACTGCATGCATGTCTGGCGGCGCCTCATCGACGTACAGCAGGCCCGTCACGATCTCACCCGCTTTCTGATGCTCATCCAGATAGTGAAAGGCCGCCCCGCGATTGGTGGGATCGTACTCTTTACCAAGTTTACGCAATACGATCCGGCTGCCGTCGTGTAGCTTGACCTGCATCGCCTCGCCTTCGTCGTACTGTGCCTTGATCTCCTTCGAGGGCGGTACATAGTCCGCATGGATGACCGGATGGTAGTGCTGGCGCGTGAACTCGTAACTCTTGGTTGAGCCTTCGTGGTCGTTAAAGGTCACGCACGGGGAAATGATATCCACCAGCGCGAATCCATTGTGAACCAGGCCGGCCTTCAGTAGTGGAACCAACTGGTCCCGATCACCGGAAAAACTTCGTGCAATGAAGGTTCCGCCAAGCGTCAGGGCCGTAAGGCACGCATCAATCGGGGGTTGCAGGTTCTCCTCACCTTTCTTCGCTTTGCTGCCAATGTCTGCCGAGGCAGAAAATTGCCCCTTGGTCAGCCCATAGACGCCGTTGTTTTCGATGATGTACAGCATATTCACGTTGCGGCGGACTACGTGTACAAACTGGCCCACGCCGATCGACAAGGTGTCGCCGTCACCGGACACCCCGATGTATTTCAGGTCGCCGTTGACCGCATTCGCCCCGGTCGCGACCGATGGCATACGACCGTGCACCGAATTGAACCCGTGCGATGCGCTGGCGAAGTACGCCGGGGTCTTGGAGGAACATCCAATGCCGCTGAGCTTCGATAGCCTGTGTGGCGGAATGCTTAAATCGAACGCAGCCTGGACAATCGCGCCGGTGATCGAATCGTGCCCACATCCGGCACAGAGCGTCGACATGCCCCCTTCGTAATCCCGGGCAGTCAACCCAAGCTCATTTTTCGGCAAGCGCGGATGACTAATTTTGGGTTTGGTGATGTAGCTCATGCTGCCCGCCCCTTGGCGATGTCCTTATGCAAACCGTCCACTACGTTTTCCGCAACCATCGGCAGGCCGTTGTAATGAAGTATCGACAACAGCTTTTTGCTCTCTACCTCCATCTCCAGCAGCAGCAGGCTCTTTAGCTGGGCATCGCGGTTTTGCTCCACAACGTATATCCGTTCATGTGCATTGAGGAATTTCTGTACGTCGTCGTTGAACGGGAAGGCGCGTATGCGGAGATAATTGAACGACTCCCCCTTGGCCGCCAGGCTGCTGCGGGCCTCCTGAATTGCACCATCGCAGCTACCGACCGACAGGATACCGATACGGTTTTTCTCGCTGTAGTCGACAACCGGCCCAGGCACATAGGTCTTGGCCGTCTCCCATTTGCGGCGCAATCGATCGACGACCTGCAGATACTCGCTCGCCGATTCGGTGTATTTGCCGAACATGTTGTGCCCCGAACCCCGGGTAAAGTAAGCACCCTTGGGGTGTGTACCCGGCAATGTGCGGTGTGCGACACCGTCCCCGTCGATGTCCAGGTACCGATGGAAGGACTCCATTTTTTCCAACTGATCGGCGTCCAGTACTTTGCCCCGGTCTGGCTGGTAGCTATCGTCCCATTCCAGTTCCGCCGTCATCCAGTCATTCATACCGATGTCCAGGTCGGACAGCACGATGACCGGCGTTTGCAGTCTCTCGGCCAGGTCGAACGCCTGCACGGCCTGGTAGAAACACTCCTCGGGGTTCGCCGGAAACAACAGTACATGCCGGGTGTCACCGTGGGAGGCGTAGGCACAGGACATGATGTCGCCCTGCTGCGTCCTGGTCGGCATGCCGGTCGAGGGACCGACGCGCTGAACGTCGAACACAACGGCGGGAATTTCAGCAAAGTAACCGTAGCCGAGGAATTCATTCATTAGTGAAATGCCCGGACCGCTGGTCGGTGTGAATGCGCGCGCGCCGTTCCAGCTGGCGCCCAGCACCATGCCTATGGCCGCGAGTTCGTCCTCGGCCTGAACGATGCAGTAGTTGCTTTGCTCGCTTGCCGGATCCTGGCGGTACTGCTCGCAAAATCGTTTGAACGCATCCATGACCGATGTCGACGGGGTAATTGGGTACCAGGCCCCGAACGTGGCGCCCGCATACAGGCAACCGAGTGCGCTGGCAGTGTTGCCATCGATGACAATGTGATTAAGTGTTTTGTCCAGGCGCTTGGCCCTAAACGGCAGCGGGCAGCTGAAGTTTTCCTGAGCGTAGTTGTAACCGAGGTCGATGGCCAGCTGGTTTGCATCCAGCAAATTAGCCTTGGCGCGAAAAGTCTCGTTCAGCAATTGCTTGATAACGTCTAGGTCAATATCCAATAGCGCGGCGATGACCCCGACGTAGGCAACGTTTTTCATCAGGATGCGAGCGCGGGCCGTCGGGAAATTTTCATTGCACATTTTCGACAACGGTACCCCGAGAATCGTAACGTCATCCCGCGACAGCAGCGTGTTGCGGGGCCAGGTCGAGTCATAGATCAGATACCCACCGGAGGCCGTATCGGTCAGATCCTTCTGGTAGGTCTCGGCGTTCATCGCCACCATGATGTCGACGCGCCGCGTACGACCCAGGTGGCCACTGCCGCTGGTCCGGATCTCGTACCATGTCGGCAGCCCCTGGATGTTCGATGGAAAGTAATTCTTGCCGGACACCGGCAGTCCCATCCGAAATAGCGATTTCATCAGCAAGGCATTCGCGCTCGCCGATCCGGTGCCATTGACATTCGCCACCCGGATCATGAACTCATTGACAGTTGGCTTGGTGGTCATCTCTCAATCGCCATACTTAAATCAGACACACTCGCTGCAACTCTGCAGAAACATTCAACAGAATCTCAATCACAGATCAGTGGTTAAACTGGGTTGTTTCCCTCGTCAGGCGACTTCTTTCGCCGGCAGCCGATCGTCTGCCTCATCATCGACATAAGGAATTTCCAGCGTAAATTTCTGCATGTCCCAGGCAGCAGTCGGGCACCGCTCCGCACAGAGACTACAGTGCACGCAGAGATCCTCGTCCTTGACCATGACCCGCCCGGTCTGTGGAAGCTTTCCGGACACAAACAGGTCCTGGTCAAGGTTCGTGGCTGGCGCGGTTAGCCGCGTTCTAAGTTCTTCTTCCGGTCCATTCTCAGTGATAGTCAGGCAGTCAACTGGACAGACATCAATGCAGGCGTCGCATTCGATGCACAGATTGTCGGTAAAAACCGTCTGAATGTCGCAATTCAGGCAGCGCTCGACTTCCGTGGCCGCCTGCTCCGCAGAGAAACCCAGCTCGACTTCGATGTTCAGCTTCTTGAAACGTTCCTTCAGGCTGACATGCGGCATCAAGCGCCGCTCCTCGACATCGTAATCGTTGCTGTAACTCCACTCGTGTATACCCATCTTCGCGCTGGACAGATTCATGCCGTACGGCAACCGGTCGGTCAGCGATTCGCTGTGGCAATGCTTGTGTATTGAGATAGAGGCCTGGTGGCCATGTTCGACGGCCCAGATAATGTTCTCCGGACCAAAAGCTGCGTCGCCGCCAAAGAACACGCCGTCGCGCGTCGACTGGTAGGTCGTTTTATCGACGAGCGGAACGTCCCACTGGTCGAATTCGAGGCCGATATCCCGCTCGATCCACGGAAACGAGTTTTCCTGTCCGATCGCGAGAATTACATCGTCGCAGGGCAAAAACTGTTCGCCAACCGTCTTGGTCTCCTGGATGCGGCCGTTGTCGTCGATGTCGTATTCCATCAGGTCAAAATTCATGCCGACAAGTTTGCCGTTTTCCATGACAAACTCTTTCGGCGAGTGATTAACAATGATCTCGACGTTCTCTTCCTCGGCATCATCGAGCTCCCAGTCAGACGCTTTGAAAAATCCGCGTGGCTTACGCGCCATGACGCGGACCTCGTCAGCGCCGAGCCGCAATGACGTGCGACAGCAGTCCATCGCCGTATTTCCGACACCGATGATCAATACCTGCTTGCCGATTTTTTCCGTGTGCCCGAAAGCCACCGATTCAAGCCAGTCGATGCCAATGTAAATGTTATCGCTGTCGTGTCTGCCGGGAAGGTTTAGTTCCTTGCCGCGCGGCGCGCCGGTGCCGACAAAGATCGCGTCGAAGTTTTCCTTCAACAGTGCCTTCATGCTGTCGATAGGACTATTCAGGCGAAGATCCACACCGATGTCGACGATGTAATTGATTTCTTCGTCGAGTACGGCTACCGGCAAACGAAACGCCGGGATGTTCGACCGCATCAAGCCGCCGGTGCAGTCGAGTTTTTCAAACATGACGATCTCGTAACCGAGCGGCAGCAGGTCATTGGCAACCGTCAGTGACGCACAGCCAGCCCCTATGCAGGCAATCCGTTTGCCGTTCTTCGGCCCGGCCGTGGGCAGCCGATCGGTAATGTCATCGCGGTTATCTGCCGCAACACGTTTCAGCCGGCAGATCGCGACCGGCTTGTCCTCGACACGGCCGCGTCGACATACTGGCTCGCAGGGCCGATCACAGACCCGACCGAGAATCGCCGGAAACACATTCGAGACCCGGTTCACCATGTAGGCATCGGAGAAGCGGGCCTGCGCGATCAGCCGAATGTATTCCGGAACGTCCGTGTGCGCCGGACAGCCCCACTGGCAGTCGACTACCTTGTGAAAATAGTCCGGATTTGAAGTATTTGTTGGGCGCATACAGGTGGCTGCCGGCGTAACGCTGGTTTCAGCAATTTGTTGGGGTATTGTTAGCGGGCTGTGCTACGGGTGGTGTGAACGACCGTCCTGTCTAAGCCGGCGATTATACTCATTCAGGCGCAAAAGCAAATCCATAAAGTCTCAGATTTCCGGCCCCCGGAATGATTCAATTCGGCCTGACCGCCCGGTGAAAATCGCGGCTGGATTTCCGGATCTGAGCGGTGGCTTCGGCCGGGCTACCGGAGCCCTTTGCCGTACCGGCTTCCGCGCAGCCTATCCATCCACAAAGCCAGTGATAGCCTGCCCTGCAGGCGATCTCCCGGAAAGCTGTGGCTCAGGAAATGTCAAATTTTCCGGCGCTTAGCCCGGTGCCAAACGGCCCGGCAGCATCGCGCTGGCGCCGCGCCCGAGTTTTTTGAAGCTTTTCGATACGGCAGCAAAACCAGCGTCAATGTGCTGGATCCGGTCGGCTGTCATATAACTCAGCGAGCCCGAACGGGGTTCTGGGGGGTCGGCGCCGTCAATCCCATGCAGCGAATTCGAGTCGCTGGCCGGAAATCGCGCCCGTCAACGCACCTGCATCGTAGACGATTTCACCGTTAATGATGGTCGTGTCGATACTGGAACGAAAATGCGTGTGCTCGAACGGCGACCAGCCGCATTTCGCCAAAATGTTTTCGGCGGTCACCTCAGTGTTCCGGTTCATATCGACGAGCACTACATCGGCCCAGTAATCTTCCCGGACATAGCCGCGCTCGCGAATTCCGAACAACTCGGCGACGGCGTGACTCATTTTTTCGACGGCCAGTTCGATGCTCATGTTTTTGTCATGTACATGCTCTAAAACCATTAGAATGGCGTGCTGTGCCAGTGGTAGCCCGGCTGGCGCGTCGAAATATTTGTTGTTCTTTTCCTCCATCGTATGCGGTGCATGGTCAGTGGCGATCACGTCGATCCGGCCCTCGATTAGCGCGTCGAGCAAACCTTGCTGATCAGCGTGTGTTTTGATTGCTGGGTTGCACTTGATTAGCGTACCAAGTTGTTCATAGGCACTTTCATCAAACAAAAGATAATGCACACAGACCTCAGAGGTAATCCGCTTTTTGCCTATCGGCCCTGAATCAAACAGCTGAGTTTCACGCGCTGTCGTTAGATGCAGCACATGCAAGCGGGAGTCGTGCTTTTTCGCCAGCTCGACCGCCAGCGATGAAGATTTGTAACAGGCGTCCGCCGATCGTATCAACGGGTGCGCCGACATCGGCACGTCGTCACCGTACTGTTGGCGAAATTCTTCTTCGTGCGCCTTGATTGTCGGGGTATCTTCGCAATGCGTCGCAATCAAAAGCGGTGAATCAGCAAATATCGCGTTCAGCGCCAGTTCATCGTCGACGAGCATTTCGCCGGTCGAGGCCCCCATGAACACCTTGACGCCACAGGCCTCACCGGTCTGCAGCGCCCTGAGCTGGTCGATATTTGAGTTGGTCGCGCCGAGATAAAAGGCGTAATTACCACGGGCCCGGCCCTCGGCCAGTGCATACCGCTTGGCCAACAATTTACGTGTCGTCGTCGGCGGTACGACATTCGGCATGTCCATGAAACTGGTAATGCCGCCGGCAGCGGCAGCTGCCGATTCGGTCGCGATGTCGCCTTTGTGGGTCAGGCCCGGTTCCCGGAAGTGCACCTGATCGTCAATCATCCCGGGCAGCAGGTAGCGACCTTTGGCTTCGATGACCTGATCAGTATCGGTCGCGGCAATATTCGAGGCAATCTGTTGAAACCGCCCATGACGAACCAGCACGTCGCATTCCCGGGTGCGGCCTTCGTTGACCAGCAGCGCATCCTTAATCAATAGCGATGTCACAGCCACCTCCGTTCATTCGGCGAAGCGATCGGTAGCACTTACCAGTTCATGCACCGTGCCCGCCTCGAAAGCCGAATGGCCAGCGTCGGGAACGATGCGGAATTCGGCTTCCGGCCAGGCGCGGTGAAGCTCCCATGCGGTCGTCATCGGACAAACCAGATCATAACGCCCTTGAACAATCACCGCAGGAATCGTTCGTATACGGTCCAGGTTCTGGAAAATCTGTTCCGGATGATCCATAAATCCGTGGTTGACAAAATAGTGAGTCTCAATCCGTGCCAGTGCCAGCGCAAACTCGTCCTCGCGGAATCGCTCCACGCCCGCATCTGACATGACCATGTTGCTGGTCACGCCTTCCCATAATGACCACGCACGCGCCGCCTCGAGCTGCTGCTGGCGGTCATCGCCCATCAACCGTCGGTGATAGGCCTGCAGCAGATCCGCACGCTCGTTAACGGGGATCGGCGCGAGAAACTTCTCCCAGTGATCCGGGTAGATACGGCTGGCACCGTCCTGATAGAACCAGTGCAGCTCCTCCGGGCGCATCAGGAAAATTCCCCGCAGCACCAATTCTGTCACCCGCTGTGGGTGAGCCTGAGAATAGATCAATGCCAGCGTACTACCCCAGGAGCCACCAAAAACCTGCCAACGCTCGATACCGAGGTAGCTGCGCAGCGCCTCGATATCGCTGACCAGATCGCCAGTCGTATTGTCATCCAGACACGCATGCGGTCGGCTCTTGCCTGCGCCACGCTGGTCGAATAAGACGATCCGGTAGCGCTTCGGATTGAAGAAACGCCGGGCCGCACCGCTGGTAGCCGCCCCTGGGCCACCATGAACAAACACGACCGGTTTTCCGGCGGGATTCCCGCACTCCTCGAAGTAGATTTCATGCGGTACGGTGACGGGTAGATGACCGCTGCTCGTGGGCGCAATCGCCCGATACAAGCCACGCCGCTGACTATTGGGATTCATCGGAAACGGTCCTGATTATTCGGGCTGAACCGGCCCTTGGCCGTTCCTGTATCTGATTCCCCATGAGATTCTCTCAGCAACGCTCAGTATAACGGAGGATCTCATGTGGTCGCGCCCGGGGCCGCCGTCGCAATCCGGGTCGGATCGCGTAAGCTGTGAGCAGCCGCGGCACTGTTTGCTAGAATCGCTGTCCTAAACAAAACGATCAACCCGACCGGGAACCATCAATGCGTTCATCATTCAAGAATTTACGGCGGCACGGCGCTGTGCTCATAGGCCTTCTGATCGCAACGACAGTTTGCGCGGATGAAGCCCTGATTCCCTACGAGCTATTTGTCCTCGACAACGGCTTGACGCTAATCGTGCATGAAGATCGCAAAGCGCCAATTGTTTCGGTCAACATCTGGTACCACGTCGGCTCGAAAAATGAGCGGCCGGGTCAGACCGGATTTGCCCACCTGTTTGAACACCTGATGTTTCAGGGCTCCGAGAATTTCGACGGCGAATACATCGAATCGCTACAGAAAATCGGCGCTACCGACCTTAATGGCACCACTTGGTTCGACCGCACCAATTACTTCCAAACTGTCCCGAAAACGGCGCTGGACCGGGTGCTTTGGCTGGAATCCGACCGCATGGGACACCTGCTCGGAGCCATAGACCAAGCCAAGCTGGACGAACAGCGGGGCGTGGTACAGAACGAGAAGCGGCAGGGCGAAAACCAACCGTATGACAAAGTCTGGCAGCATTTGCTGAAGCAGCTTTATACCGACGGGCATCCCTATTCATGGGAAACCATTGGTTCGATGAAAGATCTTGAGGCGGCCAGCCTCGAAGACGTACAGGAATGGTTTCGCACCTACTACGGACCGAACAACGCGGTGCTGGTCGTCGCCGGCGACATCGTAGCGGCAGACGTTCTGGAACGCGTTAAACATTATTTCGGCGATATTCCGCCGGGACCGCCATTGGTCAAACTCGAAGAATGGGTTCCGCGTCACACGACAGAGCGGCGCGAGCGTATCGAAGACAGAGTCTCACAAGAACGACTTTACATGGCGTGGACGAGCCCGAGGTGGGGTACGCGTGGTGCAAACGATTTGGAACTGGCGCTCAAGATTCTCGGCGGTGGTAAAAACTCACGCCTGTACAAACGGCTGGTTTACGAAGATCAGATTGCCACCGACGTTGAAATGAGCTCCTTCAGTCTAGAGGTCTCCGGACTAACCTACCTTCAGGTGTCGGCAAATGAGGGTGTGGACCTTGCCGATATTGAAAAAGCCGCCAAAGAAGAGATCCAGCGCTTTATCGACCGGGGGCCGACCGCGAAGGAACTGGAACGGGTGCAGACACAGTATAGGGCGTCGTTTCTCCGCGGCATCGAGCGGGTCGGCGGCTTCGGCGGCAAATCAGGCGTGCTGGCCGAGAACATGGTGTACGGGGGGTCGCCGGACATTTACCAGCGCAAGCTGAACGACATTGCCGGTGCGAGCCGCGCGGATTTGCAGACGGCCGCCGCCGAATGGCTTGGCAACAACGCCTATGTCGCCGGGGTTTACCCGCATCCCGCGATGAGTGCCGCTGCCGATGGCGCGGACCGCTCACGACCCCCGGAACCGACCGGGTTCCCGACCGGCAAGTTTCCTGAATTCGACCGGGTCACGCTGACAAACGGCCTCGACGTCCTGGTTGCGCGACGAACTGCCCTCCCACTCGTGAACATGTCGCTGATTCTGAACGCCGGCTTTGCGGCAGATCAGTTTGCACAACCTGGCACTTCGTCCATGACTATGGCGATGCTGGATGAAGGCACCGCGAAACGTTCGGCGCTCGAAATCAGCGAAGAACTTGCGTTGCTTGGTGCCGTGCTTTCGACCGGTGCCGATCTCGACACGTCAACAGTCAACCTGTCGGCGCTGCGTGAGAATTTGGATGATTCGCTGGCAATATTTGCGGACGTGCTGCTGAACCCGGTATTTCCGCAAAACGAACTGGATCGATTAAGGGCCCAATATCTGGCCTTGGTTCGGCAGGAAAAAACCCGTCCAACCAGTATGGCCTTGAGGGTGCTACCGAAACTGATGTATGGCGAGGGGCATGCCTATGCCCAGCCACTGACCGGGTCCGGAACCGAGGATTCAATCCGGGCAATCACGCGCGCCGATATGCAGGAGTATCACGACACCTGGTTTCGCCCCAACAATGCGACGCTGCTGGTCGTCGGCGACACTACGACCGCCGAAATCACGGCGAAGCTGGAAGAATTGTTCGGGGCATGGGAGCCGGCCGAAGTGCCGGTGAAGAACATTGCTCCGGTCGAGCGACGGGCCCACAACGCCGTCTATATAGTCGACAAACCCGGCGCAGAACAGTCGATCATTTTTGCCGGCGAAGTCGCTCCACCCAAATCCAATCCGGACGAAATTGCCATTCAAGCCATGAATGACATTCTAGGCGGGCAGTTTTTTTCGCGGATCAACATGAACCTGCGAGAAGACAAGAGCTGGTCATACGGGGCACGCACCATGATCATGGATGCCGAAGGGCAACGACCATTCTTGGTTTATGCGCCGGTACAAACCGATAAAACCAGCGAATCCATGCTTGAGATTCTGGCTGAATTGACGGAAATAATTGGCGGACGGCCGCCAACCGAGGACGAACTCGCCCGTGCTAAAAGCAGCAAAACATTGTCGCTGCCCGGACGCTGGGAAACGAATCGTGCAGTGCTCGGATCATTGGGCGAGATCGTCCGCTTCGGTCTCGCGGATGACTACTGGGACTCGTACGCCGACGAAGTCAATTCACTCGACGTGGACGACGTCAGCCGGGCTGCCAACGAGGTAGTTTTCCCGGATGACCTGGTGTGGGTCGTCGTTGGTGACCGCGAGAAAATCGAATCCGGCATCATTGAATTGGGCTTCGGTGACATTCGCCTGATCGATGCCGACGGTGAACCTGTACCAGAGAAAGCAGTCCCTGCCAGCTAACTGTGCGTACACAGCTCACCCAACATTGATGCATATGGCATCGGTTTCCACATCGTCGCGGATTTTCTACGGCTGGTATATCGCCGCCATCGCCATTTTGATGTACTTCTTCACGAATGGCATGGCCATCTGGGTACCGCAAAACCTGTTTCCGCGGTTCATGGAAGACTTCAATGCAACCGCAGGCGACGTTAGCTTCACTACCGGCGTGACGCTCTTGCTATCGGCCTGGCTGGCTCCATTCGCCGGCGCAATAATTGACCGGTTCGGCGTGGTTCGTGTCATGCAAACCGGCCTGGTCGTGATGGCTATCTCTTTTGCGCTCTACCCGTTCACAAAGTCTCTGTCGCAGCTGTACGTTTTGCACGCGTTCCTGGCACTGGGGCTGATCATGGCCGGGTTGATGCCGAACGTGGTTTTGCTGTCCAACTGGTTCATCAAACGACGCGGCGCAGTTATTGGTTTGCTGGTCGCTTCGTCGAGCCTTGCTGGCGCGGTACTTCCGATAGCCATCTCGCCGCTTGTGCTGAATCCCGATTTCGGCTGGCGTTGGGGTTTCGGCGCACTCAGTATCGCGTTCATCCTGTTTGCCCTGGTACCGGGACTGCTGTTTCTGAAAGCGACCCCGGCTGAGGTGGGCGAGGAGCCAGACGGATTGTCGGAAACGGACAGCGCCGCCGCCGCAGCGGGCCACGACAACGTGCCGTTCAGCATTGCACTGCGCAGCCGTTCGCTGTGGTTTCTCGCTATCGGGTCGGCCTGTCTGTGGTACAGCTTTCAGTCAGTCAACAGCCAGGCAACGATTTTCTTCGAACAGGAAGCGGGACTGACTCCGCAACGGGCAACGCTGTTGTTTTCGATCATTTACTGGTTCAGCTTCGCCGGCAAATTCCTGTTCGGCGCACTTAGCGACCGAATACCCAAACGAATGGTACTGTTACTTTCCGGCCTCGTAATGCTTATCGGGACGTTGATCCTATTTGATCTATCCGGCGACACTTTGGCGCTGACGCGTTTTATTCCTCGATTGACAGCGTTTGCGATTGTGTTCGGACTCGGTTTCGGTGGCTGTTTCACGATGATTCAACTTGTCACAATTGAGACTTTTGGCCAGATTGCACTCGGAAAAATTCTGGGCATCATTATTCTCATCGACGGCATGGGCGGATTTCTCGGTACCGTGGCCGCCGGCCGGATCCGGGACGCCACTGGAGATTACCTGCTACCGTTCCTGATCGTGGTTGCGGTCACAATTGTTGGCTTGCTCGGGATATTTTTTATCCGACCAGTGACCGTGCCGGGGAAATCCACAGACCAATAGACCAGGAAATCACGGCCCGCGACTTGAAACTCCAATACAACTGTGGAAAATATTGCGGCTGCGCTGGGCGCGTCCACAGGTTCAGTGCGGCACCGGCGGTGCCGCACGAACATTGACACCAAACGGCAACGTAAGCTGGATGAACCAACACGTTCTACATCGAGCGTGGCAATGGCCACTCTGCAACCATTGTGACTGCGTCGGAGCATACGGATGATTGTAACCAGGGAACTGACGAAGAAATACGGGTCGCTGACCGCGGTCGATGCCCTGTCGTTCAGCGTAGCCTCCGGCGAAGTGCTGGGATTTCTCGGTCCGAACGGAGCTGGCAAAACAACCACGATGCGTATGCTGGTGGGTTTCGTACCGCCTACATCGGGTGCCGTTAGCATCAATGGTTTGTCGGTCGACGATCAGCCGACCGACGTCAAGAGGATCATCGGCTATCTGCCGGAAGGCGCGCCTTCCTATGGCGAAATGACACCACTGGGGTTTCTGGGCTTCATTGCGGACGTCCGGAAACTTACCGGGCACCGCAAAGCCACCCGCATCGGCGATGTCATCGAGCGCCTGCATCTCCAGCCCGTGCTAGGCCAAACTATCGATACCCTGTCAAAGGGCTTCAAGCGTCGTGTAGGACTCGCCCAGGCGATACTTCACGACCCGCCGGTATTGATTATGGACGAACCGACTGATGGGCTGGATCCGAACCAGAAGCAGGAGGTACGCCAACTGATACGGGATATGGCATCCGATAAGATCATCATCATATCGACCCATATCCTCGAAGAAGTCGATGCCGTTTGTAGCCGTGCCGTTATTATTTCGCGTGGGCGTATCGTCGCTGACGACACTCCGGCTGCGCTGATCCGCCGCTCGCGATTCCACAACGCCGTGACCATAAGATTACAGGCCGACGGGGACGTGAACGCCGCGGAAGTAGTGTTGAAGCAGCTGAATGGCGTCCGGGACGTCGAGGTCGATCGACATGCGCGGAGTATCACTGCCTTCCCGGACGATAACCAGGCGATCCTGTCAGCGATCAGCCAGCTTGCTGTTGAGCACAATTGGCCGTTGGAGGAGTTGCACCTTGAATCCGGCCGTCTCGATGAAGTGTTTCGCAGCATTACCGAACAGGCAGCTTCATGATTAGCGGCATACGGGTCATTGCAGTTCGGGAATTTCGCGGCTACTTTGTGTCGCCGCTGGCCTATGTGTTTATCGTGATTTTTCTCATGCTGACAGGAATCTTCACCTTTTATCTCGGTAATTTTTACGGCCGGGATCAGGCCGACTTGTTGCCATTCTTCAATTTTCATCCGTGGCTTTATCTATTTCTCGTCCCGGCCGTGTCAATGCGCCTCTGGGCGGAAGAACGCAAAACAGGAAGTATCGAGTTGCTGATGACATTACCCGTCACCCTTTGGCAATCTGTGCTTGGCAAATACCTGGCCGCGTGGAGCATCATCGGAATCGCCTTGTTTCTGACTTTCCCCATGTGGATAACGGTCAACTATCTCGGCGAACCCGATAACGGCGTCGTAATTACCGAGTATCTAGGAAGTTTTCTAATGGCCGGTGGATTCCTGGCGATTGGTGCGTGCATTTCCGCGGCGAACCGCAATCAAGTTATCGCCTTTATTATTACCGTCACGATTTGCTTCCTGTTTCTGCTGAGTGGACTCCCGATGGTGCTCGACTTTTTCAGCGCATGGGCACCGCAGACCGCTGTCGATGCCGTGGCCGGAGTGAGTTTTCTTACTCACTTTAATTCGCTCAGCAAGGGCGTGATTGATCTACGCGACATCGTCTATTTCGTGCTGGTCATCGGCGCGTGGTTATACGCCAATACTATTGTTCTGGATATGAAAAAAGGCGAATGAGCACTCGTAGGTATGCCTGTGATGGATAGATTTTTGGTGGACCGGGTTGGCTTGTTCGCCGTCGCCGCGATTTTTCTGATTACGGTAGCGCTTAGCGACGTGTTGCTGAGTGGGCTTCGTCTCGACCTGACCGAGAATCGCCTGTACACACTTTCAGAGGGTACCGTCAATATTCTCGAAAGCATCCCGGAAACCGTCAATCTGTACTTTTTCTTCTCGGAGCGAGCCGCGGCCGACAATGGTTACCTGCGTAACTACGCGCAGCGCGTCCGGGAGATTCTCAAGGAATTTGAAGAATACGCCGGTAGCAAGTTGCGCGTCACCGCCATCGATCCGCTACCGTTTTCCGAGGAAGAAGACCGAGCTTCGGCATTCGGGCTGCGGGGTATCAGCCTGGGGCTAACCACCGATCAAGTGTTCCTGGGAATCGCTGGAACCAACGCCATCGGTGACGAGGAAACAATCGCTTTTCTCGACCCGAACAAGGAAACGCTGCTTGAATACGAGCTTGCCCGGCTGGTTTACACCCTTGCCAATCCAAGCAAACCCACTATAGGCCTGATCAGTAGTCTGCCAATGTCCGGCGGTTTGGATCCGACGACACAACAGCCGCGAGAACCCTGGGCTATCGCCACGCAGATACGGCAACTGTTCGATCTTCGAACGCTGGTTTCCGCGACCCAAGTCATCGATTCGGATTTCGACCTGCTGATGGTGGTTCACCCAAAGAATCTCTCGCCTGCAACGCTGTATGCAATCGACCAATACATACTTGGCGGCGGACGAGCCATTTTGTTTGTTGATCCTTACGCCGAAGCGGATGTGCCCCCGCCGGACCCCGCAAATCCGGCCGCGGCGATGATGGCCAACCGCTCATCCAACCTTCAGGAAATACTAGATGCCTGGGGCATCAGCGTTCCGGGCAACGAGGTTATAGGCGACGATCTTTATGCGCTGCAGGTCAGCGGGCCGGACCAGCGGCCGATCCGCCACCTTGGATATCTTGGTATCGACTCTACTGGCCTGGATCGGACAGAAGTCATAACGACGGACCTGGAAAACATCATTGTCGGGTACGTCGGGCACATTATTGCCGAGGAGAACGAAAATCTCGCGGTAACTCCGTTAATCGTGTCCAGTGACCGCGCGGGACCCATCGATGCAACAAGCATAGGTTTTATGTCTGACCCGGACATGCTGCGCAATTCGTTCACCGCGTCTGGCGAGCAATACGTTATTGCGGCAAGGATTACCGGGACTGTCGAGACTGCATTCCCCGACGGTCCACCAGATATCCCGGAAGCAGCAGGGGCATCGTTCGGTTCAGATGAGCAGCTACTCGTTTCCGAAAGCCCGATCAACGTCATATTAGTCGCCGACACTGACATTCTGACGGATCGGTTCTGGGTACAGGTACAAACGTTTCTGGGGCAGAGAATTGCCACAGCATTTGCAAGCAATGGAAATTTTGTCATCAATGCTCTCGAAAACCTTACCGGCAGCAGTGACCTTATTGGAATGCGGAGTCGGGAAAGCTACAGCCGGCCCTTTACGCGGGTAATGGACCTGCGTCGCCAGGCCGAAAACGAATTTCGGTTGACCGAACAGCGTCTGCAGCAGGAACTGCGCGACACAGAGGCGAAGCTGGGCGAGTTGGAGGCGACCCGGAGTGAGGGCAGCACGTTGATACTGAGCCCGGAACAGGTGGCTGAACTCGATCGCTTTAAGCAAGAACGGCTGCGCGTTCGCAAGGAACTTCGACAAGTCCAGCGCGGCCTTGATCAGGATATTGAGGATCTCGGTTCGCGCATTAAGGCCATCAACATCGGTTTGGTTCCGCTGTTGATCGTGATCGGTAGTTTTTTGTCGTTTCTGATTCGCCGACGCAAGCCCTCCTGACCTGCCATGCACCGCAAGACGCTGATCGCTTTGCTGACGCTCACAGCTCTGCTGATACTGGCAGTGTCACTGACAAACCTGTCAAAGCAGCTGGGCGGTGATGTCAATCAGCTGCTGGTGCCGGCGCTGGAGGCACAGTTGAACGACGTGGCCAGCGTGCGCGTGGTTGGCGCAGGCGATCAGGCAATTGCGACCTTGTCACGGGCAGAGAGCGCCTGGGAGCTTGCTGAGAAATCGGGTTATCGCGCGGACATCGGGCGCATTCGCAGCAATTTGATCGCGTTGGCGCGCGCAAGAATTATTGAGCAGAAAACTGCCAACCCCGAGTACTTCGAACGCCTGGGTGTAGAAACGATCGCCGGCGAATCTGCCAGCGGTGTGCTGATTGAACTGGATGGCCTGGCCGAACCGGTCAGTATCATTATTGGGGATACGGGCATTGGGGGCGACTACGCCTACGTGCGCGAGGTCGGTGAAAATCAAAGCTGGCTGGTCAACGGTGTTTTTGATCTGCCGACCGAAACAATCGACTGGGTGGATCGGGAAATGCTCGACATCCCAACCGCGCGGATACGTGCAGTCACCATCACACATCCGGATGGTGAAGTGCTTCGAATTGAAAAAGCCACGGCGGCGGACCCTAATTTCGTGGTGCCGGAGATCCCCGACGGCCGCGAATTGAACTATCCAAGCGTCGCCAACGCGATTGCAGGTGTGCTGACCGGGCTCAGCCTCGAAGACGTGCAGGCCAGTCCTGATCTGGAGTCTGCTGAGGCGGCACCGGCAACGATCATGTTTGAGACTTTCGACGGCCTGCTGATCGATGTGACCGCGTACTCACTTAACGACGGAACCTGGATTCAGGTAGCTGCGCGGCTTGACGAACGGCCGACGCCCATTGCTTCCGCAGATACCGATGATGCACCGGATCAAACTGCACCCGAAGGGTCCGCGATCGGAGATGAAGTCGAGCGGTTGAATGCGCGGCTCGGCGGCTGGGCCTACACTGTTGCCAGCTACAAAACCGAACAGCTGCTTAAACGCATCGATGATCTGTTGGCACCGGCGAACGATGAACTCCCGCTGCCTGAGAAAAGTGAATAGCAGCTAATCCTACCCGCCGGATTGATCTATCCGGAAAACCAACGGACGAACAAGCTACGCCGTCGGTTTAACGAACCGCAGCGTAAATCGGTCACTTTCACCGATGGCCAGATACCTGTCCTGATCCTGCTCCTTCAAACGCAATGTTGGTGGCAGGGTCCAGACGCCCGGTTCATAGTCCTTGGTATCGTTCGGGTTGGCATTGATTTCCGAGGTTGCATCCAGCACGAAGCCAGCGCGCTCAGCCAATTCAATCGCATAGTCCTGGTTAACGTAACCGGATGCGGCCTTGGGATCCTGTGCGACGTCTGGATTGCCTCGGTGCTCAACGACACCCAGCACCCCACCAGGCTTGAGCGCCCGGTACATTGCTGAAAATATGCTGTCGGCCGAACCTCGCGGCATCCAGTTGTGGATATTGCGAAACGTAACCACCATATCAACTGACTCCGGCGGCGCAATTTCCATAGCGTCGGGAGGCATCAAGACCGTCATTTCGGCGTTCCCATACAGCTCCGGGTGAGCCGCAAGCTTGTCCTGGTAAGCTTTTGCTCCTCGCTGGATAAACTCGATGTCGGATTCAGGGTCCCAATGCGCTGCGTAATACCTCCCCCTTTCATTGACGTACGGGGCGATCACTTCGGTGTACCAGCCACCTGCAGGCCAGATTTCGACCACATGCGTATCTTCGGTCAGGCCGAAGAACTCCAGAGTTTCTTGTGGATGCCGGTAGCGATCGCGTGAACTGTTTGCCTCTGACCGGTGCTCTCCTGCGAGTATCACGTCGAAGTTGCTGCCGTCAGGCGCTTCAACACTACAGGCCGACCCGGCCAGGCCAATGGCCAGCACGGTAAGAAAAAGCGTGAATTTCGACATGGTTTTCCCCTTATGCTTATTGCTTCTTCGGGCAGGCGGCCAGCTTAGTCGATCATTTTGTCAATTTCCATCGCTGGACACGGCCCACAGGTCACCGACTTCGTCAACGACCAGAATTCCCGATATGACAGGATGATCAACTCGTTATTCGCGCAGGTTCAGGCAAGCTGGGCCGACTGAATATGGCTGACCTTGTCGGGTTGCGGCAATCGGTAGAATGCCCGCAATTCCTGCATCATGTCGCTTGCGACGCGATCGCGAGGGAAACGGTTCTCGAGGTTGTAGCAGTAACGGCTGGCAAATGAACTGGCACTGCGGTAACGCTCCAGTTCCTGTTCGCTCAGATGCGCATAAAAATATGTTTCCTCGAACAACTGCTCGATAATCCTGTGGGCGACGACTTCCCCTGTCTGTTCCTGCAACATAAGACGCGTGCCGACATACTTATCAACTTCTGCCTGCATTTCGAGTTCCATTAACGTAACGGGTTTGTCCTGACTGGCATTCCAGGCCAGATAGTTGAAGTGGCTGACGCCTTCGAGGACCGTCCAAAAATCGCCGAGGTTCTGTCTATGGAGATGGCGGCGGGGGTCAGCGCTGGACAGCCGGACCAGCACCTCTTTATCCAGATACAGCGCAACGTCAAGTGAATCCTCGTTCTGTACGATCAAGAGCTTTTCATCGACGTCGTGCTCCGATTTCATTCCGGCCAGATATTCGACCGCCGCCTGATCGGTTACGAGATAATCATTGACGTCCTCTGGAACATCGATACCGTATATTCCGCCGAGAAGATTCTGCAAGTGACGCAACAACATCGGTGGTATCGCTCAGTGCTGGTAGGCTGTTCGCGCAGACTGCTCGGGATAAACTCCGAGCTTTCGCAGCAAACGCGAGGCTCGCCGGCTCCCTGTTTTTAGCCACACCTCGTACAGTCTGAGAATATCGGCGTCGCTCGTTGAGCGGGCAGCCTCCCTAACTTCGTTCAGCACATCGACGATTGGCTGAAACTTCTCCGCCAGTTCGGCAAACACATCGCCAAAGGCTTCACCACGGATGGTACCGCGAACATGCAGCGACAGAGAGTGGTAAGCCCCGCCGCCCATATTGATGTAGTAATCAAGGTCGACTGCTGAACGCTGCAAACTGTCGGCAAAAAATCCCGAGATAAACAACGCCACGTCGCCCAGTCTTTGCAGACCAAATGCGCGTTGCTCCAAGGTCGATGCCTCCAGGGAATCAGACAGCATCTGGACCAGGGGTCTCAGCCGCAAACCTTCGGAAGTTGACTCATACAGGGCTTCCGATCGCGCGAATAGTGTCAGGAGATTAACCACGTAGTGAGAAGTCTGGTGGTCCACACTCACATTGTTGGCCGACATGGCAGAGTCGACGGAATCGCGGAAAAATTCCTGCAAACTCGTCACCTGGACAAGGTTCTCCGGTAACGGTTGTGACCGTTTCGTCATGTTTGCTTCCCTTCTCGTTAAGAGCCGGGCGCTTAAACACCGGCGGCGGCAGCCGCATTATTATCGGTTTGTACGGTATCGGCCCGTCTGCTTAGCTCTCCCAATTTACCTAGTATCTTTATAGCGTCCGGCGCGCATTGCAATTGTGACCTCTGTCACGCTTGTTAGCTTCTCCCGCAGGCCCGATCGTTCTATAAATCTTCAAATAGAGCCTGTTTGCCCCTCGCAACATTGATCAATCCACCGCATCGTCGCCGGGTACCGCCAGCCCATCTGGCAGAGTTTGGATCTCCTCCAGCATCCGAATATAGCCGTCCGGCAGCTTGTGCATGGTCGCACCGGAAACCACAAACTCGTGATACCAGGATTCAGGAAGCAAGCTGTCATCAATTGCAGATGGCCGGGCTATATACGCGAAAGCCTCAAAGGTCCGACTGGTGTTCAGCCCGTTCACCTCGAGTCGGGTACGCCGGTAATCCGGTCCCTCGACGCCATCGAGTCTTGCTGCTTCCGTAGACAGGATCTCGTACACCACGCCGAACACTTGACCGTCAGCGCTTGGAACAATGTTGCATTTCGCGGATCCGTCACGACCATGCTTGTGAAATCGTAAATCGTACTGGATCAGCGACGCTGGCTCACAGCTTACTGCCGAAGGGACACGGCTCAGCATCCTCTGGACATGCATGTTTGAACCATAAGCAAAATAGTGAATGCGCGCTGGATTGGGAAAGCCTGACACCAGAATACGATCATCCCAAATATCGTAAACAATCAACTTGCGAGCGCAAGACCTGTCCTCCAGCCAAATTCTGAAATGGTACACGTGCCATCACGGTGCGAGAAGCGAAACACCTGATGATCGCCTGACTTTCGCAAGGCAAAACCTACTATAAATGCGAATTCGCCTTTTCGCCCGGTTAGACCGAAGTTTGAGTCGCTATCACATTTCACAAAGTAGGCATTCGACGGGGAATCACCCGCCAGATACCCTCTTTCGTGCAAGGATTGCATGAATGGATGCAGCTGTTCGCCTAACTCTTGCCATACCGGCGATTCGTTCTCCTGGAATGCCAGCCAATTGGTGCAGCTGCTGATACTTCCCAATATGAAGAGTGCCTTTCGGCGCAAGTGCAACTTACCCCATTCACTCGTAATGCTCGAATACCGCGCGAGCGTAACCTCGCCTTCTACGCGTACGTGCAAACGCGGCGCGCGCACAAGGCTATTTATCCCCAGCCGTGCAAGCGATTGGATATCATCGGCCGTCAGATTTACCGCGGGTTTATATGCGCCGCGCTTGAAAAATAATTTGCCAGGGGCTCCCGAATCCCGGCCGACTTGCCGGTCGCGGGCGGCCAGCACACCCGCCAACGCGCCCATTGCGCTTACAGGAGTCGACACGACCCCGGACCTTGCCTGAAGACGCGGGAAATAGGTCAATAGGTTCGGACTCGAAAAACCCGGTGGATGCTGGGCCGTGACAACATCGGCGACGGACATCCAATCCAGCGGAGGATCCACGAGCAAAAGCGCCTGTTTGCTTCGGCAGTATCGATCGGCTGCAAGAACGGCCACAGGACCAAGGTCTTCTTTCGGCGCAGCCGAGAATAGACACAGCAGGTCGATACATTCGGCCTGCTCCAGGGCGAATAGGCCGGTGCCTTCGGTGGCGGAGCCAATCAGGTCATAGTCTGACGGCGAAGCTGTTTGACTGCCACTGCGGCAATCGATATAGCTTACAGACCTGATTGAGTTCGAGTTGATAGTTTCGGCAGGCCGTGCGGCCGGGATCGGTTCCAGCGACGTCACCAGGTCGGATTGCATCAGCGCGTGTCCTACAAATTGGTCTGAATTCTCATCGACTGATATGCCGCTAAAAATCTCCTGCTCGTAAATAAATGGTTCGATTGGAGAACGGAGCCGCTGGACGACCATGTTGAACGAATTAGCATCGGCTTCGATTATCCCATCGTAGTCAATCGATGCACGCAGGTATTCGTAGGGGCCAGGATTGATCGCTTGCAGTACCAAGGGTCCCTCGCGACCGGGCAATTCGATCAGATTTCGGTTCCGTGTGGCCGACACTCGCACCACGAGCGCGTTTTGTCCGCCACAGGCAAAATATTGCTGAATAGCTAACTCGAGTCGACAATGCTGGCCCGGCGCAGCAAAATTTTTCAGGAAGTCGTCGGCGCTCGTGAGCTCGAGCGGCCGGTCGATCGGACCGCGCGGAGTGGGTCCGACGAATGCAACGGTGGTTGCCCTGTCGACGGGAATCCCTTGCTCCCTCGACAGCCCCTCTACAACATATATTCCACTATTGCTTGAGTCGGACAATGCGGCCACGATCCTTCGTGTGATGGCCGATTATAGCAGTTCGATTCGAGCGCACCGGAAGCGGATCAGAACAATGTGCCTGCAACCGTGACGGTGCTTTGCAGGAAGGCAGCATTCAGCACATTGTCGAAGCGACTCTCGCTATTCGATCAATTGAACCGCCGCAAGATGTTCGTAGGTAACGATGTTGATTACGCGCATGGCATTGCGAAGCGTGGCGCGCATATTACGGGTCCCTTTTAGTACAGGGACCGGAAGCCCGAGTTGCGCCTCAGCGGCATTTTGCACCCGGCTGGTATGCACGGCTGCTTGCCCGTTAGGCTGCTGGATCATTGCGGCAGTAATCAGAGACGGCAGCAAGTCCTGCCAGTCTGTAGTGTCCTCGATGAGCGGAGGGTGCGCCTCGAAATAGAGATCACCGTCCAGCCAACCCAGAATAAAGGGTTGATTGACGATGCGCACCGGAAGCCCAATTTCGACTAATTCAAAAAGGTGCTCCATATCCCTGGGGAAAAGGCGCACGCAACCGTGACTGACCCGCATCCCGACCCCCGCCGGTTTGTTAGTGCCGTGAAGCAGATAACTCTTCATGCCCAAACCCAGGACATGCTTGCCAAGTGGATTATCCGGTCCCGGCGATACTGTCGCTGGCAGGGGGTCGCCAGCCTCTGCAGACTCCCGGCGAATCGAAGCGGGAACATACCAAACTGGATTTGTGGCCTTCGAGACCACCTCCGTTTCACCTAACGGTGTTGCCCAGTCGTAGCGGCCGATACCGATCGGATAGGTAACCACGATTTCAGGTTCACCATCTTCCGGTGTAGGAAAATAAAACAAGCGTTTGGCCGCAACGTTCAGAACGATTCCAATGCGCGGAGCATCCGGCAGGACGAACTGGGTGGGCAAAATTACCTCGGTACCTGCGCCAGGCAGCCAGGGGTCTACGCCTGGATTAGCCTGTACCAGTTCATCGAATCCGAGATTGTAGGTTCGAGCGATATCAACGAAGGTGTCGTCATAGCGAGCGCGAACAATCTGTACGCGCCCCACCACCTGCTGATCAGGCGAGCCCAGCACAAACCGATCGCTGACTATAGGCGGTCGCTCGTCAGAGCGGATGCTCTTACGCGAGCCAGAGTCAACCGAGGCCTTTCCATCAACTGAACGCAGATGAGTCGGTTGACTGCCGCAACCGGCTAATACAATAGACAATAACGCCAACAGGCATAAGCGTAGTACGTACATAACCGGGAATTATAACGGAGTAGCCGACTCTCCCTCGAACCGGCGTCACAAGATCAATTATCAGGAATTAGGGACCCTGCAATTTGGACGTTTGCCGGCGGCAATGGCCTCATTATAAAGAGGAAGTGTCTCGGGCAATTCACCGATTAAATCACCGATGCGGTTTGCCGCAGAAGGGTGAGTAGATAGAAATTGCGGCGGGCCTCCGCCGGCTTTGTCTTCCATGTTTTTCCAGAGTTGCACACTGGCTCGCGGATCGAATCCGGCACCGGCCATGTACTCAAGGCCAACGACATCGGCCTCGGATTCCTGAGCGCGCCCGTAGGGCAGGAACAGTCCGATGTCCGCGCCCATTGCCACCATCTGACCAATGTCGCCACCTATCGCTGCCGCGCCAAGGTCTACGATATTGCCGGTAATCAACTGCTGGTTCGCGCGTTCGAGGCTATGCTCTTCAGTAACGTGGGCAACCTCGTGGCCGATCACGGCGGCTAGCTGGTCCTGATTCACGGCAACCGCGAAGATCCCATTAAACACCCCAATTTTGCCGCCGGCCATTGCGAAGGCGTTTACCATTTCATTGTCAAAAACTTCGATTTCCCAGTCCATACTGTTATACGGATCGCCCAACTGGGAAATAATCGCCCGCGACACACAGTAAACATAGGCTTTTTCCGCCGCGCTCGACGTCAACGGCATTTGTGTTTGCATCTGTTCAAACTGCTTGTCAGATACCGCTTCGATTTCCGCTCGGCTGACACAGCCGGCGACTAGCAATGTCGACAATACGGTCAAGATAAATCGACTTGGGTACGTTTTCATCGTGAATCCACCTCTGGGCGAGCACCGATTATAGCTGCCCGGCCCACGGTTCCCCCCTTAGACCGCCCGGCAGGGCATTGGTTTCGCCCCTGCCAGGACCCCAGCATGGCAGCCAATCCGCATCTAGTATCCGTGGTATTCACCACCGATACCGGGAACCTTGAATCCGACAGAGTTGAGCATCGAGGTCATTGCTGACTGCAGCCGCTGCATCAACGTTGGGCGTCCCTTGTAACGCACGCTATAGATATCGGCGGTTTCAGCGGCTTTCATCAGGTAGTCATCGCTGGAGCCCAACTCATCGACCAAGCCCAGTTCCCTTGCGCGACTGCCGTACCAGTATTCACCGGTTGCGATGCTTTCGATGTCGAGCGAGGGGCGATGTTCAGCGACCACGGTTTTAAAGAGGTCGTGAACCTCCTCCAGCTCTTCTTTCATTTTGGCGCGATCTTCCTCGGTATTCTTCCCGAACAATGACAGCGTGCGCTTGTATTTACCGGCAGTGATCTGCTCGAAATCTATGCCATGCGATTCCAGGAATCGATTGAAATTCGGCAGCTGCGCCAATACCCCGATCGACCCTATGATCGCGAACGGTGCAGCAATCAGTCGATCAGCGACCGCAGCCATCAGATATCCACCGCTTGCGGCAACCTTGTCAACGATGACAGTCAACGGAATTTTCCGGTCCTTCAAGCGTAATAATTGTGACGCCCCCAACCCGTGCTCATGTACTGTTCCGCCTGCATTTTCAAGACACACAACAACTTCATCCTGTTCTGAGGCAACGGTTGCGACCGCACTAACCTCTTCCCTGAGCGCGGTAACTCCAGTCGCGCGCATATCGCCCCTGAAATTGATGACAAAAATCCGCTTGCCTGTTTTCTGGTCACCTTTCTCTGACTTCTCTTCTCGTTTGCGGGCCTTTTTGTCCCGCCGACTTTTTTGGCGCCACTCGGATTTGTTCATTACCGCTCGCCGCACCGTGTCCGCCATTGCACGGTACCTGTCATTGAGTTTTTCAACCCTAAGTCCGTCGGGCGAATGTTCTTTGCGCGACGCTGCTGCAATAAAAAGCACCATGACGGCAGCGATTGCGGCAACCACTGTCACTGCCTTGGCGAGGAACAAACCGTATTCAAGGAAAAACTCTGCCATTCATGCACTCCATGAGCGTCCGACAGCGGGTTGATGCAGTGTCTGGCGCTGTTGTCTTCGAATTATGCGCTCAGTCCCACGTTGTTTTTATCGAAAGCCCGCTCGGCCCTATAGCTGGATCGAACCAGCGGGCCCGCAACGACTTCCAGGAAGCCAAGCGAAAGGCCCAATTCGCGATAGCTTTCAAATTCTTCCGGTGGCACGTAACGGACCACCGGAAGGTGGTTAACGGTGGGTTGCAAATACTGGCCCAGTGTCAGTATGTCTACATCGTGGTGCCGTAGGTCTTCCATAGCCGCCAGGATCTCTTCGTCTGTCTCTCCCAGCCCGAGCATCAAGCTGGTTTTCGTGATGAGTTCAGGGTTCAGCTTCTTCGCTGCAGACAGTACCGACAGCGTTTGCTCGTAGCCGGCCCGCGGATCGCGCACCTGCTGAGTCAGACGGCTTACTGTTTCCAAATTCTGCGCAAACACGTCCGGTCCGGCCGCGATGACTGTCTTCACATCACGCTCGCAGCCGTTAAAGTCTGGCGTCAATGCCTCGACCGCTGTGGCCGGCGTTCTTTTTTTCACTGCACGGATACACTCAGCGTAGTGACCGGCTCCGCCATCAGGCAGGTCATCCCGGTCAACCGAAGTCAACACGATATATTTCAGGTTCATCAGTTCAACCGAGCGGGCCGTATTCTCCGGCTCATCGGGATCCAGCCAGCCCCGGGGATTGCCGGTATCAACCGCACAAAACCGGCATGCGCGGGTGCAAACGCTGCCCAAAACCATAATTGTTGCCGTGCCGTTATTCCAGCACTCACCGAGGTTAGGGCACATCGACTCCTCGCAGACGGTACTGAGGCGATGTTTTCGAACGTTGTTCAAAACCGCTGTGTAACCTGGCCCGGACGGCATTCGCGCTTTTAGCCAGGTCGGTTTACCACGGCCGAGCCGCTCGCCCGAAAACAGGTTCTGTTTGACGCCGTTCTTAACGGCCCGAATACCTTCCTGGGTGCGATACTTCGTACCGCTTTTAACGCTGGGAATGTTTTTTAAAGTTCTCATTTACAGCCGCAAGGGAGGGCAATGGTTCCTCCGAGGAAAGATCATTCTCGCACGGACCCAGCAGGCAGCAAAGCGCCGCTGGTTTCTTGCGGGTGTGCGCTGACGGCGGGTGTGGCCATTTCGGCCTGCGCAATACCGCCAGCCGCAGATTGTGCGCAAAAAAAAGCCCGGCCAAAGGCCGGGCAATACAGGGGGAAGCCAGTGTCCAGCTAAACTTTCAGCCGGACGATATTCACGTCGGGTACAACAGTCAGTGCAAAGGCGACCAGTTCAATAATCTGATTTGCTCCGACGTATCGAGATCAAAGCTTTGCGCTAGTAATTTCTCAATTTCAGCTGTATCCATAACGGCCTGACGTGCGGAATGTAATTCCACCACACCGCTGTATTCATCGACAGAGTCCTGATCTACAGTCTGGAGCAAGAAACGCGTGTAATACTTCGTACCCATGCAGGGAGGGTAATCTTCTCGCGCACAAAATACTGTGAGGAACTGCACACAATGGGAGCCTCACAGCAGCCCTTATCGGCAACGGCGGCGGGCACTGGCTAGGCAAGCATAGATGTGCCTTATGTCCGGACAGTTGCACCGTTTGAGGCGCGGATGTTATAGAGAGAAGCTTCGATGGCGCGGTACACACAGATGACGAATTTATCGCATTGCGTCTTGGTAATCGTCGCGCTAGCCATCGCCACCCTGGCATTGGCTGAGCCAAACGTCGACGAAGATCTCGCGGCTGCTGAAGCCTACCAGGTTGCGGCCAGCGAACTGAATGCAGACATCCTGGCACCACAGAACTACGAGAACGGTACCGACAAACTCAACCAGGCGCGCCGCGATCTGCAGGCCGGGAAAAATCCAGAAAGAGTCAGTGACCAGCTGACACAGGCCGAGGGCTATTTCGAGAAGGCAATCGCTGCGGCTAACACGGCCCGCAGCATTTTTGGTGAAGCGCTCACGCAACGTCAGGCCGCAGAGATTGCTAAGGCTTCGGAGCTTGCAAGCGCCTTATGGGCGAAAGGCGAAAAAGAGCTGGCCAATGCCGCAAGCGCCCTCGAGAAAGATCGCGAGGCAGCGGCGCTTGACGGTGCTGCCCGGGCCACGGCCGTCTACTCCGAGGCCGAACTGGCAGCGATCAAGGCAATCGTTGTCGGCGAAGCACGAAGCTTAATCTTAAACGCGACGCGCTTGCGCGCTGACAGGTACGCGCCCCTGACAATGAATGAAGCCCGCGGTTTGCTGGCCGAAGCCGAACAGAAGCTGGACGCTGACCGTTACGTGACAAGCCAGCCGCGCGAGTTGGCGCAACAATCCATAGAGGCGACCCAACTCGCCATTTATCTCGCCGATTCGGTGCGCCAGGTACAGAATAAACGGCTGAGTCTCGAAGGGCTGCTTCTCGATTGGCAGGAACGGATGCAGCGGATCGCAACTGCTGCCGAGTTGCAAAAGGATGCCGCGATGGCTCCGGATGCAGTTACGGACAAGGTCGTAAACCGTATCGAGGAGCTGCGCGCCAGCGAGACACTGCTGGTCGAGGACCTCTCCAACGCCCAGCAATACATTGCCAGCCTCGAAGAGGAGATACGCGCGCTCGACGAACGTCTTGGCGGAACAACTGCAGCGAGGGATGCAGCAGTAATTCGGCTAGAGGCCCAGGCAAGGGCACGGGAGCAATATAACCAGGTGAGAAACCTGTTTGACAACAATCAGGCGCTTGTCGTCCGTGAATCTGACACCATTGTCCTGCGTCTGGTTGGTCTAAATTTCGCTAGCGGCTCAGCAGAGCTTGATCCCAGCAACGAATTTTTGCTGAACCAACTCGCACGCGCGATTGCGATATTTCCCCGTTGTGATGTCATCGTAGAGGGGCACACGGATTCGACTGGAAGCGATGCCATGAATCTTCGTCTTTCGCAGGCCCGGGCAGATTCAGTGATGAAATTTCTGACCGTGGACAAAAATATACCGGGCTTCCGTATCAGAGCAGTGGGTTACGGCGATTCCCGGCCGATCGCCAACAACGAGGATGTAGAAGGCAGGGACAGGAACCGCCGCATCGATATGCTGATCATACCGAAGGACACTGAAAGTTCATTCTAGCTCTTTGATTCAAGACCCTGCCACCAATCGGCGATAAAGCTGCCAGTATCCCGGCTGACAAAATACCCGTAGCACTTGTGCACATTCAGGCCGTCTGAGTCCCGGAAAACGTTCACGAGGCCCATATGACCGGTGATGCTTTCCACCAACCCCAGTTCGAGCATGTCTCGGTAGCGTTCCACAAACTTTCGATCCAGTGCGGCCGGCTCGCCTAAAGCGGTAATGTTCAGCCAGTGACGAATGTTCGCCGGAAAGCGCGCCGGACCGGTGCGCCCTGCTCCCCGAACACGCTTGCGCATATAGTTGAGCCCCATGGGGCTCCCCATCGTAACAAGCATGTCCACCTCGCCCGGCTCGTGGCTAGACCGGCTGAGATCCCAAAGTGTGTCGTACGCGATCACCGCCCCGAAACTGTGCCCGATCAGCATAACGCGGTCGTTTTCGTGCCAGGCGCGAAGCAAAAACTCGGCGACCATTTCCCTTACTTTTGTGCCGATACCATCAATATCTTTGAAGTAACGCCGAGTTTCATCGATCCGGGTCGCCATGGCTTGGTCCGAGATGATGTTCCTTAACGCTGGAAACCGGTCGCCGATCCGATAAACGAGTCGGTTGAGCTGCCTGCCAAAAGAACGAGCATCGCGCAAATCCTCTTCCGTTGGCCGGGTTTGCTCGAGTACATGGCGGATGCCGTCACGATCCAACTCTAGATCCCGTTGTGAGCCGTAAAAAAGCTTGCTCCAGGGAACTAACTGAAACTGGTCGCTGCAAGGCGCCATGGTTTCAGCCACCCCCGGATTCGCTCGCCTCACGCCCTCGGTCAGGCATTCCCAGAGCGCCTGGCGATGCTGCCCGGCCGGCGGTTTAGGCCGGATTCCCGGCACAAATATGATGCTATTTCGTCCGCTCATTACCCAGATGGGCCAGGTCGTGAAAATGCGATAGTTGCCCAGTCCAGCTTGAGGTCTAGCCCGGCTTGAGGGTGGCAACCGATACGGGTAGGTTACGGGCTGTGCGCTGGTTTGCAAGATCAAGAGTGAAGCTGGGCTACCGGGGTTACCGAGATGAAATATCTGCACACAATGGTTCGCGTAAGCGACCTGGATGAATCGTTACAGTTCTATTGTGACAAGCTCGGGCTGGTCGAGCACCGTCGCTATGACAACGACGCGGGTCGCTACACGCTGGTTTTTGTCGGTGCGGAGACTGATCAATCCACCGCTATCGAGCTGACCTACAACTGGGACCCCGAGAGCTACACGGAAGGCCGAAATTTTGGTCATATCGCCTACGAGGTCGAGAACATATACGAGACTTGTCAGCGTTTGATGGACTCCGGGGTGATCATCAATCGCCCGCCCAGAGACGGATACATGGCCTTTGTGCGTTCACCCGACGATATTTCGATTGAACTCCTGCAGGAAGGCGAGGCGCTTGAACCACAGGAGCCATGGGCGTCGATGGAAAATACCAGCCATTGGTAAGCCGGCTGAACAGACTAGCTGGCGCGGAGACTGCGAAACCGGCCCGTTTCAACATTGGTGGAGCCGGATTCTGCAATGACGATCCGGTTGCGGCCGTTCTCTTTTGCCTGGTAAAGCGCTTCGTCAGCCATCTGGATAGCGCCCGTTACGCTTCTTTCAGCGTCCGGGTGAATGACCGCAACACCAACGCTGATCGAAAGATATCCGGAATGGTCAGGACCCTCGTTGACAATTCTTAGCTCCTGAACTTCTTTACGCAGACGCTCCGGCATTTGGCGGCTATACTCACGGGTCGGTCCATACAGGATTAGGGCAAACTCCTCGCCACCATATCGCGCCACGAGATCGAGGGGTCTATGCCCTCCACCAGCCAGGACCTTGGCGACATCTTTAAGCGCATCGTCACCGGCCTGGTGACCATATAAATCGTTGAATGATTTAAAGCGATCGATGTCAACCAACAGAAACGCAATGGTGACATCCTCCCGGCGGGACTGGCGCCAGATCCTGGTTACGTATTCGTCAAAGGAACGGCGATTAAAAAGTCCGGTCAGCCCATCTCTTTGAGCGAGCTGATTCAGCATGTTGGATTCCAGGAAATTCAGCCGCGCCGAATGCTCAATTTTGTAACAGCTGTAACCTCCCAGCAGGTTCACCGTGAGCAACATCGAAGATTCGAATATGACCTCTTCGGTTGGAAGTCCCGCCGCCAACGCGGCCGCAACGTAGGCGACTGAGACCACCCATGCAAGACACGCTGCTGGTCGATACAAAAGCCCCATGACCAGCCAGATCATGAAAATCCAGCTGGCCTGGGCGGCAAAGTAGTACGACATACCGGCAAGGCTGGCTTGGACGTCAACGATCGCTCCTGCGAGGCCGACGACCAAGGCACTTACCCCAAGCAGAAACTGATACGCCATGTTAGTCGCGCGGTAGGACGCAACGAGTGTCATCACGAGCATCGGAACCAGCACAGCCAAGCCGAGGGCACGCCAAACTGACTCGCTCTCCCCGCCTATTGCCTGGCTGATCGCTGTGAGCACGACACAGATGACCAGCGCCAGCGCGATCGTCAGCCGTGATTTCTCGCGGTTGTCGGCTTGGTAGGTCTGCCGAAATTCCTCTTCCAGAAAATCGATGAATCGCAGGCGCTTGAACCCGCTCCGTAGCTGCTCAGAGTACAGAGTATTCGCTGACTGCTGGATTGTATTGCTATGGTCCATTGAGTCCTGGAACCGCCAGCTGAAATGAGCGGTATCGTCTCGGCAGATTACGCGTTGACCCGGGACCGGACCAGCAGCCAATTCACACTTTTCCCGACCGCCCGCTGCGGGGGGGCCGGGGGCGTCCGAGCGTCGTCGCCGGCTGGCGAGACAGGGATGTCAGAGCAAGCCGGCGCCGATCTGCCCGGAGCCAGGGACGGCGTAGGGCAGTTAAGCGTGGATGCCCTTCGGTCCCCCGGGGCGGGCGACGCGCCGTGACGCTTCAGTTCGACGCTGTAAGCGTTGCTCTTGCTTCCTCCCAAGCCAGCATGGCTCGCTTTCGGGACGCTCCCCAGCGATAGCCCCCAAGCGCGCCGCTGGCACGAAGCACCCGATGACATGGGATCAGCCATGCGATGGTATTGCGCCCGACCGCCTGTCCCACGGCACGCGCAGCATGCGACTTGCCAACGCGCCGTCCAAGCTCGCTGTAGGACACCGTCTGCCCCTCCGGCACCGCCAGTAACGCCTGCCATACCTTGACCTGGAAATTCGTGCCCCGCAAATGCAGTCCGGGTTTTTTGTGGTCCCGCGTTGCAAAGATCCGTCGGCCAAGTTCGCCGATGTACTCGGGATCCTGCCTCAGTTCGACCCCCGGCCAGATTTTCTCGACTCCATTTCTTGCTGCTCCGGGCGGATCGTCCTCGAAGCTCAGGTAACACACACCCCGCTCGGTCGCGCCGATCACGCACGAACCGAATGGACTCGATGCCGTTCCGAACCGAATGCGGCCGGGCATGGGTTCGCGGGTGAATTCACCCGGTGTAAAACCGTCGATGGTTACAAACAAATCGTGCAGTCGCGACGGCCCGGAGAGTCCCACGGCGTGGGAAGCGCCCAGAATGCTATCGGAGCTCGATAAGCGTTCTTTTGCATCAAGCAGGGTCGTAACCTGCAGAAACTGCTTGGGCGAAAGTCCCGACCAGCGTTTGAACACACGGCTGAAGTGGCTGGGACTCATACCCGCTGCTTTAGCCATTTCCGCCAGATCAGGCTGGTCAATTCGATTACCGGCGATATAGTCGATGGCACGTTCGATTCGCTGGTATTCCTGAATCCGCATGTTGCCTGAGCACTTAGAATAAGCGGCCGCAGGCCGCGATACCGTTCAATATATATACCCGTCAGCCATGCACATCGACCCGAATCTTGCTACTTTGCGCACTCGGCGCCGATTCTTACAAATGTCGGCTATCCCTCCAGCCCCGTTACAGCCTGGGTGCTGAATATTTTGCAGCGAACAATCAGCATACTCGGTCTTGCCTGTGTTGGGGTACTGTTCGCGCTGGTGTTCACGACAAGCTCCAGGTTTTCATCCCGGACTGCATCCGTTCCAGGTATTCAGCCCGTAAAATTTAACACCTGTTTGATGGATCGCGACGGACGCCTACAAGGGGAATTATTTGGTGCAGTCCGGCAAACCATAGATTGGCGTGGTGAAGATCTGCTGTGTGCAGGAATGATCAGGCCCGGCGGCGACGGGATTCGACTTATTTTTTCACGCAACTCCCCCAGTAGTACGGCACGATTAGTGCTTGTCATAGGTATAAGAGATATTGGGCCAGGCGAAACTGGTGAAGACTTGCCAGCAAACGTAACACTCATCGACGAAGCCACCGGCAGATTTTTTAACGCTCAGGGAATCGAACGTTGCTGGGCCACAGTGGAAGAGCAACAGCAGCTTTCGGAAAAACCTGCGGCGGTCTATCGCGTTGACGGCGAGCTTTATTGTGCCGGGAGCTTGCCCTCTGTTAATGGCAGTGAATCGGTAACGCTAGATGATGTCCGGTTTTCGGGGCGTCTTTCAGTGAATACCAGCTGACGGGTCGACCAAGCTTGTGGTGCTAGAGCCAAATTCCCGGGGCAGAAGAACGCGAGCCAAGCTCGTCGGCCCGGTATGCCTGCTAATAATCTCCGCTGGTCTGTTTATCGAATCAAAGGGGGCCGAACCGGCGCACCTTTTACGAGACTTTGGCCGAATGGGAGTGCTGATAGAAACGTCGAATGGTCCTTGCGTCTTTATAGATGCCTACGTAGCGAATAACAGAGCCGCCAAGGCGCAGGGTTTGATGTACGTCGAGAGTCTCGGCGAATTTGAGGGCATGCTGTTCATTCACAGTCGACCGGCGAAAATTTCTATGTGGATGAAGAACACGCTCATTCCGCTGGACATGCTTTTTGTTCGAGACGATCAGACCATTGCCACAATAGTGACAGATACAGTTCCGCTGTCGACCGATACTATTGTCTCTCGCGAACCGGTGACGACAGTTCTGGAATTGAACGCAGGATCTGCGGAGCGCTGGGGTATCCAGGTCGGAGACCGGGTCCTGAAATAATCAGCGCCGAAGTATCGCCCACCATCGCGCAACGTTGAGCAGGCTCATTAGCGAACCGGCCACGTAGGTCCAGGCCGCAGCGGTCAAAAGCTTACGGGCATGTAACTCGTCTCCGGCTATCAGGATCCCACGCTCCTTCAACATCGGTAGCGCCCTCCCGAAGCTAGCGTCCAGTTCGGTGGGCAGAGTCACCAGGTGAATCAAAGTCCCCAGACCCATCACCACGATACCGCCGAAAAACATCGTCAAGCCGGTTAACGGGGTTCGAGTTAGGGCCGACACGAAAGGCGAGAGCATCATGACCAGCGCAGCCAGGCGCTCTCCCGGAGCCGCCAGTCGCACCAACCGGGTACGCAATTTCAGAGGTCGATACCCGGCTGCATCCTGCAACGCATGCCCAACTTCGTGTGCCGCAACGGTAACTGCGGTAAGAGAGCGACCGTCGAATTTGTCCTTGGTCAGACGAACCGCTTTTGCTTCTGGGTCGTAGTGATCGCCTTTGTCGGTCGCCTCGGTTTTTACCGACTGGAGGCCGTGCTCGTCCAAAAGATACCGAGCCAGTTCCCCGCCGGTGCCGGAATAACGGTTGTCCGGGTTACTGTAACGCGTCAGTACTCGTTTTACCCACAAGCCCGGTCCAAATGCCAAAGCAATGAAAACCAGCCCCAAAACTACAAGGTGCATGCTTACCGTTGCGCAACCTGCGGAAAATCAAGCTGCCGGGCCGGCAGACTTGCATCGCAGTTCGTAGCGAAGGTCGTGATGCGCGGGATTATAATCGAGCGTATCAAACGGACGGCGATCAAGAATTTCATAGCCATCAGGGCAAAGCTTACGCACCTCCAGCCAGCTGTCCAACCAGGCCATACGCTGTTTCTCGGCGGCAGGATCATCGGCTGGAAAGCTTGGACTGATCGTTGCCTCAAAAATCATCGTATCCTGACTTCCAACGCCGTCCATCGGCATCACCAACCGGCTCATCCGGTGGCGATCGTAATCAGCGCTGTTACTCATCGAATTCCGAAATGACTGGCTTGGCGAACAGGCGATTAGGATTGTCGTGAGAACAAGTGTCTCAGGAAACTTGCGCATCAGCATCGGAAGGCCGCTCCTGATTGACGCGAATAGGCGGGTAGAGTCGATCCATCGAAGCTCCATTTTGCTCAGCTTAGTGGAATTTGTCACTTTTCCTGCGTCTATACCAACGGATCCGTGCGGGTCGGGCCGGGAGCACGCAGCAACAACCAGGCCGGGTACGCGCCAGCGGCAACAACCCCGACAAGAAATACGGCTGCCGGCTTCATGGCCTCGCCCGCGCCCGCCTGAATTCCCGCAAACAACACCATCGGGAGAGTTTCGGATGTCTGGCCCGCGACGAAGCTTGCAATCACGAGGTCATTCAGCGACAGAAATGCCGAAAGCAACCATCCAAGCAGCACCGCGGGAAAGATATTGGGCAAAGTTATGCGCAAAAACGCGCTGGTCGGCGTCGCGCCAAGGTCCATCGCTGCTTCCTCGAGTGTCGTGCCGAGCCGAGCCAGTCTGGCCGCGACGATGACTGTGACGTATGCCGCGCCAAGCGTCGTATGGGCGAACCCTATCGCTAACGAACCACGAGTGACCGGCCATCCGGTGACCGAGCCGAGAATTACAAACAGCATTAGCAACGAAAAACCGAGAACTATCGGGGGCACGACCAAGGGCACAGCGGCCAACAGACCAAGCAATCCACGGGCAGTCGGTCGCGTCAGGCGAACCAGCGCCAGGGCAGCCAGAACACCGAGCAGCGTCGCTAGCGTAGCGCTCGCGGCGGCGATTTGCAGGCTGGTCCAGGCGGCGGCCAGGATTTGCCCTTGAGCCGGGAGTTCTGTGTACCACTTCGCAGACCAGCTACCCGACGCAGAATCTAAGGTTGCGACGCGGAACGAACTCAATACGAGGAGAATAATCGGCAGGTACAACACGCCTAATCCGACATAGAGTGGAATCCTGATCCATTTGCCGGGTGCGGTTCGCGCTGTCACCGGATTGGACCGTTTTGCTGTGGCGGGGTCGGCTGGATAACCGGCATCAATGCTGCCTTGAATAAAAATACGGTGGGCACAACCAGCGTGAGAAGCAGCAGGGCTACCATCGCGGCGGCGCGTGGCCAGTCCTGCACTCCGAAGAATTCCGTCCAGATCGCCGTGCCGGCCGCCGGGAAACCTTTACCGCCAAGCAGCCACGGCACAGCAAACTCCCCACTCGCAGGTATGAATACAAGCAAGCAACCGGCAATCGCGCCAGGCAGGCTGATCGGTACGATGATCAGTAGGAAAATTCGTCCGGTTCGAGCACCAAGATCCCGGGCAGCTTCAACCAGCGAATAGTCGAGCCGCAAAAGGCTAAGGTAAATTGCCAACACCATGACCGGCAAATATGCGTAAACCATACCAAGGTACACAGCCGGAACAGCCCCGAGAAACACCAGCGGCTCCTGAATTAGTCCCAATGCCCGCAATGCTTCGTTGATGGGCCCTACGGAGTCGAAAATCGCAGTCCATGCGTAAGTTCGGATCAGTGCCGATGTGCAGAAAAGTGCGGCAAACAAAATTAGCAGCAACTGGCGACGCGCGAGCGGCGCGCGGGCGATTGCGTAAGCCATTGGATACCCGATGATCAGGCATAGCAGCGTAGTTACCGTCGCCACAACGACAGAGTTCAGCGCAGCGTCAACATAGGTTCCGCTTATGAAAAGTACACGGTAGTTTTCACCGGTAAGCGCGAATTGCCCATTCGCGGCGACACGCTCCCAAAGCTCGAAAGATGGACCGACACCGAGCGAACCATTAACAAAGCTTAGCAATGAGACGATCAGCAAAGGCAACAATACGAAACCGACCAACCAAATGTATGAGGGAATGATTGCCCAGGCAGGGGCACGCAATGGACCATGGCCGGACAGTGACTTCATGAGCCCAGCAGTACCCCATCGGACGCGGCCCAATCGACAAAAACGGGGGCACCTGGGTCCAGATTCATACTGCGCTCACGAACTCTGGAATCTACCCGCACTACGACCATGCGGCCGCTATTCAGGCGCACGTGATAGTTTGTGTTTGCCCCAGTGTATGCAACGTCCGCTATTACCCCTTGATAGCTGTTGTGATGGTCCTCCGAACTGTCAGTGCGTAGCCCGATTTTTTCCGGACGCACGAGCACCGTAACCGTAACGCCTTTGCTTGGAACCTCCGGAGCCAATACCTTCAAGGAAGAGCCGAGATCCGGCACATCAACGATGATCGGATCCTCTTTACTGCCGCTGACCGTTCCAGAAAAAAGGTTCGCCGTGCCGAGAAATTCAGCTGAAAACGCACTGTTCGGAAATTCGTATACCTCCGCCGGGGTTCCTGTCTGAATTATTCGACCACGGCGCATCAGCGCGATACGGTCCGCCATGGTCATCGCCTCTTCCTGGTCGTGGGTGGCCACGATGCAGGTCACACGGACTCTGCGAACAATCTCCGCCACCTCCAACTGCATTTCAGCGCGCAACTTGCGATCGAGCCGCGCCATCGGGTCATCCAGCAGCAACAATTTGGGGTTCTTTGCGAGGCAGCGAGCAAGCGCGACACGTTGCTGCAACTCGCTTGAAATCCAGCCCGGCTTACGTTGAGCGATGGTGGTACAACCAACGATTTCCAAACTATGGTCGACGCGTTCTTCGATGACGCTCTTGGGAAGCTGGTCCTGTTTCAGTCCAAATGCGATGTTCTGTGCGACGGTCAAGTTCGGAAACAGCGCGTACGACTGAAACATCGTATTCACCGGCCGCCTATGTGGGGGAAGGCCGCTGATTGATTGACCCTCGATCTGAATATCGCCGGCAAGCGGTTGGTCCAGCCCAGCAATAATCCTTAACAAAGTGGATTTACCGCAGCCCGATGGACCCAGGAGCGCCAGAATTTCACCGCGCCGAATTTTTAAGTTTATCGACTGCAGTCCCGCTGATCGTTTCGGGTCGCTCGAGATCCCATCGATATGCACGAATGCCGGCCCTCGGCCGGCCGACATCTCAGAATTCGAACCAGTCTTCATGTCCTGCTGCCGGTCATTCAGTCCCACCTGGCCAAAATGCCACGCTCCCTAACCAGCCTAAAAGTTACATCGAACAGCCCATGGCCACGAGTTTTGCTCGCTCGATGTGGGGGTCGACCATGCGCAGTGACAAACGTACACTACCGCCAACATGCGTAGCATGCCAGTCAGATCATTGCGGCTCGATTTATCGATCTATCGAACCATACAATTTCCGTTGGCTGCGTTGGTCGAACCGACGGCTCGCCGATAGCTCACCATGTATAAAGCAACGTTTCGTGATTTCTTCAAGCTCGAGGCAGCCGGCGGCATCCTGCTGTTGCTTGCCGCTGCGGTAGCAATGGTGCTGAAGAATTCCCCCTTCGGGGAGATTTACGAAGCGTTCCTCGATACCCCGATACATATTGGCGTGGGGGCACTGGAAATCGACAAACCTCTGCTGCATTGGGTCAACGACGGATTGATGGCAGTATTTTTCTTCATGATCGGCATGGAAGTCAAACGGGAGATTCTGGTCGGCGAACTATCTGATCTTCGTCAGATTATTCTGCCGGTTGTTGCGGGTCTCGGCGGCATCATCGTGCCGGCCGCGGTATTTATTGTGGTGGTCGGAGGGGATCCCTCAACTGTTCGAGGTTGGGCAGTGCCAACCGCCACCGATATTGCGTTTGCTCTGGGGGTACTGGCGCTAGCCGGTCCGGGGGTTCCAACCGCACTAAAGCTGTTTCTGATGACGCTGGCAATCATAGATGACCTGGGCGCAATTGTGATTATTGCACTGTTTTACTCGAGCAATTTGTCGCCGATCTCGTTGCTCGTAGCTCTCGTAGCAATCACAGCGCTGGCAATTCTCGCGATCAGGGGCGAGCAGCGCTTAACGCCTTATATTCTGGCCGGTCTGGTGCTGTGGATCGCGGTGTTGAAATCAGGCGTACATGCGACCCTGGCCGGCGTCGTGCTCGGATTTTTTATACCGCTCGGGCCAACAGACGTCGAAGATCATGACGATTCACCGCTTCGGCATTTGATCCACGTACTTCACCCGTGGGTTGCATTTGCAATTCTGCCGTTGTTTGCGTTTGCCAATGCTGGCGTAGTGCTGCGAGGAGTAAGCATGGGAGAATTGCTGCAGGGCGTTCCGTTGGCTATCGCTTTGGGTCTGTTCGTCGGTAAACAGCTAGGGGTGTTCGGGTTCGCCTGGATTGCGATCAAGACTAAATGCTGTCCGCTTCCGGCCCAGGTCAACTGGGGCCAACTCTATGGCGTCGCAATACTGACCGGAGTCGGCTTCACGATGAGCCTGTTTATTGGATCATTGGCATACCCAGACATTTACATTCTCGACAGCACGCGTCCCTACCGTCTCGGAATCATCGCCGGTTCGCTGTTGTCCGGCATCGTCGGCTTTGTGGTGGTGCGAATCTTTACGCCTGCTTCGGGTGGAAACGAAACCGATAACGACAACTTCGGACCCGCCGGGTAGCCTGCGCTAAGCGATCGATCACACACGCGGTCAGGCACGGCCTTCTGCTGCACGCCCGGGCTCCACCGGCTGGCGCCAGCGGAACCGGCGCTTCATGTCGTCCCCTATGCCAAGCATCGCGGGTACAAAAAACAATACCAGGAACATGGAGAACATCAATCCGAAGATCAACGTGATAGCGAGCGGCTGCACCAGTTGTGCCTGCAGGCTACGCTCGAACAGCAACGGGGTCAGACCACCGATCGTCGTTAGCGTCGTCAACAGAACCGGACGCAATCTCTCCCGTGTCCCGGCGAGTATCGCTTCCTTGAGTTCGGCGCCACGGGTCCTGGCCCGATTGATCGCAGACACCAGGATGATCGAATCGTTGATCATGACCCCAAACAATCCCAGCAGCGCCTGTAGACCGAGCATGTTTAGGTTGAATCCCATCACCCAGTGACCGATGACCGCGCCGACTAATCCGAACGGTATGATCGACATCACGACAAACGGCGTTGTGTAGCTTGCGAATACCCACGCCAGGATGATGTAAATCAGGGCCAACGCAATCATCAATGCGACCGACGTGTCCCCAAGCGCTTCCTCTTGTTCTTCGGCCCGGCCCTTGAATTCAATCTCTATTCCATACTTGCGTTTCACCTCCGGGATTGCGCCGCTGGCCAACTCCGCGATCAGCTGATTCGTCGTCGCGATTTGATGGTCCACGTCAGCGGTTACTGATACCTGCCGCAGGCCGTCCTCACGACGCACTTGCGAAAAGCCAATCTGGGTTCTCAACGACACGACTTCGGTCAGCGGCACCTCGGATCCGTCCGAAGCACGCAGATATAGATCCCTAATCGAGGTTCGAAAATTCGGCGATTCCGCCAGCTTGACCCGGACGATGATTTCTTCCTGATCGCGCGAGAATCGTTTTGCGATGGCACCTTCAAATGAGTTCCTGACCTGGCGCGCGACGGCCTCGGTGGTAAACCCCATGGCCCGGCCCAGAGGGGTCAGTTCCATGACTATCTCCTGCTTGCCGTAGGGCAGGTTGTCCTCGATGGCCAGCGCTCCCGGAGTGTTCTCAAGCACCTCACGTATCTCCATAGCGGCATATTTCAGCGTTGCAAGATCCGCGCCGTGCAGACGTATGTCGAGGTCACGCCCCGGCGGCCCTCCGGCCGAAAGTTCAAAAATTATCAGCTTCTCCATGCCGGCTGGCGGCCGAACTTCTTCATGCCATGCTTGTATAAATTCTGTGTTTCTGATGTCGCGATTGTCGCTGGAGACGAGTTCCACGGTGAAGGCGCCGATATGATCCCCGTACATCGCCGGAGCCATTTCACGAGCCTCAGTCGATGCGATCACCCCGACTTTGTGTCGAACCAGTCCGCCGCGACCGTCGGTCAAGCGATCTTCTATAACAGCAACAGAACGAGCCATTTCGGCGACCATTTCCCGGGTACGTTCCCTTGGCGTACCGGGGCTGAATGAAAAATTGGCAAAAATGATGTCGGTTTCCGGAGTTGCGAAAAACTCAAAGCCGACGCGCCCGGTGGCAAGCATTGAGAGCGCAATAAAAAGCATACAGATAAACGCGAACACCGTGCTGTAGCGTCGATCGAAACTCCGCGCGACCGCGTTCTTAACCCGTGTATCACGGAACCGGTTAAACGCGATATGAAACTTGCTGGGCTTATTTTCACCCCTGCTTTCCATTCTCTGCATTGCCTTCTTCAGGTGCATCGGCAACACCAGAAAACATTCGACGAGGCTGGCGACAATGACCAATATGATTGTCAAAGGCAGACCGCGAAGAATCTGGCCAACCTCGTCTCCGATGGTCAGGATCGGCGCGAATGCTGCGATCGTCGTCAGAGACGCTGCCATGACCGGCGGAAACATCGTATGGGCGCTCTCCAGCGTGGCTTTCTCAGGGGGGATACCATGCCGATGCAGCATCTCTGTATGTTCGGCGACAACAATAGCGTCATCAACGATGATGCCGAGCCCCATGATGATTGCGAACATGCTGATCATGTTCAGCGTCAGGCCGATAACCGCCATACCCCCAAGCGTCGCCATAATTGAAATCGGGATTCCCATCGCGACCCAGAAGGCCACCCGCCCATTGAGAAATACAAACAAAATTGCGACAACAAGAAGCAGGCCCCCGGAGCCGTTCCACAGCAGCATTCGCACCCTTTGAGTCGCCGTGTCGGCAAACACGTCGAACATGTCGATCTGCAGGGTTGGCGGTAGCTCTTGCCGCAGTTCATCGACGTATTGAGTCACAATTCGTTGGGAATCAATCGAATCCACGCCCTTGGTGCGCCGCACGATCAGCCCGATCGATGTGTGGCCGTCCAGCACCCGCGAAATGGAGCCTTCCTCGAAAGTGTCATAAATCCTGGCAATATCCTTGAGCCGCAGCTTCTCTCCGGTCTGTTTCGATACGATCTCGATCTCGCCGACCTCGGCCGCGGTCCGGGCCAGGCCTTCGCTGCGAATCTGTCTGGATACGCCACCGCTCTCGATACTGCCCGAAGGCAGATCAAGGCTGGCCTGACTGATCCGCAAAGCAATGTCGTTGACGGTCAGATCCAGTTGCCGCAGCACGGAATCCGGAACCTCTGCCCAGATCTCGGAATTCCTGACACCATCCAGCGTGACGCTGGCAAGACCCAAGTCAAGGATGTCATCGCGAATCTGCCTGGCGATTACCTTGAGCGACTCCTCCGGGAACGGTCCGGCGATTTCGAGCCGGCACACTTTGTCAGATTCTTCAACCTGGCTGATGACCGGCCGCTCTATGTCGGACGGAAAAGTCGTAATTCTCGCAATTGCTGCCTGGACATCCGTCAGCGCCTTCGACATATCGGCGCCGTCTTTGAATTTGACCTTGACTCCGGCCCGATTTTCGAAGGCCATCGCATCGACGCGCCTTACGTTGCCGAGAAATCGAATCTCTCGCTCTATTGCCCCTACGACGTTGGACTCAACGTCTTGTGGACTGGCGCCCGGCCATTCGACGTCAATCGAGATGACGTTCATAGTAAAGTCGGGCATGACCTGCCGGTTCAGCGAGCTGAGCCCGTAGACGCCAAACAGCAGCATCAGCATCATCATCAGGTTCCCTGCCACCGGGTGTCGGGCAAAGGTATTGATGATGCCGCGCGATTGCAGGTCCATCAGCGCACGTCGACCCTGGCGCCGGTGCCACCTTCTCGGATCTGGGTCGTCACGATCAAGTCGCCATCTTCTATTTGAGTGTCACCGAGCGCAGTAAACAAGATGTTGTTACCGGCATAACCTTGGATGTCGATTCGGCGCTCTGACAGTCGCCCATCCTGGATAACATAGACAATGTCTTCGCCATATAGGGCGCTTTCTGGCGCCTGGAGTACGTCGGCGAACCGCCTGTCCAACAATGCGACGGAAACGAATGCGCCTGGCCGCAAGTCGACCTGTTTCCCGGCCGTGTCGATGACAGCATAGGCGTCGACGCCCCCCGTAGTCGAGGCGATTTCGGCACCAACGCGCTCGATTATTCCCGAGTAATTCAATATCTCGTTTCCGACCTGCCAGGAAACTCCAACCGGTCGCCCTACCACCGGTGTATCGCTATCAATCAAGCGCCCATATTGCGAATTGGAGAGCGAGAATCGCACTTCCAGTTCGCTCATGTCGATAAGGTCCGCAACCTTGTCGGCCCCGAATCCACTGATCTGTTTACCGAGGTTCGCGTTGACGTCACTGATGACCCCATCAAACGGTGCCACTAGCCGCGAATCTGCAAGATCGCGTGCCGCCTGTACCACCGCTATTTCGCGTTGTTCGATGATTGCTTCCTGCTGGCGCATGTCCAGTTCAGCGGTATCCATGAACTGCTCCGACACATT
>PVMK01116610.1_pt1 | contig 88674 bp, 87 predicted proteins | sample 1853481 | NCBI WGS metagenome assembly PVMK01 (sample SAMN08533507, study PRJNA380276) | Marine sediment metagenome, whole genome shotgun sequencing project.
ATTTCAACCTCACTAATTCCACAAATCGCCAATATCTGCAAAGCCCGTTGCAGGCTAAGCGTACCGCGATTGATTGAGCGGCTTATGGCGCTGGGAGTCGGTGCATGGATTTGCAGGGTCGATCTGATTCACACAGCATACGCACTCCAATGAGGGTATCAACGGCCTCTGCTAACTCTAAACCCTTGAATTTGTAGTATACTGTTGCCAATAACCACTGGACGCTGCGATGCACAAGGATGCCGTCGCGGGGCGCTATAGGAGAAAAAAGACATGCTGTTATGGATTATACGCATGGTGGGGGTGATTGCTTTTTCTGCATTGCTTTGCGGCACCGTTGTGGCGCAGAACACCGGCCCTACAGGCACCCGCAGTGCCGACCTCAAAGCCCTGGCGGCGCAACTGAACGAGCGGGCGCAACAAAATCGAGCAAACGCCGAAGTAGTGGCACGGCGGGCCGGCATACCATTGCGTAAAAACCTGCCCAACGGTCGAATGATGGAGTTGCAACGTTTTGTACCTGGACGCGGCCCCGTTTATTACATCACCAATAATGCGGATGCTGCTGCGACGGTCTCGACTGATGTCCTTTGGCCGGGCGGTCTGGCTGGCCTGAATCTTGATGGGGCTGGCATGGTGGTCGGCGAGTGGGATGCCGGTGCGATCTATAGCGATCATCCGGATCTGACCGGGCGCGTTGTGCAGGTCGATGGTGCAACCAGCATTAGTAACCATTCCACTCATGTGGCGGGTACACTAATCGGTGCTGGAACTTATCTTCTCCCCGAGGCCAGGGGCATGGCCTTTGCAGCCGGCCTTGATGCTTATGACTGGAATTTTGACGCGGCTGAAATGGCGACCGCTGCTGCCAACGGCATGTTGCTGTCAAACCACTCCTATGGCATTGCTTCCGGATGGATTTACATTGGTGATTCAGAGCCGGAAACCTGGTGGTGGATTGGTGGCTCGGACCCGGATGATGTGGAAGATCCCTACTTTGGCTACTACGACACGGAGGCTCAAAGCTGGGATCAAATTGCCCGCAACGCGCCTTACTATCTCATCGTGAAGGCAGCGGGCAATGATGGCAGCGACATTGGTCCGGACCCTGGTGAGGAGTACACTGTGGTCGATCAGGAAGGTGAACCCATGTTTGTTTCCGATCTGCCCCGCAACCCGGATTGCACGCCCACGGGCTACGATTGTCTGCCCACGCACAGCGTTGCCAAAAATGTCCTGACCGTTGGTGCGGTAGATGATATTCCCGGTGGATACAGCCCAATCACAGGTGCCGGTGCAGTGCTTCTTGCGGATTTCAGTAGCCGTGGGCCGGCCGATGACGGTCGGATCAAGCCAGATTTGGTGGGTAATGGGGTGCTGTTGCTGTCGACCTGGTCGGAGCTACCATTTTATGCAGCAGCTGCCGGTACCTCTATGGCCGCGCCGAATGTCACCGGGTCGTTACTATTGCTGCAGCAGCATTATGAAAATATCCATGGCCCTGATCAGTATATGCTGGCGGCCACGCTCAAAGCACTGGTCATTCACACTGCCGATGAGGCAGGGGCGTTTCCAGGTCCGGATTATTGGTTCGGCTGGGGTTTGCTGAATACGCAGAAAGCAGCTGATTTGATTACTGATGATGGCTTGGGCCCGATCATTATCGAGGGCAGTTTGGCCAATGGCGCTATTGTCAGTCACGAGTTCGTTGTCAGTGGGGCCGATGTGGAGCTTGTAGCCACTCTGGTATGGGCTGATCCGGAAGCTACGCCGGTAGCACTCTCCCTGGACCCTGAAGATCTGATGCTGGTTAATGATCTGGATCTGCGTATTGAGCGCAGTGGCTTCACATATGAACCATGGGTGCTGGTCCCGGAAAGCCCGGCCAGCGCCGCCGTTCGCGACGATAATTTCCGGGACAACGTCGAGCAGGTCATTGTCACCGGGGCAGGTGTAGGTAGTTACACCATTAAAGTGAGTCATAAGAGCGGGCTATTGGATGACGAGGCACAGGATTATTCTCTGATCATCAGCGAACGAGCTCCGCCCCTCGCCGGGTCGCAGCTGCTCGTTGACGAAGATTTCTCCGGCGGTTTACCCGCAGGTTGGTCAGTGAGTAACGAGGGAGGGGTCAGCTGGGGAAATCAGGGACACCTGTAGTGGCTGACAGCCGTTACGACAACTTAAGCGGGGGTGCGGGCAATTTTGCAATGGTGGACAATAACTATATCAATGAGTCCTACACAGGGTTGATCTCGCCCCTGCTGGATCTTTCGGACGATATTGCGGTAGTCCTTCGGTTCAATAGCTACTTGATCTTCGATACCTTTGAGTCCATCAATGTGGAGGTCAGCACCGATGGTGGCGTTAGCTGGCTCAATGCATGGAAATTTCAGGGATTCAACCCGCTTCCCACGCCTTATGTAATTGACCTGACCGATGGGTTGGCTGGTGAGGCGAATGCACGCTTTCGCTTCTGGTGGAGCAGTGAAGGTTTTCTCTCTGGTGACCTGTGGCAAGTTGACGATGTGTCACTCGAGGCTTTTGGTGGCAATACGCCCAATCAAAGTGAAATGTGTTCCGGCAATGTGGTGGATGTTAAGGACCAGGTCTTTTCAGGTCAGGTGAATTGCACCGCATCTACTTCCTTTACGATGCATGGGAATGTGTTTGTTGCGGCTGGTGCGGAAGTGCAGATTAGTGCCCCCACGGTCACGCTGGGTCCAGGGATAAGCGTGGAATCCGGTGCCCTGTTCTCTGTTGGTTTTCAGCCTTAGCAGAATCTGCTGTTCCGCTTTTAGACTGCGGCCTCAACCGGTCACTGAAATCTGACGGGTCGTATGTTGACTCATAAATGTTAATTCCGCAGATTACTGCATGAATTTAGAGGTTAATAGCGGGGATTAGGCGTTAGTGGGGTTGGGGTATTCCCAGCTAGAGAAATGGCTTTGCACCTCTCTGCACCGTGCTTTATGCACCTTCTGGTTGAGTGGGAGAGCGCCCTTTACTAAGGTATCGGCAATAGCGTGCCTACTTCCGCTCTCCGCAGTAAAGCAGACGTTCATCAGGCGTGAAATTCAGTGATGTAAGGGACTGCTAACGGCCAGAAGCGGCCCTCCCACCACCCCCTATTTGGGCAGCGTTGCCTCGAATTTGATCGCGTCCAGTTGCACTGGGGATTTGCCGATGGACTCCAGAAACGATAGCCAAAGCCAGTCGTCGTGGATGCTGCTAAACAGGGGTTGCCCGACGCTGTTGGCTAGGCCCGAATCGCCATACTCAACCGCCTGGTCCTGCCACTTGAAGGCCAGGCCATGACGGTCTGACTCACACAAATGAGTCTCCGGAACGCCCCGGGTGGCTTACCCGCTAAAAAAGTGGCCGGATACATTAACAGGTAAAAAATGCATCCAGCCCTTTCTTCGTTAGTTGTTAAGGGATATCCATTTCAATAGTAGAGACCTGGTGGGCCCTAACTTCTGGTGGTTTCGGCTGCCAATTTCGTAAGCAATCTGCTCACCCGTACAGCCAAATGTATCAAGGACACTGAGGCCAACCAGCCGGCCGTTTGGGTCGGCAAATACCCCCGTGACATCTGCACTATAGCGATTACGCTTCGCTTCGAAAGTATCGGGTAGGGTGCTGCCCTCGCACAGGTCATACGGGTCGTAAACGCCATCGCCATCTTCGTCGTCGAAGCGTTCTAGCGCGTAAAACCTGCCGTCATCGGAACCAACATAAAGCAGGCCGTTGGCAATGGCCGGCGAAGAATCTACTGGTGCACCTGTATCGGTAGCCCACAACACTGCGCCGGTAGCGGCATCCATGGCATACACATTGCCATCGTTAGAGCCGACATAAACAGTATCGTTGGCAACAGTGGGTGAAGAGTTGATCTCACCAAAGGTAAAGGTAGTCCAGAAGATGGTACCGGATGCCGCAATGGCAAGAGAGACCACCAGGACAGCGAGAATTGGAACTAATAATCTGCAAAAAGACGTTGGCATAGTTATTTTCCTTATGATCGTGATGCTAGGCTCTACCGGTGCTGTAACAAAATATATTGCCGATTAGCATTTTCAGCTTGCTATGACTCACTGCTTACAAAGTGTATTTTGGGCCAGACACGAGAGGATTACTTAACTGACAGCAATCGCCCGATAAAACCTGGCTGTCACATCCGTGTTAAGTAGCTATTTTTAATCGCATAATTTAATTATAGGATATAAAATCCCAATGTCTACGCTGCATTTTCATCGAACAATAAATCATTTGTGACGGTCCGGTATTGGCCGTTCTCAGTTATGCGTTTCTCTTGAAATCACGCATGGTGAATAACTGCTTACTGGCAGACACCGGCCCCACAACTACAGTCATGGCGTATAGCGGGAGTCGGCCAGATATAGTCATTTCGTTCCATTTTCAGCGATACTTGACTGAATTACGAAAATGGTGCTTTATAATTTCTATCCACTGGGAGGCTTGTCATGAAACACTTTGTAGCCCTACTCATAGCACTTTGCCTGGCACCGGCGGCATTCGCTCAGCCCCTTGCGGAGCGTGGCACACCGCTTGATCATCTCGCGGGCCGTTGGGTTATGTCTGGCACGATTGCCGGGCAGGAGATCATGCACGACCTCACGTCCGAATGGGTGTTGGCGGGGCACTACCTGCGTTTCCACGAGATTGCCCGCGAACGTGACGAAAACGGCGATCCGGCTTACGAAGCGATAGTCTATTTCGGTTGGGACGAGGTGAGCGAACGCCTGGTATGTCTGTGGCTGGACGTCACTGGAGGCGGCGGGTTGGTTCCCGACGGGTTCGGTTACGGGAGGCCGGAGGGTGACCGCATACCCTTCGTGTGGGGCGCAGGGACGGACTCGCAAATCCACAACACTTTTACCTACCACCATGCGCAGGACACTTGGGCGTGGCGTATCGATAACATGCGCGAGGGCAAGGCCGACAATTTCGCGCAGGTTTTGCTGAAGCGACAAACCCCGGAGGTTCACCCGATCGCAGATTGACCTTTATTTCAGCGGCGCCTACTGTCCCCTGTTGGCCGACAGTTGCTATACGGCGTGATTGGAGTCGAGGTGCTGGTTCTGGCCAGTAAGCAGTTATTCACCATGCGTGATTTCAAGAGAAACGAATAACCGAGAACGGCCATGAGCTGCCCTTCATAGTTGGTAGATTAGGTGTCCCACACACACGCGTTTTGAGCACTGTAGAACATCACAATTGTGTGCGGTACTATGGGCCACCGGATTACTGAAATTGCAATTTGCCTGAACAAACTAAGGAAGAATACTAATGAAAGGCTTGATTCCACTACCTGTAATTGCACTCACCGCCGCCTTGTTTTCAAACCCCGCCGTAGCCCAGACCGGAGAGGATTACCACCCTTTCCTGACCGATAAGTTCAATATCGGTGTCGGGCTCTTCTGGCCAAAGAAGAGCATCAATGTCGGTGTGGATGGCACTCTACCTGAAGAAGAGTTCGATTTCGACGAAACACTGGGATTCGATGATTATGAAACCACCCCATCACTGATGTTGCGCTGGAGATTTGGGGAAAAGTGGTCAGTCTGGGGGCAGTACTGGTCTACGGACTCGACAAATGGAGCAGTACTGACCCAGGATATCGAGTGGGAGGATGTCGTATTCAAAGAAGGTACGTTTGCTAACGGCGGAGCCAAATCCAAGTTAGCACGCGTATTTTTCGGCCGGACATTCAGTACCGGGCCTCAATACGAATTTGGTGCTGGTGCAGGACTACACTGGATGGAGCTAGACATTTTTATTGAAGGCGAAATCATCATTGATGACAACTCGACCGGCTTTCATCGCGAGTCAGTCGATGCAAGCTTTCCATTACCGAATATTGGTGCTTGGTACATGTACTCCTGGTCTCCAAAGTGGCTTTTCCAGGCCAGGCTGGACTGGCTGAGCGTCAGCATCGGGGATTATTCCGGCGGCTTATGGAATGCCCAGACGGGCATCCACTGGCAAACTTTCAAAAACATTGGATTTGGTCTTTATTACAATGGCTTCACACTTGATTTGGATGTGGACAAGAGTGACTGGCACGGTAAAGCCGAATTCACGCAGCGAGGCCCATATTTGGCGCTGACTGCGACGTGGTGATCAGCCCTGAGTAACACCGCTCCACCAGAATTGATCGCCTGACTGGCAACTGGTAAGCATCGAAATGTCAGCCAAGATTGCAATGCTGACTATATGATGTAAATCAACAGGGTCTGGAAAGACAGGTGATATGCTAAAAGCCTAAAATTGTGAGGGTATTGAGTATCAACCCATGAAATTTACTGGACTGATTGCAGCCCTTCTGGTGGCCTTGACAGGCTGTTCTTCTTTCGGACCGAAAACTGTCCCGCAAGATCAATTCAACTACAACGCCGCGATCGCCAAGTCTACACACGAGCAACTTCTCGTCAACCTGGTGCGATTACGCTACAACGAGACGCCTGTGTTCCTGAAGGTAGGCTCGGTAATCAGCCAGTATTCCAGGGTTGCCTCGGTAAACACGGGTGTGGCTGTCAATGCCTCAACTCAAGGGGACAATACCGCTACTGCAGGTGGTAGTATGTCTTGGGCCGACCGGCCAACCATCACTTATATCCCCATCAGCGGACGGGAGTTCTCCAGGAATTTATTGACACCCATTCCGCCGGGTTCCATTTTCAATATGATTCAGTCCGGTTGGCCTGCTGAGCTTATATTGCCACTGACAGTATGGTCGATTAATCAAATCGACAACGAAGTCGCCCGTCCGTCTAATCGCCGGCAGGCGGACCCTGAACTGGTCGAGCTGCTGGTCATATGGGGTCGACTCCGCGAAGCCGGTTTACTGGGAATGCGCAAAACACCTGCCGAGGACGGCCAAGACCGCTCCATTGTATTTCTCCGCGACGGACCATTATCAGGGCAGGAGGAAAGTGACTTCATGAGATTCGCAGAATTGCTGGATGTCGATCCCCGGTCGCGAGAATTCCCCATGACCTACGGCCTGGTTCCCGAAAAGCCGAACGACATTGCAGTCCTGACAGGATCTGTCTGGGAAATCATGCTCGGCATATCCTGGCAGTTTGAAGTGCCACCCGGACACATACAAAGCGGCAGAACAGGTGAATCTTTTCAATCGGCCCGCAAGGGTGGAACCGCACCGATCGAAGTGCGTTACTCAGAACAAAAACCGGATGATGCCTATGTCACTGTATATGAGCATGGCTACTGGTTTTACATCGACCAGCATGACCGAAACTCAAAACAGGCATTTTCATTTTTACAGTTACTGTTGAACCTGGTAGAGACCAGCACAGCGGACTACGCACCAGTGTTCACAATATCGAATTAGACAACCACTCCAGGTTAACACACGCAATGACCAGTGCCCCAATGAAGTCCACCCTATGAAATGTACTAATTAACTGATTTGAGACATGATTTTATGTAGATTCTATTTAAGCTAACGTCATTAGCACTGGCAAAGTTTAGTGAGGCAACCCCATGATAAAATCAATTATTCAATTTTCCATTTTATTCTGCTTGGTGCTTGGTTTTGCCCATGCACAAGAGATGCGCCCAAATATCTTGCTGATTGTTGTTGATGATATGGGTTATTCAGATATTAGCCCTTTCGGGGGTGAGGTCCGGACGCCCTCTCTCGACTCCCTCGCAAAATCTGGAATACGATTTACTGATTTCCACACATCCGTAGCTTGTTCTCCAACACGTTCAATGCTTCTTTCAGGAACAGATAATCACCTTGCCGGAATGGGAACGCAAGCGGAGGCAACTTTTCCTAATCAGGTAGGCAAACTGGGTTATGAAGGGTATTTAAATGATAGGGTAGTTTCGATCGCTACACTTTTACAGGATGCCGGATATTCCACAGCAATGGCAGGGAAATGGCATCTCGGCGAGCAGATAGAGAATGATCCATATAACAGAGGCTTTCAAAAAACCTTTGTATTACTTGAGGGGGGCGCAAGTCATTTTGATGATGAATGGATGATGTATGCAAACTACGCTCCCACCTATCGCGAAAACGGGGTCAGAGTTCATGTGCCGAAGGGTTTCTACTCAAGTGAGTTTTACACGGACAAAATCATAGAATACATCGACAACCGTGATGCCGGTCAACCGTTTTTTGCCTATCTCTCTTTTACCGCACCTCATGACCCCCTGCACGTGCCTGATGAATGGCTGGATAAATATAGCGGCCGGTACGACAAAGGATATGAAGCACTCCGTAAAGAGCGCCTGATCAGTCTGAAAGAGCTTGGTTTCATTCCAGAAGATGCGGCACCTTACCCGCTGCTTCCGAATATCACTGAATGGAACAATCTCTCCAAGGAACAAAGGAAGATTGAAGCCCGGGAAATGGAGCTTTATTCAGCGATGATCGATAACGTCGATTATCATTTGGGCAGACTATTTAATCATCTCAAGAAGACGGGTAGACTATGAAAATACACTTGTAATTTTCTTTTCTGACAATGGGGCCAACGGTACTGAAATGCACCAGTATCCCGACACGGATAAAGCATGGGTAGACAGAAACTCTGATAACCGATACGAGAATATGGGCCGTCAGTTCTCCCGGGTTGGACCAGGACCAGCTTGGGCACAGGTCAGTATGACTCCATACCGACTTTTTAAAGGCTTCACCACAGAAGGGGGAATCCGTACACCGTTGATCATCAGTGGTCCGGGCCTGACAGATAAGGGAGAACATAATGATGCCTTTGTCCACGTTATGGACATCTCAGCTACTATATTAGATGCGGCAGGCGTTAATCATCCAATGACGTCTTATAAAGGTCGGAAAGTAGAACCTCTGCGTGGCCGCTCCATGATAAACGTATTGAACGGAAAATCTGATTTTGTTTATGATGACGATACCGCAGTTAGCTGGGAAATGCTCGGTTTCCGGGCGGTACGAAAAGGTGATTTCAAGTTAATCTGGCTCCCGGTGCCTTTTGGAAATGATAACTGGCAACTCTATGATCTTGCGAAAGACCCGGCAGAGATGAAGGATCTGTCAAAGCAGCAGCCAAAACTCCGAGAAGAGATGATTTCTATATGGAAACAATACTCTAAGGATGTAGGTGTTGTTCTTCCTCCCGGCGGCGCTATGCGCATGAATATAGATCCACCGAAGTCAGAGCAATGAATCAACTTCAGCCTTTTATCGGTGTATGCGAGGTGCATAGGCATCGCACCGCGGGACAAATCTAAATGCGCAGATTAAAAGCAATGGCAGGATTTCGTATGGTGCTACCAATAGTGGTAGCGTTATTTTGTGCTGATCTGTCTGCAGAAGGACTTGAGTCCAAAGCCCCAAAGCTGGTTGCTGAGCGCCCAAACCCTTCAGGCCCGCCTACGGAGGTCGCAATTGGCGTCTACGTGCTTGACATCGCTAACATCGATGATGTCAATCAACTTTTCAGCGTTGATTTGTTCGTTGATGTTACCTGGCAGGATCCACGCCTCGCTGTGCTGGAAGAATTGCGCACTGGAAAAAACCGAAGGGTGCCTCTGGAAGAAATCTGGACCCCAAGGCTATTGATCGTCAACGATCGGGGCCTGAGTATCCATTTACCACGCGTCGCCGAAGTAGATGACTTGGGCAATGTTAACACCCAGCAACGTGTGTCGGGTGAGTTATCCACGGACCTGTTGTTTGCGGATTTCCCTTTTGATACACAGGTTCTGCCGATTCGTATCGTCACTTACAGCTATTCCGCTGATGATCTGCATTTCTCGTTAGATAACCAAATCAGAGGTGATGTCGAATCCTTCAGTGCAGAAGGGTGGAGATTCCGGATTATTGGTCCGGAATTTGACGAGTTTTTCGTTCCAGCCAAAGATACAGTCTGGGCCCGGCTAACCTACTTAATAGAAGCAGAACGCAATTCGCAATACTACGTGCTGACGATGGTTTTGCCTGTTTCGTTGATTGTCTTAATGTCCTGGTTTGTGTTTTGGTTACCGCCTGATGTTATTCCATCGCGTGTTGCCATCTCGACCGCATCCATTTTTTCCCTGATCGCCTTCTCCTTAAGTGTTCGCCTGAATTTACCGCGTGTATCTTATTTGACCCATGCTGATTCATTCCTGATTGGTTGTACTATGCTGGTTATCTTGGCACTTGGCATGGTTGTGATTGGTAGTCGGTGGGCTAAAACCGATCGTATGAACGATGCTCTCCGACTGAACGCAGTGGCACGCTGGGTCTACGCCGGTTTGTACTTCTTGACTGCCATAATCACCCTGATGATTTGATTGAAGTTAAGGCCACGCTACTTGGTAAAGCATGCTGGCATACCCCAAAGATTAAGTTTTACCCAGCTAAAATCACTATGCATCGAGGGTCCGGTTTTGGCCGGACTCGGCTATTCAGATTGCTGAAATTCATGTCTGTTGAGTAACTGCTTTGCGTTGAACAGCGGACGACTAAACCTGACCTAATCGGACACTATCTGCAAGATCAAGTCTGGGCTATTACACATTAACAATGTTACACAGTCTCCAGCAATCGATTTCAAGAAACCCTTAGTTTCCAGTTTTCTCCGGATAAAAAACAGAGGATTATTGCCCTGGGTCAGGTCAGCCGAATGCGCTCACAAATGTAAGCTAACTCTGGCACTTGACTCTGACCCCATCATTAAACAAAGTGAGTATAGAGTCTCTCGTAAACATACTGGAATGGAAAACAAAATATGCGCCTCACCGTCATCCTGGTCATAGCCATCACATCTGCCTGCATTAGTGTTCCTGCAATTGCCAATAGCAACCGCGATGAGTTCCAGCCGGCCTCCACCGTGGCTGAAACGCTCCGCCAACATAAACGTCTGCCCGCAGCCAGCGAGGAAGTCTGGTGGACACCTACCGGCAAGGATATGGCCTGGAACAACAAAAACCTGCAGCAGTTGTTCCCGACTGTCCCCGTATACCGCGATGGTCCGGTACGCGAACTGGCCTACAACCTCAATCCCGCAATAGACAATTTCAACGTGGACACCCCGGATGGCCCCGTCCGTTTTATCGACTTCCTCGACGGCGATGCATCCACGGCAATGGGCGTGGTGATACTGCACCAGGGAGTGATCGTATTTGAGCACTATCCACGTATGCGGGAATACGAAAAGCCTATCTGGTGGTCTGTCACCAAGGTCTTTGCCTCCTCGCTGATCGCCAAATTGGAGGATCGTGGACTTGTGGACACCGCCAGGCCAGTAGAATTTTATCTCCCCGAACTCAAAGAATCAGACTTTGCCGGCGTCACCGTTCGCAACGTGCTGGATATGGCCTCGGGGGTTGACTGCTCCGACGGCGACTACGCCAGAGGGACCTGCTATTACGATTTCGAAGCTTCCATGAACGACGCCGTACGTACTTCCGACACCCCGGATACGCCCTATGAATCGCTGGCAAAAATGCGCCCCGGACGCTGGGCACCCCAGGGACAGGGCTTTGACTACAGCGGAGCAAACACTTTCGTTCTCAGCTGGATTGTAGAGAAACTCATGGATATGCCTTTTCAGGATGCCGTGACAAGGGAATACTGGCATAAGATCGGCGCCGAAGGAGACGCCGCATTTTATGCTGCCCGCTATGGAATTGCCCTGAGTACTGGAGGCTTTATGGCCAAGCCACGGGATATGGCCCGTTTTGGTTTATTGTTCACCCCCAGCTATAAAGTCGTCAGCAATGAGCAGGTAATCTCAAACCGCTATCTGGACATGATTCTCAATGGAGGCCGCCCGGAACTGCTGCAAAATGCTCGTCACGCAGAACCCGATGAAGACCTGAGCGGCATCAAGCACAATGTGTACCAGTGGGATCTGGTGTTCAGTAACAACGATATCTACAAAGGAGGCTGGGCTGGACAGGGGCTATTGATAAACCCCGACCGGGATCTGGTTGCCGTTTACGTGGGTTACGCCAAGGATGACAAATTCAGCGAACTGCGTGTGTTGCCCCGATTGCGCCAGGTTTTAAACGGAATTTATGCCGCAAAGGAAATTAAGAAATAATTGGGGTCAGAGTCAAGTGCCAGAGTGAATCAAGAAATTAAGGGGTCACAAATTACAAATTAATGGGTGACCCCATAATTAATGGTTTTTCCCACCTAGGCTACTGTGGCACGTGCCGCCGATTACTATCTTCGTACTGGTCAATGTGTGAATTCCATTTTTGCTTCGTTCTGTCGGTCATGCCTGTCCCGCTATCGTAAGCAGGTTTGATTTAACTCTGAGATTGAGTCCTGGACGGATTATATTGTATTTTCCGGTACACGATGAAGGCCGCAATCAAGCCAACAAAACTCAAAGCAGAAACAAATAGAAAATATTTTTGATACCCGTCGGCGCCAGGGGTCGCATCTAAAATCATCCCCCCTATAATGGGCATAAAAATGTCAGGCGTATATCCTATCACCGAGATAAGCCCCGTCGCTGTGCCTGTAACAGCTATGGGAATGTCGCCTTGTTCCAGCAGGGAAAAATAAATCCCGCGTAAGGCATAAACCGCAGCGGAGATGACCGCGACATTGATCAGCAAGAGCGGTAAAAGCTTTGGTGTCCCGGGCAGAAGCGCAAAAACAAGAAAACCACATGTCATTAGGACAAAAAAACCTAGAACGGCTTTCGCCGGGCCGATTTTATCGGCGATGAATCCGGCAGCGACGGCTGCCAAAGCGGCAATCCATAGCTTGGCATTGCTAATTGCGGCACCAAATACAGAGCCTAATTCAAAGACTTCCGTTGCGTAGGGGGTGAAAAAGTACGCACCATAATATCCGCAATAGGCAGTCAAGATGATGATCGCCATCAGCCAGACGATAGGTAATTTAACGACCTCAATGATCCCGGCAACCGTAAGGCTTGTTTGCACTTCCTGGCCATCATTTCGCGGTGTCGTGTCATCTTTCATGATCAGCCAGACGATGAGTGCCAGGATTAATGCAAATGAGGCATAAATGAAAATCTGTTCGGACAACGCATCATCATCGGCGCCGCGATAGGCAAAGACTGCCAATAAGATCGCCCCGGTTACCATATCAACAGAATTTCTACCACCTTCGAGAATGCCGAATGCGCGGCCTTGTTCTTTTTCCGATGCCAAATTGCGTGTCGCTTTGATCATTGCAGACCAAAAAATGAACGATGTTGTTACGCCCCAAAGGCCGAATAACAGGACACAGATCTCGAAAGATGGCGTGGTTGAAAAGACAAACCCTCCCGCCGCTGTGATCACAAGCGCGACGGATATGAGCTTGCGTGGTGAAATGCGATCTGCAAGCCAACCGCCTGGAAAATAGGTTATAAGCGCGAGAAATCCATAGGTGCTTGAAAGAATACCCAGTTGCGTTTTGGAGAAACCAAAAGCATCTTGCACGGGAACGTAAAAAGTTTCTGATATAAAAGGCAACCAATACATGATGCTGCCAGACAAGCAGAGCAAAACCATGGTTAGTCGTTTCTCTGCAGCAGTCATTGAGCAGCACCTTTCGATTGCCGAACGCGCCAATCCATTGACGAGCGCTCAGCCTGAATCATGGGGTCAGTGGACACGAAATAAGTCAAAATGTCAAAGTGATAGGGACAGCTTAATCATTCATCATTTTCCAAACGAAATGAATGGAAAGCTGATTTGTAGCCATTATAATGGCCGCGGATGGGATAAATGGAAGGCACAGTAGACACTCCACCGCCAGGTGGTCCGAAGAATAGGTTCACTTCATAATCAAGGAAGGAGTTATGTCTTTGCAAACAGATGTCATTATTATCGGTGCTGGTTCTGCGGGTTTATCAGCCGCCAAAGAACTTACTAAACAGGGAATTTCATTTATCGTGGTAGAAGCCTCTCATCGTATTGGTGGTCGTGCTTACAGTGAAGAAATTGCCCCTGATGTTTGGTTTGATTTGGGTTGTGCTTACTTAGTCGCTGGATCTGATATTAAAAACCATATTGACGAAAGTAACCCCTTTATAGATTTTGCAAAAAAACAGGGTACTGTTATCGAGGAATATCATTACGACGCACATTACATTTATAACGGCAGGCCGCTAGATGATAACGAGACGAAAGCACGGGAGCAGTATTACAAAGAATGTGAAGAAGCGATACGGAGCTCTGTTGATGGTGGTGAAGACTGTGCTATCAGTGAAATCATTGATCTCGAAAACCCCTACGCAACACCGTACATGGATATGATGGCTGTAACAGCACCTAAAGATCTTGATGAGGCATCGGCAGCTGATTTTCTCTATAAGGTTGAAGAGTATATAGATTTTAACACTCTGCGTGGCTATGGAAATTTAGTCGCACAGTGGGGCAGCGACGTTAAGGTCTCATTAAATACCAAAGTGGAAAGTGTTGATTGGTCGGGAAAAGATGTCCTTGTAAAAACCGTTAAAGGATCAATACGAGCTCGTTGTCTCATAAGCACCGTGTCCAATGGAATATTGGCTGCACAACATATTCACTTTAAGCCACGATTACCCGATTGGAAATTGGAAGCCATTCAAGGGTTGCCCATGGGTGCCGAAAATAAAATCGGGGTGCATTTTACTAAAGATGTATTTGGCCCCGAGGCTAGCGGGTATTATCAGTCCTGGTCCAGTGAAGCACAGGGGGCTTACATCGATGTAAACCTCATGTCTACAAATGTCGTATCGGTCTTTATGGGTGGGCGTTTTAGTATCTGGATGGAGAAGCAAGGCCAGCAAGCAGCTCGTGAGTTTGCTGTAGATCGCATTGCAGATATATTTGGTAATGATATTCGGCAATCGGTCGGTCGTTCCATTGTTACCGCCTGGGTCACAGATCCCTGGACATTGGGCTCCTATGCCAGTGCTTTACCCGGTCAATATCACCAACGTGAATCATTACCGCTTGCCATTGATAACAAATTGTTTTTTGCCGGCGAGGCAACTGCTCGTGCTAATGGTACTTGCAGTGGTGCTTATTGGTCAGGGGTTCGTGCTGCTCGTGAAGTAGCAGAGGTATTACGAAAGTAAGGCTATGAACGATCTTGATATTACCCGTTTGCGGGTTTATCTAGTCGCGCCTGATGTGACACCGCCTTACCGATGGACGGGAACTTGTAAGCCGTCTCCTGTTTATTACAATATTGTTCGACTAACCACAGCCTGTGGTATTGAAGGTGCGTCCGGGGTTCTTTCTGGTGATTATTATGAAGAGCAGGATCAATATGATGACCCTGAAGATTTTGCTGAAGCTTTTCGTCTGGTTATAGCTGGATTAATCGGCAAAAATTTACAACAGCGTGAAGAAATAACTGAATCATTATTAGAGGCACGCGCTGCACCAATTCCTGATCCTGAATCCTTAATTGAAATTGCGCTATGGGATGCCATTGCCCGTAAAGAGAATCAACCGCTGTATCAACTTTTAGGTGGTGCACAAGAACGTATTCCCGCTTATGCCAGTAGTCCTGTTTTTGAAACCGTGGATGAATACCTGGATTATGTACGGTTGATACAGCGTGAGGGTTATCTGGCAGTAAAGTTTCATACTCAATGCGATCCCGATTTTGATTTAGAGATGGTGTCTGCTGTTTCCAATGCCATAGCAGATACAGATTTACGCTTTATGGTGGATATAGAACAAACCTATGATTATGAGCGTTCAATCATATTAGGGCGTGCTCTGTCGAAGATGCCTTGTGATTGGTTGGAGGCACCCCTTGATGACACTGACATTGACGCTTATGTAGAACTGCGACGGGCGGTGAATGTGGATATCCTTTGTGCTGGTAATACTGTGGTAGATTTACCAGATATAGCCGATGCCATTGAACGTGGTGCGTGGTCAAGATTACGCTGCGATCCTTGTAATGTAGGCGGTATATCGGCTGCTATTAAAGCTGTGCAATTGGCTAATTCTCACGGGCTTAAGACCGAATTGCAAAGTTATGGTTATCCTTTAAGCCAGGCCGCCAACCTGCATGTTATGTTGGGTGTTAATGGCTGCAGTTATTTTGAACATCCAGTTCCATACGAGCATTTCGAATATGGTTGTGCTAATCCGATACGGATCGAAAAAGATGGTTGTGTGAGTGCTCCTCAAGGACCAGGTCTTGGCCTTGATTTAGATTGGGATCAAATTGAACGGGATGCCTCTTTGGTGATCGATACCAATACGCTGTAATGATTTTCTCCAAAATTACGAATGGGAAAGTCGTGGGTGTCCACGCTTTTCGCTATACTCATCGTGTGCGCGTGACCCTTGAAGCTATGATTGAAACACCTGCGAGATAAAAAACTTTTGCCTGGAGTGGTTTCGGGTTTTTCTTAGGGAGAGACATATGGATAGACGGTCATTTTTAGGGTTAACGGCAGGGGCTGTGGCGACTGCGGCGGCAGTTAGTTTGGTGCCCATTATGCCAGCCAGGGCATCAGGTCGTTACACGGCAAGCCATCCCTTGTTGCTTAATCAGAATGAAAATTCCCTGGGTATGTCACCGCGCGCCATTGAGGCTGCCAAAAAAGCCTTGGTGCTAGGGCATCGCTATCCTGATGATTCTGTGACGGATTTGGGCGCGGACTTAGCGCGCCGTGAAGGGCTTCTGCCCCAAAATATTGGTGTCTCCAACGGATCTACAGGAATTATCGAGGCGATCATCCGGAGCCGAGCGGATAAGAAAGCAACCATCGTCGCACCTGCCATCACCTATGGGCAAGCGGGGCAGCTCGCGGCCAATTGGGGGGTGACTTATCAGGCTATCCCCATGGGCGTGGACTTTAAAATGGATATCGCCGCTATGGAAGCCGCCTCGCTTAAAATCGATGGAGCGGTGCTGGTTTATTTGGTCACCCCCAATAATCCAACGGGCAGGTTAACGCCGTCCAACTCCATTGCGGCTTGGGTCAAGCGCGCGCCCGATAATGTCTTTTTCCTTATTGATGAAGCCTATCACGAGTTGGTGTCTGATCCCTTGTATGAAAGCGCTGTGTCGCTGGTAAAAGCAGGTTATAAAAACCTGGTGGTAACGCGGACCTTCTCAAAAATTTATGCCATGGCTGGTATGCGGGTCGGCTACGGCATGGCGCACACCCAAGTGATGGATGAGATCAGGCGCTATTATGCCAGCTGGAATGTGAATGTTGTGGCCGCGGTTACAGCCTCAGCGGCGCTCAGGGATCACGCCTTTTTCAAAAGAAGCTTTGATGAAAATCAGGCAGCAAAACAGATGGTCTATAAAGCCATGGATAAGTTAGGCCTTACCTATATTCCCTCTGAAGGTAATTTCATCCTCCATGAAATAGGCATGGATTTAAAAGCCTACCAGCGCGCCATGTCTGACCGCCATATTCGTATCGGTCGCGATATGGGGACAGGCCAACGCTGGAACCGCCTGTCCATGGGCACTGTGGACGAAATGGCTTATTTCCTTGAGCAATTCCAACTATTGCACAGCTAAGATTAAACCGCGAAAATCTGGCTCTATTGGCTTTTGAAACCTTGCTGCTACCGACCTGACCTTTTCAATACCAGGAGAATAAAATGAAGCCCACAATAGCCGGTATAGTAATTCTGGTTCTTCTGAGTATTTTGCCCTCGGCCTGCCAAATGGATCTGGATGTTGAACAGGAGCGTGATCTTACATTTTCGATCACCTTTGAACCGGGGTTGATCCGGGAAGGGCAGGATGGCCGTTTGCTGCTCATGCTAGCGACCCATGACAGCCAGGAGCCGCGCTTCCTTGTCAGTGGCTCCGCTGATACCCAGCTTGTCTTCGGGCTTAACGTTGAAAACTGGCAGTATGATTCCGCTGTCGTCATTGACCGGGAGGCCATCGGGTTCCCGTTGGCGAATTTATCCAAATTGCCGGCCGGCACTTACTACGTGCAGGCACTCCTGAATCGCTACAAGGATTATCACCTGGCCAATGGCAAGGTAGTGAGCTTGCCACCTGACCGTGGTGAGGGTCAGAAATGGAACCTTAAGCCGGGTAATTTCTACTCCACGCCGGTACAGATAACGGTCGATGAATCGGGGTCCGGTTCTTTTGACCTGGTTCTCGACCAGGTCATTCCTGAAATTGAGCCGCCACAGGACACTGAGTTCGTCAAGCATATCAGCATGCGAAGTGAGCTATTGTCTGAATTCTGGGGTGAGGATATTTACCTTGGTGCGCATGTGCTTCTGCCGAAGGGTTGGAATGAACACACGGATGCTCGTTATCCGTTGATGATCTTCCATGGCCATTTTCCAAGCGACATTGGTGGGTTTCGTACACAACCGCCTGATCCGGATCTTGAGCCGGACTTTAGTACCCGCTTTGATGTCAGTGGTTACAACATCATCCAGCAGCAGGAAGCCCATGACTTCTACCAAAGCTGGATCAGCGACGACTTTCCCCGCTTTATCGTGATCGAAATCCAACACCCCACGCCGTATTACGATGACTCCTACGCCGTCAATTCGGCCAGCCAGGGCCCCTACGGCGATGCGATTACCTATGAATTAATTCCATACATCGAGGAGCAGTTTCGTGGTATCGGCGAGGGCTGGGCGCGTTTTACCTACGGTGGCTCAACCGGTGGCTGGGAAGCCATGGCCGTACAGGTGTTCTATCCCGATGAGTACAACGGCGCATTCATAGGCTGCCCTGATCCAATCGACTTCCGTGCCTATATGACCGTCAATATTTACGAGGACACCAATGCGTACTGGTATGACAGCCAGTTCCTGAAATTGCCGCGCCCCGGCGGCCGTGATTACCTGGGAAATACCAGTGTAAGTCAATACGATTACAATCGCCTGGAAGCCGTTCTGGGTGATAAGAGCCGCTCAGGAGGACAGTACGATATCTGGGAGGCAACCTACTCGCCGATGGGTGAGGACGGCTATCCCGTGCGCATCTGGGACAAGCACAGCGGGAAGATCGACCACGAGGTCGCACAATACTGGAAAGAGAATTACGATCTTCGCTACATCCTGGAACGGGACTGGACAACACTGGGGCCGAAACTCGAAGGAAAGCTGCATATCTATGTCGGCGACATGGACAATTACTATTTGAACAATGCTGTCTACCTCACCGAGCAGTTCCTGGAAAATACCACCGACCCTTATTATGGCGGTGAGGTGGATTACGGTGATCGCGCCGAGCATTGCTGGAATGGTGACCAGGAGAATGGTAATCACATATCCCGGTTGCGTTACAACACGATGTACTTGCCCAGGATTCTCGACCGTATCGAGGCAACAGCACCCGAAGGCGCTGACCTGACGAGTTGGCGTTATAAATAAATGTTATGGATAAAAAACAGAGGGTTATTAGCCCTGGGTCAGGTCAGCTGAATGCGCTCAAAAATGTAAGCTAACTTTGGCACTTGACTCTGATCCCATAAATATTATAGTGAGTTTGGGATTGTAATTACTGCTCGGCAATGGGGATTTTTACCATGAAAAACATTCATTCAGTCATACTCAGCTTTTGTGGTTTATTACTTATACAAGGCATGGCAAATGCGGCATCATCACCGGTACCGGAGCCATTTCGTGGCTTCGACGATAATTCCAAATATGTGATCAAATACGATGACATAACCGCCTTGTATAAAACCGTGGTGGTGGATGTAGGGCGTTCGGCCCGCACGGTTGCCAAGCCCACCCAGGCCAAAACCGGCACGATGATGAAATCAAAGATCAAAAGGACGACCGCCGATGAAGCCAACCGCTTCTATTTTGAAACATTCGAGGGCAATGAGAAAGGTACGCAATTACTGAGAACGATCAAGTCAAGCCTTGAACAGCTTCCGTCGGAGGTGGCGCTTGAGTATTTTTCTCGTGATGAACAGTTGGCATACTGGTTGAATCTTTACAATATCACCCTCTTGAATGAAGTGGCGGAGATTTATCCAAAAAGTAATCTCAAGAAATTTCTGGTGGGAAAGAAATCAATTCTCTCCAAGCCACTCCTTGAGGTGGCAGGGGTACAGCTGAGCCTTAACGATATTCAGTTCAACATCCTGAAAAACAACTACAACAATCCACTGGTCATGTATGGTCTTTACCAGGGGAATATCGGCGGCCCAAATATTCGCAGGAGTGCCTACATCGGCAGCGATGTCTGGCGCGCGCTGACCAATAATGCGATCGAATTCATCAACTCCAACCGTGGTACCTATAGTAACAGCAAGAAACCGAATGTCTTTCAGGTGTCGAGTCTGTATGACCGAAACCGGGCGTATTTCCCGGATTTTAATGCCGATCTGTCTGCTCACCTGATGGAGTACCTGGAAGGTTATGAGCGTTCCAGGTTGCTCCTGGCGAAAACGTTGAAGCCGGGCATTGACGATTGGAGCATCACCAGCCTCAGTGGAGTCTACCGTGATTTTGGCGGCAGCCTGGCAAGTAATCATGCAGCATTGCTGGACTCTGTTTCGAGTACTGTTGCCAACACTAATGAAGGTGCAGGTGGTGCAACACTGGCCGCCTCGGTCAGTTACGGATCTTCAAGCATGGCGTCAAAAGCCCTGACTATGAATCGCATTGATCCCGATTTACTGGAGCACCTGGTAGAGATCAACGACAAACGCATGTCGACAAATGCGATCAACTCAAGTGTAACTATAGAGGAATTGGGTGAGTTCCCGGTTGAACCCAAGGCAGAGCCAGCCGATGCTGAAAAGCAAAATTAAAAAAATTAAGTAGTCAGAGTGAAATGTCAGAGCCAAATAATATTCTCAAGAGTTGAGGATAGAATGTCTCTTTAATTCATTTTATTCTGCTGGATTTCCTCAAACAATTTGGCGGCACGTTGTTGCGCCAGGTTTAATTCATCGGTCGTCAGTTTATCGGCGGCACGATCTCGCTTGATTGCCAGGTTCTTGTTGCCTACCTTCGCCGCGAGGTTCAACCAAACATAACTCTCACTGGAGCTTTGCAGTACGCCTTCGCCATTGGCGTAGAGAACTCCCAGGTTGTATTGGGCTCGGTAGTCACCCTGGTCTGCGGCTTTTCGATACCAGGTGGCCGCTTCGACGGCATTCTCAGCCACACCTTCGCCATTGGCATACATAACCCCCATATTAAACTGGGCGTTTACATGACCCTGGTCTGCAGCCTGGTGATACCATTTTGCTGCCTCGGCATCATCTTCCGGCACACCATCACCGCTGTCGTACATTGCGCCCAGATTAAATTGGGCATTGGCATGTCCCTTTTCTGCGAGCCGTTGCCAGTGGGATAGGTTATCCGCTAACAATGGCATGCTGAGAAATGAACAGAACAGGATTGTGAACAAGTATCGCTTCATGATGATCCTGACAGGAGGTCGGTTCGAAGAGCATACTAAAATGCTCGAACGGCGTATAGGCTGGAGAATAAGGGCAAAGAGATCAAATGAAATAATGGAAATTAAAGGGTCAGAGTTAAACTCCAGCTAGCCAGGTTCACTACTGTATGGCGTAATGATCGGTTAATATTCAACGCCACCGTTGAGAAATAAGAATGATGAAAGATCGTCCGTCCTTTGAAGAAGTGTATATGCAGTTTGCTGAAGCTATCGCCCGGCGCTCCACCTGTAAGCGGCTTAGTGTTGGCACGGTTATTACCACCACTGATTACAGAAAAGTACTGGCAGTTGGGTATAACGGCAATGCATCTGGTCTGGAGAACACCTGTGACAGGGAGGAGCCCGGGAATTGCGGCTGTCTTCACTCAGAAGAGAATGCCGTAATCAACTGTGATGCCCCTCGTGAGACCAGGAAGTTTGTATTTGTCACCCACCTTCCATGTACCGCTTGTGCCAAGCGTTTAATTAACCTGGGTAATGTAGAAAAAGTGCTTTACAGGAACAGCTACAGAAAGGTGGATGCCATCAACGTGCTTGAATTTGTGGGTATAAAAGTGCACCAATTTGATGAGAAAAATTATTGAGATTTTTTTGCGCTCTGGACTCACAACGGTGTGAAGAGTACCCATCGCAACAATTCTACGGTCCAGGGTTAAAAAACTTCAGGCAAATATACGTTTTAACAGCGTGCTTGCTTTTTTCATACCGACAATTGCCGATGTTGTCAGAAGACCGGCCATCATCGCGCCGGTGACACCGCAGGTCAGCACGTCCTGGCCGGTCAGCCATAATCCCTTGAAACGTGTACGCGGCCCCAGCCAGGTTTGCTGAAGACGTACCGGGTCGTGGTCCAGACCATAGAGTTCTCCGTATTGGTAAGCGCAGAAGTGATCTGTGGAAAGTGGTGTTGAAACTTCGTAATAATCGACCTTGCCATCAAGTTGTGGCAGTTTCTCATAGAGATGTTGCATCAGGCGTTCACCAAGCTGAGCTTTGAAAACCTCGTAATCATTACCACGTTTGCCCCAGGTCGTGCCCTGCCATTTTTTAAACCACTCAAACGGGGCCGGCGCAACAATTTCGATGGTTGCAGTAGCGGGATGTCTGCGCGCGTAATCCGGATCCTTGGCGGAAGGGAATGAAATATAAACAACGGGGAAGGGTGCCTTTGGGTCATCCATAAAACGATCAACGGCGGCATCAAAATCATTGCTGGGATATATCCAGAAATTCGTCTTTGGCAGGCCAAGTTCTTCGGCGGTTTCTTTAAGGCCGATATAAACACCCAGGTGGGCCATACTCGGGTTGACCCGGTTTAGCAGCGGGTTATAACCGGCGCTTTTCACGGATTGGGCAGGCAGCAATTTGGAAAAAGTATTGTCTATGCCCGCTGACGAGATGACACAGTCACAATCAATGTGGTGGCCATCGGCCATTTCAACACCGGTGACTTTTTGGCCCCGTAGCAGAATTTGCTTAACCAGGGCGTATGTAAAGACTTCGCCACCCGTCTTCTGGATTTTCGGAATGATTGTCTCGGCAATTTTCCAGCTACCGCCAACAGGGTAGAAACCACCATACAAATAATGGCGTGCAATCATTGCGTGGACCATAAAAGCGGATCGTTTGGGTGGCAGACCAATATCTCCCCACTGACCGCATAAAACGGCAATGAGATCCTGGTCCTGAGTCAGTTCACTTAAAACCTCGTAAGTGTTACGAAATAGCAACGATGGTGTTTTTAGCTTCAGGTATGGCCAGGCAATAAAACGTTGCCAGGGCTTGAGTAACTTACTCACGCTGTAGACAGACAAACCTTTACCCACCTGGCTCAGCAGGTCCATGTACCGGTCTATCGCCTGTTCCTCAACGGGAAATTGGCTGAGAAGATTGTCACGAAACTGCTGCTTGCCTGCTTTTGTAGAAAACACCCGGTCGCCCACATAAAAACGATCATATTCGTCATCCATTGGTGCCCACTTGAGTTTGCCGCCGGAGAGGTAATTGAACATCTTCCACGTGCGTGTCGTGGTGCCCACATCGCCGATATAGTGCACACCCACATCCCACTCGTAACCGTTACGATCATAGGAGTGTGTGTAACCGCCGGCGGTGTAATGCTGCTCAAGCACACAGACCTTCCAGCCGAGATCACTCAGCAAAGCGGCCGTGGTCAGACCGCCCATGCCGGAGCCGATAACAACCGCATCATAGGTCCCGTCAAGTCGGTTGGCCCTGTAACGACGTCCAATACGGATCGTGCTTGGTTTGAGTTTGCTCATATGGGTAGTTTTTACCAGTTCAGCAAATAGGTGGATTTGAGCGGTGCAAAAAACGTTATATCAAATCACGGAAACTATTGACAGGAACAATTGGGGTCAAACAACTAAAACAGGTGAGCTAAGGGGATCAGAGTGAAGCCTTTTTAGACCGGTTTGAGAAAGTAAATCGCCCCATCAATCAGCCCCTTGGCCAGTTACTTTTTATTTTTTTATGTTCTTTTTGATTTCACCCGCTTTTTTTAGCATTTTCGCTTCTACTTCATGTAATTTTTTAACCAGAATAATCTCGGCTTTTTTTGCTTCTTTCAAGGCAGCCACCCTGCCTTTTTCAAAATACTTTACAGCGGATTCATAGGTGTCGTGTATTGCCTTGGAGTCTTTTATGATCTTAGACGCTTCATCCCTGGTCTCCCGGATTGACGTCATCAGGTCTTTGTGGTGTCCCGCTGGTTTATTGGCTTTCCTCTCCTGGAAGGCATTGATTTTCGCCTGGATCACCTCCTGGAAATCTGCGAGCTGGTCTTTTGCGATGACCACCCGGGTATCCATTTCTGCCAGCATTTTCATCTGACGATCAATGTCCCTTGCCAGCGTTTCCAGATTCTTTGCGCTAATCTTATTAACTTCATCGTGATCGAGTGAAGGTTTACTGGTGACAGCCTTCTTAACGGCTGCCTTTTTAACCGCTGTCTTCCTGGTGGCAGTCTTTTTAGAAGCAGATTTCTTAACTGCAGGTTTTTTAGAGGCAGTCTTCTTAGAAGCAGATTTTTTATCGGTGGGGTTCATCTGTCTGTCCTTGTGATTTATCTGATTAAGAGTGTATACCTATACTACATTTTGATGTGACCAACGGCTACCGGGTGACCACATAGTTTGATTACGGTATTCTTAGCCGATTCGTGTTTTGTCCATGTCACCGGTACGCTGGCAAGACACGCTAAAAAACCTGCATAACAATAAACTGGAGACCTCATGGAAACCTTGCCCACAACCCAAATCCCAGACCCGTGCGTTTACCACCATTTTCCTCATCGAGATGTGGGAACGTTTCGGTTTTTACGGGATGCAAGCACTGATTGTTTACTACATGGTGCAGCGACTGGGGTTTCCCGATGAACGTGCCACGCTGGTGTGGGGTGCAGCAGCGGCACTGATCTATGTGGCACCGGCAATCGGTGGCTGGATCGGTGACAAGATTCTCGGTACCCGGCGTACCATGCTGCTCGGTGGTGTGATCCTGTCCATCGGTTACGGCCTTATGGTTGTGCCGGGCCAGAGCGTCTGGTTTATGTTTTGTGCGCTGGGTGTCATCGTGGTCGGCAACGGTCTGTTCAAGGCCAACGCCGGCAACCTCGTACGCAAGATCTACGAGGGCGATGATTCCAGGATTGACAGTGCCTTTACCATCTACTACATGGCAGTCAACCTGGGCGCGATGATCTCGCAATTGCTGACACCATGGTTAAAAGACTACGTTAATGAACACTATGGCAACGGTCTGGGCTGGCACATCGCCTTTGCGGTCTGCGCGGTTGGCCTGGTTTTTGGTTTGGCCAACTACTGGTTGATGCGCCGTGCCATGGACCACATTGGCTCGGAGCCGGACGAGCAGCCGCTGAATTGGGGCAAGCTGGGCGCGGTACTGGCCGGGAGTGTCGTGATGGTGTTTGCATCCGCTTACATCCTGGAGCACGAGGGTGTCGCACGTGCCTTTGTGTATCTCGCCGGTTTGGTGGTGATCGGTATTTTTGCCTACCTGATACACACCAGCCAACGCAATGAACGCGCGGGCCTGATCGCGGCCCTGGTGCTGACGGTGCAGTCGATGTTTTATTTCATCTTCTACCAGCAGATGTCAACGTCACTGGCCCTGTTTGCGCTACGCAACGTCGACCCGGCTTTTGTGGTTTTCGGCACGCATCTGTGGGACTGGTCTCCGGCACAGTTCCAGGCCTTCAATCCGATCTGGATTTTCGTTCTCAGCCCGGTTTTAGCCTGGGCGTATACGAGCGCAGGCAAGGCTGACAAGGATATCTCCATAGCCGCCAAGTTCGTCTTCGGTTTCCTGATAGTGGCCGCCGGTTTTTTCATTTACGGTGCGTCAGGTTACATGGCAGACAGCACGGGCAAAGGTGTCCTCGTGGTTGATGGTGTGGGGATACGGCGCCATCTCGCTGGGTGAACTGCTGGTCAGCGGCCTTGGCCTGGCGATGATCGCACGCTACGTGCCCGCACGCATGGGCGGATTCATGATGGGTGCCTATTTTGTTGCCTCCGGTGTCTCACAGTATCTTGGTGGCCTTGTTGCCACCTATGCCAGTGTGCCGCGCAACATTACCGATCCGCTCGAGTCGCTGCCGATCTACACCAACCTGTTCAACAAGCTGGGCGTTGCCGCCCTGGTCTGCACCGCGATTGCCATTGCCGTGTTGCCGTTGATGAACCGTTTGTCGAAAGCCCACCACGAGCAGGGGACGTAAAAGCAATAAAGGGGCCGGTATTGCTATCGCTTGGTTGCCTTTAAGCACGACGAATTTATTATTCGCCGCAACAGCAAAGCAATTACCAAACAAGCGTTTAAGGCTGTTGGAATAACCAAGGTGCCGGTTCCCAATCACCCATAATTCTCCGCCTTGTTGCAAAGGCTTTTTTGGCATCTCGAAACATTTGCTGTGCGATAAAATCACCCACCACATTTTGCTGATGAAAGGGTGGATTACACAGAATTATTTTATAGTGTTCAGCAGCGGCGCTCGACATGCAGTCATTGGCGATGAAGCGGGCGTTTTTTTCAGGAAAAGCACGACTGAAATTTGCTTTGGCAGAGGCTAATGCCATAAACGATTCGTCGTAAAAATCGATCTTGGCATTAGGGCATCGCTCTGCTGCTATTAAACCGACAATTCCACTACCGCAACCCAGGTCGGCGATGTGTATATCGCCTGCCTGGTCAGGTTCAATATCCACTTCAAATTCCGGCAGGCTAGCCAGAAAAAAACGTGTACCGATATCCAGGGAATCACGCGAGAAAACGTTAGCATGGTTATCGATTTGGTAATCAGTGTTCTCCAGGCGGTAGGAAACGGGGTAGGGAGATGCTCCCGTTTTATCGCTCAGTCCAGGCGTACAAAAAATCAGTCGGGCTTTCTTTTTCGCTAACGAAGTCTGGGTGCGGCCGAGGATTTTCTCGAACAATTTGAACACTCCCGCCGGCATGTACTTAACCATTCCTGCCGCGATCACCTGTGTGGTCGGCGTGCATACTTCCCGGTAACGATAAAGTTGATCTTCCAGCAGTGCCAGCGACTTGGGCAGCTTGATTAACAGGTAATCCACCTCGCTGTTGATGCTATCCAGGCTGGTATGCCAGCTTATCGAGGCGTCGGACAGATCATTGGCTGCAAGGTTTTTCCTGGCCGCTTGCTGGCTTAAAAAAGAGTCGGTCGCAAAGTGAATTGGATAGCCTGGTGACGCTGTCCTCAAAGAAACAGTTAATGCGCCATACTGATCATTAACGATCAGAAAGCACTTATCCTGCGTTGGTACTTGCTCCGCCAAATGCGCCAATAACAGCTCATCCGCCGCATCCCAGGGGCGCAGATTTTGTTCTTCCCTGGAGTTGGCGCGTGAATGACGGGAGAGTGTTATATCTCCAAAGCCTGTACAAAAGTGGTTAGCAAGAGTCATCGCGAGATCATCGTAATCGGAAAATAATATTAGTATTCAAATAATTACTCAGTTATGTAGGGGGGAAGTGGTCTTCGAAACGGTCCTGGATATCGAGCGTACATGATACTTGAAGAAGCGTCACGACAACTCCCGGGTTGACAACGCAACTGCCATACCATACGGTATGGTATGTTTTGCGCTAGTTGAAAACCATGAAAAAACGCATCACCAAAAAATCCTGGCTTAAAGAGGGCCTGGATGTACTCGCAAATCTGGGTGCTGAAAAACTCACCATTGATACGCTCTGTTCCCAGTTAGGTGTCACTAAAGGCTCGTTTTATCATCATTTTAAAAATCGGGAAAACTTCATTGAAAATCTTCTGGTGTACTGGGAGGAAGTCAACACCCTTGCCGTGATCAAGCTGAGCGAAGGTCTTGGCGATGCCCGGGGGAAAATCAAGGAAATAACCAGCATCGCAATTGCCAGTATGTCTTCCAGTCTTGAAGTATCCATTCGTGCCTGGGCGTTAAAAAATGATAAAGCAAGACGCTTTCAGGAACGGGTTGACCAGGCCCGTCTCGATTACGCCCGTAAATTGTGGACCGAGCTTTTAGGAAATGGTGAAGAAGCAGAACTTGTATCCAGGTTGTATTACTCGACCTTTGTTGGTTGCCAGGAAATTATGCCGCCCATTCCGGAGAAAGAGGTTTACGCCATGTTTGATCTGTTTTTAGAGAAGGTCACCGCGTAAGACAGGAATGATTTTAAAACGAATTATTTTAAATCAGTCAAGAAGGGAAACCCCATGATTCTTCTAAATCCCAAAAAATACCACCGCCAAATCTCAGATGAAAGATCCCGTGAGGTTATGCAAAAAACCATCCGGTTTTTTGAAAACAAGGGATTGGAGAAATTGAAAGAAGATTTTCATGAAAGGACCTGGTACGCCGACTTCATCGAGTTTATGAAACAGGAAAAAATCCTGGCGACCATGATGCTAAACGCAGCGAACGGGGATGAAAACTCCCGCTGGGATACTTCGAGGGTATGTGAATTCGCCGAGATTCTGGGTTTCTATGGACTATGTTACTGGTACACCTACCAGGTTTCCGTTTTGGGTATCGGGCCAATCTGGATGGGTAAGAATCAAGCCCTGAAAGAGATGGCAGCACAATACCTCAAAGACGGTGAAATCTTTGCTTTCGGTCTTTCTGAAAAAGAGCATGGTGCCGACATTTACTCCTCCGACATGATAGTCACACCAAAAGGCGACGGAAAGTACTCTGTCACGGGAGGCAAATACTACATTGGTAACGCCAACCAGGCACGCATGGTATCCACGTTTGGAAAAATGTCAGATACAGGAGAGTACGTATTTTTTGTAGCGGACTCACAGCACGAGGATTACCACCTGGTCAAAAACGTCGTTAACAGCCAGTCGTACGTGGCCCAATACGAATTGAAAAATTATGAAATCACCGAAGAGCAGATATTGGCCAAAGGCATTGATGCCTGGAATGCTGCGTTAAACACGGTCAATGTGGGGAAATTCAACCTGGGTTGGGCGTCTATTGGAATGTGTACACATTCGTTTTACGAAGCGATTGACCATGCTGCCAACAGAAATCTTTATAACATGTATGTGACCGATTTCCCGCATGTAAAAAGATTATTTACAGATGCCTGGACAAGGCTGATCTCGATGAAACTGTTCGCGCTGCGGGCCGCAGATTACCTTCGATCTGCCTCGGCGGATGACCGCCGGTATTTACTGTATAACCCTATCGTCAAAATGAAAGTGACAACCCAGGGCGAAGATGTCATGAACCTGTTATGGGATGTCATTGCCGCAAAAGGCTTTGAAAAAGACATGTACTTCGAGATGGCAGCGATTGATATTCGCGGATTGCCAAAACTGGAAGGTACTGTTCATGTGAACATGGCACTGGTCATTAAATTTATGGCCAATTATTTCTTTGCGCCAAAAGAGTATAAAGATATCCCACAAAGATTGGATGCTGCCGATGATTCCTTCTTATTCAACCAGGGTCCGACCAAGGGTTTAAGTAACATTCAGTTCCATGACTACACGATTGCATATAACAGCTATGATTTTCCAAACCTGACAGTTTTCAGGGATCAGATCGCCTTATTCAAGGAAGCACTTTTCAAGGCTTCACCATCTGCAGAACAAGCAAAAGACATAGATTTTCTGTTGACCATAGGGGAGCTCTTTACCCTGGTTGTGTATGGACAGTTGATTTTGGAAAATGCCAAAATTTATCAAATTCCGGTTGAGGTGCTCGATCAGATTTTTGACTTTATGGTCAGGGATTTTTCTGGCTTTGCATTGGAACTGCACAACAAACCATCCAGCACAGCAGCGCAAATGGAATATGCCAGCAAAATGATTAGAAAACCGGTTGTAGATGATGTTCGTTACCAGGCGGTTTGGAAAGAACATGTATACACAATGAAAGACCAGTACGAAATGGGAGAGTAGGAATCAAGGAGATTTACATTTAACGGAGTAATTCATACCCTGGCAACCGGCCAGCCTTCTTGTCAAACGTGTAAGTGACAGCAGCACTGTCTTCCGCGTTGACGTGCAATATCAATGCATCAGCCAAATCATAGCCATCTATGTAACATTCTATGGCAGCGTAGCTCCCCTGGTTTAATCTGCCCAGTTGCAATCTTCACAATGCGCTGATTTGCCATTCTCTTCCAATACGGAAAAGATCAGTTTGCGCCAGGTTTCGTTTGGTTGCCACACACTGTTCATGTCCGCTTTTGCGGCAGTGACGGATACATCCTGATAGATGACCCGGTATAGAAAACTGAAGGCTGATGCACGGTAATTGACCTGGCAATGTAATAGAGACTTTTTGTCTGGATACCGTTTCATGACATCGGCAAAGGCATAAAAATCTGAAGCTGAAGGCTTTTCCCAAACCACCGGAATATGCACATACTCCATGCCAAGCTCTTTGACGATTACGTCCTCGTCGGAAAAAGCGTTACCGTTGTTCGAAAAAGCGATGTAAATAATGCGCTCAAACCCCTCCGATTCCAATTGCTCAAGTTGAGCCTTTGTTGGTTGTCCGGAGCTGGCAAAATTCGGCGAGTACTCCCGATAATTTGATATGTCCGATAATTCTGCAGCGGATGTTGAGGCGATCGTGCCACTCAGCGCCAATACAACGGCTAGTTTACCCATTAACTTTTTCATATTTTTTAATCCATCAAGCTTAGACCCTTTCAGGCTTTCTTCATAATCCGTGAATCGTTTCGCATTCCACAGAAACTTATAGAGCTGATCTTCAGTTCGTTTTACCAGAAATTTTTACCGGTCTTCCACGGATAGTTCCGCCAGCGAGGCTTTGCGAACTGCTTCGAACTCATCACCCGCGTACCATGTCGGTGTGATGTCTGAATCGGCCACCGCCGCAGCCAGGTGGAAGATGAGTTGCGCATCCTCGGTCAGGCCTTCCAGGTTCCAGTCGTCCGCGACTTCATCCCCCGGGGAGTGGTATTTGTGCTGAATCCAGTTCGCGTACTGCTTCTCGCCCCAACCAGGTTCACGGCCGATGAAATCAACCCCTGACTTGAACCAGATGGCGGGTACGCCGACGCGCGCAAAGCTGATTTGGTCTGAGCGGTAGAACCAGCCTGCTTTGACATCCTGCTCACCGCGGATGGTCCGGTTTTGTGTTTTGGCAGCTTTGGTCAGCCAATCGTCGAGTTCGGATTTACCCAGACCATAGACGATGACGTCGCTGGTTCGTCCCCAAACATTACCCAGTTCGATATTTATGTTGGCTACCATGCGGCCTGGATGGACGAATTTGTTGTTGGCAAAGTACCGGGAACCGAGACTGCCCTGTTCTTCGACTGCAGGGAAGAGAACCATGATGCTGCGTCGGGGGCGTTCGGGCAATGCGGCGAAAGCGCCAGCCACGGCCAGTGCCTGGGCTATGGCCACGCCGTTATCGAGGGCGCCGTTGTAGATGACATCGCCTGTCTCATCCGGTTCGCCGATGCCAAAGTGGTCATGGTGTGCCGACAGGACCAGCATCTCTGTGGCAAGTTTTGGGTCACTGCCGTGCAGGATGCCGGCGACGTTCGCCGTGTGCTTGGTAGAGACCTCCACTGCCATGTTGACCGAGGTGGTGACGTCCAACGGGACCGGTCTGAAGTCGCTGGAGCGTGCTGATTCAATCAGGGTTTCCAGGTCATGGCCAGCCAGCGCGACCAAGGCCTGCGAACCTTCCCAACTGAGCCAGCCATTAAACCGGGTGCGGGGTTCGTCACCGGCTTTTAGCTCAAACTGCTCACCGATGTTGGAGGCCCGGACCACCTGCCAGGGGTAACCGGCTGATTCGGTGGTGTGGATAATGATGGCGCCCGCCGCCCCCTGGCGCGCCGCGCTGGCATACTTATAGGTCCAGCGCCCGTAGGAGAGCTTGCGTTCACCGCCAAACAATTCGACATCCCAGTCCGGGTCGTCGTTGAGCATCAGCAGGACCTTACCCTTGAGATCGACACCTTTGAAATCATCCCAGTTTTCCTCGGGTGCCTGGATACCGTAGCCGACAAAGACCACCTTGGCATCCTGCACCGAGATTTCGGGCTGCTGGGCACCAGCCATGATCATGTATTCGTCGCCAAAGCGGTAGCTGACCGATGAGCTATCCTCCGAGGTGAATTGCAGGTCTGCAGGCTTTCTTACCGTCAGCCCCACAATCTCCACCGCCTGCTCAAAAGATCCATTGTCAAAGAGGGGTTCGTAACCTATTTCGGTCAAGCGGCTGGCCAGGTACGCCCGCGCTTTGCGGTCACCTTCGCTGCCGGCTCCCCGGCCCTCGAATTCATCAGCGGCTATTTTGCTTACATCGGTAAGCAGGTTGGCCGCCTGGATGGTCTGTGCGGCTGCCTCGAATCCTGCCGGGACGCCGAGTCCGCCAACGGTACTCTGGTCTTCTGAGGTTGCCGAAGTTGGTGTGTCACAAGCGGTGATGAGTATAACTAGCAGAGCGGTTAAAAGAACGCGCATTGGATTCTCCTCGAAAATTTTGTGCAGAGGATAGCAGAGATTGTGATTAAAACCGATGGTCATTTTGATATAATCTACCACCCATTACTGGTTTCCCCTGAGGAGTGTGAAATGAGTTCGGCGAAGTATGCGACACGTTGCGTGGAGCTGTTCCTTGAGTACGTAAAAATCGATACCCAGTCCAACGAAGACTCGGATACATTTCCCAGCACACCTGGGCAACTTGTACTGCTACAACACCTTCACGATGAATTGAAGGCGCTTGGCCTGGCTGATGTAACCAAGGACGAGTTTGGTTATGTTTTCGCCACTATCCCGGCAACAAGCGGGAAACAGGATGTGCCGGTGATCGGCTTTCTTGCGCACGTGGACACCTCACCCGAGATGAGCGGGCAGGGTGTTAAGGCCATTTTTCACCGGGATTACAAGGGACAGGATATTGTGCTGCCCGATGACCCAACTGCGGTCATTTCATTTGCAGATAACCCCCATCTTGCGGCTCAAATTGGCAACGACATTATCACCGCTTCGGGTACAACGCTTTTGGGCGCTGACAACAAAGCAGGGGCGGCCGAGATCATGGGTGCGGTGGAGTACCTGCTGTCACATCCGGAGATCGCCCACGGACCGTTACGTATCGGTTTCACACCGGACGAAGAAATTGGCAGCGGCACGAAGTATTTTGATGTTGAGAAATTCGGTGCTCACTGCGCTTATACAATGGATGGCGAAACCCTGGGTGAGTTGCAGGTAGAGACATTTTCAGCCGATGCCATCACCGCTACCTTCCATGGCTTCAATACCCATCCCGGGTTTGCGAAAGGCAAGATGGTTAACGCCATCAAGGTTGCAGCGGAGTTCATTTCCCGACTGCCCGAAAACAGCCTGTCGCCGGAAACTACGGAGGCTTACGAGGGCTTTGTACACCCGTATGTCATGGATGCCGGTGTAGAGAGCACCTCGGTCAAGTTGCTGGCTCGGGATTTTAATACGCCGAAGTTGCAGGAAATGGAGCAGCTTGTGGAACAGCTTGCACTGGAGGCAGTAGCGGTCTACCCGGGTTCGAGTGTCGAGGTCAATGTAGATGAGTCCTATCGCAATATGAAAGAGGTGCTGGATCATCATCCTGATGTGGTCGAGAACGCCTGTGAAGCATTCCGGCGTGCGGACCTGGAACCCTGCATTGAGCCTATCCGCGGTGGTACTGATGGCTCACGGCTGTCATTTATGGGTTTACCAACCCCCAACATCTTTGCCGGCGAACACAACTTCCACTCGCGCTACGAGTGGATTTCGACCAGTGATATGCACAAGGCGGTAGAGGTGATTATCGAGTTGTGCCAGGTTTGGGAAGAGCGGACTGCCGGGTAGGGTTTATCATATTAAGCTCCATTACACTAAGAACTGCCCTGACTCCCAGGGATAAGCCCCAAGGATAACTACATGACCGCAAAGACCGGTGTTCTAAATCAATTTCCCCGCTCGTTCTGGGCCGCCAATACCATGGAAATTTTTGAGCGGATGGGCTGGTACGGCTTCTACGCTGTTTCTTCCCTGTACCTGACCGGGTCGGTGGAGGATGGGGGGCTTGGGTTTTCATCGGCTGACCGGGGTGTGATCCAGGGGCTGGCGACTTTTTTCCTTTATCTGTTCCCGGCGGTTTTCGGCGCACTGGCAGATCGCTATGGTTACAAAAAGATGTTCCTGGCATCGGCGGTTGTGATGGCTCCGTCCTATGTGATCTTGTCTTTGCCCACCGGGTTCTGGCCCTTCCTGGGCGCCTATTTCCTGGTGGCAGTTGGTCACGGTATGTTCAAGCCGGTGGTTATCTCCACGGTGGCGAAAGCGACCAACGAGGAAAATGGATCGGTGGGTTTTGGCATCTTTTACATGATGGTTAATATCGGCGGGTTTATTGGCCCGATCGTGGCGGGCATCGTACGTGGCTGGAATTGGAACCTGGTTTTTTACGCATCGGCCGGTTGGATCATCATTCTGTCAATTGTCTGCCTGCTTGTCTACAAGGAGCCGCCACGGGATGCTGAAGCCGAGAGCCAGCGCCCCCTTAGCGAGGTATTCAAGGGAATGGTTGAAGTGGTCGGAAACTTGCGCTTCTTCATCTTGATCAGTGGCCTGCTCGTGGTGCTGGTGATGGGTTCGAAATGGTGGAGTTTTTCACTGGTCGGAATGGTTGGGGCAGGGTGGATTATCGGCAACCTGGCCCTGGACATCCTGTTCCGCGCCACGAACACAGTCCGTACGGCACGGCCCTGGTTTTTGCAACCCATGGCCATCGGCGAGGGTCGTTATCTGTTGTTCCTGTTATTGATGGCGGGGTTCTGGGTCTCGTTCAACCAGATATTTATGACGCTGCCAGAGTATATCCGTGACTACGTTGATACCTCGGATCTGATCGCCTCTTTTGGACCAGCCGCCAGCTGGTTCACCGGCATCGCAGGGAGTCTTGGCTTTGATACAACCAACTGGTCCCGTGCGGTTCTGGAGCACGGCCAGGTCAAGCCGGAACACCTGATCAACCTCAATGCTTTTGGCATCATCCTCTTCCAGGTGCTGGTTTCCTGGCTCCTGCGTAAAACCTCACCCTGACCAGCATCATCATCGGTGTGTGTGTGACCATCGCCAGCTTCGGCATCTATCTGGCTGGAATGAGCGGGTGGGTCGTTGTCTCCGCCATCCTGGTTTTCTCCCTGGGCGAGATGATGGCCAGCCCCGTTCAAAGGAGTATGCCGGGCGTATCGCACCACCGGAGAAAGTCGGCATGTACATGGGTTATTTTTACTGGTGCGTGGCCTTGGGCACTCTGTTTCGGTGGTTTGTTGTCCGGCATGGCCTACCAGCACTACGGTCCCCATGGGATCAATCAGCCGGCAGATGTGGATCATCTTCGCAGCCCTGGCTGGAACGACGGCGGTCTCGCTGGTGATCTACAACCGCTGGGTGACGGCCAAGTAACGGTTATTGTTTGTATTATTTAATCCGAAGCTGGTTATACGAAGTTGAGCTGTAATGCATTAATTGAGGATAAAATGACCTCGGGAATCTCACAGCTTCGCTCCCGTTGATAATCGTAATAAACAATTAGCCCCTCGCCCTCAGCAGCGATTTTGTTCAGTCTTTCGCTGTACACAAGGTATTTCATTTTGAAACGGTTGCTCTCGATATTCTCGACAATGGTGGCAATCTGGATCGTGTCTGGATATGTCAGGGGCGCACGAAAATCACACCTGGTGGAAGCCAAAATGGGTCCAATTTGTGTTTTGTTCATATGTTCAATGACCTTGATTCTTTCAAAGTACGCAATGCGAATGTCTTCAAAATAGCGAAAATAGACTGCGTTGTTGATGTGCTGAAAAGCATCCATATCGCCCCAGATCAGGTCCTGTGTTAACTCCACCGGGTACTTTCCTTTCAAGTCATTCATTCAAATTGTCTTCCATATTGTGAACATAGATAGTGCCTGCAAGTTTCTCGCATTTGACGTAGATCTCCGGTTTAATCTCCCAATAAATGCATTACCACCCGGCGGCTTTGTCGGTGTTGCCGGTGTTCAAATACGTATATCCCCTGCCATGTCCCCAATGCGGGGACACCTTGCCGAAGCGGGATCGTCAGTTGAACTTGCGTCAGGGCCGTTTTGATATGTGCAGGCATGTCATCCGGCCCCTCATCGGTGTGGCGGTAAGGGCCATTTTCAGGGGCGATGTGGGCAAAAAAATCCTGTAAATCCCGGCACACATCAGGATCGGCATTTTCCTGGATGGTGAGTGATGCCGAGGTGTGTTGGATGAATAAGGTAAGCAGGCCTTCCTCCATACCTTGTTTCAGGCACCAGTTCTTTACGGCTACTGTTATTTCATAGAGACCCGGACCGTTGGTATTGGTGATTAAAGTGTGGGTTATTTGTCGCATTACTTTAGAATAGCCAACTTAAGGACTCAGGACAAAGGTATACTTAGTGAATCTATTCAGACTTACGTCGTTAAAAAAAACTTGTGCATCGAATGGAGGATTAAACAATGCTACTTATGCAAAACACTATAACGGGATGCTCCCGTTTTTATTCATATCTGACCAAAAACCTTCTGTGTGTGCTATTGCTTGCGGCTACGGCAACAACCGCGCTCGCACAAATTACTCCCACAAAGGAATCCCTGTCGGGACTTTATCCCGGCAAGGCTTATTCCCCCTATGCGCAGCGCAACTTCCCTGACCGGGTATTTTGGGGTGACACACACCTGCATACCGGTCTTTCAGTAGATGCTGGTCTATTTGGTGCACGTCTCGGCCTTGACGACGCCTACCGCTTCGCTCGTGGTGAGGAAGTGATGGCATCAAGCGGTCAACCGGCCAGGCTTGGTCGGCCGCTCGACTGGCTGGTAATTGCCGACCATTCCGATGCCATGGGCTTTTTCAGTGATCTTGCAGCAGGTGACCCTGATATCATCAAATACGATCAGGCCAAACCATGGTACGAAGGCCTGCTGGCAGGTGGCGATGCCTCTGCTGCAGCTGCGCTGGATCTGATCACAACATTCGCCCAAGGCAAGATTGATCCGGAGATGATGGTGGAGTACTCGCCGGGCGGGAAGACCTACGCGACGATCTGGGAGAGTGTGGTCGATGCGGCCGAACGGTTCAACGATCCGGGTTCATTCACAGCGCTCATCGGCTTCGAATGGACATCCCTTGATAAAGGCAACAACCTGCACCGCAATGTGATCTTCCGCGAGGGTGCCGAAAAGGTCGGGCAGGTCGTGCCTTACACTACCCAGGCGCCGGTGGGCTCGACCGATCCGCTGGAGCTCTACAAGTATCTCGAAGAATATGAGTCCAAAACCGGTGGTTCAGCACTGGCCATCGCACATAATGGCAATCTGTCCAATGGAACCATGTTTCCGGTCGAGCGTCAGTTCACCGGTCGTAAAGTCGATGACGACTACGTCAAGGCCCGGGCAAAGTGGGAGCCGCTTTATGAGGCAACCCAGATAAAGGGTGACGGCGAAGCGCATCCATTGCTATCACCTGATGATGTTTTCGCTGACTATGAGACCTGGGACGCTGGCAATCTTGACCTTACAGCCTCCAAAACCCCTGATATGCTGCAGTACGAATACGCACGCGAAGCGCTGAAAAACGGCTTGTTACTGGAAAGGAAACTAGGCACCAATCCCTATAAGTTCGGAATGGTTGGCTCGACCGACAGCCATACAGCACTTGCGACCGCCGAAGAGGATAATTTCTTCGGCAAGGCCACCAACGTTGAGCCCAATCCCGGGCGCATGATGCATCCTTTCATGAAGTCGGAATACGGTACCTTCGAAGGTTATCAACTGGTCGCCTCGGGCTATACTGGAGTTTGGGCGAAAGAGAACACCCGTGCATCAATCTGGGACGCGATGGAGCGTAAAGAGGTCTACGCCACCACCGGTCCACGTATGATGGTGCGCTTTTACGCCGGTTGGAACTACACCGCCGAAGATCTGAATAGTCGTCAGCCGGCTTTCCGCGGTTATGAGAAAGGTGTTCCAATGGGTGGTGAACTCAGTGGGCAAGATGCAAATGGCAGTCCCACTTTCATGGTTTACGCGCTACGTGATGCAATTGGCGCCAATCTTGACCGAATCCAGATTATCAAAGGCTGGCTGGATTCCAAGGGCAAGACGCACGAGAAGATCTATGATGTAGCCTGGTCTGCCGGACGCGAACCGGACAGCAACGGTGTATTGCCCCCGGTAGGTAATACTGTAGATGTTCCGGCCGCCAACTGGACTAATACTATTGGAGCCTCGGAGCTCGGCACGGTCTGGACTGACCCGGATTTCGACCCGAAGCAGGGTGCTTTTTATTATGCCCGTGTGCTCGAGATTCCAACTCCACGCTGGGTTGTTTATGATGCGTTCCGTTTTGGTATTGAGTTACCTGAAGGGGCTGAAACGACCCATCAGGAGCGGGCCTATACGTCACCGATCTGGTACACGCCCTGAAACGTTGATTTAATTTGCAGGAGATAGCCCGGCAAAGTGTCGGGCTCTCACGCTTACATCGGCGGCGTGAGGGGTCATGGACCCCGTTTATTTGTCACGCTCGGGAAAGAAACTTGGCGTTCGCCGTATTCACCCTGATATGTTCGCCGGTCTCCAGGTATTCAGGAACCTGGATCTCAAGCCCGGTAGAGAGTGTCGCCGGTTTGGTACGGGCAGTGGCGCTGGCGCCTTTGATTCCAGGGGCTGTTTCGATAATCTCAAGTGTCACGGTCTGTGGGATTTCAATTCCGATGATCTCGCCATCGATCAGCAGTGCGATCATGCCTTCCAGGTCTTCGGTTATGTAACCCAGTTGTTCTTCCAGAACATCGGTATTCAGCGTGTACTGACTGTAATCTCCCGAATCCATAAAGGTGATCATGTCACCCTCCCGATACGAGAATTGAACCGATGTTTTGGTCAGGTCACCGTCCTTGAGGAAATCATCACCTTTAAATGTCTGATCCAGTTTTTGACCGGTCCTGGCATTGGAGAAACGGATCTTGTACAGGGTTGATGCGCCGCGGGCAGAAGGATTGCGTTTATCAATGTGGCGCACGATATATACATCACCATCCAACTCCACCACAGAACCGGTTTTTAAATCACTTGCCTTTGGCATTTTTCACCTCGATTAATTCATTGCCGGGTGCCCGTCATCGAAAACGGGAGCGGATACATTTTAAATGCGAAAATCAGACCAGATCCACTGCATACCGCTTCAGATCGGCCAACTTCAAGATACGCAAACACGCGGCGTGTGTCGCCTGCAAGACCACCATCGGCGCTTTGCCTGCATCCAGGGCTTCCTGCCAGCGGGCGGCGCACAGGCACCATTGATCACCGGGCCGTAATCCCGGAAAGCCGAACTCGGCATGCGGCGTTGTCAGATCATTGCCTTTTGCTCGCGAGAATTCCAGGAAGTCTGCGGTGACACGGGTGCAGACTGTATGCGAGCCCACGTCTGAGGCTTCGGTATTACAGCAGCCATCACGGAAGTAGCCGGTCAACGGGTTCTCAGAGCAGGAGGCGAGAGGTTCGCCGAGCACATTCAGTTTTGCATCCATGGGGGGCTGGTCTCAACAGGGTTAACGGATCATGGCCCAGTTTAGCATTCTTATAACTCCGCGCGGAAACGGGCATCGGAAATCCTGCCGAGGCGACTCTCGCGCCAGATCATCAGGATATTTGAGGCGATAACGAGCTGGCAGTTATTTGAAAAAGTCCTTGATACGTGTGGGCAGAGAGCGCTGACCGGTACCCTTGATCATGGCGCTCATCTTCTTGTCGCTGGTGAGGATATGATCCACAACCCAGCGATTGAGCTCGATTTTCACCAGGTCACCGGACTCTGTACCGGGCGAATTCAAAAAATTCAGCATGGTTTCTGTATAGGATTCGAGCAGGTCATTGTGTTCGAGCTTGTGTTCGTCATAGGAAGAGTATCCGTGCGCCATCATGACGTGTTCCTCCAGCGCGAAATGGGCCTGAAGGCGTGCAAATATATCGCCAAGGCATTTCTCAATGTTTGATTTCTCGTCGTGCCCGGCAAGTTCCTTGTGAAGAAAATTGATATCTTCAATGAGGTTCTTGTGTTCAAAGTCCAGCTCCTCAATTCCGATGAGGTAGCTGTCGTCCCATTTCAAAAGTGGTTTACTCATTACGTGTCTCCTGAATAAGACCGGTTGGTTGCAAGCGTAACATTTTATGTTTCGCCCAGGGCCAGGTAGTTATCTATCCCTTCGATTTGATCCTGCGCATGATGGTTGACGTAGATGACGGTTGTTTCCGAACCGGCGCAAATTTTCTCTATCAGGGCCAGTACCCGTTGTCGGTTCATATCATCCAGACCAAAACAGGGTTCATCAAGAATCAATAAACGCGGGTGTTTTACCACCGCGCGGGCAATTAATAACAGGCGCTGATCGCCATAGGAAAACTGATTGAACGGTTGACCAGCACGATCTTGTAAACCCAGGATTTTTAGCCATTGGGCAGCAATTTCTTCCTGCAAGCCGGTCGCCTTGTTATACAGACCAATGCTGTCATAAAAACCTGAAATTATGACGTTTTTACAGTTGATGCTGACGCGATAATCCCACTGTAATGCGGACGATACATAACCGATGTGCTGTTTTATATCCCAGATGCTTTCACCATTGCCGCGCTGGTAACCACAGACAAAAATATCGTTGATATAGCATTGCGGGTGGTCGCCGGTGATCAGGTTGAGCAGGCAGGTTTTACCACTGCCGTTGGGCCCGGTTAGCTGCCAATGCTGTCCCGGCTCAATGCGCCAATTCAGGTGTTCAAATACCAGGTTATCGGTATAGCGAATACTTGCATCGCGAATATTCACCAGCGGTTCGTCGCGGTTTAACGCTGGCGGGGCTTCGCCGGGGATTGCGTCGGGAATCCTGATATTGGCTGTTTTGAGGTGAAGTAGTTGCGAGAGCAAATCCAGTGCGGTTTGGTCGCGGGTTTCAAGCGTGGTCTTCAAGCGACCTTTTTCAAGCAGGGCCACATGGGTGACAAATTCCGGAAGTTCATCAAAACGGTTGGTGACCAGCACCATGGGCAATTCAATCGACAGCTGCTGTAAAATCTTACTGATCAAAGGTACCGTTTGCGCATCCAGCCCCTCAAAGGGTCCATCAATAACCAGCAAATCAGGCTTGCTGGTCAGGGCGCGGGTGATGAGAAGCTTGCGGGTCTCACCGGTGGAAAGCTTGCGGAAAGCCCCTGTCCAGCAATGTCTCAAGACCGAATAACCGGGTGAGTCTTATCAGCAAGTCGGAATCAATCGAGACCTCGTCAAGCATCTCCCTGACCGGGGTGCCGTCATATACTTTATCGGTGATATCGCTGTCGTCACGAAGACGTTCCCGCTCGATGAGTGCCGCCTGAGATTCAAGCGATACGATGCCGGCATTTTCAACGACACCCCTGACCGTCCCGGACGTGATATCACCGCTTCCGGCCAGTGCCGCGGCCAGGGCAGATTTGCCGGAGCTGCTTGCGCCCATGATGGCCCAAACCTGTCCAGGTTCGAGCCTCCAATTAATATCAATCAGTGAAAACGATTCGTTGAAGCGAATACACGCCTCATTGAATTCAATGCCGTCGTATTCAGCGCCGCTCAAAACGATAGCTCAACATCGTTTAACTAATCGATCTTCTTCATCGCACTCATATAACCACGCAGTGTCTGGCCAATGACCTCAACCGGGTGGCTCCTGATAGAAGCATTCGTTGCGATTAACTGTTGATTATCAACACCATTATTGTCCAGGCTCAATCCGCGTCCGATAACATCGGTATCTATCCGGGTCATGAAGTCTGACAACAGGGGCAGACATGCATGATTGTAGAGGTAGCAACCATACTCGGCCGTATCAGAGATGATACGGTTCATTTCATACAGTTTCTTGCGTGCTATGGTGTTGGCGATCAGGGGTGTTTCGTGCAGGGATTCGTAATACGCGGATTCTTCCTTGATGCCTGCTGCAGTCATGGTTTCAAATGCCAGTTCCACACCCGCTCTGACCATAGCGACCATCAGAATTCCGTGGTCAAAATATTCCTGTTCCGGGATGTCCTGATCGGTGCTTTGCGCTTTTTCAAACGCTGTCTCACCGGTCTCTTTGCGCCAGCCGAGCAGTTTTGCATCATCGTTAGCCCAGTCATCCATCATACCGCCTGAGAAATCACCGGCCATGATGTCGTCCATATGTTTGTTATAAAGCGGACGCATGATGACTTTCAGTTCCTCCGCCAGTTCAAAGGCCTTGATCTTGGCAGGGTTGGAAAGGCGATCCATCATGTTGGTGATGCCGCCGTGTTTCAGTGCTTCTGTAATGGTTTCCCATCCGATCTGAACCAGTTTAGCGGCGTAACCAACCTCAACACCCTGCTTAATCATCTTGTCGAAACATAACAGCGAACCGGTCTGTAACATGCCGCAAAGAATTGTCTGCTCACCCATAAGGTCAGATTTGACCTCGGCGATGAACGAGGACATCAAAACACCGGCTTTATGACCACCGGTTCCGGCAGCGTAGGCTTTTGCAATCGCCAGTCCTTCACCGTGCGGGTCGTTGTCTTCATGCACAGCGATAAGAGTGGGTACACCAAAACCTCTTTTATATTCTTCGCGAACCTCGGTACCCGGGCACTTGGGGGCAACCATAATGACGGTAATATCTTCCCTTATCTGCATACCTTCTTCGACGATATTGAAACCATGCGAGTAAGACAGGCATGAGTCTTTTTTCATCAGTGGAACGATTCCCGCCACCACGCCGCTGTGCTGCTTGTCCGGGGTCAGGTTCAGTACCACATCGGCAGTTGGGATCAGCTCTTCTGGTGTTCCGACCTTAAAACCGTTTTCTGTTGCATTTTTCCAGGATTGGCGCTGTTCTTTGATCGCAGATTCACGCAAGGCATAGGACACACCCAGACCGCTATCCCTAAGATTCAGACCCTGGTTCAAGCCCTGGGATCCACAGCCGATGATTACCAGTTTCTTGCCTGACAGGTAAGAGATGCCATCGGTAAATTCAGCTGAATCCATAAATTCACACTGACCCAGTTGAGCCAGCTGCTCACGCAAGGGTAAGGTGTTGAAATAGTTTGCCATGTCCAGAGTCCTTGTTAATGCACGTCACAAAATCGAAGGACGTTACTCTAGTTCAAAACAGTTTTAACGTAAACACTAATTTTGATTCATATTTTTGTCAGATTTTGACTTGATATAGACATCGATAACTTCTGCCAAAACCTGCATGGGTACGGCGCCATTTTTCAGAACGGCATCGTGAAATTCCCGGATATCGTAGTCTTCACCCAATTGGTCCTCGGCATATTGGCGCAGCTTGAGAATGGTCAGCATTCCGACCTTGTACGACAGCGCCTGGCCGGGAAGTACATAGTAACGTTTGATCTGGCGTTCAATATCGGCTGGCGCCATGGGTGTATTGGCGGTCATGTATGCGATGCTCTGCTCGAGTGGCCATTGCTTTGCGTGCATGCCGGTATCTACGACCAGGCGTACTGCCCGCTTCATTTCCTCTGCCAACCGGCCAAAATTGCGCATTGGCATACCTTCATATAATCCTGCTTCGTATGCCAGGCGTTCTGCATACAGTGCCCAGCCTTCAGAATAGGCGCTAAAGCCACCAAACTTGCGAAATTTTGGTATCCCCTGTAGTTCCTGTTGAATTGCAATCTGGAAATGATGTCCGGGTGCACCTTCGTGGTAGGCCAGGGAATTCATGATGTGTTTTTGCACTGCATTCATGTTTTTCTGGTTAATGTAATAAATGCCCGGTCGCGAGCCATCGGGAGATGGCCGGTTATAAAACGCCGTCGATGCGCCATCTTCACGCCAGGGCTCGACCCGCCTGACTTCCAGTGGTGCTTTCGGCAGTACATTGAAATAATCATCGGCGATGTCGTAAATGCCATCGATCAGTGCAGTCGCAGCCTGAATATATTCCTGTCGTCCGGTTTCGGTGTTTTCGTAGTAGTTCTCAGGGCTGCTTCGCACATATTCAAAAAATGCGGCAAGATCTCCTTCAAATCCAACTTCAAGCATGATTTGTTGCATTTCAACACGAATGCGATCGACTTCTGCAAGTCCCAGTTGATGGAGTTCATCGACCGGTCTCTCCACGGTGGTCCAGTTCTGTATTCGATTGGCGTAAAAAGCCTCGCCATCGGGTAGATTCCATATCCCATGATTATTGTCGGCAATTGCCTGCAGGCGCAGGAGTTCAGTTATGAGTGCCTGGTAACCATTTAGAAATGGTCCGCTGAGTGCATTGGCTGCGTCATTCAGCAAAATTTCTGTGTCTTCTGAATCAAGCTCGAGCGACTCTACCTTGCTACGGAAATCTGCCAGCAATACGCTGTCTTCAGCTATTTCTTCAAACGGTGCGCCTTTCAACATGTTTTGTGCACCGGACAAAACTTTCGGGTACACCATTTTTGGTGGAACCACACCCAGTGATTCACCCTGGCGTAACTGTTCCACGATCTGTTGCATTACGGTCTGGACACCGGCCAGTCGCGATACGTAGTCTTCGGCATCCTTGCTGGTTTCGATTTTGTGGATATTTTGCAAAAACGTGGGCAGATTTGATGAAATATCATTCATTGGGGAAACGGCGTAGTTATGAAACCGCCACTTAAAATTGCGTAAAGACCGCTGTTGGTTGTATTCAAAAATGCGGTAACTCATCTTTGATGTCTCACTCAGTGCATCGTAGTCAAATTCCGTGTGTAATCGCTCCAGGTCTGTCACAGTCTGTAGGTTTTGAGTCTGAGCATACTCATCCGAGTAATCATCCCAACGGCCATAGTCTTCGGTCTTTCGACCCAGGTATGCCTGAAATTCCGGATTCTGGCTGACATCGCGTTCAAATAGTGCATCAAAAAATAAAGCAAGTCGTTGGTCTTCCTGTTCCGGATTGACTGTTGTGACAGGTTCTATTGCGCCTTCATCAGAGGTTTCAGTACTGCGTTCACAAGCACCAAGAAACAAAACGAACATCAGCAGGCAAAATGATTGGAAGATATTGGTTACTTTCATTTTTTATACGTCCATTAAACAGGGAAAATCGGAGTCTTTAAGCATAGACAATAAACGGGGGTGGAGTAAAATACTAATCAGTAACGATTTGGTGCAATTGTTATTCTAATTAATCAATAAAATCAGGATAATCCATGTTTCTTTCACACCGTCTTGTAATAACTTTTCCTAAAACCACTGTAGCGACTATCTGTTTTGCCGGTCTGTTGTGCTTTGCCGGTAATGTCTCAGCACAAGCAACAGCAAAGCCGGTATTGCATGGTAAGCACTGGGTAGCCGTCACCGGCAAACCACTGGCTGCCACTGCGGGAGCCATGACTTTTACCCGAGGAGGTAATGCAGTGGATGCAGCCTGTGCGATGCTGGCTGCCACTTCGACGATGTGGGATACGCTGGGCTGGGGTGGTGAGACACAGGCACTCATCTACAACCCGCATACCGGTGAGGTTAAAGGTATCAACGCACTCGGTGTGGCACCCACTGGCGCGACCGCTGAATTCTTTAAAAAGCAGGGGATGGTATATCCGCCCGAATACGGCCCATTGGCAGCAGTAACCCCGGGCACTCCCGGCGGCTTGATGGTCATGTTGGCTGAATATGGGAGTTTGAGCCTGGCGCAGGTGCTGGCACCGGCTATGCAGATGGCTGAAGGCTATCCGATTGAAGCATCCCAGGCCGATAACATGGAGCGCCGGCGGGATGTGATCTCGCAATGGACCTATTCCAAAGCTGTATTCCTTCCTCATTTCTCCGAAAAAGACAGTGAACAGCGTGCCGCGCCCATGGCAGGCGAAATGTTCCATCAGACCGATCTGCATGCAACATTACAGAAATTGATCGAAGCAGAGGCTAAATCACTGGCCGATGGAAAGAGCCGTAAGGAAGCAATTTACGCTGCTTATGATCGCTTTTATCGCGGTGATATTGCCGAGGAAATCGTGCGCAGCTCACGTGAATATGGCGGTTTGATCACGATGGAAGACCTCGATCAGTGGCAGGTGCACATCGAAGAACCGGTTTCTGCCCATTACAAAGGCATTGATGTGTATAAACTGACCACCTGGGTACAGGGTCCGGTTTTGTTGCAGGTTTTGAATATACTCGAGGGATTCGACCTCAAGGCCATGGGTTACAACAGCGCGCGGTATATCCACACACTGTACCAGGCGATGAACCTGGCCTATGCGGATCGGGATTTCTACTATGGTGATCCGTATGTCCCGCCAGCGGAACCGGTGGAAGGTTTACTCTCGAAGAAATACGCGGAACAACGACGCGCCCTGATTGACCCTCAGAAGAACAACCTCAATGCCCGCCCGGGAGACCCATACCCATTCCAGGGCGATAAAAATCCCTGGCTTGAACTTTTGAAGAACTGGAAGGCTATTCCAGAGGCTGCAGAGGCGGAGGGCACCGAGGGTTTTCAGCAGGCCAATCGGATGAGCAGCGATGAGAGTTTCCTTGCCGGAACCACTTCAATTCAGGCTGCGGATGCCGAGGGTTGGGTCGTGTCGATTACGCCCAGCGGCGGCTGGGTTCCGGCTTTTATTGCCGGCAGCACCGGTATTGGTCTGAGTCAGCGCATGCAAAGTTTTGTTTTAAGCGAGACGATGAACCCCTTTAATGTGGTTCAACCCGGTCAGCGGCCACGGGCCACACTCACACCGAGTATCGCGCTTAAAGACGGCAAGCCCATGCTGGCTTTTTCGGTTCAGGGTGGGGATTCACAGGATCAAAATCTGCTGCAGTTTTTTCTGAACATGGTGGAGTTTGATATGAATGTGCAGCAAGCCGTGGAAGCGCCCAATTTCACCAGTTACCAGATGCAAAGTTCATTCGGCGCCCATGAATCCGAGCCTGGTCGTATCCAGGTATCGCCAAAACTCACCGAGTGGGTTCGCGGGGAGTTGGACCGCATGGGTTACAAGGTAGAGGCAGCGAAACGCCCGTACAGTCCGATTACCGCCATCTATTTTGACCGCAAAAACGGCACCATGTGGGGTGGCGCCAGTGATTACGGCGAAGACTACGGTATTGCGTGGTAAATTGCAGGTGCTAATGCATGGTATCGTGCTAGCGCACCGTTCCGTGAATGTAGTCCTTCAGCGTTCTATTCTCGAACACTTTCTCTTCAAGGTGTGCATTTACCAAATCGCCGATTGAAATGATTCCCGCCAGGATTCCGTTATCCAGGATTGGCAGATGCCGGATACGGTTTTTCGTCATGACCCCCATGAGGTAGTTGGGATCGTCGTCAAGAACGCCAATGACGAGATCCTTCGTCATGACATCCTGAACAAGGGATGGGCAAGCGGCTTCTTCTCGTTTCGGACCCTCGTCCAAACGCGCACAATGGTCTCCGCAATGCCGGAGGATGTCTCGCTCTGTGATGATGCCACCAATCTCCTCCCCTTCTTTCATTACAATCAAAGCACCGATGCTTTGCGCGTTTAGCTTGTCGATAGCATCGTGAATGGTCTGGCCGGCATCTATCGTCACCACCTCTGTCCCTTTTTCTTGAAGAATGTCTCTAATTCGCATAATTGAAGTCCTCTACAGCATAGAAAAAATAAAAGTTCCCGCCCCCAAAGTCCACGGTAATTGAACAATCGTACATCTTACTTTTGATTTTCGCTGCTGTGAAAACCTCTGGCAAGTGCGGTGGTGTGCACCGCCCAATGGCCAACACCTCAATATGAGTATAGGCAAAATAATAAGCAAACTAGGAAATGAGAATCATTTGAGTCATTTTTTCAAGAAATCTATGTTATTGAGTGGCATGTTTTATTAACTTGTCACCCAATCTGTTCCGAAAAACGAGTTTGGGTTCACCCTCTCCCATACAAAGTATTTCCTGGCTGCGAGTGTCAGCTTCTTTAACCGGGCCTTAATGTCAAGTTCCCATTATTTATGGCATCAGCAGATATTCCTGACTTTTTGGACTAGACTGAATTTAGTTACTTTTTTTAACCCAAAAGCAGACATTTGCATCGTCAGCCATTAAGGAGAGTCATTGATGAGTACAATTCTCGGATCAGCAAAACAGTTTTTTGAAGCGTGTGAAACCGGACAAGGATGGGATGCCTGTAAAGCATTCTGTAATCCCGAAGCGACATTTTCCGCGCAAGCAAGTGCCCTATCTGAGATATCAACGCTTGAGGATTACTGTGAGTGGATGAAGAACCTTCTTACGCCAATTCCAGATGGACACTATGAGTTGAAGTTCTTTGCCGCCGATGAGGCGGACAGCACTGTGGCCGCGTTTGCTATCTTTCATGGCACGCAAACAGGGCCAGGCGGGCCGGTACCACCAACGGAAAAGAAGATTGCTGCAGACTATGTGTACCATATGGTTTTTGACGGTGAGCGCATAAAGCACATGACAAAAATCTGGAATGACTCTATCAGCATGCAGCAATTGGGATGGGATTGAAGTAACCCACATAGCCACACTGTTAATAGGGTATCCGGAGTAGAACTGGTAAATACCATTGGATCTTTTGAAACACTTTCAATGATAAGTGACAAAAGATCGCCCAACGACAGCCAAATCATTTCGCGTTTTGATCTGCCTTTTACATGCCGAGCAGATTATATTTGCCATTTGTGTTGCACCAGTATTATGTCTCGAGGTCGATCGCATAAATAATGTCTAGCACTGTTCCCAGGGAAGCTTGTCAAAGCGCCATCCGGCCAATGAGCTACGGTGGTGCTTTTCATTCAGCTCGCCTTCGAAACCGTCCTCGATGTTATAGACCCGGTGAAAGCCGTTCTCCACCAACAGTTGACCTGCTTCTGCAGACCTTTTGCCACTGCGGCAAATAAGTAAAACGGGTACGGCATGATGTTCCGGGGTGTCGATTACACCGCCCAGAATCAGCTTCCTGACGTCCCTGACGAAATCTGGATTGATGATCCAGTCGGGTTCCTGTATCCAGGGTATATTCACTGCGCCGGTTGGATGGCCAATAAACAGAAACTCCATATCCGACCGCACATCGATAAATGCTATGTTGGGTCCTTCTTGAAGCACTTCCCACGCTTTTAACGCGCTGATATGTTTCATGGGTTCTTTTGTCATTTTCTGATCCGGTAAGCTCATTGGCTAGGTTGCTGTGTGGTGGGTTGTTTGGGATTAATAGTAAAAATTAGTACACTGGATTGCAAATGATCTGACTTTGAATATGCAAATTAGCGAAAAATGAATCCTGATGTCTATCGAAATTGAACCAAACCGGAAAAGCGGTGGGTGTCTTTACTGATGAATACCCGTAAACAACCCCTGCTGGTACCCACCAAGAATCTGGCATCCTATTTTCGGTCCAGCGGGATCGCTTTTACAACAGTGCCCCACCTGAGCCTGGGTTTTGGTCACGGGAACGATCAGTATTGCCTGTTTCCCTATCCGGGCCCGGTGGATGATGAAACTATGGGCATTTTTTTCGAGTGGCATACCGAGGATTTTTTTGCAGTTGATACCGGCCCCCATCTTGCCATCGGCCTGAGGGGGCCGGTCAAAAAAGACCCTCACCGGGGGCGTGGTCTGGCCATTGGCATTCTGGCCAGCCACGTGAGCAATCCCGAAGATCCTGAGCATCCGATTCAATTGTTCAAGGGGTGTCCGGATCCACCGGGTGGACCTTCATTTTTTATTGAAGATTTCACTTTGAATGACGGTGTTGCAGCGATAAGTGAGTGGCAGCTCAGCCTTGGCCAGCACTTGCCACGGTTACAGGGCAATGGCATTTACAGAGTTGATATCCATGTGTCTTTGGGCTGTGTCTGGGCCGGGGTCTGGGAAGTCATAAAAACACAATCTGTTAATGGTACAGATGTGCGAAACTATACCTTTCTGGGTCAGACCATATGTTCGAATGAAGGGCCGGGGTATAGCAGTGATCCCGATTCACCATGCCCGCAAGCGGCACCTGACCGGGGGAGGGGCAACGCCTTTATCGGCTCCGGTTTCGCCGATCCGGATACACGGTCATGGGTTGAAAATATTTACATTGCCCACTGGAAAGGTGAGCGTTGAACTTCGAAACAGAAAAAATATGATGAACTTAATAAAATATATCGTGGTGGTACTTACAGGATTTGCGGTGCCCGTCGCCACTTTAGCCAGCGAGCCGGCAACGACCGATAAACGGCCCAACATCCTGCTTATTGTCGCTGATGATCTCGGTTATGCGGATCTTGGCAGCTTTGGCAGCAATATTGCGACTCCGAATATTGATGCATTGGCAGCAGAAGGTTTTATATTCACGCAGTTTCACACGGCTGTGATGTGTGCACCCACTCGCGCCATGCTGTTAAGCGGTAACAACAATCATGTAGCCGGTATGGGCAGGCAGAGTGTCAGCGGTATCCTCGGTGACCCACAACCGGGTTATGAGAACCATCTGTCCGATCGTATCATTCCATTTCCCCGCTTACTGCATGCAGGGGGGTATCACACTTATATGGCAGGCAAGTGGCACCTTGGCAAAGCAGTGGAACATAGTCCCCGTGCTGCGGGTTTTGAACACGCATTTACCAACTTGTCCGGGGCTGGCAACCATTGGGATGCAGTTGGGTTCGAGGAGGGTGGTTCGACTTTCAGGCAAGATGGGGAACTAACCAAGTGGCCGGATGGGCGCTACAGTACTGACTTTTATACAGACCGGTTGATTGAGTATATTGATGGCAACCGCAGTGATGGTAAACCGTTCTTCGCATTTGCAACATACACGTCGCCGCACTGGCCATTGCAGGTACCGGAGGATGAACTGGACCTGTATGCCGGGGTTTATGATGCGGGATATGAGGTGTTACGGGAGAGCAATTTCAAATCGCTCAAAGCTGCCGGGATCATTCCACAATCCTCCACCCTGCCGCCCCGTAACGAGGCCATTACGCCGTGGGAAGAACTGGATACAAATCAACGCCACCGTGAATCCCGCAAGATGGAGTTGTATGCAGCAATGGTCACCAACCTGGATGGCCACGTTGGTCGCCTGGTGGAATACCTTAAGAAGCATGACCTCTACGACAACACTTTAATTATATTCATGTCCGATAACGGCGCCGCGGCTGAGGATTTTTACAATGATCCGAAATATGGGAGCTACATGGATTACACACGCGCACACTATGACAACGCCTATAAGAATATGGGTAAGCCCGACTCGTTCGTATCATACGGAGCGCAGTGGGCAGAGGCTGGTTCAGCGCCGTTTCAACGTTACAAGGGCTATACCCGTGAAGGAGGTATCACAGCGCCAATGATCATTTCGGGTAAAGGTGTGGCTTCCAAGGGCAGAAAGAGTTCCGTTTACCTGACTGTGATGGATCTGGCACCGACTTTTCTTGAATTGGCGGGTCTAAACTACCCGGATGACGGTTTGGTACAGGCGCCGCTTGGCGAGAGCATGAACGCCTTGCTGACCGGAAGATCTGAATACGTACACGACCAGGACTACGTAACTGTTCAATCACATGGGGGTCGGGCAATGCTCCGTAAGGGCAAGTGGAAACTGACCAATCTCGACCAACCCTTCGATGAATCAAAGATGGAACTTTTCGACCTTGAAGCAGACCCTGGTGAGACCAAAAACCTTGCCGGGGCCAAGCCGGAAAAATACCAGGAATTACTGGATTTATGGCGTGAGGAACGAAAGAAAATGGGTATCGTATTACCGCAGGATTTATGATATCTCTGCACTTAAAGCGATTGGAATTGTGGTATCGCGTAACAGAATTAATATAAAACGGAGTGTATTAGTGTAATGGCAGGTGGATTTGCAAAAGACGGGGCGGTACAGGATCAGATTGATGCGACCATTGAGGACGCGGTCAAGCGTGCCCGCAGTCAGATGCCACAAGGTGAAAGTGCGAATGTTTGTGTGGAATGTGATGCGAGCATACCCGAAGCCCGCCGCCAGGCCATCCCCGGTGTGCGTTTGTGTGTCTCCTGCCAGGAAGTGCATGACAAGGAGCAGGCAGTTGTCAGTGGATATAACCGGCGGGGCAGCAAGGACAGCCAGCTGAGATAGAAAATCCAGCCTGTTTTGTGATGCAGATCAGTTTCTTTTCCATGCAGTTAGATTAAATTTCGTTTTAATATTTTTCCCACAAATTCCCAAATTAAAGAAGTACATTGTCATGAAACAGAAAGTGATTATTATTGGCGCTGCCGGACGAGATTTTCATAACTTTAATACCTATTTTCGCGGTAATGACAGGTTCAATGTCGTTGCTTTTACTGCGGCCCAGATCCCCGATATTGATGGAAGAAAATATCCTGTCGAATTAGCAGGAGATTTATACCCGGATGGCATTCCGATTTATGCGGAAGAAGACCTGACCAGGCTGATTAAAGAACATGATGTGGCTGACTGCGTATTTTCATACAGTGATATTCCCTATCAAAAGGTGATGAGCATGAGTGCGCTGGTCAATGCTGCCGGAGCCAATTTCGTGCTTCTGGGTCCAAATGACACCATGATTAAATCCACCAAACCGGTGATTGCTGTTGGTGCCGTGCGCACGGGTTGCGGCAAGAGCCAGACATCCAGAAAAGTTATCGAATACCTGATGGAAAGAGGTCTCAAGGTGGTCGCCATCCGTCACCCGATGCCCTATGGCAACCTGGTGGCCCAGAAGGTACAGCGTTTTGCCACCGTGGATGACCTTGCAAAACATGATTGCACCATCGAGGAGATGGAAGAATACGAGCCCCATGTTGTCCGTGGCAATGTCATTTACGCAGGGGTTGATTACGAGGCTATCGTCAGGGCCGCTGAACAGGATCCGGATGGCTGCGATATTATTCTTTGGGATGGTGGAAACAATGATTTTCCCGTTCTACAAACCCGACCTCAACATCACTATTGTCGATCCGCACCGGCCCGGGTCATGAGTTGAGTTACTACCCGGGTGAAGTAACCCTGAGACTTGCCGATGTGGTAATCATCAACAAGATGGACACCGCCGGGCCGGAAGGTATACAGCAGGTAAGAGAGAACGTTGCAAAAGTAAATCCCGGAGCCGTTATCGTTGATGCGGCATCACCCATCATGGTGGATGATCCTTCTGTAATAAAAGGCAAGAGGGTGCTGGTGGTCGAGGATGGTCCAACATTAACCCATGGTCAGATGACCATCGGTGCAGGTACCGTTGCCGCCAGGAAGTTTGGTGCAACTGAATGTGTTGATCCAAGACCCTTCCTTGTGGGCAAATTAACTGAGACTTTCGAAACCTATCCCGGGATAGGATCTCTCCTGCCTGCCATGGGTTATGGTGATCAACAGATCAAAGATCTTGAGGCTACGATTAATAATACAGACTGCGATTCTGTCGTTATCGGCACACCGATTGACCTCAGCAGGGTAATCAATATCAACAAACCCCATACCCGGGTGAATTACGAACTGCAGGAGATTGGTTATCCCGATCTTGGTGATGTTCTGGATGATTTCCTGGACGCTCTTTAGACTTCAGAATAAAAATAACGGCCCTGGGAACAGGGCCGTTTTCCATTACAGCTTTAAGCGCCGCAATCGTAAGGCATTGCTCACCACACTGATGCTGGAAAAAGCCATTGCACCGGCGGCGAGAATGGGGCTGAGTTGACGCAGGAAATCGGGTGCCCAGGCAAAGGGTGCCAGTACACCGGCGGCAATGGGGAATCAGGGCAATGTTATAGCCGAATGCCCAGGCAAGGTTTTCCCTGATGTTGCGCATGGTGGCTTTGGATAGCTTGATGGCCTGGGGAAACGCTGCGTAAGTCACCACGCATCAGGGTGACATCGGCCGTCTCCATGGCCACATCAGTGCCGGTACCGATGGCCATGCCCACATTGGCCCGGGCCAGGGCCGGTGCATCGTTAATACCGTCGCCCACCATGACCACCTTGTAACCTTCTTGCTGGAGTTTGGCCACATAGTCGGCTTTCTCGCCTGGTAACACTTCGGCAAATACCCGATCGATACCCTGCTTGTCCGGCGATGGCCTGAGCGGTGGCCTGGTTATCGCCCGTCATCATGACCACGAACAAGCCCTTGCTCATGCATCGCCTGGATTGCTTCCCTGGAGCCTTCCTTAATGGTGTCAGCCACGCCAATGATAGCACTGGCCTGACCATCAACTGCCAGCCACATGGCTGTTTTGGCCTGCTGTTGCAACTCGTCAGCCCTTGTTTCCAACCCGTTCAAAGCTACCTGCTCGCGTTCCATGAGACGACGATTGCCTACCATTACCTGGTGGCCCGCAACGGTTGCCTTGATGCCGTGGCCGGCGATGCTCTCGAATCCCCTGTGGATCTGACAATGGCAGCCCTGATCCGTTGCCGAACGGATGATGGATTCACCCAGGGGGTGCTCGGAGCCTTGTTCGGCGGAAGCAGCCAGGGCAAGAAAATAAGATTCAGGATGATCCTGCGTCAGCCACAATCACGTCGGTCACTTCCGGTTGGCCACGGGTGATAGTCCCCGTTTTGTCCAGTACGACGGCGGTAATTTTATGCACCTGTTCGAGTGCGGCGCTATTCTTGAATAAAATGCCCTTTTTCAGCGCCTTTGCCCACACCGACCATGATGGAGGTGGGTGTGGCCAGTCCCATGGCGCAGGGGCAGGCGATGACCAGTACGGCCACCAATCGTATTAACGCAGGTACAAACCCCGCTCCCATCACCAACCAGATGGTGAAGGTGACCAGCGCAAGCAGGATCACTGCGGGTACAAAGTAAGCTGAAACCTGGTCCACCACCCGCTGGATGGGGTGCCTTGCTGCCCTGGGCCTGTTCCACCAGTTTGATGATCTGCGCCAGCGCGGTTTCCTTGCCTACCCTGGTGGCCTGGATACGGAGTAAGCCTTGCTTATTGATGGTGGCACCAATGGCTTCATCTCCGGCATTCTTGCTCATCGGCAGACTCTCGCCCGTGATCATGCTTTCATCTACCGAGGAGTGACCCTTCAATGACCAGCCCATCCACCGGGAATTTTCTCACCGGGACGTACGATCACCACATCGCCTACCACCACCTCTTCGACAGGAATATCCACTTGCTCACCATCGCGTACCACCCGGGCAGTCCTGGCTTGCATGCCGATGAGTTTTTTGATCGCTTCGCTGGTGTGCCCCTTGGCCCTGGCCTCCAGAAGCTTGCCAATGACGATCAGGGTGATGATCATGGCCGAGGTTTCAAAATAGACGTGCATACCCAGGGCTGATGATCCCGCAGTCAGTGCAAAGAGTACGGCGACACTGTAGAAGTACGCCACTGAAGATCCCATGGCCACCAGCACATCCATGTTGGCGCTGCCATTGCGCAGGGATTTGTAGGCGCCCACATAATAATCCCAACCTACGTAAAATTGGACGGGTGTGGCCAGTGCGAAGAAGAGCCAGTTGACCCATGTTTCCTGAGACCAGTCTCCGAGTAAACCAAAGTCCCGGACCATGCTCATCAGAAAAAGGGGCAGGGTAAAGAGAATGCCCACGACCAAGCGTTTCCACTGGTGGCGGGTTTCGGCATCCCGGGCTGCGGTCTCAGCGTCCTTCGCATCCTCACCAACCGCAACTTCGATGACATCGAAGCCGGCCTTGCGCACCACGGCTACGAGATCGTCACGCCCGACCATGTCGGGAGCATAGGTCACTGACGCCTTTTCGCTGGCAAAGTTGACCGTGGCCTGCTGCACGCCTTCGACCTTGTTCAGCTGACGCTGAATGGTATTAGAGCAGTTGGTGCAGGTCATGCCCAGCAGGTCAAGGGTGATTTGTTTCGGTTCTGACATGTTTATCCAAAGCCAGGCGCAGCTTGCATTAGTAATTGCCCCTCACGCCATGCATTTCGTTCTATTCCGCCGGTGGAAAACCTATCTCCACTAACAGGTCTTTGATCCCATCCCAACTGGCGGGTGTCTCCCACTCTACAGCCACCTGTTTGGAGTCGACCTCAGCTTTGACACTGGTGACACCGGCCAGTTCACCCAATTCCATCTCGATGGTGCGGGTACAATGGCCGCAGCTGATATTGGGGGCGGTGAATGTTTTGCTACTCATAATGTGTTGTCCTGATCGATAAAAAGCCGCGGATAGTAATACCCACGACTTTTCAGTTTAACCGGAAAAGTCCGGTAGATTTGAGGAAAATACTTATTGCAGAACGTGGATATTCCTTTCCGCACAGATCTTCTTCAATTCTTTTGGCCAGACCGTCACACTCACCTCGCCGATATGTGCCTTCTTCAACAGCAGCATATAAACGCGTGACTGGCCGATGCCACCACCAATACTCAGCGGGATTTCATCGTTCATGATGGCCTGGTGGTAAGGCGTGCTGAGTAAATCCATTTGTCCACTCATTTCCAGCTGGATGGGCAGTGTATCCTTGGTGACACGAACGCCCATTGAGGTTAATTCATGCCGGCGTTTTGTGACAGGATTCCAAACCAGTATGTCGCCGTTCAAACCGTGCATCGGCCGACCGTCCTTTGATACTGTTTCTGTGACCCAGTCATCGTAATCCGCGGCCCGCAATTCATGCGGGTAGCCATCTGCCAGTGTCCAGCCGATACCATAGCTGAATACCGCAGGGTATTCCTGGATCAAGCGGGTCTCGCGTTCCTTGCGGGGCAGATCAGGGTACATTTCCAGGATTTCTTCCGCGTGGATGAATTTCAGCTCATCCGGGCAGGTTCGGATACCTTGGGTCTTTCAGTTGCGGGAACATATCCTGGACATAGGCCTCCGCACCTTTGAATACTTTCCAGATACGTTGGATCGTGTCGGTCAGGTACTCCAGGGTACGCTGATCTGCGGATATGGATTTTTCCCAGTCCCACTGGTCCACGTAAGCGCTGTGGTCGTGATCCAGGAAATAATCCTTGCGTATGGCCCTCATATCGGTGTTCAGACCCTCGCCGATATCAAAGCCGAATGTTTTCAATGCCATCCGTTTCCACTTGGTGGCTGCCTGTACGACCTGTGCGTTGATGGGTTTGTCCAGTCCGAGACCGCAGGGGAACTCAACCGGTGTACGTGAACCGTCACGATCGAGCATATCGTTGACGCCGCTGTCGCGATCTACGATCAACGGAACCTGCACCATGCTCAGATTCAGTTCACTGGCCAGGTTCTCCTCGATGTAGTTCTTGACCCCGTACAGAGCCCTCATGGTTTCCTTGGGTGTGAGCAAAGAGTCATAACCATCCGGCAAAATTTTTGCCACTTCTTCGTATGTGCTGATTCCGGGACCAGCCAGATCTGCTTGTTTTCCTGACATGAAAATACTCCTGAATGATGGTCGGAAAAATCATAGTTTGAACCTGTCATCGGGAACCGTATTGACGTGGGTCAAGCGATCATAAGAGGTTTGTTTTCTGTGCCCGAATGGGCACGATTATTGAGCTGGCTTTCGAGTGCTTAAACAGTCCGGTGACTACTTAGTTTTTTGGTCTTTGCAACATTTTTACTAATTATTGCAACATTTGCCTGGAAAATACCCGTTTCTAATAAAAAGTAATGTCCTTCAGCTACTTCAATTGAGTCCAGAGATGGGTATAGGCCAGCGCCAGGCGGTAGGCCAGCTGATCGTTGGTACTCGAACCGCCGTGACCGCCTTCCATGTTTTCGTAATACCAGACCTGCTGGCCCAGTTCTTCCATGCGTGCAGCCATCTTTCTGGCGTGGCCGGGGTGGACACGGTCGTCGCGTGTTGATGTGTAGAAAAATATCGGTGGGTAATCTACATCCTTTTTGAGGTTTTGATAGGGGGAATACTTGCTAATGTAATCCCACTGTTCAGGAATGTCCGGGTCACCGTATTCAGCCATCCAGCTGGCGCCTGCCAGTAGCTTGTGATATCGCTTCATGTCCAATAAAGGCGCACCGCAAATGATGGCCCCATACAGGTCCGGTCGACGGGTCATGGTTGCGCCGACCAGTAGTCCGCCATTGGATCTGCCTTCTATCCCCAAGTGCTTGGGTGAGGTGATATTGCGTTTGAACAGATCTTCTGCCACCGCTTCAAAATCCTCAAAAGCACGTGGCCGGTTTTCCTTCAAAGCGGCGGCGTGCCATGCGGGACCAAACTCACCACCACCACGGATATTGGCCAATACGAAAATCCCGCCCCGGTCCAGCCAGAGTTTACCGTAGGCACCGTAGAGGTTTTCATAAGATCCGGAGTAAGACGGGGTCAGTGCATTGCGGAAACCGCCATAGGAAAAAATATGGGTCGGTGTGTTGCCATCCAGTTTTGCGCCCTTGGGCAGGACGACGAAATAGGGCACCCTGGTGCCGTCGGCCGATGTCGCGAAATACTGCTCGGTTTGATACTTGCTGCCATCAAAACTCGGTGCCTGGCTTTTGATTTTCTGTGGTTGCCAGTCCCTGGATGCGACGTAATACAAGGCGGGCGGGCTGGTAAAAGACTCATAGCGTGCGAAGAAATTGCCGGTGGCATCATCGGTGCTGGTGATTTCCAGGGAGCCGTTGTCAGGGAAATCCACCGCCTTGCGATCCCAGCGGCCTTCTGTTCCCGGGCTATAGCGGTAGATCTTGCCGCGGACGTTTTCCAGCACCGTGACCAGGATGGTGGCATCGGTGGTGGCCACCGATTGCACCACGGTGGTGTCATCGGGCTCGATCAGGACATCAATCACGCCTTTGCCGCCAGTGTGTAATGCCGTGGTATCGGCAATCAGCACTGTGCCTTGCAAATAGGTAGCGTCCCCGCGGGTCCAGTCTTCTTTCAGGGAAATAATCAGGCGACCTTGAAAGGCTCCATTGACTGTGGCCGAGACCGGTAGATCAAGGTGCTGCTTGTCACCGTCGATTAACTGATATCGCTCTGAGGTCCAGAAAGTTTTTCCATCGCGAACAAGGTCGATATCATCACCAGCGGAGTGCAGGCGCATGGCATTGGCTGAAACAGATGTAACTTCACTTTCGTAAACCAGCTCCGCAGCAGCCAACGGCGTTCCACGTTTCCAGCGTTTGACGATTCTTGGGTAACCGGATTCTGTCATTGAACCATCGCCAAAGTCGGTAGAGACAAACACTGAGTTTGCATCAATCCAGCTGACTGACCCTTTGGATACGGGCAAAGAGAAACCATCTTCGATAAAGGTTTTGTTCACAGAATTAAATTCGCGGGTGACCACCGCGTCGCCTCCACCGGGGGATAGGCGGACCAGGCAATGTTCCGGGTGCTTTGGCAGACAAATCATGCCTTTGAAAACCCATTGTTGATTCTCTCTTTTGCTAAGCTCGTCGATATTAAAAACGACTTCCCATTCGGGCTCATCCTTGGCAAATTCGGCCAGCGTGGTACGTCTGAAAATGCCTCTTGGGTTTTTCTCATCCCGCCAGAAGTTATATAACCAGCCTTCTTCCTGGTAGACACCTGGAATCCGCGAAGAAGAATTCAGGGTTGTTCTTGCCTCGGCATAGAGTTCTTCAAATAAAGGGCTGGATTTCAGGCGCTCGGCGCTTGATGCATTTTGGGCCCGGACCCAGTCCAGGGCTTTTTCATCGTCCACGCCCTCAAGCCAGAGATAGGGATCGTTTTCAGCCCAGGTCAGGGGGATGGCAGCGAAGGTAGCCAGCAGAATAAGTGTCTTAAAATACATTTTCGGAATCCTTCGAGGAAGCAAGATTGGGGTAGGATAAAAGCCTGCTTGCTCTAAGTCCACGGCTATTGATTGGTCAGACTAAAATATCCAAAATGGCGTATACAGTTTTAACCCTTTTTACCGGTTTTTGACGTTATATATGTAGGAGACAAACCAAAGGAAGCATTCCATGAATCAAAAAATACACTGGGTCATATGACTGCTGGCGCTGTTGCTACTGGCCATCACAACCTTGCAAATGCCACGGAGGTAAACATGACTGAATTTGAATTGGTTAATGCCGAGTGGTGGGTGGAGGACCTTGACGGCAATACCGTGATCCGTGCGTGGCGGGTAGAGGAGTAAAGTTTGATTAATCTGGGGTGCGTTGGACTATAATCAATGCATCAACTCAGTATCTTTTCGAGGGTTATTTTATGAACTTTAACATCACTGTTAACGAAAAGACCCACAAGACCGATGTAGACGGCGATATGCCATTACTTTGGTTCCTTCGTGACACCCTGGAACTTACCGGTACCAAGTACGGTTGTGGAATAGGCATGTGTGGTAGTTGCACCATTCACCTGGACGGTGAAGCTGTACGTTCCTGCATTACAACCGTCGGTGAGGCAAACGGCAAGAAAGTCACCACCATCGAGGGCTTGTCCAAAGGTGGCAGCCATCCCTTGCAGATTGCCTGGCTCAAGAATAATGTTTCACAGTGTGGTTATTGCCAGCCTGGGCAAATCATGGCGGCCGCAGACTTTCTGGCGCAGAACGCCGAGCCCACCACGGCAGAAATCAATGATGCGTTGCAGGATAATATCTGTCGTTGTGGTACCTACATCCGTATCCGCAAGGCCGTTGCCGATGCCGCCGAACAGATGAAGGGGGCATGACATGAGTGCTTCAAGAAAAGAAATGAATACCTTCAGTCGCAGGGAATTCCTGAAAGCTTCCGGGCTGTCAGCAGGTGGTTTGATGATTGGTATTTCTTTGCCTCTGGCTGTGCTGGGATCCATGGATACTGCGGGTTTCGAACCCAACGCATTTGTTTATATCGATAAAAACGGTGATACAACGATTTACTGTGGTCGCTGTGAGATGGGGCAGGGTATCAGCACTGCATTACCCGCTGCTGTTGCGGATGAACTTGAAGCTGACTGGTCGCGGGTCAGGGTTCTGCAGGGCGATGCCGACCAGAAGTACGGTCCGCAGACCACCGGTGGTTCGCGCAGCATCAACCTGATGTTTGAACCAATGCGTAAGGCCGGCGCGGCGGGCAAGGAAATGCTCATTGCCGCCGCCGCCCAGACCTGGAAAATACCAGCCGAAAAATGTTATGCGAAAGCCCATGCGGTGTTCAACCATCTTGATAATCGTAGCCTCCAGTATGGCGAGCTGGTTGCTGTTGCCAGTGGTCTGTCCGTGCCCGAAGAGCCTGTTTTAAAGACCAGGGATCAGTTCCGTTACATCGGTAAACCCCTGCAACGCCACGATCAGCGCGACATGGCAGTGGGCGAGCGTATCTATGGTGCCGACAAGAAACTCCCGGGCATGAAATACGCAGCTATCAGGCATGTCCCGGTGCTGGGTGGCTCGGTGAAATCCGTTGACAAGACTGAAGCACTGGCCATGAAGGGTGTTGTGGATGTGGTTGAAATTCCGCGTTTTGACAAACCGTTCGGGTCAATAGGTGGTGTCGCGGTTGTCGCAGACAATACCTGGATAGCAGAGCAGGCCCTGGCGAAGCTCAAGATTGAGTTTGAAGCCGGTAAGAACGGCTCCTACGACACGGTAGAGTACAAAAAACAACTGGTGCGCAATGTCGAGGCACCAGCCAAGAGCGAATTTGAGAAGGGTTCGTTAGACCAGGCTTTCAAGGATGCCACAGTCAGGCACCAGGCAACTTATACCGGCGGACACCTGTCACACTCGCCCATGGAGCCAATGGCCAGCCTGGTCTGGGTACAGAAAGATAAGTGTGAAATCTGGGCATCAACCCAGGATCCTGTGAGCATTCAGACGACCGTCGGCGCCTACCTGGACCGTAAACCGGAGGACATCACGGTGCACGTAATGATGGCGGGTGGTGCTTTTGGCCGTAAGTTCAAATGTGATTACGTTCAGGAAGCGGCAGCCTGCTCAAAAGCGGTCGGTGCCCCGGTGCAGATGACCTGGTCACGCGAAGAGGATACACGAACGGGTTTTTACCATGCCTGCAGCGCCCAACATATCGAAGCCTCAGTGGATGCGCAGGGTAAGCTGACCGGCTGGTTGCATCGGGCAGCCTTTCCACCTATTGCATCACTTTTTAACCCGTCAGTGGTCCAGCCCCGGGCCGGTGATCTCAATGCGGTTTCGGAGCATCCTTACGGCATCGAAAACATGCGGGTCGAATCCGGTATGGCACCGGCGCATACCCGCATTGGCTGGTACCGGTCCGTGTATGCTATTTTTTACGGCTTTGCGATCAACGCATTTACCGATGAACTGGCCCATGAGGCCGGAGTGGATTCACTGGAGTTTTTCCGCAGTATTTACGCTAACAATAAGAACCCGGATCAGGCTGAGCAGGTGAAACGTAGCCTGGGTGTGCTCAACAAGGCCGCCGAAATGGCTGAATGGGGTAAGAAATTACCCACTAACCAGGGTATGGGTATCGCGGTTCATCACAGTTTTGAGAGCTATGTGTCCATGATTGCACACGTAGAGGTCGACGGGGATGACATTACCGTCCACCGGGTAGATTGCGCTGTTGATTGTGGCCTGGTATTAAACCCGGATATTGCGACCGCACAAATGGAAGGCGCAATTGTCATGGGTCTTGGACTGGCCATGAACACCGAGATACGCTTTAAAAACGGTGCGGTGGTTAATTCCAACTTCCATGATTACCCGGTGCTGAGCATCAGCGAAACACCGGCAGAGATAAACGTCAGTTTTATTGGTCAGGACTACCGGCCCACCGGACTGGGTGAGCCGGGTGTGCCGACAACGGCACCTGCATTGGTAAACGCTTTATTCGCAGCGACCGGCAAGCGCTATCGCTCGTTGCCTATCAAGCCGGCCTGAATGAGAAAATCAGGGCCGGGGTAAAAACCTGCAATGGTTTTTGCTCACGGCCCAGAATCCCGGAGAAACGTTTGTAGCGTGGATAATCAGGATTTCGATAAAGAAGTTTTCATTGAGTATCTCAGCAAGATTTGTGGCGAGAATATCATCACCGATAAACCTCGCCTGGCCGTTTATGAAGCGGACGGTCTGACCGCGAAAAAACAATTGCCATGGGTGGTGGTGCTGCCCTCGACCATCGAGCAAGTCCAGGAAATTGTCCGCTTGTGTTACCAGTACGAAGTACCGGTTGTCGCACGGGGTGCAGGTACAGGGCTATCCGGCGGTGCAACACCGCATGCCGAAGGTGTTTTGCTGAGTCTCGCAAAGTTTAATCATATTCTTTCGGTCGACACCGAGAATTTGCAAGCGAGGGTAGAGCCTGGTGTTACCAACCTTGCAATATCTGAAAAAGTAAAAGACCTTGGACTTTATTACGCTCCGGATCCGTCTTCACAGGTGGCGTGTTCTATCGGCGGTAATGTGGCCGAGAATTCCGGCGGCGTGCATTGCCTGAAATATGGTCTGACGGTCCACAACGTCAGTAAACTGAAAATGGTTTCGCCAACGGGGGAGCTATACGAGTTGGGCAGTGAGGCATTCGACTCGGCCGGTTATGACCTGCTGGCGCTGATGCATGGCTCCGAGGGCATGCTGGGCATCGTGGTCGAAGTAACGGTCAGGTTACTGCCGGTACCCGAAGCGGTTTGTGTGGTTATGGCAGGCTTTAATTCCGTGGAAGAGGCTGCAACAGCTGTAAACGATATTATCGCGACCGGGATTTTGCCTGCCGGGCTGGAAATGATGGACAAGCCGGCCATCCGGGCAGCCGAGGCCTTCGTCCATGCCGGTTATCCAACCGATGCCGAAGCACTGTTGTTGTGTGAACTGGATGGAATAGAAGCTGAACTTGAGACACAGCTCGAGGCTTTGCAGCAGGTGTTGGAAAACAATGGTGCAATGGCTGTTTCCGTTGCCCATGAGAGCGAAAATCGGGCACGTTTGTGGTTGGGCCGGAAAGCTGCATTTCCAGCAGTTGGTAGAATTTCTCCCGATTATTACTGCATGGACGGGACCATTCCCAGGCGGCAGCTGGCGTCTGTCCTGGCCAGGATTACGAGCTTGTCGGAAGAATTTTCCCTGGCTGTTGCCAATGTGTTTCATGCTGGTGATGGCAATTTGCACCCGCTGATCCTCTATGATGCCAACCACCCTGGCGAGTTACAGAGAGCTGAGGAGTTCGGTGCCAGGATTCTCGAACTATGTATTGAGGTCGGTGGAACCATCACCGGCGAGCACGGGGTCGGTATCGAAAAAATTGACCAGATGTGCATACAGTTTTCTGCGGCTGAATTAACGCTGTTCCACGGGATTAAATCCGCTTTTGATGAAAAGAAAATTCTCAACCCGGGTAAAGCCGTCCCGACCCTGCATCGCTGTGCCGAATTTGGCGCTATGCATGTACGCAGGGGTCAGGAAAAATTTCCTGAGTTGGATAGGTTCTGATGTATCAGAAAGATCAAAGTGCAAGTTTGCTGGCACAGGTCAAAGAGGCGATAGAGCAGCAAGCCGCGCTTACGATTGAAAGCGGCGGCAGCAAGAGCTTCTATGGTTACCCGCCATCGCCGGAGCTGGATCGACTGGATGTTTCTTTGCATCGGGGTATTATCGACTACGAACCAGCCGAACTGGTCATGCACGTCAGGGCAGGCACACCTCTGTCTGAAATCAATCAGCTTCTCGGTGACAATAATCAGTTGTTGCCATTTGAGCCACCGGACTTTGATGCAAACTCCACCATTGGCGGTGTAATAGCCAGTGGTCTTTCCGGTCCACGACGACCTTATGCCGGGTCAGTCAGGGATTTCGTTCTGGGTATCACCTTAATCACCGGTAGGGGAGAAATTCTTGAGTTCGGTGGCCAGGTGATGAAAAACGTCGCGGGTTATGATGTTTCAAGACTGCTAACAGGTTCACTGGGAACCCTGGGTATTATTCTCGATGTCAGTCTGAAGGTATTGCCGGCACCTGAAGTGGAAATCACCCGGACCATTGCTGTTTCATGTCAGGAATTCCAGGCCCGTTTGCAATTAATGCAAAGAAACATGCCGCTCAGTGGAACCGCTTATCAGGACGGTTTTCTCAAGGTTCGTTTGTCCGGAAGTGAGGCAGCGGTCAGTGCCGCGGCGCAGAAAATTGATGGTGAAGATACAGACAATGGTTACTGGGAAAACCTGAATACGCTGAAATGTTTTGCCAGGGTCAAAAACCTCTGGAGGGTCAGTGTTGCACCTGCATCAAAACTGTTTCTTGAAGATGCTGCGGTGATCGACTGGGGCGGTGGAATACGCTGGTTAGTGGACCCTGGGTATGACCCGAGGGAAATACTGGCCGGTGAAGACGGTCATGCCACCTTGATGAAATACGATAAGGAAAGCCTGTCATCCGAAACCGAAATTTTCCAGCCCCTTCACGAACCTCTGTTAGGCATCCACCACAGGCTAAAACAGCAGTTCGATCCCGTCGGCATTTTTAACCCCGGCCGCATGTACAGGGATATTTAATGCAGACCCGCATTCACCCGGATCTGATCGATTTACCCAAAGTGCAGGAAGCAGAAAGCATTTTGCGCAGCTGCGTCCATTGTGGTTTTTGCACGGCAACCTGTCCCACCTACCAGTTGCTGGGCGATGAACTCGACGGTCCGCGCGGGCGGATCTATCTGATTAAAAACCTGCTTGAAGAAAATGCCATTGATGACAGGGTGGTGGTGCATCTGGACAGGTGCCTGACCTGCCGTGCCTGCGAAACAAGCTGTCCTTCGGGTGTGAAGTACAGCAGGTTACTGGAAATCGGCAAGGAGTTGATTGCCGAAAAATCAACCCGGCCAACATCAAAACGAATCCAGTCAGCCCTGTTAAGGTGGGTTGTTCCCCGTAGTTATTTATTCTCACCCATGTTGCGCCTGGGGCAGTTTTTCCGTCCAGCTTTGCCCGGTGTATTGGCGGACAAAATCCCGATTAAGCAAAAGCCCTTGCCAATATCCAACAGGGAAGCAGAGCCTTCCCAAAAAACCGTGCTGTTGTTAAAAGGCTGTGTGCAACGTGCTGCCACACCCAATGTGAATGTCGCACTCGAACAATTATTGGCAAAACATAATGTCGCGGTTACCAGCCTGCAAGGGGAGGGCTGTTGCGGTGCCGTGGACTATCACCTGTCTGCCCATGATCGGGGGCTGCAAAGAATGCGAGACCTGATCGATAAACTGCATGGTCAGCTTGAAAACGTCAAATACATCGTCTCTTCAGCCTCCGGCTGTGGTGTCACGATCAAGGAATACCCCTTGTACCTCTCCGAAGATCCGGAGTATGCCAGTAAGGCAGCACAGGTGGTTGAGAAGGTCGTCGATGTTTCTGAATTGCTGGGGCAGTTCGAGTTCAATTGCTCTCCCATCCGCGCAACGGTGCACACGCCCTGCACGTTGCAACATGGCCAGGGTATTAATGGTGAAATTGAAAATATCCTGGAGCGCGCCGGAATTACCATTGTCAAAAGCCGCGAATCTCACCTGTGTTGCGGCTCTGCCGGCACCTATTCCATTATGCAGCCGGATATTTCACAACGCCTGAAAACGAGAAAGCTGGCAGTCCTGCAGGAACACTCGCCACAGGTCATCGTGACGGCAAATATCGGCTGCCAGTTACATCTGCAGGCCGGGGCGAATGTTCCGGTGAAACACTGGGTGGAGTTGTTACAGCAACAAAACGCTGATCTGTAAGCAGGCTCAGTAGGGCAGAGATCGGCAAACCGGCCCGAATCAATATCCAGGCCGGTCTGCTTTAAAACTCTTTAGTTACTTGACGGCACACCACGTCCCGGTGTCCATGGCACACCGGCGTCATCCATATCTTTACGAAGTGCCGGCATATCGGTACCGAAAATCCGATCCAGTGCAGTCCTGATGCCGGTGAATCCCTGCTCGCCGATTTCCAGACTGCTTTGATGGGTGGGTGTTGGTCCGTAGGTTGAGAACGATGTACCCAGTTGTGCAACATTGGTTCTTTGCTGTACGGATACCGGCCCTGTTGCACCCGCCAGGTCACGCCTTTCATCACCGGATAACTGAAGCTGTAAATCCATAACTTCAAGCTCCAGTGCCCTGGCCCTGTTACGGAGTTCAGTGTCAGTACTGGAGCGCAGCAGCGTTTGCTTGATAGCACCGAGTTCGGCCAACAATGTCTTCATTGCGGAGTTCGCTCCGGTGCCTTCACGTTTGAGCTTATCAAGACGCAGGCCGAATGCGACCACTTCCTCCGGGGTCGCAGTTGCCAGATTGTTCTGGCGCATCAATTTGACATGTATTGAAGTCTGTTGCCCCGTGTCTTTGAGCACCCCGTTGATTCGGGTTGCCAGGCTGACCGTGTAATCACCTGGTGCGGCCAGGGGGCCGGGGATCACGATGTAGTTGTCCTGTTTCTTATCAGTCCACGGGCTGGATTCCGGATAGCGCAGATTCCAGGCCACACGGTGGAAGCCGGCCTTGGCAGGGCCTTCGATTTTCCGTATGACTTTACCGCTGCTGTCTCGTATGGTCAGCACAACTGCGGGATCTTCTTCTGCCTTTTCAGCACGCAGCGCATCCCAGCCAGGGTAGGGTGTATTGCCACCCTCTTTTTCTATCTCTTCCTCGCTTTTCCGCCGCTGTTCTTTGGCTGTCAGGATCGGTTCAGGCAGATAGTAGGTGATGACCGCACCAAACGGCGGGTTGTCGGCCACATAATAACTGTCACCCTGCGATGATTTGCCGCCAATCTGGAAGTCACCCAGGGGCATACGCTGTAAGTACCAAAGTGCATCCCGCACAGGGAAAAGCATGGTGTCGGACTTGAGGTTTTCAGCAGTCAGACTACGTAATGGTGTGTAGTCGTCGAAGACATAGAAACTACGGCCAAAGGTGGCGCCGACCAGGTCATTCTCACGTTTCTGGATAGCCAGATCACGGAACGATATATTCGGTGTGCCGCCTGCCAGCTTGGTCCAGACGTCACCGCCAACGGTAAAAAAGACACCGAACTCAGTGGCGGCGAACAACAGTTTTGGATTGACATGATCCTGCACCAGGCGCCAGGCCACATGACGTTCTGGCAGACCACGGCTAATGCTGCGCCAGGTTTTACCCCGGTTACTGCTTTTGAGGATATAGGGTGAGAAATTACCGGATTTGTGGTCGTCCACCACCACGTAAACGGTGTCTGCATCGTGCAGATCAGCCTTGATGTCATTGACGAAGTAATTTTTCGGTACATTCGGGAGGTTGCCGATATCACGCCATTTTTCACCGCCGTTTTCGCTGACCTGAACGCGACCATCATCGGTGCCTGCGTACAACAGACCTTCAACCAGTGGTGATTCCGATAGTGAAGTGATGGTACCGAATTGTGACATGGCCATCAGGTCCCAGGCCGAGTCAAAGCTCCAGACACGGCCCATCATGGGTAGTTTCATGCGATCCTGTGCATGGCTGAGATCACCGGAGATGGCAGACCAGCTATCACCGCGGTTGTCGCTACGCCAGACTCTCTGGCTGGCATAGTACAAACGTGCGGGATCATGCGGGCTGATCAGAATAGGGGAGTCCCAGTTGAAACGTTCTGATTCCTCGTCTGCCCCGGGTTGAGGTTGAATATAAATAACCTCGCCGGTTTTGCGATCGTAACGCACCAGGTTTCCCTGCTGCCATTCAGAGTAAATGATGTCCGGATTGGTGGGATCTACCGCTGGTTGGTGACCATCGGCAAACACGGTTACAAACCAGTCGCCGGTACGTATGCCATGTACGTTATCAGTACGCGAGGGGCCACCCTGGGTATTATTGTCCTGGGTGCCGCCATAGATGTTGTAGAAGGGTTCGTCATAGTCGACTGCAACCTTATAGAACTGGGTGATCGGCATATTGCGGAAAAAATTCCAGTGCTCAGTGCCATCGAAAGATTCGTAAACGCCACCATCGGTACCTACCATCAGGTAATCCGGATCGGTGGGGTCGAATACGACCGCGTGGTAGTCGCCGTGTACGTTGTCGTTTTTCACCGGCAGCATGGTCTTGCCACCATCCACTGTTCTATACAGTGTTGGTGCGACCTGGTAGACCGTATCCACGTCATGCGGGCTGGCGAATATTTCCTGGTAGTAATGTGGCCCGGTACCGCTGTAGACCTCATCGCTGCGCTTTTCCCAGCTTTCCCCGGCATCGATCGAACGCCACAGACCGCCGGTCCTTTGCGCCAGTTCAATGGTGGCATAGATCACACTCGGGTTGACCGGTGAGATGGCCAGACCAATCTTGCCCTTGTCTTCCTTGGGAACACCATTGCTGAGTTCGCGCCAGGTATTACCACCATCAATGGATTTGTGAATGCCCGACTCGGGGCCACCATCCATCAGCGCGGCCACATTTCTGAAACGCTGGTGCAGGGAGGCGTACACAATATCCGGATTGTTCGGGTCAAGATGCACTTCGTTAGCGCCGGTGTATTTGCCGGACGACAGGATAAGCTCCCAGGTCTTGCCACCATCGATGGTTTTGTAAAGGCCCCGGTCACCACCGGACGACCATAATGGCCCTTGCGCAGCCACGTAAATCACGTTGGAGTCACGCGGGTCTACCTTGATCATGCCAATGTGCTGGGAGTCTTTCAGACCCATGTTGGTCCACGACTTGCCGCCGTCCAGGCTCTTGTAAATACCATCACCGTAAGCCACGTGGCGTCCGCTGACATTTTCACCGGTTCCAACCCACACCGTATCTGGGTTATTGGGGTCGATAGTGACACAGCCGATGGAGTACGAAGCCTCGGAATCAAAAACAGGAGCCCAGGTCGTGCCACGGTTATCCGTTTTCCAAACCCCGCCACTGCCTACGCCGACGTACCAGGTGCTGCGATCTTTTTGATTAACAGCGATATCGGCGATCCGCCCGGCGGTCATTGCAGGGCCAATGCTGCGCCACTCAAGCCCCTTGAGGGTTGCTTCGTTCAGGCCGGGTTTGGGTGTTTGTTTTTCTTCTGCTGTTAATGCAAATTCTGGCATAGATAAAATTAATATAATCAAACTGATACGTAATAAAGTTAACATGATTTCTCCAAAATAGATAAAAGACTGAATTGTGATGTTTGGTTACGAAAAAGTACGGCTTTTCACGTATTTTGGCTATCCTACAGGACTTTAAGCCAGCACGCTCAAATTGCCGTAAGTGAGCGCAATAAATGTTCCAATCATTCACAAATTTCACTGGAGTCTCGATTAATCTACGACTAATCTACAATCACAAATTAATTTGGGACTACGGATCCCGACAAGGAGAATCATGACAAGCCAGGCACAAACCCCGCAACCCATGTCGTTTGCGATACTCAGAAATACACATGAAGTCTTCCGCAAGTCCATTGCACTGATGGGCGAAATTCTCGACAAGGGCACACTGGGTGAATTCAGACAGGAGTGGGTGAATTTCCGCAGGTGTCGTGCAACACATCTTGCTATGGAAGAGAACGCCGTTTTTTCGCTGCTTGATGAAGTGGGTGATGGTGCCATTACCGAGGCTGGCCTTGGGCAGGAACATATCGAGGATTTTGAGAATGCGGTATTGGTCGAACAGGCCACAACCGCCGATGAGGTGGCGCGGGCATTTGAGGTCTGGAAAAAATTCCAGCTCGGGCACTTGGCCCATGAGGAGAGGGTAATGGGCCCGCTGACCATGAAGACTGCGCCAACACCTGCGGGCCGGGGTCGGGTAGTTCAGGAACGGCTAGTGCTTCCGGCGATTGCCCATGGTGATTTTGACTGGTACCTGGCTTTCACGATCGCAAGGCTAACGGCTTACGGAACTGCAGAGCAGCCACCTGCCATTGCTGTGCGGGTGTTTGCCTGGGGACTGCAATATGCATCAACTCCGGAGCAATGGAGTCAATGGAAAAACATCGTTCAGGAAAATACCACCGCTGATATCTGGCTGGAAATGGTAGAGAAGTTTCAGATTGATGGTGACGGAAAAATTGCAGACTGAATTGAATGAGTGTCACCAATTTTCTAAGCAATGATATTTGATTTACATTCACATACCACGCATTCTGACGGTGTATTCACACCGCAGGAACTCATTCAGCGTGCCATTGAAAAAGGCGTGGATGTTCTTGCCATTACCGATCACGACACGCTCGATGCATATCAGGATCTGCCAGACACCCACGGCAAAATCAAACTGATTCCGGGTATTGAGCTTTCTACACAGTGGGAAAATACCGGTATTCACGTTCTCGGTTTGAATATCGACCTGGGCAGTGAGGCGATAAATAACGCTGCGCGCTTACAATCCGAAGCACGCCTGTCGCGAGCCAGGATAATCGGTGAGAAGCTCGCAAAACAGGGTATTGAAGATGCGTTTGCTGGTGCTAAAGAACTTTCGATTGGTGGTTACATTGGCCGCCCACATTTTGCCCAGCATATTGTCAACATCGGTAAGGTAAGCTCCATACAGGCAGCATTCAAAAAGTACCTCGGTGCAGGCAAGGCCGGTGATGTAAAGCAACACTGGGCAGAATTGCCACAAATCATTCAGTGGATACGGGATGCAAATGGAATTGCCGTGCTGGCCCACCCTTTAAAATACAAATTAACCGCTACAAAATTGAAGAGACTGCTCGACAGATTTCTGCAAGCAGGCGGCCAGGGCATGGAAGTGGTTTCCGGTCGACAGTTGCAACAACCAACTCAACATTTGGCCCATTTATGTGAGCAAAAGAATCTTCTGGCCTCAGTTGGTTCTGATTTCCACAGGCCGAGTAAACACTGGGCTGAACTCGGCGCGTTCCCGCCACTACCTGATAATGTCACACCGGTGTGGGACCGGTTTTGAAATTAATCAGGGCAAACCTGCGAGTGGTTTCTTCCGGTTTAACGAAAGCAGGCATAAGCCTGCGACAACACCCCAGCAAGCGATAAACATCAGTTGTAAGCAGAGGTCACCTTTCTGTATGTTCAATTCGCTGAAAAGAAGAGTGGCAGTCAGATTGATGGCCGCATGCGCCAGGGCCGGCATCCAGATGCTTTTGGATCGCAGGTATAGCCAGCCCAGGAAAATCCCCAGGAAGATCATACTTAAGGGCGTCAGGATCAGAGCACCCAGCACCGGGTGCTCCGGAAAGTTCCAACCCATTAAACCAATGGGCAAGTGCCAGTAACCCCAGATGACCCCGAGAAGAATAAGGCCTCCGTTGAGGCCATATTTTCTGATTAATTTTTCCTGGACATAAGCTCGCCAGCCGAACTCCTCTCCCATCGTAACAATGCCGCCCAGCAAGGATTGAACGAAGAGCGAAAGTACCAGGTTCAAGGCAAAAAATGCGACGCCCTGGCTATGATTTCCAAGCACAAACGGGATTTTTTGAATCTCGACCATACCTTCCCTGAAAAGAAAATGTTTATCCGACAAGGTAGCCCAGTTCAAGGTCGTGAAAAGCCAGCCGATTACCAGGATAATCAAAACAGGGGCCATTACAGACGGGAAGATGTACCACCACTTTCGTAAGCCCCAACCCACGTTGCGAAAGCCCTCTTTATTGATGATTCGAAAGGCAATCGCCACGATAGCGGGGAAGAGCATCGTTATAGGGATAAGTGGTGAATCAATACCACCGTTGAAATAGATGATCAGTTGCCAAAAAAAACTCAATATGAACACAACCGCCAAGTAGACCCAGAGGTTATTCATGTTTTTCATAGTTACCTTTATTTCACAAACGGGATGCTCGGTGCATAGTGGATGGGCTTATCTGTGAGTGCTCTCATAACATTGACCACAGCTTGATAGGTGCAATACAAGCCGATGAGAATGAGTGGCATGGGGGCGAACAAAACCAACAGGGTGAAAATGTGACTACCCTGCGCTACATTTACTCCGCCTTGTGCCAGGAATGGTAGGGTGAGTGGGATGAGCATTAACAGGAAGGCAGCTGCAAAGAGTGTGAGGGCCATGGTAATTTGGAAGTTAAGAACAATACGACCGTGTTGATCAATCTTATAGGATTGATTCTTCTTCCAAGACCACAGTAGCAGTGGAATGATGGGAATACAGATCATGCTGCTGAGGTGTAACGCGGTGAGCCAGAAAATCTCGTCGGAGGCGTTCTGCTCGCCGAAGTCAAAATCGAGGGCTGTACTCAAACATTGAATTGTGTGAGTGCGCGGATCCACTTCACCGCTTTCAATACGCTGGATAGTGCGCGAGCTGACCTGACAGAATTCAGACAGTTGTTCCTGCGTCATTTTTTTTTGCTGTCGCAATGCAGAAACTTTAAGTCCAAGATCAGGCTGATTCATGGTTTGCTCCTTTCAATATCCGCTTCCATTTTAGAACCCCTGCCTGGAAAGACAACGTCGTATGGACGACATTTGCACGACACTTGCTCTTATGGCATGACATTGCGGTTCAAGCCACCTTCACCTGCTATTATCTGACTGTTCACTAATGACCCAGAATCATTGAAAACGAAACCAGATGACCCGGATAATATTATTCAACAAACCTTTCAGAGTCATGTCGCAGTTTCGTGAATCCGGAACCAAGACAACCCTGAGTACCTATTTCCACGATCCTGCACTGCGGGTCGCAGGAAGGCTCGACTACGATTCGGAAGGCCTGCTTTTGCTGAGCGATGATGGCCGGCTAGTGCAGAAGATAACCCACCCCCGTTTTACGCTGGAAAAAACTTACTGGGCGCAAGTTGAGGGCGAACCCACTGACGATACGCTTGAGCAACTTCGCATCGGGGTGATGCTGAAAGACGGAAAAACCCGACCGGCAAAGGCGCATTTAATAGAGGAGCCCGTCGGACTTTGGTCCCGGGACCCACCTATCCGTTATCGTGCGTCTATCCCCACCAGCTGGTTAGAACTAACGATAATCGAAGGTCGCAACCGCCAGGTACGGCGTATGACCGCTGCGGTCAATTTTCCAACTTTGCGGCTGATTCGGGCCCGTGTGGGTGACTGGTCTTTGGGTGAACTTAAACCTGGTGAATGGGTGGAATAAGCTGTAGTAGCCAAGACTTTATCTTGCAGCTAGTGACCGATTGGGTCACGTTAAATCGTTTACTTATCACTCCACAGCGGCTGTTCATGAATCACGGTTTCCTGAATGATGACTTGGCGCTATCGGCCATAGGCTGACATTTTATGTACAATTAGATATGGTGTTTGCGTATGGTTCGTGAAGGACTGCTTCCGACCCGAAGCGGACTTAATGTGGTTCACTCTCTTTACTCTGATCAGGCAAGAATCGTTCTCATTTACTATATTTATAAAGCCTGCCCTTGTAATTAGAACCTGCAAGGAAACTCTTTCCATCCCTTCGAGCAGACAGTTGCAATGGTAAGGCACACGATCAATTCCTCGATTAATTTAAGGAGTTAACTATGTTTAATCCAATTACGATTCCCTTCGATTGCGTCATGTTGTTCAATCGAATTTATTTGAAAGAAGGTGTTACCGTTGAGGACGTAGAACTGGAACTTGGTGAAATGTGCAACGTTGTTAAAAATACCTATCGTGATGAAGGTGGTTTCATTGCGGGTCAGGTTTTTGAGTTTACTGGATTTGCATCTGAAGAAGGTTCAATCAATAACCCCGCAAACCACGAACAGCATGTAGCAATTCTGACGTACTGGAAATCATTCGACCAGCATGAGACATCACATGCTGATAAGTTCTTCAAAGAAAAATTCAACGCACTGCTTGAGTATGTTGATGACGCGGACGAGCTTGGTTACAGGTTATTGTGGCAAGGTGAGCCGGAAGACACATAAAAATTAGTATCTGGTCAATTTGAGTCCTTCGTCTCGCTGAAAATTAACCCTGGTGAATAACTGCTTACTGGCAGGAACCGGTACCTCGACTCCTGTTTTAACGTATAGCAGAAAACGGCCATTAGAGGTCATTCAAGTAGTCCTCATCAACCCCATACTGCTCGAAAAGAACGTCGTAATATGGAGGGTCGAGGACGTCGGCAACATAGTCGTTGGTGAATTCTTCGCCTTTCTCGATATCTCGGGTTGCTACTAGTGCATACCGCTCATCAAGAAGAGCCTCAGCCACGTTGCGTAAGTAGCGAGGCGAAGTTACATCCAACGATTTGTGATCTGCGACAGTATTGTTCGTGGCCAAGTTCGCGTTGCTCGAGTGATTTATCAGTGCTCCGTCGTCAAGAACCCGAATTAGGACACCGGGAAAATCCTTAAGCCCAAAGACATGCGTTAATTGGTAGACCACATCGGCCCGCGACATTTTCGCAATTAGTGCCTTAAATGTTTGCTCGTCATACACAACATACTGACCAGGAACATGACGCCAAACGATGCTTCCCTGCCTTATCGCCTTTCCTGCGAACACACCCAGACCCTTGTCAGTTGTTTCCTCAATCATGTACGGAAAGTGAAACCCGTTTTTTTTGTCCGCCATCAGGAGAAAACCTCGGTCCAGAAAATATCGCGGCAATCTTAGCTACCGTACATGACCGTCCGCTTTGGGTCATCTGAGGCCTGTCAGTAGTCTAGCATGCGACCGACCGCTCCTGGCCGTTTTGAGTCCTTCGTCTCGCTGAAAATTAACTCTGGTGAATAGCTGCTTACTGGCTGCGATCTCAACCGGTCGACGCAACACATTGGTTAAATCGCTCGGCTGGTGTTTCAAAGTTTAACGTCTTTCTTGGTCGTGCGTTGAGTTGTCTGGCTACTGCACTGAGTTTCGCTTGAGAGTGTACTGACAGATCAGTTCCTTTTGGGAAGTACTGTCTAAGCAGGCCATTGGTGTTCTCATTCGAACCACGTTGCCAGGGACTTCGTGGGTCACAGAAGTAAACATCGATGTTGGTGTCCAGGCTAAAGCGTTGATGGTCTGCCAGTTCCTTACCACGATCCCAAGTGAGCGACTTGTACAGCTCCGGCGGCAGTTTGTGAGCCTGCTTGATCAAGGCGTTGATTACCGTTTCGGTGTGCCTGCTATTTACTTTGGCCAGCATCACATAACGCGTGTGTCGTTCTACCAGAGTTGCGATCTGGCTGCTCTTTGACCCGATAATAAGGTCACCTTCCCAGTGACCAGGCACGGCACGATCTTCAATTGCGGCTGGCCGAGCTTGAAGGAATCCACTTCGTACAGTTGGAAGTCACCGCGGATAACGAGGGCCCTGTTGGCGCCGAAGATACCGATCTATTCAGTGTTGTTTCCTACGCTTTGGACAATGGCGAACTCGTGTACCGATCACTCAACACCGACCTGGTCAATAAAGACCTTGCAGATACCGCTTCCTTGCAAGCGGCTTTTATAGCCAACAGGGACGATCCCGACTTGTTCCACCGATCAGGTCAATTCAGGAAGCTCCCCGACGGGTCGGACAACTTTCCCGAGAAAAGGCCATGAGGGCCGGGAGACAAATCATGCGCTTACTGATCACCATTATGTTGCTGTTTACATGCCTTGTGTTTGCCAAGGAAGTTGATCCAGTTGAGGATGACGGTCAGGGCGTAACCCGAGGACATGGAGGCGATCTATACTCAGCCATACCGAAAGTCGTACCGGTTTGACCCTGAATCAGTTTACCGTCCGCCAGCGGATTCTTGTACGCAGTCCGCTGTTTTCGAGTTGTGTATTGATGCTGATCATCTCAAGCGCTGGAAACACGCCAAAGTCCTTCTGCCCATTTCGGTATTCTGGTTGAACAGGTCGAAGCGCCGTGCCGAACTCAGTGCTCTCAAGCTGGCTATCCTGCCATTCCCATTGTCCTGTATGTGGGTGAATAGGACTGAACCCGAAAATCTCAAAGTGCTTTTCAATCGCCTCCGGGACGGTCTCCGCAACCCCGGTGGCCAAAAATGGATACAAATAGCCCATGCCGTCGACAGCGGCCGTGCGGTAGTCAGTAAATACCTTGGTATGTAGCGCAGGAAGTTGTTGTGTCATCTCATTCAGATTGAATTGTAGCTGAGCGCCGTTTAGATCCATTTCGACGATGTCAGTGATAGCCAGTTGCGTTGACCATGGCAAGTTACTTATTAACAAGTAACCACTCTTGATTTCGACAAGCAGGTGAAGTTGGAACATGTCAAGTATGTTCAGCGAATAGACCCACGCTTCCTTGTCCTGCAATCTATGAAACTCACCCCGGCTTTCGCCGCCAGAGCGACGTACCACGGCATCGTTAAGGAAGTTCTTTACGTGAGTTGGTTCGGCCAGTTCGATTAAGACAGTAGCCGGCTGTGTCATGAGTGATAGCAGGAATGGCAGGAATGACTCGAATCCTTCCATGCGCAGCATATCATCGTTGAGTGCGCCCCAGATATCGCCGCTGCCAAGCGCCACGACAGGCGTCGAATCCTGTACTGCCAGGTGAATACCGGATCCGATACTGTCGAAGATCTCAGGATTAATCGACGTATATTGCACCAGCGCGCTTGCCAGTTTTTGGGAGAGCCTGACGCGCAAGTCATCGCTGACATTCAGAGAGAACACCATGGATGGATTTGGGCTCATGACAGGCACGTGCAATTGCCGACCGGATTCTACAGTGGCAAGGGCTTCTTTGACCTGGTCATATAGCTGGCTATCAAGTAGCGGAAGGATAAACGTGCTGATTTCCCGGGTGTTTGCATCGACTTTGTCGAGCCGTACTGAAATTGGATCGAAAAACTGTCGCCAGTAACGTGAATAGTTATCGACGTAAGCGTCATACGCCTTTTTTTCGCGATCGCTTACCTCAGACACCGGATTTGCCTGCAACGGTTTTAGTGCTGCGAGCGTGCCGTATGTATCCGAATTGACGATCAGGTCTTCCGTAATCGTGTAGTCACGACTTTCGAAGTACTGCGGCACATAATTCCACGCGATTAATACATCTTTAGACGGCACACTCTTGTGGCCATCCAGTAAATACAACATCGCGCCAGCCACGAGCATTTCCATTTCAGCACGAGCCTGCATTCGCCGCAGTTGTGCGATTTTTACCTCAGGGCTAACGAGGTGACGGATGAATGGGTCCGAGAAATAAAAGTAGGCCTCGGTTGACTCCTCAAGACCCATTTGCTGCAACATGTATAGAAATTCATTACTGCGACCGAGGCTGTTTTTACCTTGATTGTCATTTGCGGCGAGCACGGCAAACAACTCGTCAACACTGCTGCTGATCGCAAGCACGTTACCGCGAATAGCCCAATACGCAGACAGCTCACCTGGCAAGGCCAGCGTCGCAATGTCGGCACCTGGATCGTTTCGGCCCAGCAGTTGTAGGGCAGCCTGCATGAGCTTCGGTTCCATTAATGTCGCAACTACGGTTATATCGGTACCGTCAATCAAAAAGAGATCTGGAGTAATGATGGCAAGGTCGCTGATTCCGCCTACCTCGTTTAGCTTGTCCAGAATTCCGGCGTCAAGGCCGAAGCGGTCCAGGTATCGCTGTTGGATATTGTATTCAACGCTCTTGACGGCCAACGCCGACTCGAAACGCAAAAACTGCTTGGCGCCAGCCGAAAATACGTCCAAAACTGAATCAACAGTGCGAAAGTAAGCAAAGAAATGATCCGGTGGCGAAAATTCTGCAAGGGGCATTGTGAGAATCGGCTTGTTGCTGTTTTCGAGCATTTCCTCGAATGGATGCGACGCGACACGCATGGAGCGGATCGAGGACACCTGATTCGGGCGACTGTCGCTTGTTCCGGTCAGCGGATTATCAATCAGATTCAGTTGTATGCTTTCACGAATCGCCGCGCGACCGCCCAGGACATCGAAGTAGTCAACCGCGTTGCCGACAGGTTGGCTGGATCCAAATTTGGAGTCGCCTGGTTCAACGCCGTATAGCTCCGCATGGCGAGCCAACCAGTTGCGCATCACAGGTGCAGCAGATTGCATTAGGAATGGTTCCCAGGTTTCGATCCGGGCCATCGCGAATCTTTGTAGCTTCTCTGCCCCAGCGGCTCGTGTGGTTGGGTCGTCAGACCTCAAGGCCTGCAGTAATGCTGGGATAGTCCTGGATTGAGGACCGATGCGCCCAAGCGAAACGAGGGCCGTAGTGCTCAATCGGCGGTGGTCGTTATCTAACGCCAGGATCAGCTCCGGAACAGCGGCTTCAGCGTCCGGGCCAATAAGCCCGAGTGACTGCGCAGCGGCGATACGGAGATCGATTGAATTTTCCGGATCGGCCAGAGTCTTGGTTAACCCGGGAACGGCACCTGCCGCATAGGGTCCGATTTCACCGAGACGTTGCGCTGCGTCGACTCGATAACGCTCGGGTCGATATCACCAAATTTAATTACGAGTGCGGGTATCGAGCGTGAGGCATCTGGACCAATCTGACCGAGGGCGATAGCTGCTGCTCGCCTAACTCGCGAATCGTCATCACCCAGAGCCACGGTTAGCGCGGCGACGCTCGTTTTCCCACCATCTGCAAGTGTACCGAGCTCCAGCGCAGCTTCACGGCGCACCTGCCAATCAGAATCCGAGAGTTGTTGAATGTGCTGTGCAGCTGCTGCGGAATTGGTAGCGGTCGCGAGTGATGGCGCCAGCACTAGCAATAATGTAAGCATCAGTGGCACGATTTGAATTCGGAAATCGTGTAGGGATGGTTGATTCATTCAATTCTCCTCATTTGCCCAAACAGCCGCCCCTGAGTATCTGGAATAATAAAAGCCTCATCTTCAATCTACTACTACAGGGTGACTTGAAGCGGTGTGGTGAGTACTATCGGCACGGAATCTTTAATCAGTTTTGAGCCCCCGCAAGCTGATAGCAAACCAGCTAAACAGACCAGCAAAACAGCCAGTATTGCTTTTCCTGCTATTCCCGTTGGTTTAACCCTTTCCTTTTTATTCATCATGTTAATTTCACGATTCACTATGGCATGCCCGTGTCCGGCTTCGAACCTTTTGTAATCACGAATTAAACCAGTGGACCACACCCACAGATAACGCTGGCACGAAGGTAATTACCAGGACTGCAATCAGGTTAATCAGGAAGAATGGGAGCGAAGCCCTGAATACGGTCATGATCGGTTTGTCAAAGCGGAAAGATGCGAGATACAGGTTCATACCAACGGGCGGGGTCAGGTAACCCAGTTCCATGTTGGCCAGAAAAATGATGCCAAGATGGACCGGGTCTATACCGCAATCAGCCGCAACCGGTAATATCAACGGTATGACAACCACGATGGCTGAAATTATATCGAGCAAACATCCGGCCACCAGCAGAAAACCATTCAGAGCGAGAAGGAACACCCAGGGGGAGTGGGTAAGTGATTGGATCAGTTCAGCCGCCAGCATCGGCACGTCCGCAAAGATAAGGTAACTGGTCAGTCCCATCGCGGAGGCCAGAATGATCATGATGCCACCCACCATGATGGCGCATTCCTTGAAAATATCTGCAAGGTCGACACCGAAGCTGATGTCACGATGCACGACGAGCTCGATAATCAGGGTATAAGCGGCAGCGGCAGCGGCAACTTCAACCAGCGTGGCCCTGCCTGAGAAGATTCCATACAGCACACCGACAGGGAGTAAAAGCTCCCACTTGGACTCTGCCAGAGCGCGCAAACCGGTAACAAGCTCAAATTTATGGTCATTAACTTCCAAAGACCTGGACTTGAATAGCGCATAGCCGCAAATCGAACTGACCAGCAATAATCCGGGCACCAGGCCGGCAATGAACAGTTGATTAATCGGTGTATGAGATGCCACGCGTAAAGGATGATCAATAGACTCGGAGGTAACAAAATTCCAAGGCTGCCCGATGATGTCAGTACACCCAGGGAGAACTTTCTTTGCCATACCCCTGTTTTATCAATACAGGCAACATGAGCCCGCCCAGTGCAAGTATTGTTACGCCTGAGCCGCCCGTAAATGTGGTGAAAAACGCGCACACGCAAATGGCAGCAATCGCGGACCCGCCCGGCATCCAGCCAAGCCACGCCTGGAACAAACGCACAAGCCGTGGAAGAGGCCTTGCCGCTCGCCAAAACCGTCCCGGCCAGGGTGAACAAAGGGATGGTTGGCAATATAGGGGTTTGAAGCTATCCGGTAGGCCTCAACCGAGATCGAAGCCAGCGGCACGCCGTCAGATGCAAACAACAATGCGGCGAGACTTCCGAGCACGATGAAAGATCGGCGCCCCAGCCAGGTCGATATAAAGATGACGCTCAGTCCGAGAGGCAAAAATGTAGCTGCCTTTCGAGATCGACAAAGTAGCCTAGAGCGGTGATGGCAAGCAGCAATACAATAAGCGTTTTTCCGCTGACCACCTGCATCAATTGCCGCGCAAACCTGACAGCGAGCAGAATAAAGCAAGCCGGCATAATGGATTGCGCTATCCAAAGTGGAATGATGCCGCCCAATTGGACTTCCGAACTGCGTTCCGCCATAAGCATGTCGAATGCCGCATTGGCAAGGACCAGGCAGATGGTCACTGCCAGCGTATTGGCAATGACATCGGCCAGCTTCTTAGCCTCGTCCCGTTAATAAGGAGGAAACACCCAGGGAAATATGCCGCTTTTGCCTTTAGCAGCAAGTACGGCTCCCAGGAATGCCGAACCAGAGGGTGGCGTGCCTGACGAGAGTTGAGGGATCCGCTGATACCATGTCCGAGAATTGGCCTGCTGCCTATTTCCAACAAGGGCAGCAGCATGATGACCAAGAGCATGATGGCTGCGCTGGCGGCCACAAAACTGAATCTGTGTTCTCTATATAAATGTGAAAGCTGTATCATCTTTCATCCTTCTGCGGCTGGGGCCTTTACTTGTTGGCCAATTGAAGCGCGCGAAACTCATCGCGTAGCCTGAGGGTTTCATCAAAGTATTTTTCCGGAACGATCGAGCCACGTATTTTTGAATAACCCTGTTCCGCCATTTCCTGCCACGCCTTTCTTGCCGCAGCGTCTACGGCGACAATTTTCATACCCCTTTTTATCATTGCATCCATTGCCTGCTGCTCCAGCCTGCGAACTTCCTGCTGCAGATTGAGTCCTTCCTCGAACACGATCCTCTCCAGCTCCGGGTCTCAATTGAGCGGGATTTTCTGCCAGCCTCTATCGGTAATGATGGTCGCGCCGGTGAGCGGCGCCCATTTCAGATCGGTCATATAAGGTGTGAATGGAAACCACTGACTGGCCAGGGCTACCAGTGGTGGCGTGTTGTAGGCGTCTATCATCCCGGTTTGCAGCGCCGCCATGATATCCGTGGATGACAGGGCGACGGTATCGAAACCGAAATCCTGCCAGAGTTTTTCGCCGTCAGCTGAATCGCCACTGGACCACACAAAAAGTTTTTGTTTGCGCAGGTCATCGGGGGTGGTGACGGGCTCCCGGGAAAAAAAGTGTACCCAACCGACTTCACCCCAGGACAGTACTTTGAAACCCCTGGCTAGCCAGTAACGGCTCCAGTTCTTTCGCGATACCGTTTCTAACGTACTCCATTTCTTCATTTGAGTTGAAGGCCAGTGGAATGTGCATGGCCTGGGTGGCTTTGTGGATTGAGCTCAGGCCAGCGGTTGTAATGGTGCCCGCATCCAGTTGCCCAACCCGGATTCTGCGCAGAATGTCATTTTCGTCACCCAGGGTGCCCGCATAAATTCTCAAACTGACCTCACCGTCTGAAGCGCTTTGCCAGCGTTGATCAATTTTCTTCAGATGTTCATGCCAGATCGAATCCTTCGGTGCCGCGGTTGCCAGTTTGATGACCACCTTGGCGTTTGCAGTGATTGAAGCTGTCAGGAATACTCGAAAATATCACCATTTTGATTAAGTTAGTTAACATCGGAAAAGTCCTCCAGGAAGAAACTATCGGTGCGGGACAAGAGCAGGCGTGCGCGTCTTTGCGCGACGAGGTTTGCGAGACGGGTTGGTAAATGGGTATCTACATTGAAATCCACTGCCTGGTTAAGCAGGCTCTCAAATTCAAAACGGTTTTGTTCACCGATTGATACTGATTCCGCGAGTGATACCAGTGGGCTGACATTGGTGTCGCCGGGCTAATTCTTCAGCCCTTGCGAAGTGCAAACGGGCCTTGGATGCACCACCACCCTGCAGCGGTGAACGTCCGCCCTGGTATGAAATCATGAATGTATGCAATGCGCCCTGGTCAAAACTTTCATCGAGTTCAAGACATCTGAGCATGATGGGTTCTATCAGGTTGAGGTCAGCCACCATCTCCATGTCGGACTTGTCTGCGGCCATTGCCGCAGCCCAGGACAGGGAAAACCAATAGAGCGCGGGAATGTCCTGTGCTGAAAATACCGATAAAGTTGTGACGAGGATCCTGACGCAAACCGGCAATAAAATTTTCTTGTTTCAGCTCAATGACGCGCAGTGCATAAGAGCGGCCGCGCAGGTAGAGGTTTTTTGCCCTTTGTCTTAATTTCTCGAGCTTTTTGTGGCTGGGTCTGTTCAATTTCGATGGCCTCATAATCGACATAGACATAGCTGTACTGGGTAAAGCCACTGGCAGCAGTCAGTAGCAATCCCTCGTGTTCAGGGACTCTCTGCCAGCAGGCCCTCGATGGTCTTGAGGCTGAATGGCAAGGCCTCGCCGACCAGTTCAATATCATTATCAGAGGCATAAACACTGCCGCTTTCCGCGAGCGTGTCACCCAGCTTTGAAATGGCCAACTGCTTCACTGCGCAACCGTGCAGCAGGAGGAAACAGCCTGGAATCAAGATTAGTGTTTGGTGAAGCTTCACTTTATCTCCCGGATGATTTGGACCTGGGAGACAGGTTATGCACAAGAAAGTGCAATGACATGATGGATAGGTGATTTTTTCTTAGATTTGTTAAGCAGAGCTTATGGAAAAGCTCTTAAGTATATAAATATAAACGATTAATCTGTATCCGGTCCGCCATAGGTATCCCAGTATTCCTGCAAGCCAATATCTTCAGTGAGTTGTTCAAAACGTGAATCCTGTCGGAAATTCCGTGCCTTCTTCGCTAAAAATAAATTCCATTTGCAGGTACTGGGGGAGCGATTTCCTGCATCACGTTGAATGTTTCATAAGCCTGATCAATTCCACCGACCAAAAGCCATAAACCAAACTCAATTTGGGGCATTGAAAAGCTCCCTCCTGTTTCGCCTGTATAGCCGCTTGTAGTACCGCATCGCGATTTTCGGGGCGAAACAGCGTATCTGAGTCTTCAATCAACCAAAGCGGTGGGTTGGGGAAGCCCTGATGAATGGCGGCTATAATGGCTTTGATTTCATTGAAACGTTGCAGGCGTAGCAGAAAAAGCATGTACCCGGATTAATGGCATTTCTGAAACCCAGTTGAGCAGCAACAGCAAACTGTTCAGCGGCACGCAGGTTATCGTTTGTCCAGAGATAGGCAATAGCCAGGCGGTTATTGACAACCGGGGAGATCTCATCGAGGTCCCTGGCACGTATTGCGGCTTCCAAACCATCGCGGTTACGGCCAACGTAGGACAGTAGTTGGGAATACCACATATAAATATTCGGGCTGTCAGGTGCCAGTTCCAATGCTTTGCGAAAGTGCTCTTCCGACTTAACCCATTGCCAACGGTGAAATGCAATAATGCCGTGAATTGACTCCACCTCACCAAGGTCTCGCCGGTCGGTAAATGTACGCCCCGCCAGTGCCTCCAAGGCTTGTTGAAACATTGGTTCCATTGGTTCGGTCGGAATAAAAAGGGCAGGAGTAACAATGACTTGGCAAGACCGATAGAAGCGCGTGAGAAATTCGGATCTATCGCCAGTGCCTGGCGGTAAAGTTCAATGCTTTGTCGTAACGGTTCGTTGCCACGTAGGTTCCACAGGAAATTCCCGCTCATCAGGTAGAGTTGGTAAGCTTCTATGTCCGGTGGTGCCTGGTTGACCAGTGGTGTTTGCAAACTGCCACCATCGAAGTGTTCACGCATCGCCTCGATGACAGCCGTGGCGATTTCCTCCTGCACATCAAAGACATCACTGACATTGCGCTCAAACAATCCAGACCACATCAGGTAGCCGTCACTCACGGCACATAATTGAGCGTTAATTCGTAATTGGTCACCAACACGTCGAATCGTACCTTCAAAAATCGCATCAGCATGCAACAACCTGCCAATGGTTGGCACGTCATCGTTACGGTTTTTAAAGCTGTAGGAAGAACGTCTTGCCACAACCTTCAGACCCTTGACCCTTGCTCAATGACATGGTCAGTTCATCGGTCAAACCTTCACTGAAATAAGTACTGTCATCGTTTTCGCTCAGGTTTTCGAATGGCAGTACGGCGATGGAGGTAACGCCTTCTGCGCCTTCTTTTTCCTTTGCCAGAAAATCAAACCAGTCCGAGATAGATGCAAAAGCCGCCGGCGACCGTGGATCAACCGTTTTTCCATTGTCGACCAAAATACAATGGATACAATAATAATGACCGCGGCGGCGATGGCGAGAGCCGGTTTAAGAGCACGGTTATCTTTTAGTGAGAATCCGGATACGGGTTCTTGTTCAGATTCAGCCACCGCCAGAGGGGTCACCTTCATCAACAGGCGATAACCCACCTTCGGCAGAGTTTGAATATAGTAGGGCGTCATGCGGTCATCACCCAGACAGGTGCGCAGGAGGGAAATAGCCCGGGAAAGCACTTCGTCGCTTACAAACGTCCCATGCCAGACATCATTGATCAGGTCGTCACGGCGTACGACCTGATCCTGCCGCTCGGCAAGGTAGATCAGCACTTCCATCACCTTGGGTTCAAGGTGTAATTCCCCTTTTACGCCAACAAGCAGGCCCTGGTCAGGATGAACACTCCATTCACCTAACTGAAATCCCAGTTGCCTGTCGATATTCATCGGTCTGCTGCCGAGATACTGTACCTAGTACGATTCTAGCAGTATACGCATAGTGTTGAGCTTGTAGCAAAGCCAAATAGCAGCAGAGCCATTGATCTGTCTGAAATGCTGTAACCTGCTGGTACGTAGAGTGTATAGCAGAGGAAAACTGTTGTGGCCCGGTTTTTAACTTGCAGACAGCGCCTAGTCTACACCCATAAGCTTTCCACAGAAGTAATCAGTAAACCATTCGGTTTCCATCAGGTTACTTGAGTCGAAAAAAATCCACTCTGCAATCTGCGGACTGGATTTCCACCGCTTTAAGTCAATCTGATGGGAGTAAATGGGACATGAACAAGAATTTAATTAAATCAGGTATCTTCTGCTTTGGTTTGCTGGTGGCAGGCTGGTGCGAAGCTGCCAGCTTCAGTGAAGCCATTGTGTTTGGCGACAGTTTGTCAGATTCGGGTAATTACTTTACCCAATTTGGCGGAATGTCTATGCAGCCTTATGAGACGGAGAATGTTCCCAGCGAGCCCTACGCCATTGGTGGACATCATTTTACCAATGGTGCAACCTGGGTCGAGCACCTGACCAAGGAATTGCATATTCCGAACAGTGGCTCGCCCTCTGAGGTGTCTCCCGGGGTATTCAGAAATTATGCGGTGGGTAGATCGAGAGCACGGGCTGTATTGCTCGAAGGTGTATTCAGCGAGGTCAATCTGACCACGCAAGTCGACAGCTTTCTTGCCGATGAAAATGACCAGGCACCGGGTGAGGCGCTGTATATTTTCTGGATTGGATCCAACGACGTAGCCGATGCACTATTCGCACCCAATCCTGCTGACATCATGGGTGCCGCTCTGCAGAACACCTTTGCTCAAATTCAGCGACTCTACGTACACGGAGCTCGTCATTTCTTAATTCTCAATATGCCTGATTTTGCTTTAACACCCCGGGTTCTGGATGTTGTTTCAGTCTATCCCGTCCCTGTTCAGGAATTCTTGCTGCAGAACATCAGCATGGCTTCAGTGGGATACAACCAGGCATTGGCCGGCAACCTGGCGTTAATGCAGTCTGTACTTCCAGATATGGATGTTATCAGCCTGGATGTGTTTAGCGTTTTGAACGATATTGTTGCCAATCCTGAGCTTTATGGTCTGGAGATCGTGGATGAGGCATGTATTATTCCAGATACTCAGGGGCAGGCTTACTGTTCAAACTGGGGGCGTTATCTGTTCTGGGATGCTCAGCATCCCGACCAGAGAAGGACACAGTATTATCGCTGAACAGGCGGAAATGGAAATTGAGAGCCATTAACATTCTCTCAAAAAACGCCTGATAGGGTAGAAAAGTGAAACAGGTCAGTGACACGCAATCATTGACCTGTTTCATGATTTTCAAGTTCGATTTACCGACACTGTTCCTATGCCTCGTACTGAGCGGATGTGCTGTCAACACTTCTATTCCCTCTCAAAGTTTTGAACGTATCGAAATCATTGCACTCGATTCTGAAACCCCGACTGACGTCCCCTCGAAGGGTAAATCCGCCGCAATCGGCGCAGCAGCGGGTGCCGTAGGTGGGCTGACTGCCAGCTTTTTCTTCAGCCTGATTTGTGGACCTTATTTCCCCGCTTGCTTTGCCGCTACCGCTCCCGCAACCATAGGCGCCACGATACTGGTTGGCGGGACGATGGGCATGTCCGGCATTTCGGATGAAGACGCCGCAAAAATCAAACCACACCTGGAAGCTTTGCAGGCTAGTCGCAACCTGAACCAGGAACTAGCAACGATGTTGGCTGAAAAATTTCCTTTGTCCAGTCTCGCGCCACCCGGTGTCGCTGATGCGCGGATCAGCCTGGACGTAAACAGCCTTCGATTGATAAAGGTATTTGGACAAAAACTCGTGTTTTCCCTGACCGTCCTCATCCAATATGAGTGGAACCTCAATAGGCCAAACCCGCAACATTCCTCACGTAAATTCATGTGCGAGACACGGTTGCAGCCGATTGATGAATGGGTGAATGACGAAGGCGCCACCATCGAACAGGAGTTGACCTACTGCATCGAAGACCTTGCGCGCCAGATCAACAAGGTATTGACAGAACCGCCGCCCTCGTCGGTTGATGGATTCTCCGAATTCGACGTGTAAAGCTCCGGCGACGCGTGATTGGGAAAGATAGGCAGTTATTGGAGAAAATTTTCATGTATAGCAAGGAGTTCATCCTGGAGTCCCTGCGCCTGGGCTTTCGATTAATGGCAATTACTGACTTTGGGAGTCTCAAGGCTTTGGATATGGACCCAGAAGTGCGCGCCCATTTTCCGGATGGAATATCGTCGCCAGAACAAACCCGAGAGCGAATTGAACGAAACCGAATCAACTTTGAGGAAAAGGGATACTGCGATTTTACAGTAGTTCACAAAGATTCGGGGCGGTTCGCTGGCTGTTCCGGGTTCGGCGATATTACGGACGGTGAAATCGAGGTCGGATATGTCTTCTTGGAAGGTTTTTGGGGAATGGGTTTAGCACAGGAGGCGCTGACGGCGTTGTTGGGCTGGGCGGAGCAAAATGTTATTGCCGAGCAAATTCTCGCATACGCGTCAATCACACATTCTGCTTCCATAAATGTAATGGTGAAGTGCGGGATGCATCATTTAAAGACCGAGAGCACGCATGAGGTCGATTGCATTTACTACTCATATCCTCTTTCTGAAGTTCGCCGCTGACCGGTGAGGGGAAGAATTAGCTGAATACTGGCCCCAGTTCCGTTCCTGGCCGGGTGCGGTTATTAGCGTTGTTGAAAATCATGCTTAATCAATAGCCGCTTACCGGCGAGAAGCGGAAGGTCGACTCTTGTCAATGCGTATAGCCGAGTACGGCCAATGGACTAAACCGCTACCGCGGTAAGGGTGCCAGGGTTTGATGTTGTTGATAAATTGGAGGTTTGGGTCCCTCCTGTGTTGTGGGTTGCGGTGTCGCAACTACAACCTCAACACAGGACGGACCCTGATCTCAAATTTATCGACAACATTAAGCCCAGGCACCCTTACCGCGGTAGCGGTTTAGTCCATTGGCCGTACTCGGCTATACGCATTGACA